>Ga0247761_1000221_pt1 | contig 11064 bp, 8 predicted proteins | sample UWRJL111311C4_FD_179915 | JGI IMG/M metagenome (GOLD analysis project Ga0247761, IMG submission 179915) | Plant litter microbial communities from Arlington Agricultural Research Station in Wisconsin, United States - UWRJ-L111-311C-4 | ecosystem: Environmental > Terrestrial > Plant litter >...
GCGCAACCTCGACACCGCAACCACGCTGCGCACCCCGAACCTGCGCGCTGGTGAGAGCTCACCGACCGTTCCTCCGCCAGGAAGCTCGGCCGACAGAAGCTCATCGATTGCCGCGCTGCTCGAACACCTGGACGACACCAGCCAGGCTGCGCAAGCGCTGACTTCGTCCCTGGATGCACGCGCCAATGCGGATCTGGAAAGCGCGCCCCACCTGAAGAAGACGCTACGCGACCGCTGGTCGTCCTGGCGCGGCGATTTGTCGATATTGCGCGACGCTTGCTCGCCGCGCTCGACGTTTTTTCACCATGGGCTGCGCGTTGCTTGCACGGTGGGTATCGCATCGCTGGTCGGGCACCGCGTCTCCGTGCACCCGCACTGGGTGACGGTCACGACATTGGCCGTTCTCCAGCCCTATTCGGGCGCAACTGCCACCAAAGCCGCGCAACGCGTGCTCGGCACGGTGCTCGGCAGTATCGCGGCCGTCGCGATCACGTTGCTCTTGCATTCGCCGGTGGCTCTGGCCGCCGCCATGTTCCCGCTGTCGGTAGCCGCGGTCGCGACGCATCGCCGCAACTATCGGCTATTCACGTTTTTTCTGACGCCCGTGTTCGTGCTGCTGGCCGAGCGATTTCAAGGCGATTGGTGGGTGGCGGCCGCGCGCGCCTCGGACGCCGCGATCGGTGGCGGCATTGCGTTCGTTGCGGCGGTTTTCATATTTCCGTCGCGCGAACGCACTCGCCTGCCCGAGCTCCTGGCGCGCATGCTGGATGCGGTCGCCAACTACGCCGTAGCGGTCTTCGATGGCGTTTCGAATCGCCATACCGACAGCGCAGAAGCACGCATCATGAACGCGCGACGCGACGCGGGGATCGCGCTCGGCGAAGCGGAGAACTCGCTCGAACGCCTGCTGACCGAACCACGCCACGACACCCCTGCCGGTGAATACGCGCTGCAGCTGATCACCTACGCGCGCCGGGTTGCCGGCGCACTGACCACGATCGATACTTATTCGGCACGGGATCTCGCGCAAGAGGCCCCGCTCAGCGCCGATCTCGCGCGGACCCTCGACACGTTCTTGGTCGGCAGCCTTCACCAAGCAGCGGCCTTCGCGCGCGGCCTGAAGCCCGACCCGGACGCCGCGCTGCCGGAGTTGCCGACGACCCTCGATCCACGCATCCACTCCACGCTCGCCCGCTTGCTCCGCGGCGCGCAGTTGCTCACGGATTTAGCACGCGGTGGAATCGACCGCGTCGCACCGGAACTGCACTAACGCAGCATGAAGAAGATCAACACACCGGTCACCGACACGTACAGCCAGATCGGCAAAAATACGCGGTTCAAGCGCCGGTGACGCACGAATGAACGGGTGAAAGCGAAGTAGAACGACGTCAGCGCGAGCGGCACGACGCTCAGCGAGAGCAAGATATGGCTGATCAGCAGGGCAAAGTACACCAGCCGAATCGGCCCGACGCCCGTGAACTTCGTGTCGCCGTGCACGAAGTGGTAGCTGAGATAGCCGACCAAGAACAACGCGGAGCAAGCAAACGCCGTAACCATCAGCAGGCGATGCACCGCGATCTTCTTTTGCCGAATCGCCACATAGCCGGCCACCAGACACAGCGCCGAGAGCGCGTTGAAGCACGCGTTGACGGCCGGCATGAAACCGAGATCTGGCCCGCCCGCGCTCTTGCCACGCAGCAAGATGAAAGCGATGAACGCCACCGCAGCGCTGGACAGCGCCGCATTGAATGCGAAAAACGTGCGGTCGGAACGCGGCGTGACCAAGGCGTCGGAGCTCATTAGGCCGCTTGCCTTAGCATCGCTCGCGCCCGGCCGGCAGCGGCAAAACGACGCTGCCGAAGCAGGAGTCGAATGAAGTGGGCCGAGTTCGCTGAAACCGCGGAACGAGCTACGGCGGGAGGTAACTCTGCTGCGCCTTTTGCTTCTGTTGAGCCTGGACCGTTCGCGTCGAGGCTCCGGCAGCCATCATCGCCACGACGTAGCTCGTGGCGGCCGCGGAGGCTCCCTGTGGTGAGGCCTCTGGCGGCGTCGGCAACGGCGGCGACGGCGACGGCGACGGCGACGGCGACGGCGACGGCGCGGCTTGGTCGGGCTTGGGGGACTCGACCGCAGGAGCCTTGGGCTGGCAGACACAACCGGGCAGAGTATCCGACACGAGCACCAAGGCGCCCATGCGCATGCCGAGCTCGACACAGCGGGCCTCGCAGTCCGCTGGGCCCTGGTGCTTCGATTCGAGCTCGCTGCGGTTCATGTAGCCGGGACTGCACGCGGCAAGACCCGTTGCAAAAACGCCCGCGATAACCGCCAAAAGCCGCAGATTCATCTTACTCCGTTCGATTCGCCGAGAAGGCTCGAAAGCTACCAAGATTTCGTGGTCGAGCATATCGGCATGCATTGGCGTTGGTCGCGCTTGGTCGTAGGCTTGAGGCAATACTCAAGGAGCGTGTCATGCACACACGAAATCTGGGGAATCTGACGGTCTCTGCCCTCGGGCTCGGCTGCATGGGGATGAGCGAGTTCTATAGCGGGCGTGACGACGCAGAGTCGCTCAGGACGATTGACCGCGCGCTCGAGCTCGGGGTCACGCTGCTCGACACGGCCGATATGTACGGCCCGTACACCAACGAAGAGCTCGTCGGGCAGGCGCTTCGCGGTCGGCGACGAGAGGGCTTCGTGTTGGCAACGAAGTTCGGGGTAGTGCGTGGTCCGAGGCCGCAAGATCGCGGGTTCGATGGCAGCCCCGCTCACGTGAAGAAGTCGATAGACGGCAGCTTGCAGCGGCTCGGGGTGGACTACGTCGATCTGTATCAATACCACCGCGTCGACCCGAAAACGCCAATCGAAGACACGGTCGGCGCCCTCGGTGAATTGGTGAAAGCGGGAAAGGTCCGCTACATCGGGCTATCGGAAGTGAGCGCGGCCACGCTACGCAAAGCTCACAGCGTCAGCCCGATCAGCTCGGTGCAGTCAGAGTACTCGCTGTGGACGCGTGAGCCGGAGGTCGACGGCGTACTCGAAACGTGCCGTGAGCTCGGCATCGGTTTTCTGGCCTACAGCCCGCTCGGGCGCGGCTTCCTGACTGGCCAAATCAACCAGTTCGAAGACTTCGCAGAAGACGACTATCGCCGGTTTTCTCCGCGTTTTCAGGGAGAGAACTTTCAGCGCAATTTGGACTTGGTGAAGCGCGTTACGGAGCTCGCCCGCGCGCACGGCGCGACCGCCTCGCAGCTGGCGCTGGCTTGGGTGATGATCAAGTCACCGCAGGTGGTCCCGATCCCGGGCACCAAACGCCGAACGTACCTGGAAGAGAACCTCAAAGCGCTCGACGTCAAGCTGACTGCCGCTGAAATCTCGCAGATGGAAGCTGCTTTCCCAATCCGGCGTCGCCGCGGGAGCGCGCTACCCCGAGGGAATGATGAGTAGCCTCGGGCGCTGAAGGCAGCGCCAACGCGCCGCAGCGTGGCAAATCGCCATTGTCAGTTATGCGCGGCAACGCTGTTTCAGCGTCGAAACATTGCCTGGAATGACCTGACGCTGCGGGCTGTTGCACAGCCGCGAGTGGCCCGCCGCAGCTCATTGATTTGAGGCGGTTCTGACCAGCCAGCGACGGCATCCCTCTTGCTTTGGAGGGGCTGACGTCAGCTCGCGGCCTAGTCGCGGTCGACGTCACCCGAGTAAAGTAATGAGCGCCCAGTTAGCAATTCCAGACGGCATCCAGCTAATTTCTGGTTGCATCGTCGGTAATAAGTACCGAATCGACGGCTGCCTCGGCGAGGGCGGCATGGGCGTCGTGCTCAGCGCGACGCACTTGGAGCTCGATGCCCCGGTCGCAATCAAAGTCGTGCGCGAGGAATTCGCCGGCAGCCACGACATCGTCGAGCGTGTGCTGTTCGAGGCGCGCGCGGTCGCGAGAATGCGCAGCAACCACGTCGTACGCGTGTTGGACGTCGCGCGGCTGGAGTCTGGCTGCCCGTACATCGTGATGGAGCAACTGCAGGGCGTGGACCTCGGGCTCGCGCTCTGGGAAAATGGCCCATTTTCCGTACCGCATGCCATCGACTACCTGCTGCAGGCGTGCGACGGATTGGCCGAAGCGCACAGCCTGGGCATCGTGCACCGCGATCTGAAGCCGGGGAATTTGTTCTTGGCCACGACGCCCGAGGGTGTCGTCTTGAAAGTCTTGGATTTCGGGATCTCCAAAGAAGTCAGCACGCCGCTGCGCTCGGTGACCCGCATTTCCCGCACCTCGCTGACCAGCGCGGGCGACCCCGTGGGCTCGCCGTATTACATGGCGCCCGAGCAAATGCGTGCCTCTCCAGACATCGACGCCCGCGCCGATGTCTGGTCGTTGGGTGCGATCTTGTTCGAGCTGTTGACCGGTCAGTGTCCCTTCGAGGGCGACACGATGGCCGAGGTCTGCGCCAAGGTCTTGGTTGATTCTCCACCATCGCTGGGTACGCTTTTGAATGGCGCGGCCGTCGAGCTCGATCCGGTGATCGCACGCTGCTTGGAGAAAGACCCGAATCTCCGCTATCAAAGCGTGGCTGAATTGGCGCAGGCTTTGCGCGCTTGGCGGCCGAGCGAGGACGTCGAACTCCCCGAGCCCGAGCCTCGATGGAAGCGCTCTACCCGCCTGCCGCTGGCGATGGTCGGACTGTGTGGGTTGCTCGTGCTGGGCGGGGTCGGGTTCTGGCAAACCCGCGGCAGCGCCGCGAGTTTGGACTCGGGCCGCGTTCAGCCCATGATTGCCGACGCCGCCGCGCCCATCTGGCGTGCACTGCCAGAGCCAGCAATGGTCGAGCCGGTTCAAACCCTGCAGCCCGCAACGCCGAAGGCCAAACCCGCCCTCCAACCTTACGCATTTCAGAGCGCGAGTATCCAAACCGCTCCGGCAAATGCCAGAGGAAACGTCATCCCGGCCATGCTCGACACTCAGGGGCAGCAGCCGTCGGGTCAAGTCGAGACTGAAGCCGCTACGACCTCCAGTAACGAATCACCGGTGGTCGTGGCGGATCCGGTCAGCGGTAGGTACGGCCTGTGATGGCCGAGCTTTTCGTCAACTCCTAGGCGCAGCCGCCAGGGCCAGCTAAAAAGGGCCCTGGGACATGTTCGACTTCTTCAAGAATCGGCGACGTGAGGCGCTCCGTGCACAGCCACTCAGCCCAGAAGAGCGCGCGGTACTCGACAAAAATATCCCGTACCTCTCCGGCCTGAGCAGGGAAGACCGAGACGAACTCGAACTCTTGGTGCGCATCTTCCTGGCCGAAAAGTCGTTCGAGGGCTGCGGGGGTCTCGAGCTCACCGACGAGATCAAGCTCACCATCGCCGGTCAGGCGTGCTTGCTGCTCCTGCATCGCGAGACTGACATCTATCCGAACGTGGATGCGATCGTGGTCTATCCGAGCGCATACCGCGTTCCCACTGAGCAACACGATGGCCTGGTCGTTTTAGAGGAGGACCAAACGCGGCTCGGCGAATCTTGGCAGCGCGGGCTGGTCGTGCTCGCCTGGGATCACGTGCTCGCGGGCGCCGCGCAGCCACGAGATGGGCAAAACGTGGTGCTGCACGAGTTCGCTCATCAACTCGACGGCGAGAGCGGCGACATGAACGGCACACCGGAGCTGGGCACACGCGCACGCTACACCGCTTGGGCGCACGTGCTGGGAGACGAGTTCGAGGAGCTATCGGAACGCTTGCACAGCGGTCGAAAGAGCGACATCGATCCGTACGGCGCCACCAATCCCGCGGAGTTCTTCGCGGTTCTGACCGAAATGTTCTTCGAGAAACCGCAGGCCCTGAAGCGCCACCACGCCGAGCTGTACGCGGAGCTGGCCGAGTTCTACAAACAAGACCCAGCGGGGAGCTAACCGTCCCCCACCGGGCTGGCGTGTCAGCGCACGACGTCACTATGTTTGCAGCCGAACACGACGTCCATCTTGCCGCGGGCGCTGACGCGCTCGCTGGTCTGTGGGCAAGCACGACTTGCTGAGGATCCTTGGGGTCATCGTAGGACCAAGGTGCTCCGCGAATTGCTCGCAGACTTCTGCGCCGTCGACTTGCAAAGAAGGGGTCGGTCTTCCCGGCGCCTTCGCTAAGAACTGCCGTTGGGGCCTCCGGGGCGGCCGGAGGCCGACGCTTGGAGGCCCCGGCGCGCGGAGCGCGGAGCGCGAGCACGCCGGTCGTATTGCGACGGCTGCGCGCGAGGCATCCCAAGCGAATGATACTCAGAACATCATGCCTAGCTTCAGCAGGTCCACTGTCGGGAGCATCGTTTGGCCGATCACCCCCGCCGTGTTCTCCAGGGTGCGTTGCACGGGGGAGACGGCTTGTTGCACGGCGCTGGGCATGCTCGAGCTCACGAGCGTGCTCGAGGTGCTGCTGGAGAGCGGGATTTGTAGGCCCGCGTCGATACCGATGGTGATGCCGGGCTCCCAGGTCCACAGAAACCCGAGTTGGGGATTGATGAAAGTCGTATCGACGCCCAATGCGATCGGCAAGGTGTAGCCGTAGCCGGACACTGCGGCTTGCGCGTTCACGTGTTGACGCCCCGCGCGCAAGCCGAGGAAGAATGGGCCGCGAAGCGGGAAGACACGCGCGCTACCGGTGATCGCCCAGGACACGAAGCTCACGTCGGAGACGGTGATTCGAGGCTGCGTGCTGTATTCGAGACCGAATGAGAGCAGGCGCTCGAGCTTGACGATGCCTTCTATCGCCAAGGGCCGCGGGAAGCCTGCGCTGACAATCGCGCCCACGCGTAGGTGATCGGTGCGCTTGCCCGAGCCGGCGGGTTCGGTGTTGGCTGGCCGATCCGCACGGATGCCTGGCGCGGGCGGCGACCACTCCGGCTCCAAGCTGCTATTTTGCGCCCGCGCGGCGCAATTCCAAGCTGCACACGCACACATACATGCTCCGCTCAGCGCCACGCGTTGCGCGCGGCGCTGGCTTGCACGGCAGGATTTCATTGGCATACCTCCTAGCGAGTCCGATGCGTTCGAATGCAGCGGCTTTCACCAGCAGGGCGTGTCGAAATATTTCTCGGCACCGCCGAGTGCGCTGAAGATTCAGGTCAGCGTGAGCGCACCGCTCAAGATGCTCGGATCGACCGATTGGCCGTAGCTGTCACTCTCCACGCCGAACGCTTGTTGGACGGACACGAGCAAGCGATTGCTGGGCGTGCCCTCGGCACCGAGATCGATGTGACGGCCAGCACGCAAGGCGCCGCCCCAGCCGCCCGCCAGCAGCGCAGGGACCTGGCGCGAGCTATGCTTGGAGGGATCGCCCATATCGCTCATGGCAACCAATACGGTTTGCTCGAGTAGCCCGGCTTCGCCGAGGCGCTGCAAAATGCGCGCGATCTTGCTGTAGGTGTAGTGATTCTGTCGGGCGAGTTTGGCTTGCGAGGTCGGCTCGCCGCCGGTACCGCCGCGACCTGGGCTCGCGTAGCGGTGAGCCACGTCGGTGTGCACGTCTTCGGGCAGGCCCGCGTCGAAATGCGTGCGGCTGAGATCGGCCAAGAACAGTGTGCTGACGTGGGTGACCCCACAAGCTAACGCTTGCACCATGAGATCGATCTGCAAATTGCTGATCGCGTCGAAATACGGTTCGCCGCCTTGGTACGAGCCGACGGCCGGGAAGTCTGCCCCATCGGGTGGAGGGGGAACGGCACACGTCACGGCTTGACCAACGACGCGCTTCTCGAGCTCGCGCAGCGCGGTCGCGTGCTGGTCGAGCTTGTCGCGTTCGGCATGAGGCGCGCGCGTACGGAGCTCGGCAAGATCGGTCGTCCAATAGTCGAGCAGACTCTTACCTAGGCGTTGCTCACGCGCGGCCCGTGCGACCGCGAGCGGATCGGGATCCACCAAGAATTGGCCAAAGGCGTGGTTGAAGGTGGCCAACGGATTGATGATCTTGGGCAGCGCCGTGCCGCCCTTGGCGTACGAGATGCACCATTGCAGTGCGGGCTCGGCAGAGCCCACGCCGAGCACCAAACTCGAAAGCGGCGTGTCATGGCCCAAGCCCTGCTCGATCGCCAGAAACTGATCGATCGACGCGTTCTGGCCGTTGGTACCGCTGCCGGTCAAGATCACGCGAGACGCGTCGTGACCAACCGTCGCCGAGCGCAGGCCCGCAGTGTGATCGAGACCCTCGAGCGCCACGATCTGATCGCGGAAACTTCGACCATAGGTCGCCGCGTCGTCGAACGGAGCGAGCGAACTGCCCTCGTACGCGATCTGAAAGCCAGGCTTCGGTACCCAGAACTCGCGCGCCATGCCGTGAGGCATGTACACGCCGATGAAGTACTTGGCGGGCGCGGGCGCCGCGCGCAGCGGCCGCACCCTGGGAAAAAGCGCGGCCAAGGTTGCGCCGGCCCCCAAGGCCGTGAGGGCCGCACGTCGGCTGATGGGCAGCGCTGTTCGACGAATCATTGCGGCTTCCTCCAAGCGAACCAATCGCTCTTCACGAACTCCAAAAATAGGCCCAAAAACGTGCCTCGCCGCTCCGCACTCTTGGTCTTCAGCGAATCGACGAAGGCTTGCTCGACCTCGACATCGCTCCGCCCGGCCGCGAAGCGCACGACTTGGCGCGCCGCGCACTGTCGCACTTGCTCCGAATTGGCCAGCGCGTTCGACAGCGCCGCGCTGTCGGTCAAAGTAACCAGCTTACCGTCGAGCTGAATACTACCACTGGTGTCGATTGGGCGCCCCGACTCGCTCGTGCGCAAACGTCCCGCGGCGTCGAAGTTTTCGAACACGAACCCCGCGCCGTCGAGCGTGGCATGGCACCCCCTGCACGCTGCATCGGTCGCGTGGCGAGCGTAACGCTCGCGGGTAGTGGCGTTGGGATCCGCCGCGGGAAACACGATGTCGATACCGAGATCGGTGGGCTTCGGAAAATCCAGACACAGCAGGCGAGTGAGCACGGCCTTGCCACGCAACACGGGCGCGCTTTCGGATTCATGGGCGAAAGTAGCGAGAAAGCTGGCTTGCTGCAGAATTCCAACGCGACCAAGGCCCGAAAGATCGACCCGCGTTTCGGGCGCGGACGGTTGAATGCCATAAAAGCCAGCCAGCGTGTCGGGCACGATGCTGTAGCGGCCGGCCAAGAGTGCGGCGACCGAGCCTGCTCGATGACTGAACACGTCCCCCACGAACTGACTGGTCTCGCTGACCATCGCCTGGCGCAGGGTCGGGAAATCACTGACGACTTGGCTGGATTTGGCGAGTCCGTTCAGGCCAATCAGGCCCAGCCACTCTTGCACGAAGCGGAGGTAGAGATCCCTCGATTGGGGCTGCTGCAGTAAACGCAGCGCTTGAAGTTCGCGCGCCGCGCCCGAAACGAGCTCGCCCCGCGAGGCAGCCAGCAGCAGTGTGTCGTCGGGCGGCTGACCGCTGATCAAGAGAGACAGCTCGCTGCCGAGCTCTTCGTTGCTCAACCGATTCGAACCGGGAGCACCCTCGCCCAGCGTGGTTGCGTACAAAAACTTGGGCGAACCGAGCAAGCCACGCACGACCAAGGCGATGCCACCCTCGAAGTCCGCACCTTCTGCGCCGACCGTGAACAACCCCAGCAGCTGCTCGACTTCGGGCGCGGTCGGAGTACGTCGGAAAGCCGAGCGAGCCAGCGCGGTGACGGTTGTTTCCGCACACGCTCGATCCGCTGCCAATGCGCTACGCGCGCAACTCGGGAACTGCGCTCGGCTCAGGTCGAGCGTGTTCGTCGCGCTGCGCGTGGCGTCGAAGAGCTGACCGAGCAACAACGAGTCGACGCTTTGCGCGACATTGCGTGAGTAGTCCGATTGACGAGCATCCGGTGGCAGCGCCGCGGCCAGCGTCGTGCCATTGCCGATCAGCGTTTGCGCGGTCGCCTCGAGCTCGGCAGTGCTCAAACGACGCAGCGTGGGCTCGAGGACGTGCTCCGGCGCGCCGCTGCCGCTGGAGGGTGCAGCCGTGCCGCAGCTCAACGAGAGCGCGAGCAACGCGCTGCACACCGCCTTCGCGAAAGTCACGGGTTGCCTTGGCCGCCCGGCGCAGAGCCGCCCGTACCAGCGGAGCCGGAGGCACTGCCAAAGCCAGCGGCGCCACCCAAATCCACGGAGCCCGCGCTGGCGCCCGAGCCGCCAAGGCCAGCCGAACCGCCAAGGCCACCCGAACCGCCAAGGCCACCCGAACCGCCAAGGCCACCCGAACCACCGAGTTCGATAGTGCCCCCGCCGGCGGAGCCGCCTGCACCGGTCGTCGGAAAGGCTGAGCCGTCGTCCCAACTCACGTCGTCCAGCCAAACGTCGACCGGTAGCTGTTCCGTTTCGAAGCTGAATTGTAGGCTCATGATCGTGCCCGGATTGAAGGTGGCCTTCTTGCCGAAACTGCGCTGTTTGAACTCAGCCCATTTGAACGAGTAAGCCTGCCAATCCGGGGACAGCGTGATCCAAACGCCGTGCGCGTCGTAGCAGACGTCCCCAGCGCTGGAGCGACAGGTGCCACCGTACTGTTCGTCGATCACCTCGGGGACTTGCAAGATGACGTACACATGGCCAGAGCCGCGGGCAAAGAATCTGAACCCGGAGAAGTGGTTTGCATTGAAGGGACAGCGAATGCCATCTTTGAGGTGACTGATATTTGCGCCAAATGCCGCACCCCAAACGGTGAAACCCGAGGCCATGATGTGCGCGGCTTTCGGCGAGCCATGCGCCCCGCCCGGCACTCCGCCCAGGAATTCTTGCTCCGGCACCAAGGTGCCCGTGCTGGCTACGTCATCCTTGATCGGAAACCAGTAGGCTTCGCGGTCGACCTCGGGAACCGCGTCTTGATTACCGTCTTCGAAGTCATCGATCAGCGCGAGCTGGCCCTCGGGTACGTTGGCGCACGGATTGGTTAGCGCGCTTCCACCCGCCCCACCGTTGCCCGTCGGAGTCGAACTCATGCCCGCGAGGGTTGGCTGCACGACGGCCGGCGCGCCGCCAAAAAAGCCCGGCGGCAGTGGGGTCTCGGCGGCCGTCCGATCCGAGGAACCGCAAGCCGGCGCCAAAGCGAGGCCTAGCAGCGG
>Ga0247761_1000223_pt1 | contig 11047 bp, 8 predicted proteins | sample UWRJL111311C4_FD_179915 | JGI IMG/M metagenome (GOLD analysis project Ga0247761, IMG submission 179915) | Plant litter microbial communities from Arlington Agricultural Research Station in Wisconsin, United States - UWRJ-L111-311C-4 | ecosystem: Environmental > Terrestrial > Plant litter >...
GCAAAATATTTCCATTATACGACCAACAACACCATCGAAGGAACGCAGATGCATGTCATACCGGAAACCGATGTGCCGCTGGTAGCCGATATGAGCAGCGATGTCCTCAGCCGGGTGATGGATTTCAACCGGTTTGATCTCATCTATGCGGGCGCTCAGAAGAACATAGGGGCTGCGGGCGTGAACCTGGTCATATTAAAGAAGGACCTGCTGGGTACCGTAAGCCGTAAGCTGCCCACTATGATGGACTACCGTCAGCACATCGAAGCGGGTTCTGTACTGAATACGCCGCCTGTCTTTGCCATCTACGTATGTATGCTTACGCTCCGGTGGCTGAAAGCGCAGGGAGGGATCGCCGCCGCGGAAAAGATCAATGAAAAAAAGGCCGCCCTCTTATATGATACGATCGACAGCCTGCCCGTCTTTCGCGGCACCGTGCCCAAAGAGGACAGGAGCCTGATGAACGTGGTCTTCGTCATGGACGACAAGCAGCTGGAGAAAGAATTCCTGGCGACCTGTAATGAACATGGGATGGTGGGTATCCAGGGACATCGCACCGCGGGCGGGTTCAGGGCCTCCCTGTACAATGCCCTGCCCCTGGAGAGCGTAAAGGTCCTCACGGAACTGATGAAAGAATTTGCAACTCAAAAAGCATAAATAACGATGGCAAGTATCACTCCTTTCAGGGCACTGCGTCCTATGCCGGAGTCGGCGGCGCAGGTGGCATCCAGACCATATGACGTACTGAACAGCGCCGAAGCACGGCAGGAAGCATCCGGCAATCCTCATTCTTTTCTTCATATCACCAAGTCGGAGATCGATCTGCCGGAAAATATCGACACCCATTCCGAGCAGGTATATAATAAGGCCAAGGAAAACCTGCAGGAATTCATCCGGAAAGGAGTGCTTTTGCAGGAAGAAAAGCCTTTGTACTATATCTACCGGCTTATCATGAATGGCCGGAGCCAGACGGGACTTGTATGCGGCAGCTCCGTGGACGACTATGAGAAGGATGTCATCAAGAAGCATGAGTTCACCCGGCCCGACAAGGAAGCGGACCGGATCCATCATATGAAGACCATTCGTGCGCAGACGGGCAATGTATTCCTGGCCTATAAGAATGTGGCGGACATCGACCGGCTGATAGAAGGCTGGAAGAATGCGCATGCGCCATTATATGATTTTACGGCGGAGGACGGGATCCAACATACCATCTGGGCAGTGGATGACGATGCGGCCATCGGCTCCATCACACAATCCTTTGCCGAGAAAGTCCCGTTCACCTATATCGCGGACGGGCATCATCGGGCTGCTTCGGCGGCCAAGGTGAGAAAGGAGCTGGGGGAGACGGCCGGCAAGAGCGCAGATTACTTCCTCACCACTTTATTCCCCTCTGCCGAACTGCATATACTGGATTACAACCGGCTGGCGAAGGACCTGAATGGCCTGAGCACGGAAGAGTTCCTGGATAAGCTGCAGAAGGATTTTCTCGTCGGCAAGGTCGACAAGGCTTTTTCGCCTGCACAGCTCCATGAGTTCGGCATGTACCTGGACGGCAGCTGGTATCAGCTGGTGGCAAAAGAAGGAGCGTATGTCGACAATGATCCCATCGGTGTCCTGGACGTAACTATCCTGCAAAAAAATGTGCTCGACAAGCTGCTGGCTATTAAAGATCCCCGCACGGACAAACGCATCGACTTCGTAGGCGGGATCCGGGGGCTGTCTGAATTGGAGAAGCGGGTCGACAGCGGGGATATGAAAGTTGCATTCAGCCTCTACCCTGTCAGCATCGGGCAATTATTCGCCATTGCAGACAGCGGAAATGTGATGCCTCCCAAAAGCACCTGGTTCGAGCCCAAGTTGCGGGACGGGCTTTTGACCAACCTGATTTAGCCTTATCTTTGGCGGAAAGCCGGATCGGAGGGCAATGCAGTCCTCCACCGAGCTCCAAAAAAGCCGAACTTATGATAAGAAGGAGTCTGTTTCTACCCTGTGCGCTGGTATTATCCAGTCTGTCCGCGTATTCCCAACAACCTGAAGCAAAGACATTACAGGAGACAGCCAAAACCTTCACCCGGCAAGGAGATTATACCAATGCCATCCTGGTCCTGACGGGCGCTGTCCAGAAAGAGCCTCAAAACCTGGAATTGCAAAAGGACCTTGCCTTCAACTATTACCTGCAAAAGGATTATCCCAAAGGTCTGAATGTGATACGCCCCCTGACGGAGCGGCCCGATGGCGATGTACAATGTTACCAGATCGCCGGCATGCTGTACAAGGCCATCGATGAGACAAAGGAGTGCGAACGCCTGTACAAGTCCGGCATCAAAAAATTTCCCCAGAGCGGCGTGCTATATAATGAATATGGCGAAATGTTGTTCGCCCGCCAGGATAATTCCGGCGCCATCAGACAATGGGAAAAGGGCATCGAGGTGGACCCCGGCTATTCATCCAACTATTACAATGCGAGCCGATACTATTATTTTACCCAGGACAAGCTATGGAGCATCCTTTATGGAGAGATCTTCGTCAACCTGGAAAGCTATAGCAAGCGGACGGCCGAGATCAAACAGGTCCTGCTCGAATCGTATAAAAAGCTATATGCGGATGGGGACGTGATGAAGGAGCAGACGACGAAAAGCCCGATGGCCCTATCCTGTCTCAATATGTATGGGACGCTCAAGCCCGTCGTAGCCCAGGGGATCACTACGGAGTCATTGATCCTTTTGCGGACGAAATTCATCCTTGGCTGGTATCAGGCGTACCCAAGCACTTATCCCTTCCGGCTTTTTGAATACCAGCGCCAGCTGCTGAAGGAAGGGATGTTCGATGCGTATAACCAATGGATATTCGGCGCTGCAGAGAACCTTACTGCTTTCCAGAATTGGAGCAATACCCATGGGGATGAGTATAAGAGGTTTACGAGCTTTCAGCAGGGGAGGGTGTTTAAAGTGCCGGAGGGGCAGTATTACCAAATTGGGAAATAGGGCAATTGGGCGAAGTTTTGTACTTTGGCTCAGAATAAAAGATTTCTATGACCGAGCCCAAACGATTGTTCGACTGTATCTTACCCGAGCAGGGCGTACCGGCCCTCCCAGACATGCTTGCCGGAAAAGAAAATGGCAAATGGAGGCTGTTTAGTACTGCAGAGGTGGTGGACACCATCCATAAGCTCAGCGCGGGTCTGCTCAACCTGGGTATTTCCGGCCAGGACGGGACCATCGAAGGAAGAGATAAAGTAGCCGTCATTTCGAAGAACCGCCCCGAATGGATCATGCTGGACCTGGCCGTGCAGCAGATCGGCGCCATCCTCACACCCGTCTATCCCACCATCAGCGTTCATGAGCTGGAGTTCATCCTTAACGATGCGCAGGTAAAGCTCATTTTTGTCAATGACGAAGAGCTGTTCCATAAAGTGCTGAGTATCCGCGAGCGGGTGCCCAGCCTGCAGGAGATCTATACGTTCGAGCATGTAGCGCATGCCCGGCATTGGAAGGAACTGGTGACCGAAGCCAGCCCGGCGGCGCTGGCCCGTATTGCCGACATCCGGAACCAGATAAAGACGGAAGACCTGGCCACCATCATCTATACATCCGGCACTACCGGCACACCCAAGGGGGTGATGCTATCCCACCGGAATATCATCAGCAACACCATTTCCTGTATACCGTGTCTGCCGCCCGGTCCGTTGAAATGTCTCAGCTTTCTGCCCCTGAACCACATCTATGAGCGGATGCTGACCTATGTCTATCTTTTCAGCGGCAGCTCCATCTACTACGCGGAAAGCATGGATACTATCGGGGAGAACCTGAAGGAGGTGAAGCCGCAGATGTTTGTCACGGTACCGCGGCTGCTGGAAAAGGTATATGACCGGATCATGCTGAAAGGCGGCGAGCTGACAGGGATCAAGAAGAAGCTGTTCTTCTGGGCCCATGAGCTGGCATCTAAATTCGAGATCAACAAATCCATGGGCTTGTGGTATGACATGCAGCTTGCCCTGGCCAATAAGCTGATATTCAGCAAATGGCGGGAGGCGCTTGGCAACAATATCACTTGCATTGCCAGCGGAGGCGCGGCCTGCCAGGTGCGGTTGATACGTATATTCACGGCGGCGCGGCTCCCTATTTTGGAAGGGTATGGATTGACGGAGACGTCACCCGTGATCAGCGTGAACAGGCTGGAAGTTAAAGATCGTATGTTCGGCACCGTTGGACCCGTCATACCCGATGTGGAGGTAAAGATCGCGGAAGACGGGGAGATCCTTTGTAAGGGACCTAATGTCATGTTGGGTTATTACAAGCGGCCGGACCTTACCGCGGAAGCGATGGAGGGCGGATGGTTCCATACCGGCGATATCGGGATGATGGTGGAGGGCAGGTATCTGAAGATCACCGACCGGAAGAAAGAGATGTTCAAGACCAGCGGCGGCAAGTATGTCGCACCGCTGGCCATCGAAAGCAAGCTAAAGGAGTCTCCCTATATAGAGCAGCTGATGATCGTGGGACCGGAAAGGAAGTTTGTCGGAGCGCTTATCGTACCTGCTTTTTCCTATCTGCAGGATTGGTGTAAGCAGAATGATATCGAGTTCTCCACGCAGGCGGAGATGATCCGTCATCCCAGGGTCCTTGCTTTTTACCAGGAGATCATCGAGAGCTATAACAAATTCTTCAACCATGCCGAGCAGGTAAAACGCTTCCAGCTAATGCCGGCGGACTGGACGGTCGAGACGGGAGAAATGACGCCTAAGCTCTCTCTCAAAAGAAAGGTCATCACGGAGAAATACCGGGACCTGATAGAAAAAATTTACGCCGCTAATCCCTGAATTTAAGCAGGGATAGTCTTCCATTGCCCAGGATGAGGAAGCCTACCAGCATCAGGAAAATGACGATGGAAAGCGTCAGCTCGGAAAAAGGCCTGTACATGTTGTCAGGGGAGAGATTGACGAAAAAGATCGCCCCCAGCAGGATCGGGATCTGGATGAGGCAGGCAAAACGGACCAGCACGCCCAGGATCAGCAATATACCCCCCAGCAGATGAGCGAAGGCGATGTAATTGGTCATGAGCATGGATGAGAATGATCCGAAAGCCATTTTGTTGTTGATGAGGCTTAGCATGGACCCCATGTTGTAGAGATATTCCACGCCCTTAAAGCAGAGAAATGCGCCCAGGGCAATGCGAACGATATCGAGCCATTGGGGATGATGAGTATCTCCCCAGTGCTCCACGCGTTGTACGAGGTTCATATGGCATCGTTTTTTGTAGTGAAAAAAAAAGAGCTAACTAAATATAAGCTTTTTTCTTCGAATCTCCACGGGTCTTTACTTCAGCACATCTTCCGGATCAGGCCGCCCAGCACCTTTATTCCCTGCTCCACATCTTCATCCCAGGGACGGGCATAGCTGATACGCAGGCAATGAGCGAAACGGCCCGACATAGAAAAGAGCTGGCCCGGCGCTACGGAAATGTTATGTTTCAATGCTTCGCGATACAGGAGATAGGCATTGAGCTTTTTGTCCAGCTCAATCCATAATACGAAACCACCCTGGGGGCGGGATACTTTCGTGTGTTCAGGGAAATACTGCATGATACCCTGCATATAGCGGAGGCACTGGGTGTGGAGGGCCTTGCGTAATTTTTTCAAATGATATTCATAACGACCGATGCTGAGGAAGTGAGCGATAGCCTGCTGGGTGATGGTGACGCCGGACACGGTGTGCATCATCTTGAGACGTACCACCTGGTCTTTGAACCGGCCGGGGATGGCCCATCCGATGCGGTAGCCCGGCGCCAGCGATTTTGACAGGGAGCTGCATTGGAGCACCCAGCCTTCTTTATCAAAAGTCTTGCAGGTTTTGGGCCGGTGGCGGCCAAAATACAGCTCTCCATAAATATCGTCTTCGATGAGGGGGATGCGGGCTTTTGTCAAAAGATCAACCAGGGCTTTTTTATTTTCGTCGGGCATACAGGAACCAAGCGGATTGCTGAAATTCGGAACGAACACGCAAGCCTTGACGGGAAACTTTTTGATCATGGCCGCCAGCGTGGCGGGATCAACGCCGGTCATCGGGTCGGAAGGCACTTCCAGCACTTTCAAGCCCAGGCTTTCCATTACCTGGAAGATCCCGAAGTAGGTGGGGTTCTCGATAGCCACCGTATCACCCGGCGCCGTCACCGCTTTCAGGCACATGACCAGGGCTTCCATACAGCCGGCCGTCACGACTATGTCGTCCTCCGAAAATTTACCGCCCCAATGAAAGGCCAGCTTGGTCAGCTGGCGGCGCAGCTCCTTGTTGCCCTGGATATGTTCATATTGAATACCGTGATGACGGGAGGAGCGCATGGCGTGCACCAGCGATTTATTGAGCCTGGCGACGGGCAGCATTCCGGTCGGCGGCGCGGCGATGGAGAAGTTGATGAGGTCGTCCGAGGTGATGTCATTGAATACGGCGGTGATCATATCCTGTACGCTGACCTCCGAGGTGGAGGTTTCAGGCTCAGCCATGCGGGGCAGGGCGGGCATACGGCGGAAATTGAAGCGAACGTAATAGCCGGATTTGGGCCGGGCTTCGATAAGGCCTTTTCCTTCCAGGTGATAATAAGCCTGGAAGGCAGTGCCCATGCTGATGCCGTATTCTTCGCTCAGCACGCGGACGGAAGGGAGCTTGTCCCCGATCCTAAGCGTCTCCTCTCCTATCATTTTTTCCAGGCCTTCGGCAACCTGGAGGTAGAGGTGGTCGTGGTCGTTGAATTTCTTTTTCATGTTTGCGTCAGTCCTGTGCCGGAAAATCTGATACAGTCAAAATTAATAAATCTGCATCTGTTTTATTATAAGTTTTATTTCGAATTTTGGGTGGGCTTAAAAATTATTGGCTTATGGAATATAACCTGGACCCGGCCGACTGGGAAGCGATGCGCCAGCTGGGTCATCGCATGGTAGACGATATGATGGATCATTTGCGTACTGTACGGGAGCGTCCGGCGTGGGTCAGGATGCCGGATCCTGTGCGGCAGCAATTGCAGCAGCCTTTACCGGAAGGGCCGCAGGATGCTACCGAAGTATATGAAGATTTCCTGCGGACGGTGCTGCCGTATAATCTCAACAATATCCATCCCCGCTTCTGGGGTTGGGTACAGGGGGGCGGCACGCCTTTTGGGATGCTGGCGGATATGCTGGCCAGCGGTCTGAATGCCAATGTGGCTATCGGAGATCATTCTGCCATGTATGTGGAGAAGCAGGTATTGGAGTGGAGCAAGGAGATGTTTGGCTTTCCTGCAACGGCCGGGGGCATATTGACCAGCGGCGCTTCCCTTGCGAATATTACGGCGCTCGTGGTGGCGCGGAACCACTTTCATGCCGGCATCAGGCAAAAGGGTTTGCGGGCCCTGGACGGGCAGCTGACGGTGTATGGATCGGTGGAGACGCATAATTGCGTAGGCAAGGGCATCGAGGTCATCGGCGTCGGCGCGGACAATTTCCGGAAGGTGCCTGTTGATGCGGAATATCGCGTGCGGACGGATGTGATGCGGGAGATGATCAGGGCAGACCGGCAGGCGGGCTTCCACCCCTTTTGCATTATCGGCAATGCGGGGACGGTGAATACGGGCGCCATCGACGACCTGGAAGCGCTGGCGGACATAGCCGCAGCGGAGGGCTGCTGGCTGCATGTGGATGGTGCGTTTGGGGCCATACCCTACATTATTCCGTCGTTCAGGGATCGATTAAGGGGATTGACATTGGCGGACAGCCTCAGCTTTGATTTTCACAAGTGGCTTTATATGAATTACGAGGTCGGCTGCGTCCTGATCAGGGATGTCACCGTACACCGGGCTGCCTTTACCACTTCCGTGAATTATCTTATGCAGCATGAGCGGGGATTGTCGGGCGGACCTGAATCGTTCACCAATTTCGGGATGGAGCTTTCGAGGGGATTCAAGGCATTGAAAGTTTGGATGTTGCTGAAAGAGCATGGCGTGCGGGAATATGCGCGGCTGGTGCAGCAGAACCTGGAGCAGGCGCAGTACCTGGCGAGATTGATCCGGGAGAATGAGGAATTGGAATTACTGGCGGAAGTACATTTGAATATTGTTTGCTATCGTTGGTTTAATGATGGATTGAGTGATGCCGAATTGAACGCTGCGAATAAAGAGATCCTCATGCGTCTCCATGAAGAGGGCGTGGCGCTGCCGTCCTATACGCTGCTGAACGGGCGTTATGCCATCAGGGCGGCCATCACGAATCATCGCAGCAGGATGGAAGATTATGAGGCGCTGGTGGAAGCCACGGCGCGGATAGGCAGGGAACTTTTTGTTTCAAAATAAAATCTTTATATGACGAGACTACATGAGGTGGATTGGAACAACCTGGAATTCGGTAAATATTTTACGGATCACATGCTGATATGTGACTATGCCGATGATGCATGGCAGCAGCCAGCCATTGTGCCGTTTGGCGACTTCCAGATCAGCCCGGTGGCGCTGGCGCTGCATTACGGCCAGACCATTTTCGAAGGAATGAAAGCATTCAGGATGGAGGCCCCATCCGGCGGGGAGGTCATCAATATCTTCCGTGTGGAGAAGCATTATAATCGGATGGCGCTGTCGTCAGAGCGGCTATGCATGCCTGTTGTGCCAAGGGAAGTATTTACAGATGGGTTACGCCGGCTGGTGGAGCTTGACAAGGCATGGGTGCCCCGCATGGAGGGCAGCGCCTTATATATCCGGCCGTTCATGATAGCCACCGAAGCGAGATTGCGCGTGAAAGTCTCGTCCAGCTATCGCTTTGCCATCGTCGCCACGCCTGTGGGAGCCTATTTCGAGCAGCCCATACGGGTCAAGGTGGAAAGGACGTTTGTCCGTGCGGCGCGTGGCGGTACCGGTTATGCCAAATGCGGGGGTAACTATGGCGCCGCCATGTATCCAACGCAGCGGGCGCGGGAAGAAGGGTATGACGGCGTATTATGGACGGATGCGAAGGAAAACAGGTTTATAGAAGAATCGGGGGCCATGAATGTGATGTTCGTGCTGGATGGCGTACTGGTGACGCCGCCTTTGTCCGACTCCATCCTGGACGGAGTGACGAGGGACAGCCTGCTGAAAATTGCGGAGCGGCTGGGAGTGTCCGTAGCGGAAAGACCGGTGGACGTAGAAGAGCTGAAAGCGGCCTTTGCCTGCGGACAGATCAGTGAGGCCTTTGGCACGGGCACGGCGGCGGTGATCTCACCTATCGGCATGATCGGTATCGACGGCGTGGATTATGCATTGCCTGCCCCGGGCAAGCCAGGCGTAGGAACGAGGTTAAAAGAGATGTTGGAAAAGATCAGGCATGGCCGGGAAACAGATGTAGAAAACTGGAATTTTCTTGTTAAATAGTAAGCGGAAATAAAGGGGAGGTCATATAAATCGGTAAATTGAACCAGCAAGTTTACCGATATGAAAGAAAAGAAATTACAAGGGCAGATAGCCATCGTTACGGGCGGCAGTTCCGGCATCGGCACGGGAGTGGCAAAGTCCCTGGCGGCGGCAGGCGCCACCGTAATAGTGAATCATTCTTCCGCGAAGAGTAAGGGCGAGGCCCAGTCGGTGCTGGATGAGATCATCGCCGCCGGCGGTGCGGGCATCATTTATCAATGCGATGTGAGCAAGGAAGAAGAGGTGCAGAAGATGTTTGCTTTTGTTTGCGGGCAGTTTGGCACCGTGGACATCCTCGTCAATAATGCAGGTCTTCAGCGGGATGCTCCCTTCCAGGACATGACGCTGGAGCAATGGAATTTTGTTATCGGCATCAATCTCACCGGGCAATTCCTCTGCGCACGGGAAGCCATCCGCGAGTTCCTCCGGAGAGGCGTCGTACCCGAGAGATCCATCTCCGCGGGTAAAATAATCTGTATGAGCAGCGTGCATGAAGTCATTCCCTGGGCGGGCCATGTAAACTATGCGGCCAGCAAGGGGGGCATCATGATGATGATGAAGAGCATCGCGCAGGAATTCGCCCCCCACAAGATCCGGGTCAACAGCATCGGGCCCGGGGCCATCAAAACACCTATCAATCACCAGGCATGGGATACGCCGGAGGCAGAGAAGAAGCTGCTGCAGCTGATACCTTACGGGCGCGTAGGCGTCGTGGAAGACATCGGCCGCGCAGCCGTGTGGCTGGCCAGTGACGACTCCGAGTATGTGACGGGCACCACCTTATTCGTGGACGGCGGCATGACGTTGTACCCTGGATTTAGTACGAACGGATAATTGAATATATGGGAAAGGAAAAAGAAAGGCTTAAGGATCTGGGCTGGAAGAAATGGGGGCCCTACCTCTCGGAAAGGCAATGGGGTACGGTGCGGGAAGATTATAGCGTCATTGGAGAACCCTGGACCGCCACCACGCACGATATGGCCCGCAGCAAGGCCTGGCGATGGGGCGAAGATGGGCTGGCAGGATTTTCGGACAAGCGGCAATTCCTATGTTTTTGCCTGGGGCTCTGGAATGAAAAGGACCCTATCATCAAGGAACGGCTGTTCGGGCTCTCGGGATACGAGGGGAATCATGGGGAAGATGTCAAAGAGATGTATTACTACCTGGACAGCTCCCCCACCCATTCCTATATGAAAATGCTGTACAAGTACCCGCAGACGGCCTTCCCTTATCACTGGCTGGTGGATGAGAACCGGAAGCGAACGAAGGCGGACCCCGAGTTCGAGCTGATGGATACGGGCATCTTCGATGACGATAAATATTTCGACGTGTTCGTGGAGTATGCCAAAGCCGAGAAGGAAGATATCCTTATCAAGGTGACGGTACACAACAGGGGCGATGCGGCGGCCCCTATTCACCTGCTGCCGACGGTGTGGTTCCGCAACACTTGGGATTGGGGAGAGGATGATTATAAGCCGAAGATGATGACCTCCAACGAAGGGAATATCATTATACAGCACAAAGAGCTTGGAGAGATGATGCTGTTCGCAGAGAATGCCGATACGCATGTCTTTTGCGAAAATGAGACGAATGTCGAGAGATTGTATGGCGTGTCGGGCACTGGCTATTTCAAGGATGG
>Ga0247761_1000224_pt1 | contig 11047 bp, 8 predicted proteins | sample UWRJL111311C4_FD_179915 | JGI IMG/M metagenome (GOLD analysis project Ga0247761, IMG submission 179915) | Plant litter microbial communities from Arlington Agricultural Research Station in Wisconsin, United States - UWRJ-L111-311C-4 | ecosystem: Environmental > Terrestrial > Plant litter >...
CATACCTGTACGGGCCGGAGCATCCCTATGGAAAGTATTCCAGGCTGGAGGATTTCCAGGCGCTGGAGCGGGATGCGCTGACGGCGTTCTACCAGCAGCATTATGCAAAGGGTGCGTGCCGGATGATCGTTGCAGGCAGGCTGCCGGCTACGCTGCCGGAGGAGCTGGAGCAGTATTTTGGCAAACTTCCCCTGCATGCGCCGGTGGTGACGGACCCATCGAAGCTGCCGTTGATCAAGCCGGCCGTCCAGAAAAAATATGACATCATCAATGATGCCGATGGCGTGCAGGGCTCCATCCGGATCGCGCGGAACTTTCCGAACCGGCATCATCCCGACTTTCAGAAAGTGCAGGTGCTGAACAATGTGTTCGGCGGATTTTTCGGATCGAGGCTGATGACGAATATCCGGGAGGATAAAGGGTATACGTACGGCATCTATAGCTACCTGCTGAATAACCGGCAGGAAAGCGCCCTGCTCATCAGCACGGAGGCGGGAAAAGAAGTCACCCGGGCTACGATCGAGGAGGTCTATAAAGAGATGGAGCTCCTTCGGGAAGAGCCGGTCGACGAAGAGGAGCTGGCCATGGCCCGCAACTTTACTATCGGGACGATACTTGGAGACCTGGATGGGCCTTTCCAGGTAGCCAGCCGCTGGAAGAACCTGCTTTTGAATGGACTCGACGAACGATACTTTTATGAAAGCATCCGGATCGTGAAGACCATCACCCCGGAAGAGCTGCAGGAGCTGGCGAAGAAGTACCTTGATCCCGCAGCCTTCTACGAGCTGGTGGTGATCTAGCCGCCAATTTTTCTTCATAATATTGTCTACAAGTCTTAAATTGAATGCACAAATGAGACTTGTATGAACTTTCTTCTCCGCATCCTGATCACGGCCATTGTTGCGTTTGGCTTATCTGCGGTGATGAGAGGTGTGTATATCGACACCTTTTGGACGGCGCTGGTATTTTCGCTGGTGCTGGCCATCCTGAATGCGTTGCTGAAGCCCATCCTGATCCTCCTTACCTTGCCGATCACGATCTTTACGTTTGGCTTGTTCCTCTTTGTCATCAATGCCGCCATCGTCCTGCTGGCGGGCAATTTTGTAAATGGGTTCCGGGTGGATGGGTTTGGCTGGGCGCTTTTATTCAGCCTGCTGCTGTCCATTCTCACGTCGCTGTTGTACAAGGACACCAGGCGGGAGCGGCGGGAGGAATAGGCAGATCATGTCATATAAGGCGGCTATTATATTTATCGTATGAACTTTGACAGAAAGAACTTTAACAACGAACAGCTTATTCATTTTTACAGAAGCATTTTGCTGCCGCGGATGATCGAAGAGAAAATGTTGGTATTGTTACGCCAGGGAAAGATCAGCAAATGGTTTAGCGGTATCGGGCAGGAGGCTATTGCCGCAGGGGCGACGCTGGCCATGGAGCCGGACGAGTGGATCATGCCGCTGCATCGGAACCTGGGCGTGTTCACTACGAGGAAGATGCCGCTGGCCCGGCTGTTCCTGCAATGGCAGGGCAATAAGGATGGCTATAGCAAAGGGCGGGAGCGGAGCTTTCATTTTGGAAGCAGGGAGTATTCTATTTGCGGGATGATCTCGCACCTGGGACCGCAGCTGGGGGTTGCAGACGGCGTGGGGCTGGCGTATAAGCTGGGAGGGAAGAAGAAGGCGGCGCTGGCATTTACGGGAGAGGGCGGGACGAGTGAAGGAGATTTTCATGAAGCGTTGAATACGGCATCGGTCTGGGACCTGCCGGTCATTTTTTTAGTAGAGAACAACGGGTATGCCCTCAGCACGCCTGTGTCGGAGCAATATCGTTGCGAGAGCCTGGTATATAAGGCGGAGGGATACGGGATGCAGGGCGTGCGGATCGATGGGAATAATATCCTGACCGTTTACGATACGTTGAGAGGAGTGCGGGAATATTGTATCAAGTATCAGCGGCCGTACCTGGTGGAATGTATGACGTTCCGGATGCGTGGCCATGAGGAGGCCAGCGGGGTGAAGTATGTGCCGCAGGAGCTGCTGGAGGATTGGGGGAGGAAGGACCCGGTGATAAATTACGAGGTATTCCTGCGGGAGCAGGGCGTGCTGAATGATGAGCTGGTAGGAAAGATACATGAGGAAATGAAGCAGTATATAGAGGGTGAGCTGGCGGCGGTGAAGGATGAGGAGGCGCTGATGACCGATATGGAGGGTGAGCTGAAGGATGTGTATGCGGCCAGGGTCGGATCGGCGGAGGCCGAGGCCGGGCGGGCGGAGGGAAAGCCGGTAGAGGAAAGGAAGGAAGAAGAGAAGGTTCCGGAGCCGGTGACCAGCGGAGCGACATCCCCGTATGAGCGGTCAACCTTCAGGAAAAAGGCGCCGCGGCCGGAGGAGATAAAGAAGGAGATAAAAAAAGAGATAAAGACAGTGCCGGGACCTGCGACGGAAAAGCGGGTCCTGGATGCCATCCGGGAGGGACTGCAGCAATCTATGCGCAAGCATGGGCAGCTGATATTGATGGGGCAGGACATCGCAGAGTATGGAGGGGCGTTCAAGATCACGGAAGGTTTTGTGGAAGAGTTCGGGAAAGCGCGGGTGCGGAATACGCCGCTTTGCGAGAGCGCCATTGTCGGCTGTACGTTGGGGTTAAGCCTGGAGGGATACAAGAGCGTGATGGAGATGCAATTTGCGGATTTCGTCACATCGGGATTTAACCAGATCGTAAATAATCTCGCCAAGATACATTACCGATGGGGGCAGCCGGCAGACACCGTGATCCGGATGCCAACGGGGGCCGGGGTAGGAGCGGGGCCTTTTCATTCCCAGAGCAATGAGGCCTGGTTTGTGCATACGCCCGGACTGAAGGTGGTATATCCATCGACGCCGGAAGATGCCAAAGGGCTGCTGATCGCGGCCATCAACGATCCCAATCCCGTCATGTATTTCGAGCACAAGGGCCTGTACCGCAGCGTGAGCGGCAGCGTGCCGGAGGCTTATTACGAGACGCCCATCGGGCAGGCCAGGCAGGTGCGCGCCGGTACGGACATCACTATCATTACTTATGGGGCGGGGGTCCATTGGGCCCTCGAGTATGCGGAAGGACATAAGGACCTTTCCATAGAGATACTGGACCTGCGTACGCTGTTACCGCTGGATTATGAAGCCATCCGGGCGGCGGTGACGGCAACGGGCAAGGTGCTGGTGCTGCATGAGGATACGCTTACGGGCGGTGTCGGCGCCGAAGTGGCTTCCTGGATCGGAGAGCATTGCTTTTCCGCGCTGGACGCGCCGGTGCTGCGCTGCGCATCGCTGGATACGCCGGTACCTTTCAACCTGGAGCTGGAGAAGCAATTCCTGGCGAAGTCCAGGCTGGATGCGTATGTACAAAGGCTGATGGCGTATTAAGGCCTATTTTTTACCGGCATATTCTCTTTCAGCACGCGGATAAAATTCCCGCCCAATATTTTTTCAATATCGCTTTTGCTGTAACCCCGCTCCACCAGGGCTTTTGTCACCAGCGGATAGGTGGTGACGTCATACAATTCACGGGGCGCCGACTCGATGCCATCGAAATCGGAGCCCAATCCTACGTGATCGGCGCCGATGAGCTTTACGATATAATCAATGTGATCGATCAGCAGGGAGAGGGGCGGGCGGAGGGCGCTCGTCTCTTCCGGATACGTATGCGAGAAAAATTCGTTGATGGCGTAGTCGGGCGTTTTGGCAGCTGCCAGGGAATCCAGCTGTTGCTGGTGGGCGGCAGTAAAGGCTTTTAATTTGCGGGCATAGGTGCTGTCGAGGAAGCCGGAATAAAAGTTGACCTGTATCACGCCGCCATTCTTTCCAATAGCCTTTATCTGGTCATCTTTCAGGTTACGAAATACGGGACATAATGCGTAGACGGCGCTGTGAGATACCAGGACGGGTTTTGTCGTGGTGTGGATGGCGTCCCAAAAAGTTTGCTGACCTACATGCGACAGGTCAACCAGCATACCCAGCTCATTCATGCGTTGAACGATCCTTTTACCTTTTTCCGTCAGGCCGTAGGGCGTGACGGACCATGCGTGGCTGGATTCATCCCTGGCGGAGGTGGCCCAGGACGTGCTGTTGTTCCATGTCAGCGTCATGTAGCGGACGCCACGTTTAAAGAGGCTGTCCAGGTAGACCGTATCGTCCTCGATCATGTGACCGCCCTCTACGCCCATCATGGCGGCCAGCCTGTGGTGGCGGACGGCGTCCTGCAGACCAGCCGGATCAGTTACGATCTGCATCTTTTTTGGGTTGCGGGCGGCAATGGCGTATAAGGAGTCTATCTCCTCCAGCGCCCGCTTAAAAGCGGAGCCGCGGCCAAAGCGATCATCGCAAAAGATCGAAAAAACCTGCACGTCTACACCGCCCTTTTTGAAACGGGCCAGGTCGGAATGGGTCTTACCGGAGAGATCCTCTTCGATATTCATGCCGTGCATGACGACGGCGGACAGCACATCGTTGTGGGTATCAACGACAATTGCTTTTTCGTGCAGCCTGAGCCAGGGTTGGCCGAAGACGAGGGCCGGACAAAGCAGGGCAGGCAGCAGGCGAAGGAGGCGGAGCGTCATTTGCAATTTTTTTGAAAACTTTTACACTTTTCTTGCACAATGCTTGGAAAGTTCTTTGCATGTGTTATTTTAGTATCAATAGGATAAGGTTTAATGGTAATGGAACTGATTAGAGCAGCCTCCCCCTCACGGGGGAGGTTTTTCTTTTGGTACCGGCCCCGCAGGGTATTGTTATTCCCCACTTCCTTTCTCACCCACGAACCATTGCTCTTTGTTACGGAACAGAACATTGAAGGTGGTAAAGCTGCCGTAGATACGGGTGATATATTGCTGCAGGTTGATCTTTTCGTCATCGTTCAGGCCTTTGTGACCGTTGATCTGCTGTTCAAGCACCCGGAGCCTGTCCCTGGCCATGACGATCTTGTGAAAGAAGACGTCGATGGGAATTTCCTTAGGCTTGATGGAATTATCGGCGGTGCGGAGGATCAGGGTGCCGCCTCTCCATTTGTCGCCTAAGGGAACATTTTCCGAGAAGCCGCCCCATAGGCGGAGGATCTTCAGCAGGGAGCGCTCCACGTCGGCGTGCGTCTCTATCTCTTCCGTTACATTTTCGGGGATTATCTCGTCCAGGCGGTTGTCATCTTTGTCAATCTCTTTTATCCCGTGATTGATAAAGGAGATGAGGTACGTGGCATAGCGGATGCCGACGATCACGCCGGGGCCGTATTGGGTATGCTGGAGGCGGGTGCCTATTCCAAGCGTCAATTGATCCATAAATCGCAGGGTTTTTGTGACAAATATAAGAATGGCCGGCCGTGGGGGTCAGGGTCTTTTTACAAATTCATACGGGGTATATTCCACGAAGTCGGCCACTTTTACGGTGACCGACAGGACTTTGGCGCCTTCGGTCCTGAAGGGGAATATGGCTTTGCCGAACTCGGGGTCGGAGAAGGTGGCGTAGAACCGATGGCCGCCCAGGGACTGCAGGCGGGCGAACATGCCGGGATGATGGGCGAATACCATGCGGAGCTCGCCCTGCTCCAGCACAACCTGCATATCGCCGTAGACATCGCTGTTGTACTGGCCGGTATATGCCGACAGCGGCAGGGCCGGGGACAGGCGGAGGGCGACGGAGTCACGGTAAGCCTTAGCCGTAGTTTCTTCGGACTGTCTTTGCTTCAATGCGCGCTGGAGAGAGACCTTACTGTAATTACGATAAGGTAATTTCAGCCAGGCGTCCAGGATCTCCCATTTCAGGGCTTCGTAAAAGCCATTCTGATCTGTGTTGGTAAGCACTACAATACCCAGGTTCTCTTCGGGCACCATCGTTACGCTGGTGACGAAGCCGTTGACGCCGCCGGTGTGTGAGATGAGCTTCCTGCCGTCGTATTCCTGGAGGAACCAGCCCAGGCCATACAGGGAGAAATGAGATTCGTTGAACTGGTGACCGCCGTTGCCCAGAATGGAGTGGGGCCAGCGGGTTTGCGCGATGGCGGAGGAGGGGACGACCTGCCTGCCCTCGTATTTGCCTTTATTCAGCTGCATGAGAACCCATTTGCTCATATCGCTGACGGAGGAGCTGATGCTGCCGGCGGGGGCGAGGTTGTCGATGCTGCAGAAGGGGATGCGCATCAGCTTGCCATCCGCCATGGTGTAGGGAATGCATTTATCAGGGGCGGAAGGAAGGTCTTTGCTGAGCGCGATGGAGTGGGACATGCCCAGGGGAGTGAAGATGCTGTCCTTTATGAACTGCTCCCATGAGACGCCGCAGGCTTTGGGGATGATCTCGCCGGCGGTGAGGAAGGCGGCATTGGTATAGCCCCAGGTGGTGCGGAAGGGATAGACGGCCTTTATGTGCGCCATCTTTTCGATGACCTGGGCGCGGGAGAGATTGCTTGTCCAGTAGGTGAAGTCGCCCTGGAAGGTCATGAACCCCAGGCGGTGAGAGAGAAGGTCGCGTATGATAGCCTGCTCGCCGGCGGCCTGGTTGTCCAGCTTGAAGCCGGGGAGCCATTGGGTGACCTTGTCGTCCAGGGAAAGCTTTTTACCGGCGTCCAGCATGGCCAGGGCGGTGGCTGTAAAGGCCTTGGTGTTGCTGCCGATCATGAAGAGGGTGTTGGTGTCCACCTTATCGTTGGTGCCCAGCTCTTTTACGCCGTAGGCCTTCATGACCACCACTTTACCGTCTTTTACCACACAGACGGCGATGCCCGGGATCTCCCAGTCGGCCAGGGCTTTTGTGACGTAGCTGTCGAGGCTGTCGCGGAGAAAGGAGGGCAGCGTGTCGGTGACGGGGACGCCCGCCCTGGTGATGGATGCAGATAGCCCGGAGCCGGGATTACTCCATACGAGCCGGGGGGCTGCTAATAGACATAGCAGCAGCAGGTGCTTATTCATGGGAAAAAGTTTGGTATGGCTAAATGATTTAAGGGGTGTCCTTTCTGTCGGCCTTGTATTGTTTGAACGCGATCTTAATATAGTCAAAGAAATCGTAATCGGTGGCTTTTACGCAAAACTCATAGGAGGGCCTGTACCGGACCATAAAGCTGTCGAGCTCTTCGCCTTCCAGGCGGGTGATCTTCTTCACGACGTATTCGGTGAAGCGGTGGTCCACGAATTTTTCTTTTTCCTCGTCGATGAGGCGGCCCTGGAAGGCCAGCATGCGGCGGGTACGTTGACGGCGGAATACGTTGATCAGCTCATCCAGGTCAACGCCGGCGCCCAGGCCGCCATTGGTGGTGGGGCTGGTGAGCTTGAAGCCCGGTTTTCTGAAGTCGAAGACTTTCGCGTAGTCCTTACGGTTCTGAAGGGAGTCCATGTGGTAGTTGCGCGGCATGACCCTCACCTCTTTCAGCTCCAGGGGATCGACGTGGAGGGCGATGTCGAAACCGGTAGAGGCGTTGATGTCCTTTACGGGGAACATCTGGGTCGCCCTTCCCAGGTACGAGAAGGAGACGGAGTCTTCGTAGGCCACAACGATGAAGTAGTTGCCATTGGAATCCGTCGTCGTGCCTTTCCCGGAGGCGGCCAGGACGCTGACCCCTTCCAGGGGACGGGTCCTGTACATATTGTAGACGGTGCCGTGGAGGGAGACCTGCTGGCCCCATGCTTCGCCGCCTGCCAGGCAGGTCAGGAACAGGAGGAAGGCCATTAAGGTCTTGTGCGTAGAATGGGACAACGGCGGCTGGTTTTGTGTGATTTTAAGCGTGATATTACTACCTATTCAGGAAATAATAAGGGGGGACCGGCGGCTTTTAACGTTTTTTTGATCAGGGTGTTGGACTGGCTGACCCCGACAGGACCTGTTCGATGATCCGGGGGAAGTGTTCATGTTCCAGCCAGTGCACTTTCTGTGCCAGGGACTCGGGGGTGTCGTCGGCTTCGATAAAGCAGGAGGCCTGGAAGATGGACTGACCGTGGTCGTAGAGCTCGTCAACATAGTGAATGGTGATGCCGGACTCTTTTTCTTTGGCGGCGATGACGGCCTCGTGGACGAACCTGCCGTACATGCCTTTACCGCCGTATTTGGGAAGGAGGGCGGGGTGGATATTGACGATCCGGCCTTTGAAAGCCTGTACCAGCGCGGCCGGGACCTTCCACAGGAAGCCGGCCAGGACGATAAAGCTAATGTTTAGCTCCTGCAGCTCCGGGACGTAGGCATCGCCACGAAAGAACCGCTCCCTTTCGATGATCAATGTAGAAATCTGCTCTTTTGAGGCAATATTCAACACTCCGGCGCCAGGTTTATTACAAACGATGAGGCTTATTTTGATGGATGGATGCTGACGAAAATGGTCAATTATACGTGCTGCGTTGGATCCGGCGCCGGACGCGAAAATGGCAATCTGCTGCATGTGCAAATGTAGCAAGTGGGAGGAAAATAAAAGTGGTAAGCAACCGTTTATAATGCTGACCGCGCAAAAAATGTGAGGCGCTCCTGCCTGGTACGAACCGCTGATTTTGTTCAAAAACCCTGCTGACATAAGTATGACAGAAGGTCATACATGATTTGTACAATTCGCTGAAATCCACGCCAGATGCGGCAAAAAAAATTTCCCCCATGTTGATATTTTGTTAAAATCCTGACTTAAATTTGCAACCTGTTAAGGAGATTTTTCCACATTTATACAACAGATTGTATATATGATCAACCAAAGGCCGATTGTAAAGACGTTTATCTTCAGTTTTCTCCTCTCCTCGCTGGTTTCAATGGGATTTACGGGTTATGCACAAGATGGAAAGGCGTTGTTCCAGACGAATTGTGCTTCCTGTCATAGTCCTGTCAAGGTCGTTCTCGGACCGGCGCTGAAAGGCGTAGAGGAGCGCGTTCCGGACAAAAAGGTGTTGTATGACTGGATCAGGAACAACAAAGCTGTACTGGCCGCGGGCAACCCGTATTTCACCGCGTTGTATAACCAGTACAACAAGACGCAGATGAACACCTTTCCGTCGCTGACGGACCCGGAGATCGCTGCGATCCTGAAGTATGTGGAAGATTACAAGGTCCCTGGGGCTACTACCACCGGGGAGACTCCGCAGACACAGAAGGAAGATGGCGACAGCGCGCTGCTGTATGGCATTCTTACCCTGATCCTGGCGATCATCATGCTGGTGCTGCTGCAGGTCAACAGCAGCCTGAAGAAGCTCTCCGACGATAAGGAAGGCATCCCGGCCCACGAGCCCATCCCCTTCTATCGCAACAAGGTCTATATCACATTCGTCATACTCATCCTTTTCATACTGGGTGGTTACTGGGTAGTGCAGGGCGCCATCGGCCTGGGCCGCCAGAAGAACTATCAGCCAGAGCAGCCCATCTTCTACTCTCACAAGGTACATGCCGGCATCAACCAGATCAGCTGTCTGTACTGCCACACCAATGCCTGGGAGAGCAAGCACGCCACGGTGCCGTCTCTCAACGTGTGTATGAACTGTCATGCCGCGATCAACGACTATTCCAAGGGACCGAAGCTGTATCGTGAAGACGGCAGCGAGGTGGACGGAACGGCCGAGATCCAGAAGATCTATGATCACACCGGCTATGACCCCAAGACCCAGCGTTACAGCAATGCAGCCAAGGCTACGCCTGTAGAGTGGGTCAAGATCCACAACCTTCCCGACCATGTATATTTCAACCATTCCCAGCATATCCGCGCCGGCAAAGTACAGTGCCAGACCTGCCATGGTCCCATCCAGGAAATGGATGAAGTGAAGCAATTTGCCGAGCTGAGCATGGGCTGGTGTATCAACTGTCACCGTACGACCAAAGTGAACTTCGGCGACTCTACCGGCAATGGCAACAAGTTCTACAGCATTTACGAAAAGTTCCATAAAGATCTGAGGACAGGTAAGATGGACAGTGTGACTGTTGAGAACATCGGCGGTACCGAGTGCCAGAAATGCCACTATTAATCTCCTGGACAGGAAAAAAGCTTTGGTAGATCTATTATATATATAACGTAAAATTCAAGCCCCTCAGAATCTCTCCGGACAGGTCCGGTAAAGCGGGGTGAAATTTCTCAAATATGAGCGACAAAAAGTACTGGCAAAGTTTCGGAGAGCGCAATAACAGTGAAGCGTTTCAGAAATCAACGGAGAACGAGTTCCAGGAAGATCTCCCGTTGGAAGGCCTGGATGGAAAAGGATTGCTCGACGCGAAAACTCCCCGCAGGGACTTCTTAAAATATCTTGGGTTCAGCACGGCTGCCGCCACGTTGGCTGCCAGCTGCGAGATCCCGGTGAAGAAGGTAGTGCCCTACCTGAATAAACCCGAGAACATGGTGCCTGGCGTAGCCGACTGGTATGCCACCACGTACAATGTCGGCGGGGACATCGTACCCGTAGTTGCCAAAGTAAGGGATGGACGGCCCATTAAGCTGGAAGGCAACGAAGTGTCTTCGCTTACCAGGGGGGCTACTTCCGCGCGGGTGCAGGCGTCGGTCCTGGACCTGTACGATACGGCCCGTCTTCGTTTCCCCGTACAGATAGTGGATGGCAAGCCCCAGGAGGTCAGCACATTCGATGCTTTCGACAAGCTGGCTGGCGATGCGCTGGCAGGCGCCGGCGGCCAGGTAGTGATCCTGACGGGAACCATTACTTCACCCACTACGAAGCAGATCATTACAGAGTTCCTTGCAAAATATCCCGGCAGCCGCCACGTACAGTATGATGCCGACAGCTATAGCGGTATCCTGCTGGCGAATGAAGCTGCTTATGGCAAAAGGGCATTACCCTCCTACCGGTTTGAAAATGCCAGGGTCATCGTGAGCCTGGGCGCCGACTTCCTCGGTACCTGGGGATCGCACCTGGAGTATAGCCTGGGCTATGCCAAGAACAGGAAGATAGACGAGAAGAACCCGACGATGAGCAAGCACTACCAGTTCGAGAGCTTGCTGTCCATGACGGGCGCCAATTCCGATGACAGGTACACCCATCGTCCTTCCGAGGCGGGCGCTGTTGCGCTGGCCCTGCTGGCCGAGCTGGGCGGCGGTGTCACCGCTCCTGCATTGGATGAGA
>Ga0247761_1000228_pt1 | contig 10957 bp, 10 predicted proteins | sample UWRJL111311C4_FD_179915 | JGI IMG/M metagenome (GOLD analysis project Ga0247761, IMG submission 179915) | Plant litter microbial communities from Arlington Agricultural Research Station in Wisconsin, United States - UWRJ-L111-311C-4 | ecosystem: Environmental > Terrestrial > Plant litter >...
GAAAGCTAAAGCTAAAACTAAACACTATAACTTTATCTCCTCATCCCTATTATCAAAAAAATGAAACTCCGTAAGGTGATAGTTCGTATTAGCGGAGATATGAACCTTCTGCTTGTACTTCCAGCGCCACTTCCACTGCCGTGACCCGATACCGAAAAGCTTCCCCTTCGTCAGGTACGCATGCATGATTGGATGGACGGCCAGCGTCAGGTCCTTATGCTGGTGATTGAGCAGGTAACTTAAATTCTTCTCTATCTCGTCCTCCAGGATGAGGGCGGATGATATCTTGCCAGTCCCGTTACAGGTGGGACAAACTTCCTGTGTATTGATGGTGACCTCGGGCTTCATCCGCTGACGGGTGATCTGCATCAGCCCGAACTTGGAAATGGGCAGCACGGCGTGCTTGGCCCGGTCCGTACGCATGAAGGACTCCATCGACTCCATCAGCTTCCGCTTGTTATCCGGCAGCTTCATATCGATAAAGTCGACGACGATGATCCCTCCCAGGTCCCTGAGCCGCAATTGCCGGGCAATCTCCTCGGCAGCCTCCAGGTTGGTCTCCAGCGCATTCTGCTCCTGGTTATTGCTGACGCTCTTGTAGCCGCTGTTCACGTCGATGACATGCAGAGCCTCGGTATGCTCCAGGATCAGGTAGGCCCCGCTGGGCAGGTTTACCGTCTTCCCAAAAGCCGCCTTTACCTGTTTCGTCACGCTGAACTGGTCAAATATGGGGGAGCCGTTGTGGTAATAGGATACGATGTCGACCTTGTCAGGGGCTATCCGCTGGATATAGCTCTTGGTATCGTTGTAGATGTTCCTGTCGTTGATGACGATCTTGTTGAAATCCTCATTCAGCAGGTCCCTGAGCATACTGGTGGTCTTGGTCTGCTCGCTGAGGATCTTCGCCGGCGCCACCGCCCCTTTCAGGTTATGCTGGATTGTCTTCCAGGTCGCTACAAGCTCCGTCAGGTCCTCGTGCAGCTCGGCCGTATTCTTGCCTTCCGCCGCAGTCCGGACGATGACCCCGAAATTCTTCGGCTTGATGGCTTCCACGATCTTTTGCAGACGCTTTCGCTCCTCGGAAGAATGGATCTTCCGGCTGACGGCGACAATGTCATTAAAAGGGGTGATAACGACAAACCGGCCCGGAAGCGATATCTCGCAGCTGAGCCGGGGTCCCTTAGCGGCAATAGGCTCCTTCAGGATCTGGACGAGGATATGAGGTTTGCCATTCAATACCTCGTTGATCTTACCCGTCTTGATGATCTCCGGTTCTACCTGGAAGGTGCCAAACTCGAATCCGTTGGCGCTGGTGTCATTCATCGCCTGTTGCGTGAATTTCAACAGGCTCCGTGCATACGGACTCAGATCGGTATAGTGAAGGAAGGCGTCTTTTTCGAAGCCGACATCCACAAATGCAGCATTCAGCCCGGGGATCAGCTTTTTGACCTTCCCCAGGTATAAATCACCCACCGCAAAGCTCGCATCGGCCTTTTCATGGTGTAATTCCACCAGCTTCTTGTCCTCTAATAGGGCTATCTCAACACCCTGCGGGGTCGCATTTATGATCAGTTCCTTATTCAAGCGTAACTAGCGTTTGCCATCCACATCGACCATTACGTATTACTTATTTCTCTTCTTATGGCGATTCTTTCTCAGTCTTTTTTTACGCTTATGCGTCGCAATTTTATGACGCTTACGCTTTTTACCACAAGGCATACTCTGTACTTTTATTAGTTTAAAAAATAAATTCCAAGATATTTACCGGATTTAACCCAGTCAACGCAAGGATTGGATACTTTGGTCGATCTCCTTGATCATCTCCGGGTTGTCTATCAGCTTGCGGGCCGCCTGGTACCATTTGATGGCATCAGCCTTATTACCCTGTTGCTCATGAACCCCGGCAAGTAGGAGTAGCGCTTCGATATTAGCAGGTTGATGTCGAACGACGGTTGTCAAACGTTCAATAGCTTTATCCAATTGCCCCGACACGATGCCGCCCCAACCCAGCATGAACTGTGCGTACATATTGGACGTATCGCGACGCGCTACCTCCAGTATCCGCTGTATCCCCTGCATCACCTCCGTCGGGCTCCCCGCCGCGCTGCCAAATACATAGCTGGCGCCCAGGCCTACCTTCGTGGAATCATTCTGAGGATTCAGTTCTAATGCCTTTTCAAACAACTCTTTAGCATTGGTGGCCATCCAGCTTTTTATCGCCGGATTTTCTTGCCCTCTCAAGCTGCCCAAGAATAATTGGGCTGCAAATGTCAGACTTTTTTCGGAATTTTCCAATTTAGCAGCTTCCGACGTATAATAGGCAAACGGCAGAAAGCCGTTTTGCACCGAATCCCGCCAGAAAGCCGCCAACGACCTGTCGGCATGGATCTGCTGATCCTTGACGTCCCCCCTTACCACTGCATGCTGCAGACGGGTGACATATTCCAATTGCGTAGGAGTAAGCTTTGATTGCGAGGCTTGTAGAATGTCTTGCGAACTGACTGGCCTTGAAATAGAGGCCCCCTGGCCCCCCTCGGAGGGCTCAGACTTCTTTTGCGGAGGGACTGTGCGTCCAAAAAAATACAGGGCAGTTAATAAAAGCACACCGATGCCGGCTACATACACTTGCTGTCTCTTCATGCTATTCGCTTAAGAGCGCAAATTTACATCTCTTCATCCGGGTTTGGCTGATCTGCCTTCACGGACTGCAACTTTTTTACTTCTGCAACAAATTCCTTTGCGGGCTTAAATGCGGGAATATAATGTTCAGGGATGTGAACTGCGACATTCTTCTTTATATTACGGCCGATTTTCGCAGCTCTTTTTTTGGTAATGAAACTGCCAAATCCCCGGATATAAATGTTTTCTCCCTGGGAAAGGGTTTCCTTAACTTCTTTGAACATGGTTTCCAACGTCACCAGGACGTCCACCTTAGGTATACCTGTTTTTTCCGATATCTGGTTAACTAGGTCTGCCTTTCTCATGGGGATTAAGTTTTATAAGTTTCTGATTTTAAATATATAACAAAATTTTTAATTCACAACACCTTGTCCGAACCTCTTTTTCAACGTCAAAATAATAGATTTGGTTTATTTGTGCAAGAATTCTCTAAAATATTGATTGACAATTTTAAAAGAGCGGCTGCCGCGACTGGAAAATTACGGATATGAAGAGGAAAAACGGCATTTTTACGGATAATTTGCTAAAATGGCACCAGGACGTCAATACCCGGGCCATGCCCTGGAAGGGTGAAAAAGACCCCTACAGGATATGGCTGAGTGAGGTGATTTTGCAACAAACCCGCGTTGAGCAAGGCTGGTCCTACTATGAAAAATTCATAAAAGAATTCCCCACTGTCCACGATCTCGCCGGCGCACCCGAACAAAAAGTTTTCAAATGCTGGGAAGGTCTTGGCTACTACAGCCGCTGCCGCAACCTCATCGCCACCGCACACATCATCGTGAATGACTATAATGGCCATTTCCCGGCTGATTACGATAAGATCCTTGCATTGAAAGGCATCGGCCCTTATACGGCTGCCGCCATCGCTTCCTTTGCTTTTAATCTTCCCTACGCGGTGGTAGATGGCAACGTATTGCGCGTTCTTTCCCGCTACACGGGAGACGCCACTCCCATCGATTCCACCGCAGGTAAAAGGAAGTTCTCCGCACTGGCTGAAAACCTCCTGGACAAGGAACGGCCCGGTATCTATAACCAGGCCATCATGGACTTCGGCGCCGTGGTATGCAGGCCGCAGAACCCGCTCTGCATAAGCTGTGTACAACGCAACGGCTGCCAGGCATACCGCACCGAAAGCGTGGGTGAGCTGCCTGTAAAAGAAAAAACCCTTAAGCGGAAAAATCGCTGGTTCTACTATTTTATGGTGGAAACCCCCGATAAAAAGGTTTACGTCCGCCAAAGGACAAAAGGAGATATCTGGGCGGATCTCTTTGAGCTGGTAGGGTGGGAGTCGCCGCAGGCGGCCTATCCGGAAGACCTTCTCAAGGGCGAACAAGCCGGCCGTCTTTTTGGAACACAGTCACTCACAGTCAAGTATATATCAAAACTATATCGCCAGGAACTCACGCACCAGACTATCCAGGGGCAGTTCTTTACCATCCATTTGGATAAGCCGCTGACCTCCTCCCATGATTACATGCTGATAGACAAGGAGAAATTAAACGAGTATCCTTTCCCCAAATTTATAAATGCCTGGCTCCTGGATCCCACCCCGGCACAAAGCTTGTTCTAATAAATTTATCTTTTTGCCTGAAAAAATTTAATTTTAATGTAGACCAGCGGCCGTGCGGCACGGTCTTTAGCAGGAAATAGATCTAAAGACGATTATAAACTTCAAACTTCTTCGTATGCGTGGCGTAAATAGGGTGATGTTAATTGGAAATTTGGGAAAAGACCCGGATGTACAGGTGTTGGAAGGAAATATTGCCGTTGCTAAATTTTCTTTAGCCACTACCGAAACCTTCAAGGACAGGGCCGGGAAGCTTATCTCTCAAACCGAATGGCATACCGTTGTGCTCTGGAGAGGACTGGCGGAGCTGGCGCAGAAGTACCTGCACAAGGGCAGCCTCGTATATATCGAAGGAAGACTCCGCACCCGCAGCTGGGAAGACAAGGAAGGGAATAAGAAATTTGCCACAGAAGTAGTGGGAGATAACCTGATCATGCTGGACAAGCGTTCTGATGGACCCTCACACCCTCATATCCATCACGAAGGCCTGGAAGGCACCTCGGACACCCCCTCCGTCGGCGAACCTTCCGAAGACCTGCCATTTTGATCGCAGCGCCTGGTAGACAGATATTCTTTCACTTAACCTGATAATGTTGGATCTCCCTTTAACGAAACTGTTACTAACTGACGTCGTATCACCCGTGTTCCTGGTCATCAATCCGCAGGCAACCACGATCCTGGCCATCGTGATCCTGTTCCTGCTCCTTCTTTCTTTCGTGCTGTCCGGTTCCCAAGTAGCTTTTTTCTCCCTCACCTATAAGGAGATCAATGTCCTGAAGACAAAACAGGACGCCTCATGGAAACGGATCGTTACCCTGCTGGAAGAGCCAAAGGATCTCCTGGCATCCCTCCTCATCGCCAACAGCATCATCAATATAGCCATCATCATCCTGGCCAATTTCCTCATCGATGAAATGGTCGTCTTCAAAGAAGGCATGGGCGGCCTTGAATTCATAGTAAAGCTGGTCCTGGTAGCCTTCGTGGTCATCCTCTTCGGAGAGGTCATGCCCAAGGTCTGGGCCACACAAAATAATCTCCAGTTCGCCTATTACACTTCCGGCGTGGTTGAGCTCACTCACCTTCTTTTCCGCCGGATCAGCGGATGGGCCGTCCACAGAAGTGACGGATTGGAAAGGTTCTTCGGCCGCAAAAAAACGGCTTTCAACCTGGAGCGGCTGGCCTCCGAAGAGGAAAAGAGCATCCTCCAGGGCTTTATCGAGTTCGGCAGCATCACCGTAAAGCAGATCATGCGCACCCGCCTGGAAGTCCATGGCATCGACCACCAGCTCAATTTCGCAGGGCTTAAGCAAAAGGTGGAGGAGCTTCACTATTCCCGCCTGCCCGTATATCGCAAGAGCCTGGATGACCTTGCCGGTATGGTCCATACAAAAGACCTGGTGTCCTATCTCAACGAGCCGGATGACTTCGATTGGCATAAGCTCATCCGCCCGCCCTTCTTCGTGCACGAACATAAGCTGATTGAAGACCTCCTGCATGAGTTCCAGCAAAAACGCATCCACTTCGCCATCGTCGTAGATGAGTTCGGCGGCACCAGCGGCATCGTCACCCTGGAAGATATCATGGAGGAGGTCATCGGGGATATACACGACGAGTTCGACGAAGAGGACAGCGGCAACAGGCGCCAGGAAGACGGCACCTTCGTATTCGAAGGCCGGACCATGCTCAACGACGTATGCAAGGCCATGAACCTCCCCGTAGATACTTTCGACGACGTAAAAGGGGACAGCGACTCCCTGGCAGGTCTTATCCTCGAGCTGTCCGGGAATATCCCCAAGGCCAATGATATGATCCCCTGCGGCGATTTCGATTTCACCATACTCGACGCTGACAGCAACCGGATAAAAAAGGTAAAGGTCACCGTAAAAACGAATCCTTAAATTGAATACAGTAAAGATTTTGGCCGCCCTGGGAATTTGTTGCATGATATCCGCCCTTTTCTCTTCCTGTAACAGCAATTACAGCCCCAAAAGAAGAGGATATTTCAGGATCGATCTTCCCCCTCACCAGTACCGTACATTCGATCAGCCGGGCTATCCCTACACCTTCGAATACCCCGTGTATGCCACCATCGCGCAGGACAGCACCTTTTTCGAAGCCAGGCCGGAGAATCCTTACTGGATCAACATCGATTTTCCCGGTTTCGACGCGAAAATTTACATCAGCTATAAGGACATCGGAAAAAATAGCTTTGACAAGCTCAGGGATGATGCCTTCAAAATGACATTCAAACATACTTCAAAGGCCTCCTCGATCGACCAGGCCGCCATCCACACTCCCAATGGGGTAGGAGGCATGGCCTTCAACGTGGGAGGCAACGCCGCCACCGCCCATCAATTTTTCGTCACCGACACATCCCGTCATTTCCTCCGGGGCGCCCTGTATTTCGACACCGCTCCCAACGAGGATTCCCTCCGGCCGGTGAACGATTTCCTCCAGGAAGATATGACGCATCTTATCAACACTTTCCAATGGAAGAAATGAGTAATGTGACCTATATTTGTGATGGACCGCAGGTCCGTCACTAAAATTCTCATACTTTGATAGAAATCGATAACGTGCTGGTAAGTGATCTGCTGGTGGAAGAGCAGTTCGTATGTGATCTCCTGAAATGCAAAGGCGGCTGCTGCGAGGACGGCGACGCTGGCGCTCCCCTGGAAAAAGAAGAGCTGGACAGGATCAATGAGGTCTATGAGACGGTAAAGCCGTACCTCACCCCTGCGGGGATAAAAGAGCTCGAAAGTAAAGGCCGCTATCAATATGACAGGGAGTTCGGATGGGTCACGCCCACCATCGAAGGCCGGATGTGCGCCTATGGATATAAAGACAGTAAAGGCATCATCAAATGCGGTATCGAGCAGGCTTACTACGATGGTAAGATCTCCTGGAAAAAGCCCATCAGCTGTCATCTCTACCCCGTGAAGATCAGTAAGACCCGCACCCATGAAGTAGTGAATTACGAGCCCCGCGAGACCATGTGCCGTCCGGCTTGTGTGAATGGAAAAAAATTAAAGGTGCCGGCCTATGTCTTCCTGAAAGAGTCCCTTATACGTAAGTTCGGAAAGGACTTTTATGAAGCATTGGACCAGGTGGCGAAAAAATACTTTTCAAAATGACGGAGACAGCAGCCAGCTTCATCGCCCGCAGCACTATCAAGGCGGAAGACATGGACCATCGGCGGAAGATCAATTTCAACATCGGCCGCTACAACGCTGTGGTCCCACAGGGGAAACAGCAGTTCGAAGAGCTCAATCTCGCACGGGAGCGGGCTAAGAACATCAAGTGGCGCGCGTTGGAAACCCTGGATAAAATGCTGGAAGAGTTCGAAGCTAACCTGGTCAGAAGGGGCGGAAGGGTCATCTGGGCCGAGGACACCGCCGGCGCCCTGAAAGAGCTCCTTGACATCTGTAAGGAAAAGAACTGCCGCACCATCGTAAAAAGCAAGAGTATGGTCACCGAGGAACTCAAGCTTAACGAGTTCCTGGAAGAGCATGGCATCGAGTCCGTGGAGACGGACCTGGGCGAATATATCCAGCAGCTGGACGGTGAACCTCCCTATCACATCGTCACGCCGGCTATGCACAAGAGCAAGGAAGATGTGGCAAAGCTCTTTTACGAGAAACTGCATACAAAACCCAACCTCACGCCGGAACAGCTGACCCTGGTAGCCCGCGAAAAGCTCCGGGGAAAATATGTCCAGGCGGAAATAGGTATCACGGGCGCCAACTTCATCATCTCCGATATCGGGGGCATCGCCGTCACGGAAAATGAAGGCAATGCCCGTCTTAGCTGCGCCTTCCCCAAAACACATGTCGTTATCGCCGGCATTGAAAAAGTGATACCCACCCTCACCGACCTGGGGCTCTTCTGGCCCCTGCTGGCCACCTATGGCACGGGTCAGCGCGTCACTGTCTACAACACCATCGTTACAGGACCAAAACAGGCAGGGGAATCGGACGGTCCCGAAGAAATGATCGTCATTCTCCTGGACAACGGCCGTACCAACATCCTCGCCAACGAAAAGACGAGGGAAAGCCTCTACTGCATCCGGTGCGGCGCCTGCCTCAATGCATGTCCTATCTATAAGAACATCGGCGGACATAGCTATGGCACCACTTACAGCGGACCCATCGGCTCGGTGATCACACCCCATCTGAAGAATATGGAAGAGTGGAAACACCTGAGCTATGCTTCCTCCCTCTGCGGCAACTGCACGGAAGTCTGTGCGGTAAAGATCAACCTGCATGAGCTCCTCCTGGAGAACAGGCATGAAGCCGTGGAAGAAGGACATGCATCCTGGTCGGAAAAGCTGGCGTGGAAAGCATGGAGAAAAGCCAGCCTCAACCGGGGCATGATGAACATGGGCAGCCAAAAAATGAAGAACTGGGTCGTCAACAAGGCGTTCAAAGCCTGGACTGCCCACCGGGATAAGCTGGACTTTGCCCCTAAGACCTTTAACGAAAGATGGAAGGCCGAAAGAGGGGAATGATCGATCAGTATGCTTTTATTATATAGCCCTCATATCACACCTCGTCTGCGCTACATTGTCGACTTCATCGGCAGGGAACTCTTTGATGAGCCGATCACGCTCACGGCCGACGACGAGCTGTATGTCGACCATCCCGGCCCCCGCCTGAATTACTCCGATATAGAAATGGATGAGGCGGAATTCTTTATTCACAGCACGCCCCTTTTATTCCAGGCAGGTATCGATGCCATCGACGTCGAATGCTTCGAGCTCAATTTTCACAAGGCTTTTTTCCCTACGCGAGGCGACTTTCCCTTTGACATCTTTGCCGCCTCCTTCTACCTCATGAGCCGTTACGAAGAATACCTGCCCGGTACGCCGGATGAATATGGCCGCTTCGATCACACCCGCTCCCTTGCTTTCAGGGAAGGTTTTCTCGATATGCCGATCGTAAATATCTGGCTGAAGGAATTTAAAAAGGCATTGCTAAAAAAGTATCCAAACCTGATCTTTCGCTATCCTTCCTTCAAGTTTATTCCAACATATGATATAGATATAGCGTACAGCTACCTGCATAAAGGATGGAAAAGGAATATGGGCGGCTTCCTGCGCGCCATGTTCAAAGGTGAATGGGCCCATATCAGGCAGCGCGTCAGCGTGCTGCGGGGGGCCTCGCCCGATCCGTACGATGCCTACGAATGGCTGGACTCTCTCCATCTGTACTGCCGGGTAAGACCCTATTATTTCTTCCTGGTAGCCAGCCGGCAGAAAGGACTGGACAGAAACCTTCCGCCCGATGGCGAAGGATTGCAGGAACTGGTGCGTTACCACGCTGCGGGCAACAGGGTCGGGATCCATCCCTCCTGGCAAAGCGGGGACAGGGAAGCATGCCTGAAGGAAGAGCTCGAATGGATGGAATTGATGACGGAAAAGGAAGTGACACGCAGCCGTCAGCATTATATCCGGTTCACATTGCCCGATACATACAGGCGATTGCTGAAATACGGCATCCAGCAGGATTTTTCCATGGGCTACGGCAGCATCAACGGCTTCCGCGCTTCCGTGGCGTCCTCTTTTTATTGGTATGACCTGGAAAAGGAAGAGCAGACAACGCTGCGCCTGTTCCCCTTCTGCTTTATGGATGCCAATTCATTTTACGAACAGCACGATACCCCCGCACAGGCCATGCAGGAGCTGATGCATTATTATCATTTGATCCGTAAGGTCAATGGATTGATGGTCACCATCTGGCATAATACCTTCCTGGGCAATGATCCACAGTTCGCCGGCTGGAAAAAGGTATATGAAGTATTTCTCAAGGAAGAAATATACTGGGGCGCATGAAAAGGCGGAACCCTCTCGCCTGCCCGCCAACCCCTAATGCCTGAAATGCCTCACCCCCGTAATCACCATAGCCAGCTTATGCTCCACGCAGTAGTCGATGGAGTCCTTGTCCCGGATAGAGCCGCCGGGTTGGATAAAGGCCGTGATCCCCGCCGTATGCGCTATCTGCACGCTGTCATTGAAAGGGAAGAAGGCATCTGAAGCCAGCACCGCGCCCTTCAGGTCGAATTTGAATTGCGCCGCCTTGGCAATAGACTGGCGGACAGAATCTATCCGGCTGGTCTGTCCACAGCCCTTCCCGATTAGCTGGCGATCCTTTATTAAGGCGATTGCATTGGATTTCAGATGTTTACAGACAATGTTGGCAAAGCTGAGGTCTTCTTTTTCCGCAGCGCTGGCAGGTCGGCCGCCTACTTCCTTCCATTCAACATAATTGCCCTCGTCCTGCTGTTGCTCCAGCACGCCGTTCAGGAGGCTCCTGAACTGGGTCGGAGCGCCGCTACGGGCTTTCTGACGGAGAAGGATGCGGTTCTTCTTGGATTGAAGCACCTCCAGGGCGTCCTTATCGAAGGCGGGCGCTATCAGCACCTCGAAAAAGATCTCGTTGATGGCTTCGGCAGTTGCCTTGTCGACAGGAGCGCTGCAGGCCAGCACCCCCCCGAAGGCGCTCTCCGGATCACCCGCTAACGCGGCATCCCAGGCCTGTTTTAGGGTAGGGCGAATGGAAATACCGCAAACATTTGTGTGCTTTATAATGGCGAAAACCGTACCCTGCGTACCGTTAAATTCCTGGATCAGCTGTACCGCGGCGTCCACATCCACCAGGTTATTGTAAGACAATTCCTTGCCATTTACCTGGTCAAAAAGCGCCGGAAGGT
>Ga0247761_1000229_pt1 | contig 10927 bp, 9 predicted proteins | sample UWRJL111311C4_FD_179915 | JGI IMG/M metagenome (GOLD analysis project Ga0247761, IMG submission 179915) | Plant litter microbial communities from Arlington Agricultural Research Station in Wisconsin, United States - UWRJ-L111-311C-4 | ecosystem: Environmental > Terrestrial > Plant litter >...
AACCGCACTTGCGGCACTTCATGCGAACAGAGCGACCAGCGACCTTCTCGTCGCCGATCTGGTATTTCGCTTTGCAGCTGGGGCAGAGGAACTTCATTCAGCTGAGCGCCGCATCAAACAAACGGTCCGAGGTTTACGGAGATTAACCCGAGCACTGCCCGAGCGCGAAAGCTCTTTCACAGGAGGTTCAACAAGTGTTCTTTGATCGAGAGGCGGGTCGGCTCGTCCGCGGCCAGTGTGAGCGCCCTTTCCCAGGTTTCCACGGCTTTATTTCGGAATCCGGCCTTTTGATACAGAATGGCCAGGTTCTTGACCGCTGCAAAGTGGTGCGAGTTGATTTTGACCGCCGTTTCGAGCTCGCTAATGGCGTCGTACACCTGCCCCTTCTTGCCGTACAGTAGCCCTAGGTGGAAGTGCAGACGGTAGGCCAGCGGGTCGATACGGACCCCCCGCGCCAGGTGAGCGATGGCCTCGTCCAGCCGACCGGCTTTGTAGGCGGCCACCCCGGCATTGAGCGCTTCCTCGGCCTCGCCTGAAACGTCCGGTCGCTCTTCTTTGCCTTGGCCCGGGCTGAGGCAGGCATCGACCGCTGCGATGACCTCGGCGATCTTGAATGGCTTTTCGATGAAGTAATCGACGCCGCACGTTTGCTTGAGATCTTCGGCGTAGCGCCAGCCCCGATACACGGCGCTGACCATGATGATCGGGATCTGTCCGTAGCGCTGGCTACCCTTGATGCGCCGCGCAATCTCGAAGCCGTGCACTTCTGGGAGCATGGCGTCGAGCACGATCAGATCCGGCGCGTACTCTTTCACCATGCGCAGCGCCTGATGGCCGCGTTCGGCCTCCAGCACGCGGTGGCCTTTGTGCGAAAGCAGCCGGCTCAGCATCTTTCGGATCTCGGCCTCGTCATCGATGATCAAGACCGTCTTGGCGCCATTCGCGGGCGGCACGGGCGGCGCGCCCTCACCCGGCAGCTCCGTGACGACGCTCAGCTCGCGCGAAGTATCGCCGAACTCGCTCTCCTCGATGTCTTCCGAGCGCGATATCTCCGTGGCCGCGTCGTCGACCACCAAGCCCGGCGCGTCGAGCGCGCGGCCACTCTGATTCGAGTACGACAGCGCTCCGAAATCGAGCGGGCCCGACGGCTCGGAGTTGAGTGAACTGCCGTCTCGGTCGAGGTTGAGCTTGGCCAGCACTTCCGCGGGGCAATTGGGGCCCACGTAATAAGCGTCGCCGCGCGCCTTGCGCCCGTAGGCTTCGTCGATCACGTGCGCCAGCGTGGCGTCGAGGGCAACGTACGGATAGACCTTCTTGCCGGTGACGAACTCCAGCTCGTCGATCACTTTCTTTTCGCGCGGATTGCCCATGGCGATGAACAACCGATCGTCGCGCACGAGCACCGGCAAGATCAGGTGCTTCTCGGCGATCTCACGCGGCAAGAGCTCGAGGTCATCGAGCTTCAGGCAGATCTGCGTCAGATCGATGCCCGGGATCCCATACTGCTCGCTCAGCGCTTTGAGCGCGGCGACATCGCTGATCGTTCCGTCTGCAGCGAGCCGCGAAGCAAGCCGGTCACCCTTCTGCTCCGCGAGCGCGCGCTCCAGCTGCTCGGGGGTGAGCGCGCGCTGTCGCAGCAGGATTTTGCCGATCTGCTTCTTGTCGCTCATCCGAAACTTTGATTATCCACGAGACAGCCGGCAATCTCGATGGAAAACGCCAAAAGATCGCGATCAAGGAGGAGATTTGGCCCACGCGGCGAGAAATTGCCCTGACCACTCCGCAAAATCGCCCCGCGAGATGGCGGCCCTCGCCGCTGCCATCAATCGGCCATAAAAGTGGAGGTTGTGCTGGCTGAGCAGGCTCAAGCCCAAGATCTCGCCCTGTAGGTACAGATGGCGCAGGAATGCCCGTGAATAAGGGACCCGACAAGCGCCGCAGCCGCAATCTTCCTCGAGCGGGCGCGGGTCGTCGCGGTAGCGCGCATTCTTGATCGTCAGCTTGCCGCCCCAGGTGAAGACTTGGCCGTTGCGCGCGTTGCGCGTGGGGATCACGCAATCGAACATGTCGATGCCGCAGCCCACGGCCGTCAGAATGTCGCTCGGCATACCGACCCCCATCAAGTAGCGCGGACGCTCCGCGGGCAGCGCGGGGCCGACCTGCGCGAGGGCACGGTACATGTCCGGAATCGGCTCACCTACGCTGAAGCCGCCCAGCGCGAGGCCGTCGAAGGGCAGCTTGGCCAGCGCCTCGATGTGCGAAAGCCGCAGCTCCACGTCGGTGCCGCCCTGCACGATGCCGAACACGCCTTGCTTCGGCGCGCGGGCGGCGAGGCAGCGCTCTGCCCAGCGCGTGGTGCGCTCGACGGCGGCGACCAGATCCGGGCGCGGCGAACCGCCCGGCGGACACACGTCCAATTGCATGGCGATGTCCGAGCCGAGCAGGCCCTGCACGCGCATGGCTTCCTCGGGTGTGAGCAGCATTTTCTTGCCGTCCAAATGCGAAGCGAACTCGAAGCCGTGCTCGGTCGCGCGCATGTTCTTGGCCAAGGAAAAAGCCTGGAAACCGCCGGAATCCGTGACGATCGTGTGTGGCCACCGGCCAAAGCCGTGCAGGCCTCCAAACTCCGCGATCAGCTCCGGACCAGGGCGGATCCAGAGGTGATAGGTGTTCATGATCTGCATCCGCGCGCCGGTCGCCATCAGCTCCTCGACGGAGACGCCCTTGACCACGGCTTGTGTGCCGACGGGCATGAACGCGGGCGTGGGCACCTCACCGTGCGGCGAGGTCAGAACGCCCGTTCGAGCGTGACCACAGGTCTTGTCGATGCGCAGTGAGATCAAGCGCGCCTCTTCGGGATCCACATCGCATCTCCATAAGATAGAAAACGGTAGCGAGCAGCCACCGCATGCCGATACGCCGCCATTACCGCATCGTAGCCGGCGAAGGCCGAAACCAAAGCCAAGAGCGTGCTCTGCGGCACGTGAAAGTTGGTCAACAACGCATCCACGACTCGAAACCGGTAGCCCGGTTGGATCAGGAGCCGCGTCTCGCCGTGCGTGACACGCACTTCGCCTGGCCGCGCCGGGTCGTGCGCGCTTTCCAGCGCACGCACGACGGTCGTGCCCACTGCCACGATCGGCGCCTGCCGCTCGCGCGCGGCGCGCACCGCCTGCACCAGCTCCGGACCCACGGCGATGGTCTCGGCGTGCATCGGGTGATCGTCCAAATCCTCCGCGGTTACTGCGCGAAACGTGCCGAGGCCGATTTCTAGCTCGAGCCGAGCGACCTCTACCCGCCGCTCGGCCAGGCGCTCGAACAACTGCGGCGTGAGGTGCAGCCCCGCGGTCGGAGCGGCCGCGGAGGCCGTGCGCCGGGCGTACACGGTTTGGTAGCGCTCGAGATCGACGGCTTCGTCGCTGCGCCGCATGTACGGCGGCAACGGCAGATGGCCTCGCTGCGCCAAGATCTGTTCGAACTCGGCACCGCGCGTGTCGACGGCCACGAGCAGCGTCCCCTCGACCGACTTTTCCAGCACTTCGATCCGGATCTCGTCCCAATCGATGCGTGTACCAACGCGCAGTGGCTTGCTCGCGCGGCCGATTGCTTCCCAGCGTTCGCGGCCGTCGGCGTCGAGCGAAAGGCGGCGAATGAAGAGCAGCTCGATCCGCCCACCGCTCCCCTGCCGCGAGCCGAAGATGCGCGCCCGCCGAACCCGCGTGTCGTTCACGACCAAGAGCGCCCCTTCGGGGATCAATTGCGCGAGTTCGTCGACCATCCCGTCGCGAAGTGTGTCACCTTCGAGGATCAACAGCCGCGCGCCGTCGCGACGCTCTGCGGGCTGCGCTGCAATCAGCGCCTCCGGCAGCTCGTAGTCCAGGTCCGCGGTTTTCACGCGCGGAAACAAGCAGATTTAGCGCCGGAAAGCCAGCAAAGAGGCGGCTAGCGGTTTTCGAATGTGATGCCGAGCCGCGTCATCTTGCGCCAGAGCGTGGTCGGACTGATGTCCAGCGCCTCGGCAGCGCGCTCGCGGCTTCCGTCGGAGGCGCGCAGCGCGGCTTCCAGCGCTTGGCGCTCCGATTCGTCGACGATATCGGCCAGCGTCTTGCCCGGAGCGCGCCCGGTCTTGCGCGGCACTTCCGGCAGCACGTCATCGACGGTGATCACGCCGCCGGAGCAGAGCGCCACCGACTGCTCGATCAAATTCTCCAGCTCACGAACGTTGCCCGGAAAATCATAGGCGATGAGCTTATCCATCACGCCTTCGGCGGGCCGTGCGCGCGCGTTCATCTTGCGATTGTATTTGTCCAAGAAGAACTCGGCCAAGAGCGGGATGTCTTCGCGCCGTTCGCGCAAGGGCGGCAAATGAAAGCGAGCCACGTTCAGGCGATAGTACAGATCCTGCCGGAAGCGCCGCTCTTCCACGGCCAGGCTCAGGTCGACGTTGGTCGCCGCGACCACGCGAATATCGATCGCGATCGACTTGTTCTCGCCGACGCGCCGCACTTCACCCTCTTGGATGGACCGCAAAAGCTTGGCTTGGAAGCTGGGCGTCGTCTCGGCGATCTCATCGAAGAAGAAGGTGCCGCCGTCCGCTTCCTCGAACAGGCCCTTGCGCGCGGACACCGCGCCAGTGAAGGCGCCACGCGCGTGCCCGAACAGCTCGCTCTCCAGCAGTGTCTCGCTGATCGCCGCACAGTTGACGGTCACGAACGGACGATGTGCGCGCTTGCTATTGGCGTGCACGGCGCGCGCGACCAGCTCCTTGCCCGTGCCACTCTCACCGGTGATCAGCACGATCGCGTCGGTCGGCGCGATCTTCACCACGCGCGTCAGCACGTCGCGAATCGACTGCGAGCGCCCGATGATCTTCTCCAGGTGATAACGCTCTTTGAACTCTTGAGCGAAGAGCTGGACCTGACCATGCAGGCGACGGCTCTCGAACGCCTTCGACACCTTCACGATCAGCTCTTGCTCGCTGAACGGCTTTTGGATGTAGTCGAAGGCGCCCACCCGCATCGCCTCGACCGCGCTCTCGATTGTTCCGTAGGCGGTCATCACGATCACCTCGGTCATCGGTTGCTTTTCTTTGGTCGCGCGCAGCACATCGATGCCGTCGAACTCCCCCATCCGCAGATCGGTGATCACGACGTCGTACGCACCAGTGGCGCCGAGCTCACGGCCTTGCGCGCCGTCCGCCGCTTCATCGACCTCATAGCCACCACCACGCAGCATCATTGCTAGCGTCGTGCGCATATTGCGTTGGTCGTCGACGACGAGGATCTTACCCATGTTGCTCGAACCGGAACCCTGTAAAGACTCTAGCGCACGGATCCCAGGAAGCACACCGCAGGCACTCGACATGACCCCGGGCGGCCCTTGCTTTGTTCCAGCTCATGTTCTCGGCGCTACCGGCTCTCTGGAATCTCGGGCCGCGCCGCAGAAGCGCGAACGGCCCGCCGGTTCGCCGGCCCGAGCCAGCCGAAGCTGCTCAACGCATGAAAATCAAAACGAACACCGCGATCGCCAAGCCCGTCAGCCCGATCGCGTAACCGAGCACACTCGCCGTACTCAGGCGCGCCCCCGCAGGCGCGCGCTGCACGCCCGCCTGGCTCCGGTCTCGCGGCCCTGGCAGTACGGCGCTGGGCGAGGTCCCAGGAGAACTGAGCCCACTCAGCCCGCTCAAACCCGAGCCGGTCACGGTGCTGACACCGCTGACCGTAATCCGATCTTTGCCGGTGGGGGTGAACGCGGGATCGTTGGGCAAGAGCTGTGCGGTCGGCACCGCCCCGCTGCTCAGCACTTTCAGCGAATTGCGCACGGCCTTGCGCCGCTGTTCGATGCGCTCGCCGAGCACGCGCTTCAGGATCCCGGCCACGCCACTCTGAGGCACGATCAGCCGTTCAGCCTTCAAGTAAGCGTGCAGGTCGTGCTCGAATTCGGACGCCGACTGATAACGCGCGGAGACGTTCCGCTCGAGCGCCTTGAGCACGATGCGCTCGAGCTCGGGCGGATACTTGGCGTCGATCAGGGTGGGCCTGGGAATCGCACCCGAAATCACCAAGCGCAGGGTTTCGATGTCATGCTCGCCCCGAAATAAGCGGCGACTGGTGGTGAGCTCGAAGAGCACGATCCCGAGCGAGAAAATGTCGCTCCGGCGATCCACGCCCTTACCCAGCGCCTGCTCCGGCGACATGTAGCCGAATTTGCCTTTGAGCTGACCGGCGCGGGTAGCTTCACTGATGCGCCCCACCGCCTTGGCCACGCCGAAGTCCACCAGCTTGACCGCACCGTTGGTGCCGATCAGGATGTTGTGCGGCGAGATATCACGATGCACTACGCCCCGCAGGCCGCCGTCCACGTCCCGCAGTTCGTGCGCCGCGTGTAGCCCCGCGGCGGCGTCGGCGATGATGCGAACCGCCAACTCCGGCGGGATCGCGCGGCGTTTCCCGGCCTCGGCGATCACCGTGTGCAGGGACTCGCCCTCCACCCACTCCATCGCCATCCACATCATCCCGTCGTGCTCGCCGACGTCGTAGACATCGACCACGTTCGGGTGACGAATGCTGCGGACGAGCCGAACCTCGTCCAAGAACATCTTGATGAACTCGTTCTCGTCGGCGAGCTCGGTGAGCATCACTTTGACGGCCACCAGGCGGTCGTCCTTGCTCGCGAGGGCGCGCTCACGCGCGACCCAGACCGTAGCCATGCCGCCTCGTCCGACTCTCAGCAGCAGCTCGTAGTTGCCGAGCTTGGATCCTTGCTTGAGCTCTTCGGTCATCCTAAACGTGCGGCGATTGGCCTCGATTGTGCGACTTTTCGCGAAACATCGCGGACAAGCTGGCCGGCATTAGGCCCAAACGAGCGGGGAGCCGTCAAGTTAGTCGAGTATGGTCGGAATTCGGAGCAACGTCGCCACAGTGGCGCGTTTTTCCTGGGACTGGGCCCGCCGAGCGGCTCGCGGTATATAGCGCCGCCATCGCCAATCGAGGCGCTGCCGAGCGAGAAAGTCAGGGAAAAATGTCGAGCCTGCGGGAACAGATGGGAACTGGGGACAAGCGGAGCGCAGTGATCGCCGATGCGTGCCAGGTGCTGGATGCCGAAGTAGCGGACAAAGGCGGCCTCAGCGGCATTGCCATCAAGGGCGCTTACAAGATCGTGCAAGGCGTCCGCCCCGGCTTCGTGAAAGACACCGTGAACAACTTGCTCGACGATTTCTTGGACGCGGTCGACCCCGTCTATCAAGAAGCGGCCAGCAAGAAGGTCGCCGCCGGTGCCTACTTGCAGCAAAATAGCGGTCGCGTCGCGCAAGCCTTGCTCGCCGTCACGGATGCCCGCGCCGCTCGGGTCGACAACGCCGCGATCAAAAAGACCTACGAAAAGCTGCGTGGAATGGCGGAAAAGCAAGTCGAGGGTGCCGCGCCCCGCTTGGCGACTTTGCTAGAAAAGCACGCCGCCCCGACGAACTGATTCTCTCCTTCTGCCCCGTAAACGTGCCCGTGCCCGCTCTCTCCCCCTCTCTCCCTTCAGGATTTGGGGGTCGCCTCGCAGCAGCCCGCGTGCGCCAGTGCGGTCCGGGATTGGGAAAAGCCGTCCGATTTCGGGCACGAGCACGGGCACGGCACGTTTACGGCGGCTGCCGGACGATTTAAGCGCGACACGGCACAAAAGCTCTGCTAGACAGCCGCCCACCATGGGAAGCCCGCAAGATCCTCGCACCGCACGCCGCAAGCGCGAACGCCGCGCCAAAAAGAACGCCGAATGGGAGCTGAAGCGCGCCCAAGAGAACGCGCAGGCCGCCGCGCCCAAGACGCCAGCCAAAACCGCGACTTGAAGCCATGGGCCGGCGTCACGTTCGCCGGTCCGACAGGTTTTTGGGGCACCTCCTGAAAAGTGCCCCAAATCCGAGCTTTCTTTTTCAGGGATGCCGCCGTTAGCGAGCCTGCGTCCGAAGCGCTCGTAGACGGAACAATGACCGCGTAGCGGCCCGGATTGTCGCCCCCCCCTCGACATTTGAGGCGAGCGTGCTCAGATTCACCCGGTACTTCATGCCGCCCAACGAGCGAGTGAACCCGGAACGCGATGACGGCCTCGCCATCGCTGAACGGCCCAAGACGAAACGGCCGCGAAAGTACGTGGTCGTGTTCCACAACGACGACTACACGACCATGGAGTTCGTGGTCCACGTCTTGATGAAGTTTTTTCATCTGGACGAAACAGGGGCTACGACCGTGATGCTCAATATCCACCGCAAGGGCTACGGCGTCGCCGGCATCTTCAGCCGCGACATCGCCGAGACCAAAGCCGCGTTGGTGATGGACTACGCCAAAGAGCACGGTCATCCCCTCAAATGCACTGCAGAGCCGGAAGGCTTCGGAGGGTCCGACGAGTGAAAGTCAGCGCTGAGGTCGAAGCAGCCTGCGCGTTCGCGCAAAGTGAAGCCATCCGTCGTCGACACGACGTCATGACCGTGGAGCACTTGCTCTACGGTCTCATGCAAGATCCTGCCACTGCCCGTGCTGCCAAGGCCGCGGGCGGTGACGTCGACAAGCTGAAGCGAGCCCTGGATCGCTTCCTCGACGAAGAAGTGAGCCGCGTGCCCGAGCCCGAGGAGCTCGATCTGAGTGCTTCTCGGGGCTTTCAGCGGGTGCTCAGCCGCGCCGCTATCAACGTCCAGAACAGCGGGAAAGAAGAACTCAAAGGGCACAACGTCCTGATCGCGATCTTCAGCGAGCTGGATTCGCCCGCGGTCGCCGCGCTGACCGAAGCCGGCCTGACCCGCTACGATTTGGTGAATTTCGTTTCCCATGGAGTAAGCAAAGATGGCGATGACGAGGACGCGCTGACCTCCGGCGAACGCGCCAACGACGGCGATGAAGACGGCGAGGCGGCGCCCCCCGCCGATGCGCTCGCCAAATTCGCGATCAACCTGAACGAGCAGGCCAAGGCCGGCAACATCGAGCCGCTAGTCGGCCGCGAAAAAGAGCTGCGCCGCGCGATTCAGGTGCTGTGCCGAAGGCGCAAGAACAACCCCATGTTCGTGGGCGATGCCGGCGTCGGTAAGACCGCGATCGTCGAAGGCCTAGCCGCCAAGATCGTCGCCAAAGACATCCCCGCGCCGCTGGCCAAGGTCGTGATCTACGCGCTGGATATGGGCGCACTGGTGGCGGGCACGCGCTTCCGCGGCGATTTCGAGAACCGCGTGAAAGCCGTGCTCAAACAAATCGAAAGCCTGCCCCACGCGGTGCTGTTCGTGGACGAGATCCACACCATGGTCGGCGCCGGCGCAGCGAGCGGCGGCACACTCGACGCGGCCAATCTGCTCAAGCCTGCGTTGGCCAACGGCAAGCTGCGTTGCATCGGCGCGACGACGTTCGAAGAGTACCGCTCGCACTTCGAGAAAGATCGCGCGCTCGCGCGCCGCTTCCAGAAGATCGACGTGCTCGAACCGAGCCTGAGCGAGACCATTCAAATCCTGAAGGGCCTACGCGGCCGCTATGAAGAGTTCCACGGCGTGGCCTACACGGATGCCGCGCTCGAAGCCGCCGCCACGCTCGCCGATCGCCATTTGCGCGACAAGAAAATGCCCGATAAGGCCATCGATCTGATGGATGAGGGCGGCGCCGACGCCAAGCTGGAAGCAGCCATCGACGCGGAGACCGTGATCGTCGATGTCGAGCGGATCGAAGCGGTGCTCGCTCGCATGGCGCAGATCCCACCTCGCCAAGTCACGGCGGATGCCAAGTCGGCGCTCAAGAATCTGGAATCGGACCTGCAAAAAGCCGTCTTCGGCCAAGATCGGGCCCTCGCCGAGCTGGCCTCGGCGATCAAGCTCTCGCGCGCCGGGCTGCGTCCGAAGGAAAAGCCGATCGGTTCGTATTTGTTCACGGGTCCGACCGGCGTCGGCAAGACCGAAGCCGCACGCCAATTGGCGAAGACCATGGGCATCGAGCTGATTCGCTTCGACATGAGCGAGTACATGGAGCGCCACACCGTATCGCGTCTGATCGGCGCGCCTCCGGGCTATGTCGGCTACGATCGCGGCGGGCTCTTGACCGAAGCGGTCGCGAAAACGCCGCACGCGGTGCTGCTGCTGGATGAGATCGAGAAGGCACATCCGGATGTGTTCAACGTGCTGCTGCAGGTCATGGACCACGGCACGCTCACCGACAACAACGGAAAGCAGGGTGATTTCCGGCATGTGGTGCTGATCATGACCAGCAACGTGGGCGCTCAAGACATGGCCCGCGGCATGGTCGGCTTCGGCAACCGCGATGCACAAGGCAGCGATTCGCTGGCTATGCGCAACACCTTCAGCCCCGAGTTCCGCAATCGTTTGGACGCGCGCATCGCCTTCGATCCGCTGTCACCCTCGGTGATGAACCGCGTGGTCGACAAGTTCGTCCGAGAGCTCGGCGATCAGCTGGCCGATCGCGACGTCACGATCGAGCTAGCCGAAACCGCGCGCGCGTACCTCGCCGAGAAGGGCTACGACAAATCGAACGGCGCGCGGCCGTTGGCTCGCTTGATCCAAGACGAGATCAAGAAGCCGCTCGGTGACGAGCTGCTGTTCGGTCAGCTCGAGCACGGTGGTCACGTGATCGTTCGCGCCGAAAATGGCGCGATCACCTTCGACCTGCGCGGTATCGACGCGCAGGGCGTCCCTCACCCGCGGCTCCTGAACTAACCCCGCGGCAACGCGGCGCGCCGGCTTGGACTTTTTCATCGACCGCGGTGGCACGTTCACCGATTGTTTGGGGGTCGATGAGTCCGGCGCGCTGCGCCTGGCCAAGGTCCTTTCGTCCGATCGCGCGCCGCTCGAGGGCATACGCCAGCTCCTCGGCCTGAGCGCGGGGCAAGCGATCCCGGCCTGTCGCGTGCGCATGGGCACGACCCTCGCCACGAACGCGCTCCTGGAGCGGAAGGG
>Ga0247761_1000232_pt1 | contig 10792 bp, 4 predicted proteins | sample UWRJL111311C4_FD_179915 | JGI IMG/M metagenome (GOLD analysis project Ga0247761, IMG submission 179915) | Plant litter microbial communities from Arlington Agricultural Research Station in Wisconsin, United States - UWRJ-L111-311C-4 | ecosystem: Environmental > Terrestrial > Plant litter >...
GCGGCTTGATTTTTGGCCAAACGCGCAAGAGCACCTAACGCAGGTTGCGGGCAACGTGCTGGCCAATTGCCCCGACCCGGCTGGTGCGTGGATGGCGGCCTACATCCAGACGGAGCCTCAGCGACGAAGGGCAGGTTTTCCACACCGCTATGTCGATCTCGGCGTGGGCATACCCTCCCGTGTCCTGGTGCAAGTCGGCGGAGTCGCCGCGACCGTGCTATTCGGACAGGGCCGAGACGCGGCACCCCTGTATGATGCTGTGGAGTTGGCAGCCCGTCGACTGTGGCTGGTTCGACCAGGAACGCACGGCATCGGTTGGGAGGACCTATACGCCCGGGTTCTGGCACAGTGCGCGGAAGGCGGTGAGCATGGCGTTTACAAACTGCTTGCTTTGCTGGAGCAGGTATCCAATTCACCAACCCTAGTGTGCTCGACCCTGGAGTACTGCTTGCAGGTGGAGAAAACGTCCGATCTCCCTCGTCTGTTAGAGGAACGTCTAGACGTGCGCGTGAGCAATATGCTTAGGGACGCCGGGCACCTGCTGCGCCACGGGACCACCAACTACCCCTCGCTGCGTGGATGGGTTGAAGCAGGCGCGGCAGAGGCGCCGACAGCCAATGAATGACCAACTAGGGCTTCGTCAAGAAACGAGACCTATACCCGCCGCCACTTTCGGGGTTCGCCTTCGTTCCACACCGAGTCAAACAGTCGAACAGAGCGGTTCATGACGGTGGCTGTCGACCTACATCTCGTTTTTGGCGAGGATTGCTTTGTGATGCAGCTCGCGCCGCATCACGCTGGGCATGCTGATCCATGTCCAGCAATAGAAAAACCACCTTCACTTCGCCGAGCTGCGAATCATAGGTCGCCCAAAATCCGATCGGCGTCGAAGCAACGAGGGGCAGGTCCTGTAGACGCGTGAGCGAAAATCCATTTGGGCTTTCCTCCTGCGCAATGCGACGTAGCTCGGTGAGCACGTCGCCTGGTTCTGCAACGTATGAGTAGGTGAGATGAAAAAAGACGCGACAGTTCGAGTACCCCAAAAGTTTCTGGAAGTGACTTGTTAGTTCCCTCCTGGTCCATTCGTGAGTCGCGGGGCGGTCGCATACGACCGCTTCGAGGGCGCATAGGACGATGCTTCCTTTCCGTAGCACGATGTCGCGCTCCCCCGGATTGCCCTTGGCCGTAAACCCTCCCTTTGACTGATCTGCAACCGACCAACCGAAAAACTCGAGACGCGACGCAAGAACCGCTTGAAGGAGCGCAGTTAGATCATCTTCGCAAGAGTCCAACTGGATGTCCTTCATCATCGGAACGAGTGCCACCACGCTTGCCGCTGCGCTGCGAACGTGGTTCACGACCATTTCGTCGAATCCGCCCGGCGCACCGTGAAGAACAGTGCCCTGACCAACTGGATCCAATTGAATGAGATCAAATAGGGCTACCTTGATACGCTCAAAGGGATCGTGAGTGAGAACTGCGGTCGCGCGCTCGGCGAGCGGCGCGTCACGGTGAACGTGCGCGCGGGCGGCGCGCAAATCATCCGTCTCGCCAAACACCGAGGCGGCGGACTCGAGCGCGGCCAAAGCATCCTCTTCGCGTCCCATTCGCGATAGCGCAACCGCGGCGTAGGAGGCGATGCGTGCTTGTCGTTTCGACGAAGGAGTGCTTTGCAGCAATTCATAGGCGCTCTCCGGGTGTCCTATCGCGAGAAGAAGCAAAGCTCTGTTCCCGTTGTGCGCAGCCCGGTCGTCGTCATTTGCCCCGATCCAGCGATCCATCGTGCTCTCGGCGTCGGCAAGCGCCTCACGCGCAGAGACACTTTCGCCACCCTGCACGCGACCGAAAAGGTCTCTGGGAAGGAGCTTGTTGATTCGAGCGGCAAGCAAATTAGTTGCGTACGCAGCAATCTCGGGACGGGATCCCTGAAGGTGTTTGAATCCGCGTTCGGCTGCATCGAGGTCGCCATCCGGTTTTGAAAGTTCCGCGAGCGACTTGTAGAACTCGAGCGTATCGCCCGCTGCAGAGGCGTCGTTGTCGCCAAGGCCCATTGGCACTTCGGCGTTCACGATGGCCGAATAGTCGCGCCGCTGTAGAAGTACTCGCATCGTCATCCGCAGCCGAGCGAGCTCCCGACCAGGAACCATTCCGAACGTCTTCAGGTTGCGCTCGGCCGCAATGAAACTTGCTGCAGCGTCCGCGGCCCCTGCATCAAGTAGAGCCTCGATGCGAGCGTGAACATCGGTCAGGCTGGAAAGTTCGCCAGCTTCAGTCGGCGTCAGCGCATCGAGACGCGCGCGTATCTGAGTCCGGGTGGAATGTGGGGCGATATCGACCAACTGGGCGAGCATCAAAGGCTCGTCTGTCTCGAGAATCGCGACGAGCAACTGTTCACGATAAGGGTCGGCCAAAGAGACCAGGGTTTCACCAAGATCAGCCGCAATGGGCCGTTCGCTACGACTGCTCCCGGCGTCAGCTTCGTGGCGCGCAGAAAAGGCAGCTACGCGCCCCTTTTCCTCATGAAGGAGTGCGCCGCTGCGCACCACGCGGATTAGAGCTTCAACAAGCTCGAGCGGGGGGCTGACGTCCCACGAAACGAGTGCTCGACAGAGGATGCGCACATGCGTTCGGATAGAACGAGCGACGTCATCTCTGATCATGAATCGATTCGCCCCGGGCTTCTGGGCGGCGGCAAGTCGAGCCCGAATGTCTAGAGGGGACAAGAATTCTACCCAACGGTCAGCGGGCGAACGTTGGGCAACGCGAACAAGTGCTCGGGCAGCTCTCGCATCAATTCCCAACGCTGAAAGGGCGTGGTCCCCCGTGCGGATAGAAGTGATGTAAGGCGCAACAAAGGTTTCTGGTTCGACCACATCGGAAAGCGTGCCAATGCCGATGACGTCGAGCGCCGCGCTGAAAGAGGAAGAACCTACGTGAACGGGACGTCCGCCTATCATGCAACTCTCGGCCACCGCGCGAAGCAGACCTGGGGACAGTTCCGCAAGCTTTGCGCGTACTGCCTGCAGCATTCGCTCGTCGACTTTCGGTGCCTGATAGGTCATGTAGGGGCGAGCATTTGCCTGCTGGTGAAACCAAGAAACAAGTGCCGCGAGCTCCGCGGGGGCGAGCGATCGTGCCTCCACGAAGTAGACGACCACTGCGAGTGCGTCGGCGAACGCAACGGAACGCGTTGATCGATCATCCTGATCTCTGAGTTCCCGTTCCCATGCGCCTCCGCCCGAGGTCCACCCGACGACGAGCATGCACGCAAGTGCCGCTAGCCTGGGCACAAGCAACATGTCCGCGAGGACGATGGGCATCTGTCGGAGCCTCAGCGTGATGAAGTCAAGCAACTCCGGGCGCTCTGCGGCGAGTTCGAAGAGACGACGAGCAACGGGATGGGGAGCGGCGGACCGTTCTGAATCTTCAATTTCGCGAAGAAGTAAGTTGACCAAGTGCCAAAGATCACCGCACGTATCGAGCGCGTCATCAGATCGTTCCCAACCCGGTTGATTCGCCCAAAGATGGCGATCGACGTATGTGCTCGGCGTCGCCCCGAGGTGTTTCTCAAAGTCCGAGGCATCTTGTCCTGACAACAGGGCCGAGCGGACAAGCAGCCGATCGCGAAAAGCATCCCAGCTAAGCAAGGCCGGATCCGACTCCAACGCTTCGAACGCCGTCGCGCGAAAAGCCTCCGCGCTCGGTTCATCCCATACAGACGAAGGCGCGAGGATGCAGTCTTGCAATAGATCGCGACGGTCCAACCAAAATCGAAGTCGCTCCATGAGCGAAAGACTTGCGGGGGCACGGTCCCAAAGTCGCGCAATCACCCAGCTCGGCGTGGCGCACTGGAGGTGATGGACGTCTTGCGGTGCGTTTCGCAGCTGCGAGACAACAGGTTCCAATTCCGGAACCGAGTGCGCATTCAAAATGAAGCGGCGTTGATTGCCCCGTCCAAGGACGGGAAGAAGGAGTGTGCGAGTGTCCTCGTCTGCGCGCCGAAGCGCATCGTTGATATTCAGCGCTGAATGAACGCGTCCAAAGACGACGCGAATCCATCCTGATTGAAGCAGAGCCTCGAACGGGAGCGCGTTAGGATGCGGCTTCCTGGAGATTTCATACTCGAGGCGAGCTCGGTGCTCGTCGCTCTGAAACTCGATTCGCAGATCGAGTAGTAGCTTGAGAACCGACTCGTCGGTGGCCGGAGCTGGTTGTCTCGAAGTTGGTCCGGTCCAACGTTCAATTGGCAGGAATCTCCCGAGACGATCGCGCAGGATACGGCGAGTCTCAAACGGCGCGAAGCTGAGGGTACGAAACCTATTCACGATGAGTTTTTCCCGAGCGCGCGGGCAAGTGGACCCGTTTGCAATGTATCGAACGCCGCGCCCGGATGCAGCCCAACCCCGTCGCGTGGGTTGTAGTCTGCGACATGGTGTGCACCGCCGGAAGGGGGCGATACATCTGGCGAGGTGTGGTGTTACTGAGGAAGCCGAGCAACCAGGAAAAGCTTGTCTCGAATGGCGAGCCTGCCCCGGTCGAGTTGCAGTTGCCGGACGCTCGGCTTTCTGCAGAAGGTACCTGCCGAACAAGGGCATGGAAGCGATCTTCTAGATCCGCGGCGACCATTGGCGTTTCGTCGCTCATGCACGGGTTGCTTGTAGTTGAGCGAGCTCGGCTATGCGGTTCTTCTCCGCTGGGGTCGGCTGCCGGATTCGCTCGTGGCTAGCTTTGCAGACCTGAGCAAGCTGCGCGCCGACGTCAACGGAGAGGTTGTTGCCGTTGTCGGCTCCCAAACGGCGCGACTCGATGTGAATTCGGATCTCGTGCTTCACCTTCTCGTTGCTGGCCTCAAGATCTGCCCGGTAGATACTCTCGTCCTCGAGCAGAAAGCGCAGTTCGCTGCCTCTTGCCGCTCGCTCGATCCCCACAAGGAGGCCTTTCCGCGCCCACCACCCTAGGCCTTCGCGCTCACACTGGTCGTGCCACCGTGCCGCACTCTCGTTCGCCGAAACGATGACCTGCGTAATGACCGTTGACGGATGCCCGTCGGCGTGTTCGGCCAGCAGTATTTCAAGACCAAGTTCGTTTGAGCTGATGCGCCAAGCGATATTCCAATCGGTGTGAAACCTCCGGTCCTCAATGGTGCCAAGGTTTTCTGACGTCACCGCGGCGATCCCATCGAGAACGTCTCGCAGGCCCTGATCGAAATTGCTTCTGAAGTCGGCGTACTTCTTGTCGCGCAGGAAGAGCGGCACTTCGCAGCTATCCAGACGTAAGGGAAGCAGCAGCACCTTGCGTTCCTCGAGTTCGCGTGTGAGCGCGGCGTTTACCTCGCGTTTGCACCATTCACTTTCTACCGACGCTTGCGATAGAACGACCAACAGCGCACTCGCCGACTGAAGGGCAGCTTGGACCTTGGTGAGGAGAGAGTCTCCGACCTTTATTTCCCACCTGTCGAACCAGACGTGCGTTTTGCGGACCATCAAGTTGTGGGCAAGGCTCTCAACGAATTCAGCATCCTGATGGGAGTAGCTTATAAAAACCGCCATGGCGCCTCACGGGCAATCTTCACACGGTATCCCGCCTCGCGCCTAGCTCATCGCCTGTAGACCGTGTTCGTGCGGTGCCGCGTGGTCGCTTGCCGCCGACGTTCTTTGCAGCCGCTGGTTCAGGGGGCGCCGACGGCTCCGGCCCCGCCGTTGGACAAAACAAACGCGGAATGTTATCCGCGAACGAACGAAGATGGGTGGTGTGGTTCGTGGAGCGGGCGCGATGGAGGGGCCAGGACGGTTTCGCTCGTGGCGTGCGGGTCCGTCGCCTGCGGCGGAACTCCCTGGGCCAAGCCCCGCTGAGGGTCGAAGCCCCGATCGCACCGACTACCACCGAGACCGGCGTCGCGAAGTTGCCCACCGTGCTGCTACCATAAGCAAGGTGCCCGCCGCAGATAGTATGCAAGCAGCCCTTTTCGACGAGAAGAGGGCGAAGAGCAGCTGGCCGAGGCTGTTCCGACTATCGTCGAGACTAAGTTTCCGCTCGACATCGCCAAGGAATCTTAAATTTTCGAGCCCCATCGGCGCTGGACTGCGAGCCAGGGGGCGGCGCTGCCAGGGGTAGCGTCAGCCGTAGTGATCATTGTTGTTAGTCAAGTCGTCCAACGGCTGATTGTTGAAGCCGAGCAGAAGCCCAAGAAGTAAGCGAGGATGCCGTCGATGCCCCACTGCACTGACTGTAAGACCGAGAGGCGATGGCAGTTCGAGCCCTGCCCAGCATGCGGGAGCGCCAACGTGACAGCTCCAGCCGACGCATCGTCCGCTCCTACCGCGGAGGTCGGCGCTCACACGACCATCCTGGTCGGCGCTCGTGCCGACAGTCGTCCCGATGCTCACGTCAACGCAACAGGTCGCGCAATATTCGACTTCGTCGAGCGAGTCGTTGCCCTTAAGCCGACGCCCGAAAAAGTCGAGGCGTTGATCGGTGTTCTGCAAGTTCCGCAGAATGTCGTCAGCCTTCAGCAGATCGAGATTGCGCTGGCTGAGGCCGGTGGCGCAGAGCTCAGTCCGGCTCTCACTGTGCTCAGGGACTTAAAGCTAGCCGATTGGGTGTACGGGATAAAAGTCCTTGCCATCGTGCTCGGGTGGCTTCTGCCAGCACTCACCGTGATATCGGCAACGCACGCAACCGTTGCGAATGCCATGATCCAGCTTTGGATTGCCAAAGCCGAAAAGCAGCTCGCTGACGAGGAAAAATAATAACTGCCTGATCTCGCCCCCCCTACCACGGCCCGAAGTCCGGGCCATGGTAACTTTTTCGGTGCCGATCATACGATCAACCGATGGAGGACCTGGCTCAGCTCCTGGGTGAATCCACCCAGGGCAGGCTCGCGTTTCCACGTCGCGTGAAAAGATTGCTACGCTTGTCGGATCGAGGATGGCGCATGGCCCCGGGGGTGCGGTGACGAAGAAGCTGTTCGAGGACTGGCTGGAGCGGAAGACGTCGACCACGGACGTCCCCCTTTACATGGAACGGGCGAATGCTCGTGCCATAGGCCTCGCCGAACTGGAAACGCTCGTCGCCGACCACTTCGTAGGCCAGAAGGCCGTCCTGAAGATGGGCGGCTACAAGAAGTCGCTGAAGACGATTGTGAACAGTCTTCCAACGTCTAAGCGTACGCAGTCGGGCGACTTGGGTGAGTTGCTCGCCACCGAATACGTCGACGCTCAAACCTCTTTCACTGTCCCGATCCGAAAGCTCCGATGGAAAAGCGATCGCCAGATGCCACTCCACGGCAACGATGTCATCGGGATTGAAATCTTGAAGAGCGGGAAGGTACGCGTTCTTAAAGGCGAGTCGAAGAGCGCTGCGACCATCACGTCGACCACGATCAAGGGCGCGGTCGATGGACTCGACCGACATGACGGGCGTCCTAATCCGTCGACGCTCGCCTTTATCGTGAAGCGGCTCTATGACGAAGACCGCGACGAGGAAGCGCAACGCTTCGAGGCGATGCTGGCAGACGGAGCACTTACCGCTCGTGACGTACAGCACTTCATTTTCACCCTCGCGGGCAAAGACCCGTGCGCGCTACTCGCCGCCGCACCAAAAGCAAAGAAGGCTGCCATCAAGCGCCAACTCGCGGCCGTCGTGATTCCCGACCACGCGGGATTCGTCACCTCCGTCTACGCGACCTATGGCGCGAAACCCTGAGCGCATTCGAGCGTCACTCGACCGCTATCTCGGCGGGGAGTTCCGTGGCCGTCTCCGCGCCAGGGGCATCGCTCGAGGGATGGTGTGGAATGATGGTGTAGTGCCCGATGGCGGCGCAACGTTCCCCGATACGTTGAGCGTCGACCTTCTCGATTTCGGCTATGTCGTGTTGGCGCTTGCACTCGAATTGCGCGACGCCAATGTCGAGCTTCCCGCGACGAAGAAGTTCAAAACCGAAGATGCGTTCGAAGTAGCGGCCGAAGCCATCGAGTCCGCCGTTAGACGCGGTGAACCCGTGGATGGCGACCAGGGAAGGCATCTGGTCGTCGCAGCTGCAGCGTTCCATCTCGCGGGCTTTGCCGCGCGGTCATTCTCTCTGCTGCCTCGAGCTGCACTCGAAAAGAACCTTGCCTCGAGCGAGAAGGCGCTCGCGTTTCTGCTGCGTCGCGACCTCCTTCCTCTTCGCGAGCTCACCATCGAGTGGCTGGACAACGAGGAGCACTCCGACGAGGCCGTCGCGGCAAGACTTGAAGAGGAGGACAGCGACTTCAAGGCGGACGACGCAGTCCTTCTTGCACTTTCCGCCACCTATTTCCGTGCCCTCGGACTTGCAGATACCGCCCTTTTGGTCGGCGATCCCGAGCGATTTGAACGCGCCATAGAAGCGCTGGCCGGGCTCATCGACGCGGCGTCCGAGGTCGGCAACATCCCGACCTGGTGGGTCGCGACACTCACCATCCATTTGCTTCGCGACCTATGGGACCAAAGTCTGCACAACCGGCTTCCCAAAGGGCCTCGCGATGACCTGCCTGAGCGATGGATCGCATTGCGGCGCGACTTCATTGCGCAGCTCGCGGTGCGCCGTCCACCGCACATCGACCTTTGGCCGTCACAGCTCGAGGCCGCCAGGCGCTCCGTGGACCCCACGGACGACCTCGTCATCGCGCTACCGACCAGCGCAGGCAAGACGAAGATCGCTGAACTCTGCATCCTACGCGCGCTCGCAGACGAGAAGCGAATAATTTATGTCACGCCGTTGCGCGCGCTGTCAGCACAGGTCGAACGCGTACTCGGCCGCACCTTCGTCCCGCTGGGTGCCGCCGTAACCTCGCTCTACGGCGCCATCGGAGCGTCTTCCGTCGATCAACAGACGCTTGTGAACGCCGACATCGTTGTCGCGACGCCGGAGAAGCTGGACTTTGCGCTCCGCCAGGACCCGCTCGTGCTCGATGATGTCGGCCTCATCGTGCTCGACGAGGGCCACATGATCGGCTTGGGGAGCCGCGAGATTCGGTACGAGGCGCTGATTCAGCGCTTACTTCGTCGCTCCGATGCGCATGACAGACGGATCGTCTGTCTGTCGGCGATGTTCAATCCGGAGGACGATTACTTCAAAGATTTCGGGAAATGGCTTCGGCACGACGCTGAAGGCGGATCGGTTCACGTTCAGTGGCGGCCGACGCGTCGCAGGCTCGCTCATCTCGATTGGTTGCGGTCGCGTACCGCTCGCCTCCAGTTCCTCGACGACGAGGAGGCATTCGTCGTTCGCTTCTTCGAAGAGGAACCACCCGCGACGAAGCGCCGAAAGAAGAACTTCCCTGCGGACGATATCGAGTTCTGTCTCGCCACTGCGAATGCGTTCGCGCGGGATGGTCATGCTGTGCTCATCTACTCGCCGCAGCGAACGCAGATCGATCCATTGGTCCGCGAGTTCGTACGCGTAAGAAGGCAAGGGCACCTAACGCACGTAAAAGCTCCCAAGCCCGACCATGTCGCTTTCGCGATGGCCGTTGGGCGCGAATGGCTCGGGCCGAAACACCCCGCCGTTTTGGCACTTGAGCTAGGTGTCGGGACACATCACGGCGCGCTGCCCCGTCCATTTCAAGGAGCTATCGAGGACCTTTTGGAAAAGAAGCGGCTCCCGATCCTCGTCGCGTCGCCAACGTTGGCGCAGGGGGTCGACCTTTCGTGCAGCGTGCTCATCTTTCGCTCGCTCACACGCTTTGACGCGCAGACAGACCGACACAAGCCGATTTCGGCCGCTGAATTCGCGAACGTCGTGGGCAGGGCTGGCCGAGCCTACGTCGACCTCGACGGCATCGTAGTTCTGCCTTGCTTCGATCCGGCACGACAGACGCGGCAGCACGAAATATTCAAGCAACTCATTGAAGACGCGCGCAATCAAGAGCTTGTTAGCGGCTTCGCTCGTCTTGTGGTGGAGCTCGCCAAAATCCTTGCCGAGAGACTTGAGGTTCCTATCGATCAGCTACTCGAATATGTGCTGAACCATCGGGAGGTCTGGTCTGACGAGAGGCTGAGTGCTTCCGAGGGAACCGATGATGACGACGACCCGGCGGCGCGAACGCTGGACGAGTACGTGTCCGACCTCGATGTCGCAATCCTCTCGCTCGTAGAACCCCTTGATACGCCCATCGAGGAGCTGGCCGCCATGCTTGACAATGTTTTGAAGGACTCGCTCTGGCAGCGCACGCTCGCACATGCTGACGAATACACTCAATCCGTGGAACGCGAAGTCTTCGTTTCGCGTGCGAGCTGGTTATGGTCGCACACGACAGTCCAGCAGCGAAAGGCATGCTTCAGCGCTGGACTCGGCGCAGGTGCGGGAACGTTCTTGTTCGATCAGCTTGACGATCTCGTTGAGCTTCTTGTCGCGCTTCAGAGCGCTATTGAAGAGAAGAGCACCGTCAAGACTGTACACGTCGCGACCATGCTCGTGGAGCGTGTGGCAGTGAACCCCGCCTTTTCAGTTCGCAAGCCGCCCGAGGACTGGCGAGGGGCTTTCGCGCATTGGGTCGCCGGCATCGGCTTCGCTGAGCTTCTCGACGGGCTCGCAGCGCGCGAAGAGCAGCGCACGCAAGCATTCATTCAGGATGGCGTGGTGTTTCGTCTTGTCTGGGCAGTGGAGGCTGTGCGCGTGCAGGCGGTCGCGTCCGGCCATGCACGCGCCGACGAACTTGGTGATGGGCCAATGTTGGTTTTCACGCACGGAGTGCCTTCAATTCCTGCCGCCCTGCTCTGCCAGTCGGGTTACGCATCGCGAACCGGCGCGGTATGGCTTACCAAGACG
>Ga0247761_1000238_pt1 | contig 10652 bp, 12 predicted proteins | sample UWRJL111311C4_FD_179915 | JGI IMG/M metagenome (GOLD analysis project Ga0247761, IMG submission 179915) | Plant litter microbial communities from Arlington Agricultural Research Station in Wisconsin, United States - UWRJ-L111-311C-4 | ecosystem: Environmental > Terrestrial > Plant litter >...
CACCCCGGCCGAAACTTCGCGGAACATGGTCGAACAAGGCATGCAGGTTTATGCTGCCATTTTCAAGCGTTTCTGGCGTGCATTGAAGGAAGAGGGTAAGAAGCGTCACGTGCTGAATGGAAAGTATTTGAAAGAGGAATCTACTTTCAGCCGAGCATTCAAGGTCAAACGTGACTGGTTCAAGCTCTCCCCCGACCTCCTCGCGCCGGTGGCCAATCCTTACGTCACCTCCAAGGCTCAACGAATCCAAAAGGCCTCGATGGTTCGCCAGGCGGCTCAGACTCTCCCTGGCTACGACACTGAATACGTAGAGCGAAAATGGCTCAGCGCGATGGACGTCGACGACATCGACCAGACCTATCCTGGAATCGAGAAGACTGGACCCAAGCCTAACCCGAAGATTGAGCTCGAAAAGCTCAAGCTTCAAGGCGTCCAGATGAAGCTCGATTACGAAAAGGAGAAATTCGCTCATCAACTAATGGAAGAGCGAAAGCTCAACAACGCGAAGATAGCGCAGCTCGAAGCCCAAGCCATCAGCCTCGTCCAGGGTATGAAGAACGACGAAGCCGCGATGCATATCAAAGCCTTTGACTCGGTAATCAACGCGATCAAGACGAACAACGAACAGATCGATTCTCGTTTACAGACTTTACAAGGTAGCTCAAATGAACAAAAGAATTCCGGATCTGGAGGAAATGCCAGCACGCCAGGAACGTCTGGAGAAAGCTCAGGCGGAACTTGACGCGTGGAAACAGGATCCAATAACGAAACAGTTCAGATCAGCCCTGCGCCGATGGCAGGAGATTCTCAAGGAACAATGGGCAGCGGGACTGTTTTCAAGTCTAAAAATCGAAGAAACCGCGCTCGCTAATCACAAAGCAATTTCGGAGTACCAGATTCTAGACCAAGTTCTTGAAATGGACGCCGAACGTATAGAAGGTATTTTGCAACATGACAATCAAGAATAGTTCAGGACTCGAGCCTCGCGGTCACGCCGTCTTGGTCAAGCCCTATGAACCCGACTTCCAGTCTTCAATCATTGCTATCCCTGACTCTTACGGCGACAAGTCCAAGATGGCGGAGAACCGCGTGATAGTCATCGCGCTCGGCGTCACCGCCTGGGACGATGAACCAGAGCCGCGTGCGCTTCCCGGCGACAAGGTAATGGTCACTCGCTACTCTGGAGTAATGGTCCGCGGTCCTCTAGACGGTGAAATCTACCGCCTGATCAACGACAGCGACGTTTACTGCCGCATTGTCGAGGAGAAGTCAAATGGCTGATGAAGCAACAATTGCAAAGGCCCGTGAAATGGGCTGGTTTCCGAAGGAAAACTTCAACGGAGACCCAAAAGATTTCATCGATGCAGACGAGTTCGTCTCGCGCGGTGAAAAGCTGATGCCGATTCTGAAGGCGAATAACCGTAAGCTTGCCAACACTGTCAAGCAACAGGGTGTTCAACTCCAGCAACTCAGCACTCAGCTAACCCAGGCGCAAAAGCAGCTTGCAGAGTTTAGCAAACAAAATCTGCAATCTAACCTTGAGCGTCTTAAAGGTAGAAAGCAACAATTACTTGCAGTAAAAGTTGCTGCCAAACAAGCCGACGACGCTGCCGGCGAGACGCAGGCTGAAGAAGATCTGCGTCAGATTGATAGCGAAATCGGTGAAGCTACAAAGGCACTGGGGTCTGCAAGCTCCAGCGAACCGCCGGTCAAACAGCCGACTAAGGAAAAACCCGCAGTGAGTCCCGCCTTCTCCCAGTGGCAGGCAAAGAATCCGTGGTATGGCTCGGACAAGGTTAAGACCCGCTATGCTGATGGAGTAGCCGCCCACTTGCGCAGTGATCCTGAAAATGCTGGTATGGACGACGAAGCCTTTTTTGATACTATCAGTAGAGAGGTACAAAGCCAATTCCCAAACCAACGATCTACTTCCAAGGTTGAAGGCGGAGGAAACGGCTCTGGCAACGGCGGTGGGTCGGGAGGAACTGGAAACTCCTATTCCGACCTACCGTCGGACGCCAAAGCAATTTGCGATCGACAGGCTCAAAACAGCCGACTGGTCGGAAAGGGCAAGCAATTTGAAACAGCTGACGCTTACAAAGAACACTACGTAGCGGAGTACTTCCGATGACAATGCACACTTTCATGGAGCAAGAAGCAACGAGTGCTCCGCAAAACCCCGGTGAGGATCGTTCGAAGAAGCGCGACAAGAAGAAACGTATTCCGATGTCGGTTCCTCAGCGCAAGCTCGAGGTACCGGAAATCCCTGGATGGCACTGCTATTGGGCTTTGGAAGACAACCTGCCCAGGTTTTTTGACGGCGGTTATGAACTGGTTGAACCCAGCGAGGTTCAATTGAACCAATTCGGCCTGGGAACTAGCCGCTCAGTTTCAGGAAACGTTGATCTGGGCTCGCGTGTAGCTGTGGTCGCCGGACACAAGGAGAATGGGCAGACAGATTACTTTGTCCTCGTCAAGATTGAGAAAGAGTACTACGACGAGGATCAGAAAAAGATAGAGGATTACAACCGCCGGATCCTCAAAGCCATCTTCAAAGAGAAGAAGGTATTCGACGACGGTGCTCAAGGTAGTAACCCAGGTGACACTGGTCAAAGGTACGTGAAACAGGCCGACCTCGCGGGAACGCTGTTTCAGCGCAGACACAGGAAATCAGTTTAACTTTAGGAGAACAGCATGGCGAATGTGAATAAGCCTTCTGGTCTCACCCCTAAGAACATGATTAGCGGTGCCGACTGGGATGAGCGAGGAAATCTTTACTACATCGATCAGACCGACACGAATGCCTACTACACAGGCGATCCGGTTGCGTTGACTGGCAGTGGTTCTGCCGACGGTATTCCAGCTGTAACGCTGGGAACCGCCGGAAACACTCTGGTCGGCGTCATCGTCGGCCTGGGCGGCGTCAACACCAAAGGCGGACCCTACGTCGATCCGGCGAACCTCAACGGATCGCTGGCGATCCCAGCAACAAAGACAAAGGGCTACACAGTCCTAGTCGTGGACGATCCGAATGTTATCTTTGAGATTCAAGAGTCAAATGGTCCTCTAGCCGTTACAGACATTGGTCTCAACGCCAACATTCTCTACGCCGCACCAGCGAATCCAGTCAATGTTTACTCTGGCGTTACGCTGAATGCTACGGGAAAAAACACGACTGCAACCCTTAACCTTAAGATCCTCGGTCTTGTTCAGCGAGTCGACAACGCTCTTGGCGCCTTTGCCAAGTGGCGCGTTCTCATCAACAACCACGCCTACCGGGCGGGAATCACAGGAGTATAACCTATGCCAGGCGGCGTAATTAATACCGGCTCACACCCGAAAGCACTCTGGCCTGGAGTGCATGCGTGGTGGGGGCAGACTTACACTGAACACCGTACCGAGTACACCGATCTCTACGACATCGAAGACTCTGGTATGGCCTATGAGGAAGACGTACAGATCACCGGCTTTGGCCTGGCGGAGAACAAGCCTGAAGGCTCTCCTGTCCAGTACGACTCGGAGATCCAGGGTCCAGTGCAGCGCTACATGCACTTGGCCTACGCCTTGGGCTACAAGGTCACCTACGAAGAGATTAGGGATAATCTCTACGAAACGATCGCCATGCGCCGTGCTCAGGCAAACGCCTTCAGCATTGCGCAGACAATCGAGAACCTCGGCGCGGCGATGTACAACGATGCCTTTACGGGTAACGTTTTCCTCTTTGCCGACGGTTCGACCTTGATCTCGAACGCGCATGTTAATACGACTGGTGGAACATTCTCCAATCGTTTGACACCCGACGCAGATCTTCAAGAGGGAAGCCTAGAAGACATCTCAATCCAGGCAATGGGGCTGCAGAACGACCGTGGTCTGCTAATCTCTATCATTCCCCAGAGCCTTCACATCTCCAAAAACGAGTGGTTCAACGCCAATCGCATTCTGAAGAGTGTGCTTCAGCCCGGCACTGCCACAAACGACATCAACGTTTTGAAGTCGACCAACGCATTCCCTCGTGGAATCAAGATGAACCATTACTTCACCGCCCCGAAGGCGTGGTTCGTGCGTACCGACTGCCTCAACGGTCCGAAGATGTTCTGGCGTGACCGACCTATGTTTGACCAGGATAACGACTTCGATACAATGAACGCTAAGGCGAAGACCTACTTTCGCTGCTCGTTCGGCGCTACCGATCCTCGTTCACTCATGGGATCAAACGGTCCGTAAGGGCTATCATAATTCATGGGGATTTGGAAATCCATGTCCCCATGAATTTCACAAAGGAGTTACTCCATGGCGAATCCTTCACCAAGACCAATGAGAAATCCTGCGGGTTTCTCAACCGACATGCCCGGTGGGCCGACTGCGAACATGGGTCTTCCCAATCCAGCCTTTTACCATACAGTTTTTTCAGACTTCGACGACGATCTAACCGTTTCTGGTGTCTGGACAAAGACAGCAACTGGAAATGGCACTATCGCTCATGCTGCAGGTGACGGTGGTCTTGCACTGTTTACGACAAACAGCTCGACTCCTGCTGGTACCGACATTGCTTCGATTCAAAAGCCTGCAGCAGGCTTTACTTTCCCCCTTACGTCGAACGCGACGCAGGGAAAGAAGATGTTCTTCGTTGCTCGACTGCTCTTGCCTGAGTACGTTAACACTGCGTTCGAAGTCGGTCTGATCCAGACCACAACAACTCCGTTTACAGTAACCGACGGGTTGTACTTCTACAAGGCCTCAGGTTCTTCAGCCAACCTGATCCTGCGCTCAATGATTGGAAGCGTAGCAACCGACTTGGCTATTCCGACGACTGCATACGCTTTGGTCGGTGCACAGGCTATTGATTTGGGCTGGTACATAAACCGCTCTGGTACTGTAATGGCCTTCATCGGTACGCAGCTAGTCGGTTGGGTCCTCGAGTCTCAGGGAGGTGGTCTGGTCGGTCAACGCGGTCCAGTAGCTTCGTTCTCACCTAGTCTTTCTACCGCAAACTTGAACCCGACCTTGGCATTCCAGTCCGGTACAGCCTCTACAAAGACTGGAAATGTCGACTTTGCTCTTTGGGCTAAGGAACGATAATGCAAAGGCTGCTTGATGGAAAGAAAAATGCTGTCCTACAGTTCGACGGAGAGCTTCATCGAGCCGTCCGGCAGCCTCTTTTTACGATAGACAAGCTAAATGGCTCACCCACGACTGTTCGTGTAGAAGCTATTCTTTACAGTCTGGAAGAGAAGGTTAACTTGTTTCTGGATGACATAGTAATTCCTTTAGCTGGAAGAGGGAAGTTAGATTTCGAACAGTTTCATCCGTTGACTATTAACTTGACGGTCGGAATTGAAGGCGTAGGCCGTTACTTTCTCATGCTCGACCTGGAGAAAATCTAGTGAGTAGTTCTCCGACCGACGGAACCGCCGGTTACATAGTTTTCGAGGCGATGTACGAGGCTGGAAAGCGCTCTAAAGGCGCTAGTCCTTCTTCTGAAGACTATGCAACTTGGATGAACCGGTTGAACAATATGAGAAAGCTCTGGTGTACCCAGGGCCTCAAGTTGTTTACTTGGCAGGATTATCCTTTGGTTTTGACTACAAGCAAGAATCTCTACACGATGAAGCCTGGCGGTGACCTCAACATCCCTCTTCCCATGCGGGTTCGAGATGCCTATTACCTCTACAACGGTCTCGACGGTAACCAGCGACCGTTGACTCCAATATCCTGGGACGAGTGGAACCGACTGTCTAACAAAAACAGTCCTTCAGAGCCCAACAGCTATTTTGTAGATCGTCAGTCTGACGTACTGAACTTCTGGATTTGGCTAACTCCCGACGTATTTACTTCATCCCAAGGAACAGTCCATGTCGTTATACAAAACCAGGCTACCGCTCTCACTCAACTCACTGACTCCACAGGCTTTCCTCCTGAATGGACACTTGCACTTATCTGGGGCCTTGCCGACGAGAAGTGTACCGGTGCACCTTCAGACGTCCAACAGCGCTGTAAAGAACGTGCCGCCTATTACAAAGAACTTCTCGAAGCCTGGGACGTAGAAGACGCTTCCACAACCTTCACTCCCGACGCTCGTGGTCTTTACTATAACTCGAGATTTACCTAGTGCCGTACGAGATTCCAACCCGCTGGCCTTTGGTTGAAACGATTTCGACTCGTGATAACACGCTGTTGAAAGACGCGCGGTTGATCAACGCAATCGCTGAATTCAATCCTCAGACCAAACAGTATTCTGTCAGAAAACGGCCTGGAGTCGGTGTTAACGCGCTGAACAACATACCTAACGGAACTTCCCAGGGCATCTACGGCTTTGACAACTCGATCGTTCAACTAACCGGCGGTCGAGCTTATCGTAACGGAATACTCTTAGGCTCAATTGGCTCTGGCGTAGGAACTAATGGTCTTTACAATTTCCGCGCTACGACTTCCGACGCAGACGTTCTAATGTTTGCACAGCCGAACAATGGCTATTACCTTCAGAGCTTCGTCCTCAACAAGATCACAGATCCAAACTACCCTGGAATTACAGTTCCCGGCGTTGCCTATCAAAACGGTCGGTTCTACGTAATGGATTCTGCTGGAAGAATCACTGGCTCTAGAAACCTCGATGATCCTTCACAATGGGATCCTCTCAACGTTATCGTTGCCCAACAGCAAGCAGGCATAGGCATTGGCCTGGCGATGCAATTGTCTTACATCGTCGCGCTGAAAGCTAACAGTACAGAAGTCTTTTGGGATTCTGGTCAAACTGCAACTGCCGATGGAACGGGTTCTACGCTTCAACCGATTCCAGGCAATACAATTCCCTATGGTTGTTACGACGCAGGTTCAATCCAGGAGTTCGACGGTGTTATAATCTGGATGACTTCGAATCTCTCAGGCGCTCAACAGATCGGTCGGATGGACATGCTTCAGTTCCAGATCGTCTCCACACCGCCGGTTGAGCGACTGTTGAAAGGCGCTTCCTACGGTGTAACTCGATCTATGGCGCTAAAGACCGGCGGTCACCGGTACTATGTACTTCAACTAGGCTCGTCTTTCGGAACTATATTCGTACCGATTACTCTGGTCTACGACCTAGACCAGAACCTTTGGTACGTCTGGACGGATACAACAGGTCTTTCCGCCTGGCCACACTACAGTTGTGCTTCAGTCCAATTCGCTTCTCCAATGTCGACTTACGTACAGCACAACAATGGTCAGATTTATCCAATCGACGCTGACTACGTAATTCCTACCGACCATGGATCGTCCTTCCCAGTCGACATTTATACCCCTAACTACGATGCAGACATAGATAGGGAAAAGTACATGCCGGCGCTGTATTTTGACCAGGACATGTACCTGGGATCTCTCGCAGAAGTTCGTTGGTCAGACGACGATTACCAGAGTTGGGTCAATCCACAGACTGTTGATTTTTCCGAGAGAAAGCCGATGATTACCGACCTAGGCTCTTTCTACCGCCGAGCCTTCCACATTCGCCACAATGCACCGACTCCAATGCGCATTAAGTCGATGGGCATGTCAATGGGACTGGGGTCACTATGAGCCAACCTTATCCGGATCCGCCGATGACTACGCCTGTAGAATTGGGCAGTACTAAGACTATGAATGTCCAGTGGTCTAAGTGGCTCCAGGGTCTTTGTGCTATTGTCAACAAGCTTTCCGTCGGTCAAAACATTTCTGGTACTTTCACTACTCTCGACGGCAAAACCATTACTATCACCAACGGTGTAGTTTCAAAAATTCAGTGAGGCACTTATGGATGATATGGAAACAGTCACTGTTGAAAGCGATTTTACAGGTGGTGATGACTCTTGGTTGACAGGATTCACCCCATCGTTGGATAATATAGGCGTTGATCCTGTTATAGAAGACCCCAGTTTATTCAACGTCGGAGACGTTAATGTTAATCCTTCTGTCAGTAGTGGCTTAAGTGGAGGAATTGGAGGATCCATTTCTTCTATCCTCGGAGCCTTGGGCGGTGCTCGAGGTATTTTATCTGACGCTTCCGGCCTCGCCGGCCTTCTTGCAGCGCACGGTATGCAGGGGCTGGCCAATCAGATCGGTCGGGAGTCAAATCCGTTTGGAGCTTATCGTGATCAGTACGCAAAAGAGCTTCAAACCCTTATGGCAGATCCCTCGTCGATATCGAAAGACCCAGGCTTCACAGGTTCGCGGGACCAGGCGCTACAGCAAGTCGAAAAGCTAATGGCAGCCCAGGGCTACAAGGGCTCTGGCAACATGGGAGCAGCACTTTATGACAGAGCAAACAACTTTCAACTCGACTACCTTAATAATAAAGAAAATCAGCTCGCTCAGCTCGCAGGCGCAGGCATTGCACCGAACTATTCAGGAGCTGTCAGCGCTCAAGGTGCAGCTGCAGGACTTGAATCCTCGGGACTCGCAGCTCTGGGCGCTGGGCTTGGATATGCTTTACCAGCAACTGGAGTCATCGGTGGAGGCGCTGCGGCTGGAACGCCAGGAGCTAGTAAACCAGGGGGTTTTAGCTCCGCTGGCGGGGAAGCCGCCGCAGCCATCGGCTTAGCGAATACAGGTATTAATTTGGCGAACTCGGGGAGTAAGTTAGTTGGAAACGGACCACTTATATCTAAAGCCAACGGTACCATTGGCGGGACAATTGGCGAAGCGGCTCTCGGACTTGGCGTTTATCAAGGGATTCAACAAGGCGGAGTTGCAGGGTATACTGGAGCAGCAACTGACGCAGCTATGCTCGGATCCAAACTGGGCCTCGTTTCTTCCGGCGTCGGAACAGCTGCTGGCTATGTTGCAGCACCGCTTGCAGTTTATAATTTTGGAAAGAACTGGAAATCAGGCGCAGGTGGAGCGGACGCTTTGAGTGGTGCATCCGCTGGCGCAGCGATTGGTACAGCGATTATGCCTGGGATAGGTACAGCGATCGGAGCGATCGGCGGTGCGATAGTTGGAGGTATTTCCAGCCTCGCAGGACCCGGGAAGAAAGATCCTGAGACACAGATGTGGGACAAGTATCTCCCCGCCGCGATGAAACAGCCTGATATTTATAAACAGGTTGATAATCCCTTTATCATGATGGCTGGACTGTTTGATGAAAAGTCTTCGACTCTGCCGATGTACCAACAGTACGGTCGGATGGGTGAGAATAAGTTTACTGTCGATATGACTCAGAAGATTAAACAGGCAGTTGATTCTGGACAGGTTGACTCTAAGGACCCCGACGCTGTTTACAACAAGGTCGTTGCTCCTTGGATTGACTCGATGAAGGGTGGTTGGTCAAAGGTCGGTCCTGAGTATACACAAGCAACTCAGGGACTGTTGAAACAGATGACGACGCAGTATTTAAATGGATCTTATAAACAGAACTGGAAGGCCGTCGGTGGCCAGTACGCTTTCACTGGTGGAAGCCAGGGCAACATTGCTCCGCTCGGTGTGACCTCTACACCTCAACAACCGACCAAGAGCCCTATGCCAGTCGGCATGGGCCAGATGTTCTCCAGCCTAGCCATGGGGCTATCGAATAAGTTTGGAGGGTTACAGCATGCCTGATATATTCGGTGCTCCAGTCGGCATCATGGCGGTTGATCAGGATCAAAGAGATCAAGCGCAAACGATGATGACTCTAGCACAGGGTGCACAGAAGCTTCAGATGGGACAAATGGAGTTGCAGAAACAAACCGCCTTGATGCAGAGGTTGAGCCAACGACAGCCAGGAATTCAAAATCTCTCGGGCGGTGCCTCAGGATTCTCAGGTGCTACCAGTCACGACTTGTCCTCTGACTTAATGGCCTATGCACAGGACGCACTGGATACTGGAAATGTTGAGGAAGCAACGAAGGCAGCAAACACTGCTACAGACATACAGAAAAACAATTCCTCAATGCAAAAAGCTACGTTTGACACCAACGTCAAGCGATTGAACATCATGGGCACTCTAATGGATGGTGTCTACGATCAGGCGACTTGGCAACGAGCTAACGCTGAATACCAAGCTGAAATGGGCGAGCCTTCACCTTATGCGAAATACCAGTTCAATCCCGACTTAGTTCAGAAGATAAAGAACGGCGTGGTGTCTGCGAAAGACAAGGCTTACATTTCGAATCAAGAATCTCAGACTAAACTTCATGGTGTTCAAGCGCAGAAAGACCGCTACGACATGGCTAAGATTGCTGCGGAGACTCAAAAAATAAAGGATCAGGATGCACTAATCCGTAAGAACGGCGGTAAGCCACCGACGAATATGGAGCTTGAACCTGTTACTGACATGATCTCTGCAGACTACGGCAAGGCGGTGACGAAGGAACAAGCTCGAACACTAGCGCGACCGATCTATGATCGAGCTAAAGAACTTATCAACGACGAGGGTCTTCAGCCTCAAGAAGCTGTTAACAGAGCCTTTGCAGAAGCAAAACAGTCTGGTGGGCTGAGAAACATTGAGCCTGAGAAAAAGCCAAAAGACCAGGCAGCGTCGATCATCGAAGATCTTAGAGGACAAATTGCTTCAGCTCGCGCTGCTAGAGGAACAGGTAGAGGTCTTAACAAGATGATTCGCCGACTGCCTATCACTGGAGTCGGTGGTTACGTCCGGCGGTTTGACGAAACCATAGCACAGAACGTTTGGGACTCTGAAGAAGATGGCGCTAAACAGTTTC
>Ga0247761_1000244_pt1 | contig 10556 bp, 8 predicted proteins | sample UWRJL111311C4_FD_179915 | JGI IMG/M metagenome (GOLD analysis project Ga0247761, IMG submission 179915) | Plant litter microbial communities from Arlington Agricultural Research Station in Wisconsin, United States - UWRJ-L111-311C-4 | ecosystem: Environmental > Terrestrial > Plant litter >...
CCCGTCCGTACACGAACTGTGCGTTTTGGTCGACTTCCCCGTCGTAAACGTTGGTCGGGCGTGATCGAGTCAATTCTTCGTTCGCCAGCTGCGTCAAATATGCCGGAGCGTCCACCAATTCCATGCTATCGGGGAGCTGGGAAATGGTGATCACTTTGGTTTTCTGATCGAACCCCCCGGAGGAAAATGCCAACTCGGGGTCAGAAACCGTCACGGAGACGGTCAAATCCGGAGGGTAGCCGCCTTCTTCCTCGTTCTTGTAGACGTAGGCGGCGATCACGACATTGTAATGCGCAGTGTTGTCTTTGTAATCCGTCGTGTTCTGCAAATTCTGCATGTCTGCTGAAAACACCACCGGCGGATACACTGACTGCTGACTGGTCCTGTCGATTCCGGTGTAGGGCTCGAAATATAACTTGGACGCGTTCGGGTCCTTGTACAGACGGAAACCGAAATCATACGCCTTTGCTACATCAGTGATCGCCGAATACAAACTGGCGAGCTTCTGCTCCCACACCAAAGTGTCGGTCGGATGTGCGATGGTGTCCGCAGGATATAGGCTCCCAGGGGCGCCGTACGGGTCCTGCAGGAACGGGATTGTGTCTCCTGGATTGATCTGCCAACCGCTCGTAGCGATGCAGATACGCCAGACCATCGTTCGTACAAGATCGATCGGATCCCAGCCATTGAAATATGTGACGGCTTTGAGCATGCCGTCGTGGCTGCCGCCGTCCTCGATCGAAGCTGAAACACGCTCCTCGAAGATGGACGAAAGCTCGAATCCCTTGACCGTGAGAGTAGCGCCCTTTTCGACGTCCACCGTGTCGCTCACGGTCTTCACTCGCATGATTCTGTTGGACTTGTTGATCCACAGCATTGTGTCTTCGACAAACCGGTTTCGGTTGGCCGGCGTCGCCATGATGACGAGCTGAAAATCACCCTTGGACGCATATCGCTCGGTCCAGATGAACGATTCGTACCGGTCGATGATGTCGATCGGGCGAAGCAGAGAGTCCAGAATGAATATGTCCATTACAGACCTCCATACCTCACTCGATACTCCAGGTCGTACGGAATCGGGTCGCCTTCGGCGTAAACACGGAATTGGTTCAGACCCTCGAACAGATTGATCCAGCTGGACTGAGCCGTTCGTCCGTACAGATACGAGCTGGACACGCCGGCTCGAGTCAGAGTGATTCCCTTGTTTCCGTCGAGAGAACTGATCACCAGCGTGTCGCCGTTCAGCAACGTTCCGGAGAAGTTCAGCTGTTGGATCCCGCCAGCCTCGTCGATGTTGTAGACGGTGAAGTCGCTGACGGCCCGGTTGAAATGGATCGTCAGAACCGTGCCGGCCTCGATGGTGCCCGGGTAATCGATCTCGGTATTGGTCGTGTCGTCGACGCTGTTGCCCGAAACCGTGATCATTCGACCGTCGATGAAATCCGGGTCGTAACACATCAGCGAGATGGTTGCATCCGGATCTTGGTCGTATATCGGGGAGTCGTTGGACTCCACGACAGCATCGATGTCCAAATATAACCCAGTCGACAAGTAGTAGCGCTGCTTGATCTTCGCCCCTGGTATGAACCACTTGTACAATTCCGCACGTGCGTCTTCGTACGTCCATGAGTCGAAATCGGGGTCGAAATCGAGCTTGATCTTGATGTTCCGCGCCGGACGCGCCGAAGACTGGAAAGTGCCTCCAGCGCGTCCGGGGTAGGTTGTGGAAACGAGCGTGGCCTTACCGGGATCCAACCCTTCGATGGTGGCAACCTGGTAAGGCCCGTCGTCTTCTTCCATCTGCAGCGAGAGAACGTTGCCCCTGGCATTCGTGATCTCGAGCTTCTCGATATAGCCAAGCATTAGCTGTCCCCCTTCTGCGTCGTGGAAATGAGGTTCTTCGTTTGCCGGTAGATCTCGATGTCGTCGAGAGCCTTCGGCGAGGTGTTGTTCTGTGTGTAGTTGTAAGTTGTTCCGGAACTTCCCCCGGAGCCATCTGCACTTTCCGAACGATTCGCTTCGAATCCGGAGCCGGCGTTCTTCGCACTGTTGTAAGATCCGCTGACGTCAAACGTCGGCAGGCTCAACAGGTTGTTGATGTCGCTAGCGTCCTTCTTGATCTGAGTCAGATCCAACACCGGCGTGATCGTCGGGTTGAAGTCGATCAGATCCGAACCGAGAACCTTGCTCAGGCCATCCAGGGTCTTGCCCATGGAATTGATCATACCGTTTCCGACATCGGCCGCGGCTTGCTCGGAGTGCTTCGAACCGTCAGCCAAGCTGTTGACCACACCAGCAATCATCATGGTGCCCATCCAATAGAATTCCTTGGAAGGCGAGTTGATACCCAAGGCACTGAGAGCGGAATTCAGCATACCCTTGGCCACGTCCCAGGCTTTCGCCGCGGCACGACCTGCGAGACGGCTGAGCCCTTGCACCACACCATCGATCAACGCTTCGGCCAAATTCGCACCAGCGTTGGACAGAGCTCCGCTGCTAGCACGGATTTGCGCCGTCATCGAGTTGATGAATGCGATCACCGAAGTGATGGCCGCGAGGGTGATCCTCGGAAGGCTGTCCGTCACACCACGAATGAACGCGATGATGACGTCCGTACCCTTTTGGATCAAATCTCCGATGCGCTTGGAGATGCCGTCCAGAATCCCCGTAGCGATTCTGAAACCAGCATCTACCATTTTGGGGATCGACTGGATCATCTTGTCCAGGAACAAGAACAGCATGGTCGTCAGCGTCGTCAGGATCTTCGGAGTCAACCGAACGATTGCGTCGATGATCGCTTCCATCACCGTCGTCATCGCCTCAAGCATCGCCGGTCCTGCATGTGCGATTACCTGCGCGAAAGCGACGATAGCTTCGCCGATCTTGACGGCGACATACGGAAGTGCATCGGCAAGACCCTTGACCAACGCCACAACAGCCGCAGTTCCGGCAGCGCCGGCGGCAGCGAGGATCGTCATGGCCACGGCGAAGGCAAGAACACCTACGCCAGCAGCAAGAACCGCAAAGCCGAGAAGTGCGATACCAGCAGCCAGCGCAACGATCAAAGGACTGATCGGTCCGAGAACCAGACCGGCAAGACCGATGATCAAGAAGGCGCCGGCAAGTGCCGTCAAGCCAGCGGCGATGTCGGACCAACTCATCGCGCCCAATGTTTTGAGGACAGGAGCCAGGATTGCGAGAGCTCCGGCCATCACCAGAATTGCCGCGGCTCCAGGGAGCGAAGCTTCGGATGCGATCATCGCCACGACCATGAGCGTCAAAGCGACCGCCAACACAGTCAAACCAGCAGCGATGTCCGACCAGCTCATCCCGCCCATCTTCTTCATGGCATTCGCCAAGATTTCGATAGCGGCAGACACGATCAGAATGCCGGTAGCACTGATGATCGAAGTCGGCGGAAGCAATCCGATGGCAAGCGCGATCGCGCCGAGGGACACGGCCATGACCGTGAGGCCCTTAGCGATCTCTGTCCAGGACAGACCGGACATCTTCTTCACAGCGTCAGCGATGATCTCCAACGCAGCAGTGACGATGAGGACGCCGGCGGCCTTCAGAACAGACCCGGGAGGAATCAGGTTGATGGCTCCGACAATCAGTCCGAGACCGACCGCAATCGCCGCCATTCCCCTAGCAAGCTGTTCCCAGTTGTATTTGCTGAAGTCCCCGACAGCACTGGCAAGGATCTTGAGAGCCGTAGCCAGAAGGATGATGCCGGCGCCCGAGAGAATACCGACCTTGTTAGCGTCGGCAAACTTGGTGAAGAGAGCCAGAGCACCCAAAAGCACCGCGGTTCCGGTCAGACCCTTAGCGAGACTTCCCCAGTCCATTCCGCCGAGTTCCTTGACGGAAGAGACCAGAATTCGAACAGCCGCGGCCAAGAGGATCATGCCGGCGCCGGCTCGAACCATTCCGGGAGTGGCTGTGTCCAAACCGTTGGCTGCCACGACGAGCACGCCGAGCGTTACCGCAAGACCGACGAGTCCCTTGGCGAGTTCGTTCCAACTCAGACCGGAAAATTTCTTGACGGCCGATGCGAGAATGTCGACGGCGATCGCCAACAGAATCAATCCCGCAGAAAGTACTCCTATTTTGACCGCCGAGAAGCCAGTGCTAACTTGATCGAACAACTTGAAGGCACCGGCCAATTCTCCGAAGAGAACGGCGATCGCAATGCCAGCTCGAGTCAGACCCGCGGCATCGATCTTCGAAAGACCGATGACGGCAAGCGTCAGGATGCCGATTGCCGCAGCAATCAGCAAGAGAGTCGTTGCGTTCAGGGCGTTTTGCATCCCGTTGAGCGCTCCGGTCAAACCCTCGATCGCATCCTTGACGCCGTCGAGGAATCCGCCATCGACCTTGAAGTCCTTGAACTTGTCGATCAGCTTCTTGATCATGACGACAGCCGCCGCGATCAAGCCGGTGTTCATTGCCTTGAGAATGCTGTCGAAGTCCAGACCGCCGGAGAAGACTCCGGAGATGGCTTCTCCAACACCCTTCGCCCAGTGGACGAATGCTTGCGTGACGCTAGCGAGCTTGTCGCCGATTCGATCGAGAATGTTCAGGAAGCCAGACCACGCACTCTTCAGCGTGTTGATGACCTTCTCTGTCGGACTAACAGAAGCCGTCATCTTCTCGAAGCTGTTGACGACGCCGTCGACACCGTCAGAATTGGAGAATAGTTTGCCGATTGCTTCGGCGAGTTTCTTGATCAGGTTGATCGGAACTTGGAGGATCTTGCCCAAGCCGCTGAAGAACTTGCCGAAAGCGTCACCGCTCTTGATGGCTGCGTGCAGCTGGACCAAGAAATCGCCGATGTTGCCGGTGAACGCGAGCAAACCGCCGCCGGCACCGGTCATCTTCCCGATCAGATCGAAGAAGAATTTGACTCCGGCCTTCAGGAGTTCCCAACCGATGCCCAAGATCGCAAAGAATCCGGCGAAAGTCCTCCGGAGGTTATTCGCGGTATCAGAGCCGAGTTTCAGCTTGGCCATGAAATCTCGGAAAGCGGTCGTCATGTTGTACAGCTGTTGGGCAGTGGTCGCAGGAAATATCTGACGGAATGCGTCCTTGATCGGAGTCAGGATCGACAGGAGCGCGTGAAACGCGTTTGAGATGCCGTCGATCAGAGCCTGACGTCCGCCGAGATCCTTCCATCCCTGCAGCAATTCGTTTCGAGCCTTGGCGGAGTTCTGGATCATTCCACCGAGAGTGTTGCTAACATCCGTGAACAGCGATCGAGCTTCGTCGAAGTCGCCGAAGACGATTTGCCAAGTCTGTGCCCAGCCCGAACCTACAGCTTCTCGCAAAGTGTCGAGCAGCTGGGACATGGTCTTGACTTTGGTGGCCGCATCGACCGCAGTGCGACCCATTTCGAGGATTCCAGCGATCTGCTGCTGGTTGTAACCCATCGACTTGAGCTGATCTGCGGTCAATTCGCCAGTGAATTTGCTGAGCGTCTCCGTCAGAATTTCACTGGTGAGCCAGCCCTTCTGCAGGCTGAGTCGGAACGAGCCTTCCTTCTTGATGATGTCGTCGACAGCCACGCCGTGAACACGAGCGGTTTCGACGAGTGCATCTTGGAAGACCTTGCCGCCCATGCCGGCGTTGACGACCGAGTTCCAGTCCTCCAGGGTGACCTTGCCAGCGGCAAGAGCCTGAGAGAGCTGATACATCGCCGCAGAAGCTTGCTCGGCATTCGATCCCGAGACCGCAGCGAGGTTGGCGATACCCTTGATCGCGTTCGTCGCCACATCAAGCGTGACGCCGGCGGCAGTGAAGGTACCGATGTTCCGAGCCATCTCGGAGAAGTTGTAGATCGTCTGGTCTGCGTAATGGTTCAGATCGCTGAGCTTGTCGTTGACCTTTTGCAGACCTTCGGCACCCTTGAGGCCGGTGTTCGCCAGAATCGTCTGGATCGAGTTCAGATTTGTTTCGTATTCGTGAAACCCGGCCATGATCGGCTCGAGTGTCAACGAATGCGCCAACTGCGTGCCGGCGTTTACTGCTTTGTTGACGATATTCGACAACGCCGTGATTGCTGCGACCTGAAGAGCGCTGAACTTGGCCGCAAGAGTACCGACCTGCTCTTGAGCACCGGCAGTTGAGAACCGCCCCATGCTCGCGCTGACTTCGTTGAGACCGTTGGAGGCTCCCTGCAGCTGCAGCGCGGCTTTCAGCTGGTCGAGCTGCTTGAGAACCGCGGCGGCTCCTGGTCCGAACTGGGCGTTGTCGAATTTCATCCGAACAACGCGTTCGTCGATGCTATTGCTCATGCTGAGGTCACCGCCTTCCACACTGTCTCTGCGATCTCATCAAATATGGGTCGCATCGCTGGGTTGATGTAGTCTCGTCCTTGGATATAGCCGCCAGTACCGGTCCCGTGTCCGTACTGAATCATCAAAGCGACTTTGAAACCGTTCTCGTCGTCGGTGTTGAGCCAGTCGATCGTAATTCCGCCGGAGCTTTTTGTGACTTTGTATGTCCAAGAGTTCGCGGCAAGGCCGCTATCCCTTGGCGTGGCCTTGCCGAGAGCCGCAACGCCTTTTGCTCCTGCAGATTGCAGCACAGAATCGACATTCAGTTTCTGCATCTTTTGGAGAAAAGCGGTTGTCTTACTCCAGTCGCCGGATGAAGAAAAGGAGAACATCGGCCCTCCTTTTAGTCACCGATCCGCGTGATGATGAAGCTGACCGGGTCGCCGCTCGAATATTCCAGGTCCGCTCGGCCGGTGTTTCCACTGCCTCCGGTGACGCGAGCACCGAACGACTGACCAGCGGCCACTCGTCGAGTGAAAGTCACAGAACCAGTCGGCTGAAGATGCTGCACGCCCTTGCTTTCGCCACCAGTCGAGCTGTTGTCGGCCGTCATGCGCCAGATGGAACCCCACATGAGTGAGGTGCCGTTGAAGCTGAAGTTGGCGTTGAATGTGTATTCGCCGTCCTTGTTGCAGATGATTCGACGCGCGGTCGACAAACCGGTCCCCGGAATGCTGAACCATTCATCGTCCGGGTTGTAGCCCTCGGCCGTGACGATCTGGTCGAACTGAACGAACGCCGCTGTCGCGAACGACTGACCTGCAGCAGTGACGCGGACCTTGATCCTCGGCTTCTTGATGCCCGAGCTGATTTCGATACCCATCCACTGATCGGTACCGATTTTCAGCATGCGGATAACGCCACACCCAGGCATGACGTTGATCTTGCCGTAGAGTCCCACGACGCCGGCATCCGCGGCGAGCGGAATGATCTTCGCTCCGCCGGCCGCGTTGCTGGCGCAAACATCGAACCACGATCCGATCGGGAACGCATCCGTCGCGTTCTTTCGGATGTTGACCTTGATCTGCGCGGTCGTCGAAGCGTTGTCGACGAAAATCATCTTGCCGATGTCCGTCAACGCCGCGGTCGTGTCCGCAGTGACGGTACGAACGATCGCTTCCTGCTTGTTTGAGGCCAGCAGGGATGTCACCTGCTGCAAGCTGGTGAGCTCCGTGGCCTCCGTGGCATCCGTACCCTTGATACCGCCGTCGGCAGTGCGCTTGACGAAGGTGTTGTTGGTCGGGAGCACGTCCGTGTCGGCGAACTTCACGAAGAAATCCGCACTGACACCGTCCAATAGCTCTGAGTCGGCTGCTTTGCCCAGAATCGGAAGGTACTGGGAGTCGAACGCCGGCTCGAGCGCGGTCCAGCCGTTGACGCCGTCGCCGATTTTGATGATGCCGGTGTCGAGCGTGACCCCGATCTCGCCTGCCGCCAAGACGTAGTTCGAAGTGTCCCACTCCGCGGCAGTAGCGCGCCGCTGTTGCATTCGTGTGCCGACCGCCATTACAGCGCACCTCCATCGATCGTGTCCGTGACCGGAGTACTTGTGGTGCCCGCGTCGTAAGTGACAAACACGGGCGTGTAGGGCGAACCAGCGTCGTAGACGAGGTCTTCGAACGAGTCGAACAGAAATATCAACTCGCCGGGAGTGGGAAGGGACGGCGACGACGTGTCGCTGCCGTAGAGAATATCCTCAAGCTGCTGCATGAGAGCTGTGGGAACGTCTCGCGAGTCGAATTCGAAGTGTGCCGTGGGTCGGTAACCAGGAATTCGCGGTGGACGAGCCGAAAGGTTCCAGCTGAAGGACATCGCTTCGGTAGCGTCCGTCAAGCTATTCCGACTTCGTTCGGAAGGCTCAGCCTTCAGATTGTACAAGACGTGAATCTTGTAAGCGTGCGACAGACCGTCGATTTCGTTGCCGACCTTCGAACGGTAAGTCATCCCGAACGCCTTGCGTCGCTGCTGCTTGAGTCGCATTCCGCTCTGACCCAAGTATGTGCCGTCGCATCGCTCGAACTCGTCCGGATAGGTGAAGGCTTCGAGGGTTGCTTGGAATTCCTCCGGAGCCATTCGGTTGCTGATTTTGACGCCGTTCATGTATCGGGGTTTGGCGTCGCCACCGGACGGTTTGTGACTCACGCTCTTGAGGCCGATCCAAGGAACACCAGGGCTACCGTCGACGTACAGAACGCCACGATCCACGCCGGCCTCGAAAACGCGTTCGCCAGCACCCGACCAACTGATTCTCGTCATCGCACCTCCTTAGCCTCTGGTGTTGAATTGCTTCTGACGTGCTTTGTTCAAGGCTCGACGATCCTTGTGGCTCATCTTGGTCGTCTTCGGGTCGTTCTTGAAGTTCACGATTCGAACCAACATGAGAAGTCTCTTCAAATGCCAGTGCTGACACTCCATCGGGATCCCCAAGGAGATCATCCAATAGTAAATCAGCTCAGACGTGATGATTTCACGATCCTGCGAGGCATTCGGTCCGGAGGGTACTGTCGATGCGGTCTGCTTCGCAGCGATGTACTCGTTGATCTCCGGGATGTGATTCTCTACGAGTTTGGAGAAAATCTCCGGGGGAAGATCTTCGTTGAGAATCATCATCTTCAGGTAGGAGACGGTCTGTTCCTGAGTCATCTCCTTGTTGTTCAAGAAGGAGATTTCCCAGATAGCCTCCCATTTTGACACCGAGACAAGAGAATGCTCGAGTCGAACCTTGACAGACTTCTCGACGACGAACTTGTTGGTTGTTTCGTCGAAGTTCTCGTCAATTACAACTTCGATCTCGAGCATTCTCTTGTCTCCTTGGCAGATCAGCTGAAGTCGTAGAACCAGTCGGTGTCCACGACGTCGGGGAAGTGGTAACCCGTCTCCGGGTACGCCACGACGATCTTGTCCTCGGTGATGACGACCGGGCCCGCGGCGACCTCTTCGCCGTCGATGGTGTACTTGACGCCGGTGACGGCCGGAATGGTGATCGTGTGCGTTCCCGCGTTGTACGCCGGCTCGGTCGGAGTGGCCAGCGTGGTGGTCGTCGACATCATCGTGATGACGTCGAGCGGCAGCGGCATCGACGGGTCGTTGTCCGCGTCGCCGTACAGGATGTCCTCGATCATGGTCATCTTGTCGGCCGGCAGCTTCGTGCTGTCGAGCGTGATGGTGGCCGTCGGGGCGTACTCGACGCCGCCGACCGTGCCGACCGCGACCGGGTTGGTGCTGATCGCCCACGAGAAGTTCAGCGCCTCGGGCGAGTCGTTGATCGTGGCGCGGGCCTTCTCCGACGGCGCCGCGGTGGCACCGTACACCAGGTGGATCTTGTAGCCGAAGTCGATGCCCTCGACGTCGTTGCCGACCTTGGTGCGGTACGAGAAGCCGAACGGCTTGCGGTTCTGCTGGCCGATGCTGACGCCCGGAACCGGCGACGGCGAACCGTCGTACTTCTCGAACTCGTCCGGGTACGTGAACGCCTCGATCGTGGCGGCGAACTGCTCCGCCGAGATCAGGTCCAGGTACTTGATGTTGTCCGCGTACTGGGGGTTGGACTCGGCACCCGACGGCGATTCGGTGACGGTGGTCAGACCGTTCCATTCGACGCCCGTCGAGTACTCGCCGGCGGGGTCACGCTCGTACAGGACGCCGTGGTCGACGCCGCCTTCGTACCTGCGCTCGCCCGTCTGATCCCACTGGATCCTCGTCATGCTCTTTCCTCTCAGAAGTAAATGCTGAACACGTCGTGGTTCAGACTGTTCACGGCGAAATGCCGCTCGTGAGCGCACATTCGAAGGCCACTGAGCGCTTCGAATATGGCGTCGTCCGGATTCCTGGTGATCAGGGTCAAGCTGTAGTTTGTGGTGACGGAATACGGCTTGTCATCCGCGAATTTTGTGTCAGAACGATCGCGTTCGTAAACGATCGCCGGGTACTGCATCTGCGAACTGTTCGGCCCCTGGAAATATACGTTGGGACAGATGGTCTCGAGAAGAGCTTGCAGCTCAAGCCGTCGGCCCATTGTATTTCCCTCCCAGCTGGAGAATGAGACGGGGGTGCTCTTCGTCGATGTTGGTCACCTCCCAGAGCACCCCCTTCCATTCCGCGTACCGGATGGCCGAAACATTCTCGTTCGCGTACGAGTCGGACATGATGGAAACGGTCGTCGAGGTGGTCAGATCTTTATTGACCTTCTCGGCTTCCTGCAACCGGCGGAAATCGCGGACG
>Ga0247761_1000245_pt1 | contig 10556 bp, 7 predicted proteins | sample UWRJL111311C4_FD_179915 | JGI IMG/M metagenome (GOLD analysis project Ga0247761, IMG submission 179915) | Plant litter microbial communities from Arlington Agricultural Research Station in Wisconsin, United States - UWRJ-L111-311C-4 | ecosystem: Environmental > Terrestrial > Plant litter >...
ACGCTGTGTTTCCGAGTGAGGCGTGAACTCTTCGTATGAGGCGGTGGTGTCCCAGGCTCCGGTAGGCAAAAGTCCGATGCGCGAGCGTGTGGACGACAAGGCGGTTTACGAGCGCTTCATGCCGCTCGTGCGCCGCATTGCCATGCGTACGATTCGTACGTTGCCGGCCTCGCTCACGTTCGACGACATTCTGTCTGCCGGGTGGGTGGGCATGGCGGAGGCACTGCAACGCCGCACCGAAGACATGCAGGACGAGCATTTCGAGGCTTATGCGTCGTACCGCGTGCGTGGCGCGATTCTCGATTATTTGCGGGTTTTGGACCCGCTTTCGCGCAAGTTGCGCGGCGCTTCGCGGCGCATCACCGAAGCCGCCTCCGAGCTCACCAATCGGCTGGGCCGCGTGCCCAACGAAGACGAACTCGCTGGCGAACTCGGGTTGTCGCTACCGGCGTATCAGAGTTTGCTGATGGAGATTTCGGAGGCCGGCTTTGCGCGGCTCGAGATCTCGGCCGTCGCCGAACCAGCGTCGTTCGATCCTTCGCCGGAGGCGATCACTTCGCAGGCCGAGATCGTCGATGGCATCGCCACTGCGATCGATACCCTGCCCGAGCGCCTGCGTTTGGTCCTGGCCCTGCACTACCAAGAGGAATGCAGCCTGCGTGAAATCGGGGAAGTGTTGGGGGTGACTGAATCTCGCGTGTGCCAGCTGCACGCGGAAGCCGTGCATCTGATTCGGGCCAGGCTCGAGAGTCGTCCGCGTCGGATGCCCGTGCTCGACTCGGACGCGCGACGCTGACGCGCACCTCGATTGCCAACCCCGTGAGCTGTTTTGCAACAAGCAGTCTGCTTCTTTGCCCGCCCTCCGGAGCTAAAGGACAGCCAAGGACGGCCGTTCGCTCCATCCGGAGCACCGTCTCGCAGACGATCGATCGAAGTGAATTCAGCGGTTCGAGTGCTGGCATCCGACTTGCAGAGCTTAGTTCACGAAAGAGTCATGAAGACTCGTAGACGCCAGTTTCGGCGGCTTCAGCCCGGAGTTTCGTTGCCATGCAGATCAATAGTCAACGCTTCGGCGTCGTAGAGCTAGAGGACGACGCCGTACTGAGCTTTCCCGAGGGGATCATCGGTTTTCCGCGCGAGCAAGGCTTCGCGCTGATTCCGCACCACGGCTCGACGTACTTGGCCTGGTTGCAATCGGTGACCAAGCCCGAGCTGGCGTTCCCGGTGGTTTCCGCCCATTACTTCCTCGATAGCTATCCGGATATCCCGGTCAGCCCCGCGGCGAACGCGGCCGGGGTGCAGGGCAAGGAGGATGACTTCGCGGTGCTCGTCGTGTTGTGCGCGCCAATTGGTCAACCCGCCACTGTCAATCTTCTGGCCCCGATTGTCGTCAACTCCGAGACGCGCACGGGCGCTCAGGTAATCCTGGAAGGCTCGCGCTTCTCCACCCGAGAGGTCTTCGTGGCGCCGCCCGCTGCGCGCGCCGCGGAAGAGACTTCCGAACCCACGCCGGCCCTGGCGGCTGGCTGAGGCGGTCGAGCGTGGTCGCGTCACCCTCACCCGGTTCGTTCGGCAACGAAGAGGACGTTTGGTTCGGCGGCGGTGACGACCGCGAGGCGGAGGCACGCGTCGAACAGAGCGTGGCCGCGCTCGGCGCCAAGATCGTCGGTGCCAAGCCGTTCCCGATCGCTGCACGCCGTCTCGAGGAATTGACGCGCAATCCGAAAGCGCGCCTGGAACAGGTCGTGTCCGTGCTGGAAACGGACCCGGGCCTATCCGTGCGTCTGTTACGACTGGTGAACTCGGCCGGCTACGGCCTGAAAGTGCGAGTCACCTCCGTGCGCCACGCGGCCGTCTTGGTCGGCACGCGGCGCCTGCATCAGGTCGCGACGACCGCGGCCATTTTGGACTTGTTCGAGACGAACAACGAGACTGCGGTGGAGCTCTTGGAGCACGCAACGGTCGTTGGTTCGTTGTGTCGTTATTTGGCGGTGCACCTGGGGCTTCCCCACGACGAGCTGTTCACCTGCGGCTTCTTGCACGACATCGGCAAGCTGATGCTGCTCGACACCGAGGGCGAGAAGTACGCCGAGCTCGTACGCAAGTATGGGGGCGCGCCAGATCAACTTCACACCCACGAACGCCGGGTCTTCGGCTTCGATCACGCCTTGCTCGGCGCACACGTGCTCAAGGCCTGGAACATCCCCGATCCGGTGCCAAAAGTCGTGCTCTATCACCATGCGCCCGCGCGCGCGATGCAAGACACGTTGCTGTCTTCGATGGTGCACACGCTGCGCTTGGCGGACATGATGTCTTACGCGCTGGTGCTGGATAGCGACCAAGAGGGCATCGCCATCATTACCGAGAGCGAGGCCGCGCAGTACCTCGAGATCTCCGAGCCGCAAGTCGCGGCCATGTGGGCCGATCTGCGCGCATTGGCGGATCGCAGCCGCGCGCGCTCGCACGGCCAACCAGACATGGAAGTGGTGGCGCCGCGGCGGCTCGAAGTTCCGCGCTCGCTCCGCCCCCGCCGTTCGGGCGCGCCGCGCTCGATGCCGCCCGCGAATTCGCAGCCTCCGAATAGCATGGACTTTGCGCCGAACTCGTCGCGCAGCCCGGGTTCATCGCGGTCGAGTAGCGACGTCCACGAAGTTCCCACGCATTTCCCGTGCGTTGCCTGTAGCAAGCCAAGCTACGGCAATATCTGCCCGGCCTGTGAGGGGCAGGTTTGCCCGGAACATCAGCTCGGACCGGACCACTGGTGCGTGCTGTGTATGGGCGAACACGCCAAGTTCCGCAGCAAGAACGCGGTTCCGGGCTACCTGAAGGTGACCGGTTTGGCGCTCGCAGGCTTCTCGGTCGGCGCGTCGGTCACGGGCGTGATGGTCTCGCAGACGTTTGCGATCTGGAAGCTGATCGTCGCGCCGCTGACGATGGTGCTGCTCTGGGGCGTGCTCTTGCCCGTCGCACACCGCTTGTGGCTGAGGAAGCGCTTCTTGAAGACGCGCCCCAAGGGGCGAGTGCCCCTACCGATCAAGTTGCCGCGTCCGAACCCGGTATTCATCTCCTCGCTAGACGCGAATCTGAAGACCGACGGTATGATGGGGCCGAGCATTCCGCCGCCCAGCCAGAGCGGGATCTCCATCGTGTCGCCGCATAAAGAGCCTCCGTCCGAGCCGACTCAACCTTCGGTCGGGTCGATCGTGGCCGAAGCCAAGGCGTCGGCTGCCCTGCTGCAGCAAGTGCATATGCCCACCCAGAGCAGCATGTTGGCTGCCGAGGTCGTGCCATCCACCGAACCCGTCGTGAGCGCAAGCTCGCCAGCGGTCGCAGCCGAGCGCAGCGATCAGGCGGCGCCGCCGAGCAACAAAGATCTCGACGCCGCTGCCCGTGCGTTGGAACGCTCGAGCGAAGTGATTCCGCGGGTGCCCAGTGTGCCGCCAGAAGCGGCGGGTCCACTGCGAGGCGCTGCCGCGAGCCTCAATCCCCCCAGCGCTCCGCCGCCCGCCGCTGCTGTGGTTTCAATCCCGCCCCAGCCCGCCAAGGCGAAAGACTCGGTCGCTGCGCACATCGCCTCATTGCTCGGTGAATCGACTGAAGGTTTGTCGGAGTTCCCGAGCATGGGGAACGAGAGCGAACTCGAGAATGTCGTGGCGTCGGTCTCCGCGCGCCTGGCCCGCGAGTTCCCGCAAAATGACTACATGGGGCCGAGCGCCGAGCTGCGCGCCGCCACCATTGCGCCGATCCCAGAGCGATCGGGGCCCGGGGTCGAAGCGAAGCCAGAGCCCGTGGTCGAAGCGAAGCCAGAGCCCGTGGTCGAAGCGAAGCCAGAGCCCGTGGTCGAAGCGAAGCCAGAGCCCGTGGTCGAAGCGCAAGCTGAACCCGTGGTCGAAGCGCAAGCTGAACCCGTGGTCGAAGCGCAAGCTGAACCCGTGGTCGAAGCGCAAGCGGAACCCGTGGTCGAAGCGCAAGCTGAACCCGTGGTCGAAGCGCAAGCTGAACCCGTGGTCGAAGCGCAAGCTGAACCCGTGGTCGAAGCGAAGCCAGAGCCCGTGGTTGAAGCGCACGCTGAGCCCGTGGTCGAAGCGAAGCCAGAGCCCGTGGTCGAAGCGAGGCAGGAACCGGTCGTTGCTGAGCAACCTGCCGGAGTGCCGCCGATCTCCGCTTCGGAGCACCCGGCACCTGCCTCGAATCGCGTGGTGTTTCCGCGCAAGAATTGGGAGCAGGGCTGCGCGCCGCGGCGCGTGTTCCGATGTGCTCTCCCGGTCGCCGAAAGTTGCTCTCCCGCTCCGCGCCGCGTCAGCGTGCGTCCAGGGCCGCCCGAGTATGCGGTCAGCGACACCGTACCGCCGGGCACTTTGCGCGGTCTGGGTTGACCCTGGTCTGCCAAAATGGCCGCAGTGATTGACGCGCCATACACCCACACACAGCTGGCATGGCGCGCGCCAAGTACGCGGAAGCAGGCGACAGCGTGCGCGTTAAACCGCGCACAGCATAAAATAATCGCCACTTAGGGAACTGGTTCCAGTCGTCGAAGGCGTGCTAGCGTATGACTGCATGCGCTTCTCCTCCAATTCCGTGTGGTTGATTGCCGTGCTCGCTATGCCCCTCGCGTGTTCCGCTACGGGCGATGATGAGCCTTCGGGTGGCGCCGGCGCTTCCGCTGGCGGCGCCAGCGGCAGGGCAGGCTCGAGCGGCAGTGGCGGAGGCGCGGTCGTGGGCGGTGCGGGCGGTAGCATCGGCAGTGCTGGATCGAGCGGCAGCTCCGGATCGAGCGGCAGCGCCGGTACGAGTGGCAGTGCTGGATCGAGCGGCAGCGCTGGATCGAGCGGCAGTGCCGGCGCGAGCGGCAGTGCCGGCGCGAGCGGCAGTGCCGGCGCGAGCGGCAGTGCCGGCGCGAGTGGCAGTGGCGGTGCCGCGCAAGGCGGGACGGGCGGCTCTAGCGCGGGTGCGGCGGGCAGCGCAGCCGGCGCTGGCGGTTCGATTGCGGGCGCGGGCGGCAGCGCGGCCGGTGCTGGTGGTTCGAGCGCTGGCGCGGGCGGCAGCGCGGCCGGTGCTGGTGGTTCGAGCGCTGGCGCGGGCGGCAGCGCCGCGGGTGCGGGCGGTTCGACTGCAGGTGCAGGTGGCAGCGCTGCAGGTGCGGGCGGTTCGACTGCGGGTGCGGGTGGCAGTGCAGCTGGCGCTGGCGGCTCGACTGCGGGTGCGGGTGGCAGTGCCGCCGGTGCTGGCGGCTCGACTGCGGGCGCGGGCGGTAGTGCGGCCGGTGCGGGCGGTAGCACGGCCGGCTCTGGTGGCACCGCGGGCGGTACGAGCACCGGCGCGTGCAGCAATCCGGTCGATCTCCCGACGAGCGCTACCGGAAACAGCGGCAACTTCAATACCACTGGCGCGGTCTGTTTCCGCACCCAGTCCACGTTCAACAGCCTCGTTTGTTCGAACTTCGACGGCCGCACCATCAGCGTAAACGGCACGCTCGCCACGTGTAACGTGAAGACAACGTTCGCGCCCGCAATCGGCGGCTGGAACTACTTCTCGGTGACCGCGGGCACCCACGCATACGCCAGCTTCGGTTGGTACACGAGCTGAGGAACGCTCTGCCAGGGCTCGGGCTAGCTGCGCCGGCTATCGCGCCTTCTTGACGCGGCGCGGTCCTCGCGTATTTTCGACTGCGGGATGGCGAAGCACGGGCTGCGGCTAGGCGTGTGCTTGTGGTTCGCGTCGGGCTGCGCAGTCGGCAGCGGGGGCGCTCAGGCTCACGCACCCGTGGCGAGCCGCGATGAGCCCGCGCGCCGCCTGCACGGGCTGGCCACGGAATATGTCGCGGCCTATCTGCGCATGTTTCCCGACCAGGGCGAGTACGACGGTCGCTCGCTCGCTGGCCACGACGCGCTGCCCGACAACTCGAGTGCCGCGCTCGAAGCGTGGCACGGGCGCGAGGATGCGTGGTTGGCAGCGCTCGCTGGTTTCGACGCGGTAAAGCTGTGGGGCACGCCGGAGTGGGCCCTCCTCGGCTACTTGCGCAGCACACTCGAAAGCTCGATCGCTACGCGGGTTTGCCACGCGGAGCTTTGGCCAGCGCATCAGTTCGGTTGGCAGAGCCGCCTGCTCGGCATGCTGGATAGCCAACCGCTCGGGACCTCGCTCGCCCGGACGGAAGCGCTCGCACGCTGGAGACAGCTGCCTCGCTTCGTCGACACAGAAGTCGCGAATCTACGCCAAGGGCTGCAGCGCGGTTACAGCGCGCCACGGCGGAATGTCGAGCTGGCAGTACAACAACTCGATGCGCTACTCGCACTCGCAAAGGCCGATTCGCCGCTTTCGAGCTTGGCCAAGCGAGACGTCGACTCAGCGTTTCAGGCGAACTGGTACGCGCTCGTGACGGCTGAACTGCTGCCGGCCGTGAAGCGCTATCGAGACTTTCTGCGCTCCGAGTACGCACCGGCGTCGCGCACGACGCTCAGCATCGCCGATCTCCCCGATGGACTTGCTTGCTACCGCGCGCAAATCAAGACGTACACCACGACCGAGCTCGAGCCGGCCGCCCTTTACCGCCTGGGGCTGGAGCGGGTCGCCGAGCGCGAGACGAAAGCACTGCGCCTCGCCAATGCGCTGTACGGCGTGAACGATCTGCGCGCGGCCAAGCTCGCGCTGGACTCCGACCCGCGCAATCGCTTCGCGAGTGGGGATGAGGCGTTGGCTTTCATCACAGAAGCGCTCGGCCGCGCGCGAACGGCCGCCCCACGCTGGTTTTCACGCTCGCCGCACACGGAACTCGTGCTTCTGCCCTTCAATGACGCGGAAGCAAAGACTCATCCGGGAGCTCGCTACGAACCAGCGGCCAAAGACGGCAGTCACCCGGCTTGGTATCGGATCGACGTCACGAACTTCGCCGCGCTGCGGCGGAGTGAACTCGAGCACATCACTTTCCACGAAGGCATTCCGGGTCACCATTTGCAGATGGGCCTGGCGCAAGAGTCGTTCACCGAGCAAGAACGGGCGGACTCGACCTGCCTCGGTGCGTTCATCGAGGGTTGGGGCCGCTACAGCGAGACCTTGGCCGACGAGATGGGTTTGTATCGGTCGGATCTGGAGCGGTTCGGCGCATTCGCCTTGTTGCCCACCGGGCTCGTCGTCGATCCCGGGATCCACGCGCTGGGCTGGACTCGCCAACGAGCGATCGACTGGGTGATGGCCAAGCAAGCGGGCTTCTCTGCCGACGATGCCGCGGCTTATGTCGATCGCATCGCGGTCTTCCCGGGCCTAATGCTGAGCTACGGTTTCGGTGAGCTCGAAATCACACGCATCCGCCAACAGGCGGAGGTTGCGCTCGGACCGAAGTTCGAGCTCCAGGCCTTCCACGATCGTGTGCTCGCCAACGGCGGCATCACCCTGCCCATGCTGCGAGAAGTGATCAGGCGTTGGGTCGCAGCGCAGCCACCGCAGTAGTTCCGCTCACGCGCACGAAATGGCTCTTTTTCATGGTGCTAGCTCTCCTGGCGAACGCACTGCGCGTCCGTCAGGGAAGGTAGCTCGTTCGGCCTTAAATGAAAATGAAAATCAAGTTCATTTGGGCCCTTTCCGGTCCCCGTGCAACCGACCCGCTTGAGAGTATGACCTGGGATAAATGCTGGTTTGCCCGATTTCGGGCAAGGAGTTTGACGACCGTCATCCGGCCATGACAGAGTGGCCGGGTGAGCATCGGGGTCGATGACGCTGAACGCCGCCTACGAGCGCTACTCGGTCTTTCCGAGCAGCAGGCGTCACGCGCTGTGGATGAGGTGTTCGATGTGCTGCGGCTAGATGTGGATGAGTTCATCAGTGCTCGTCACGCTCAGCTACAGGGACAAGGCGAACAGAACCCGGTCATCTTCGAGCGCATCGCCAGTGAGCTTTCGGTCTTGCGTTTTCGAGCTCCCGTGCTCAGCGCGCGCCAAATCCGGCGTCGCATCTATGGCTGAGCACCGAGCGCTGAACGCGAAGCGTTGAGGAATAAATCAAATGTGCGGAATCATGGGTTACGTCGGGCGCGAACCGGCTTGGGAGATCGTGATGAGCGGCCTGCGTCGGCTCGAATATCGCGGCTACGATTCGACGGGCATCGCGACCGTGTCGGACAAGCGGCTGCGCATCGCGCGTCGCGTCGGCCATTTGAGCGCGTTGGCCGAAGCGTACCCTCAAGGGTTACCCGGAAATATCGGGATCGGTCACACCCGTTGGGCGACTCACGGCGGTGTGACGGAAGCCAATTGCCATCCGCACGCTGATTCGAAGCAGCGCATCGCCGTCGTGCACAACGGCATCATCGACAACGTGGAGGCGCTTCGAGCGGAGTTCGTGGCCAAGGGCGTCACCTTCCGCTCCGAGACCGACACCGAGGTCCTGGCCGAGCTGGTCGGGGAGGGGGTCACGGCGGGCCTGAGCTTGCGCGACGCCGTGGTCGCCGCCATGAAGCGCGTCGAAGGAACCGCGGGCTTGGTGGCGCTGGATCAGCAGGACCCAGAGCGCTTGGTGGCGGCGCGCATGGGAAGCCCCGTGGTCGTGGGGTTGGGGGAGGGCGCGACCTGGGTCGCGTCCGACGCGCTCGCGCTCGTGGCCTACACCGAGCGCATGATCGTGCTCGACGAAGGTGAAGTGGCGGAGCTCACCGCGACCTCGATCAAGACCGTGGATCTCGAGCAACGCGATCGCGAAAAACGCGTCGAAAAGATTTTGCACCGCGCCGATGACGCCGACATCGGCAAATACGAGCACTTCATGATGAAGGAGATCTGCGAACAGCCCGCCGCGCTCGATCGTTCGATGCGCGGGCGGCTCGATGCCGTGCTCGGCTCGTCGCGACTCGGCGGGTTGCAGACGCACGAATCGCGCTTGTTCGATATTCGCAACGTCGTGTTCTTGGCCTGCGGCACCAGCCTGTACAGCGCGCAAGTCGGGGCGTACTTGCTGAACCGTTACGCGCGCATGCCGGCCGTCGCCGAAGACGCCGCCGAGCTATCGGTCAAAAATCCGATTGTCGACCGCAGCACGCTGTACGTGGCCATCTCGCAGAGCGGTGAAACGGCCGATACGCTCTCGGCTTTGCGCGAGATCCGTATGCGCGGTGGGCTGTGCGCCGGCATCACCAACGTGGTCGGCAGCTCGCTCTCGCGCGAGACTGACTTTGGCATTTACGTGCATGCCGGGCCGGAAATCAGCGTCTGTTCGACCAAGGCGTTCACGGCGCAGGTGCTCGCGACCGAGCTCTTGGCGCTGCGCTTTGCGCGTATGCGCGATCTATCCGCGGCCGATGGCCGGCTGTGGGTCAACGCGCTGGAGTCGGTGTCGGCGCAGGTTGGCTTGATGTTGGAGCAAGCCGAGGCCTGCAAAATGCTGGCCCAGCGCTTTTATCAATCGCGCTTCACGATGTTCGTCGGTCGAGGCCCGAACGTGGCGGTCGCCTCCGAAGGCGCGCTCAAGCTGAAAGAGATCGCCTACCTGCCCGCAGAAGGCCTATCGGGCGCAGCGATGAAGCATGGGCCGCTGGCGCTGATCGAGCCGGGTAGCCCAGTGTGGGCGCTGATCCCGCCGGACGAGACTCGCGAGCGCATGCTGGGCAACGTGCGCGAGCTCAAAGCGCGCGGCGCGTTCGTGATCGCCGTAGCCGCCGCGAATGACGAGGAGACGCGCGGCCTCGTCGATCACGTGATCCCGATGCCGCCGCACCACCCCGCGGTGTCACCGATCCTGAACGCGGTCCCGCTTCAGCTGTATGCCTATTACGTGGCCTTGGCCAACGGCTTCAACATCGACAAACCGAGAAATCTGGCCAAATCACTGACCGTGATGTGAGCTTGACAACGAGGTCGCCGGCGGCTGTGCTTGCCAGATCCGATGAGCAACGATTCGATATTCGTCTGGCTGGCGATCCTCGGTAGCACCGCCTGCGGCAGCGCTTCGAGTGATGGCCCGGCGGGCGCCTCGCCTGCGGCGGGGACCGCGGGCGTGTCGAGTTCAGCGGGCGGTGCTTCGGGGTCGGGCGGAGCGATGGCTGAGGGCGAAAGCGCGGGTAACGGCGCTGACGATGATTGCCTCTCGCGAAGCGGCACGCCGGGAGCGCTCGACATCACGTTTGGCGACGCGGGTGTTGCCAAGATCAACGAACCCTCGCCCAACAATAGCCGAATTCTAATGGATTTCGCGCGCGCCGGTGATGGGACGCTGTTCGGGCTGGGTAACAACTCCGTGCAGTTAGTGCTGTTCCATTTAGAGAGTAGCGGCGCTCTCGACACCAGCTTCGGCGACGCCGGTTTCGTGATCGGCAGTGGTGCCGTCGATCAGGGCTATGGTCTCTCGATTGATCCGACAGGTAAGCTACTGGTTGCGGGTTCGAGCATCGCGGATGCCTGGGTCGAGCGTTTCACCGCCGAGGGGCACTTGGACCCAAGCTTCGGCAACGCCGGCCGCACGACCTTCGATTTCGGCTCGCCGAACGATCGCCTGACCAAGGTGCTGGTGAGAAAAGACGGCACGCTCGTGGCGGTCGGCGCCAATGACGCGAACGGCTTGGCCAACGCAGC
>Ga0247761_1000248_pt1 | contig 10514 bp, 8 predicted proteins | sample UWRJL111311C4_FD_179915 | JGI IMG/M metagenome (GOLD analysis project Ga0247761, IMG submission 179915) | Plant litter microbial communities from Arlington Agricultural Research Station in Wisconsin, United States - UWRJ-L111-311C-4 | ecosystem: Environmental > Terrestrial > Plant litter >...
TCCCTCCCACCGACAAGGCGGATTGCAACGTCAGCACGCCGTCGAGTTGCTTCTATTCGGGCGTCGCGTGCTCCTGCCTGGCAGCGGCCGGTCCAGGCCCAATCGGCGCGCACAAATGGGCCTGCTACGGTACGCCAGAAAAGTGCCCGAGCGCCAAACCGACTGCTGGCAATTCTTGCGCACAAAACCTCGGCGCAGAATGTCCTTACCCGAACCAGGACTATTGCATCTGCAAGGGGAACAGTCAGGACGCGGCGTGGGCCTGCCAGGCGCCGACCGCTACCTGCCTGGCCAACAAGCCGCCGCAAAAATTGGCATGCGGCCCCGTGCGAGCTTGTCAGTACTCGGACGTGTCGTGCTTCTGCAACGCCAGCAGCTGGAGCTGCCTCGGAGGCTGAGCGTGTGGTCAAGGGGCCGATGACGCCCGTATTGGCGTTCACGTTGGCCGCGTGTGTTGCCGGCTGCGCTGGGTCGAGTCGGCCGCCGACTTCGCGCGCGCAACCCTCAGCCGCACTGGCAAGCGCAGTGCCACCGGACCCTCAGCTCGAGCGAGGCCTCTGGCACGCGCCCGTGCCCGCGCCTCGAGACGCGAGCAAACTGGTCTGGGCAGGCACCGACGCGCCCGCGCCGTGTCGCGCCTTGGTCAACACCGGGCCCGTCACCCGCGTCGACAGTGAAGCCGAATTCGAGGCGCTGTTCTGCCGCGCCTCGGACATCGACTGGCGACGTCTGCAGCTCTTCTGGTATCGCTTGGCGCCGATGTCAGGTCGAGCATTGCTGACCGTAGACGTCGTTCTGAATGACTCGCAAATCAATTGGCTGATCGCCCCTGAGCCTTGTTCAGACCGGAACGGTCCGCCCGCACCCATGCCCGCCATCGTGATCGCGCGCAGCGATTGGCCGGTCATCGCCCGGCCAAGGCCAGACGTACCTGCCGATTGCCCAGCCACCCACGACGGCTACGGGTACTAGCGCTGACGATGGCTTCGGGTGAGAGGGGTTGATGGTCGAGCGCTACGGCCCGACCGGCTCAGCCTTCGGCGTCGGTTTGCGCGGCATTGCGTTCGCGCACCAGCGCCCAGAGCAGTACCGCGCCAAGCACGTCGAGGAGAGGCAGCGCGACGAAAAATGGATCGTAGCCATAGGTCGATACCAATTTTCCGAGCAGCAGCGTGAAGATCATCGTCCCTAAATTGCCACAGGTTCCGGCCATTCCGGTGACGGTCGAGACCTCGTTTTGACGGAACAAGTCGGTCGACATCGTGATCACGGTCACCGAAAGGGTTTGGTGCGCAAACCCCCCGAGGCACAATAGCGCGACCGCAAGGTAGGGGCTTTTGACCGTGCCAACCAACGCCACCGGCAGCATCAGCAATACGCCCACCGTGAACGCGGTGCGCCGCGCGTTGACCAGCGATAGGCGCGTATGACGCTGCACCGCGGACGCGATCAAGCCACCTGACAGGCTGCCGAAGTCGGCGGCGAGAAACGGCATCCAACTAAAGATCGCGAGCGCTTTCAGATCGAAGTGACGCGCGGCCACGAAATACGACGGCACCCAAAACGACAAGGTTCCCCAGGTCGGGTCGGCGAGCATGCGCGGTAGGCCAATGCCCCAGAAGTTGCGCTGTCGGAGCAGGGCGAAGATCGAAGGCGGCGCGCGGCCGCTCTGCAGGTGGCGCTCCTTGCCCGAAACTACGTAGCTGCGTTCGCTCGGGCTGAGCAAAGCGTGCCGATCTGGGTCGTTGTACAGGGCGAGCCAAAGCAGTGCCCAGGCGATGCCGACGCCGCCCGTGACGACGAAAGCGGCCTGCCAGTGATAGGCGTAGATGGCCCAGGCCACGAGTGGGGGCGCCATGACCGAACCAAAAGAAGCCCCAACATTGTAGACACCGCTCGCCAAGCCCCGCTCGCGGGCTGGAAACCAGACAGAGATGGTCTTCATCACGGCCGGGTTGGCCGACCCTTCCGCAAACCCCATGAGTGCGCGCAACGTTGCCAGGCCGATCCAACCACTGACCATCCCGTGGGCCATATTGACGACGGACCAGGCGACGGCGAAGAGCGCGAAGCCCACCCGCAAGCCCAGCCACTCGAGGACATAGCCGCAAATTGGCTGCAAGATCAGACCCACCTGAAAGCAGGTGAGGATCAGCGCGTACTGCTGATCGGTGAGCCCGAGCTCGGCCGAGAGCGTGGGCTTGGCGATGCCCAGTGAGTTTCGAGCGAGAAAATTCACGATCCCGCCCAGCATGAGCAGGACGATGATCCACCAGCGAAGCGCTTTGATCCGAGGCATGCAAGAAGTCGGACCCCCGGTGCGATAGCCCGTGGGGGTCCAGCGTGTGCGGTCCGAAGGATCGCACATTTCGCTGCCGCGCGGGGGAGCTACCCGGCCGCTAGCATCGATGAGGTGCTCCGGACCCCCAGCACTTCCGGCGCACGCGGAGCAAGGCGAGCGCGCCGATGGTGAGCCACGCGGCTAGCGGGCTCGACGGACTAGCTGGACGAGTGAATGCGCAACCTCCACTCGAACCATCGAGGGGTGTGCCGCCGCTCGTAGGCACCCCACCGCTCGAGGCGCGGCTGCCCGCGCTCGCCGATAGGCCGCCCTGACCAGGGGCTCCGGCGTTCGGGGTGCCTGCAGCGCCGCTATCGCCAGCGGTGCTGCTATCGCCTGCCGCGCCGCCGTCGCCTGTCGCGCCGCTGTCCGCTCCAGTCCCGGCCGCGCCACTGCCCCCGCTGGCGCTGGTGCTGCCACCGCTCCCGCCTGCGCCGCCTCCGTCAACACTGGTTCCCAACAAGCGTGCGACGCGGGTTCTGGGCTTGTTTTCGACTTGACCAAACATACCCGCAATCATCAAGCGATCGCCGGGATACGGCGCGATAGCGCGAACCACGTCATCGATCGGAACCACGAAGTCGTCGGGAGTGCCGTCCGGCGCCAAGCGAACGATCGACTCGCCGCTCGGGAGCTGCTGCTCAATCAGGATCTTGTCACCGGACAAAACACCGAGGAAAGAGCGCACGCCGGCAGGGACAGCAAAGCTCGAAGCGATCCCGCCATTGCTTCCGATGTGAGCGAAACGTTTGTTCGGCGAACTTGCGCCAATCTCGGCAAAATTGGCAAAACACAGCACATCGCCGCCCTTCAACGATCCGAGCTTTGGATATGCCACCGGCACCACCGTGAACGAACTCGCCAATTTGCCGTCGCTGCCGATGCCCACCACGGCCTCATCCAGACCAAGCGTGAGCGAGCCGCTGGGCTGAATTAGGAAGTCGATGTTGCTCTGCGAGCTAGCGTCGGAGAAATGAGTAAACGTCGGGTCGAACGAGCCGCTGGCGTCGAGGCGGTCGAGGCCCACGCCGCCCGTGGTCCCGACGTACAACTTGTTTCCCGCGAGCAGGATTTTGCCGATTTGAAGGAAGCGTAACGAGGGCTCGGGTACGAACGCAGTGTCGACGCTACCGTCCGCCTCGAGCTTCACCAGCGTGTTCAGCGCTCCCCCGAGCACGAACGTACCGCCGACGAAGATCCCGCCGGCGGCGTCGAGCGCGAGAGTTTGAATCGTCCCGCTCAGGGAGGTCAATTCGAACGGCGAAGTGAACGACGTGTCCAGCGTGCCGTCGGCTTCCAGGCGCGCGATCTCCACTCGCAATTGCCCAGCGACGTGGTCAAAACGCCCACCGATGATGACCTTGCCATCCGCCTGCACTGCGAGCGCGAAGACTTGGGGCGCACCCTGCTGCATGGAGACGCTCGCGAGCGGAACGTCGGCGAAGCTCTCATCGAGGACGGCGGCCGCAACGCTCCGACCGTGCAAACCAAGAGCCAAACACGCCGCGCTGACTATGGCTTTCATCACCTCTCCTCGCCGCAGGGAGCCTTCAGCTCGACGAGCAGCACGTCGGTCGGGGTGTCACCGATATTGTGCCCGGCGTGCGACTGGGCGGGCATCCAACTGGCTTCACCCTGGTGAAACTCGCGCGAGCGCTGGCTGCCGTCGGCGAAAGTGAGCTCGCGCTTGAACGGGCCAAGCGCATACAGCACGAAGCATGGGTGGTGGTGCAGGTGGGTCTTGGCCCCCGGCTCGTCGTGGTAGCGCAGCACGCGCACGAGCTGGTTTTCGAAGAGCAGCTGGTACTTGTCCCCGTCGGTGTGCAGCGGGTCGAGCTCCGTCGAACGCGCGGAAGCGTTCCGGACGCACGCCGTGCCGGCGACCACGAGCACGATGAGTAGCCCCCAGGCGATACTGCGAAAAGCGCGTACCCATGACCGAAATGGCTGATTCATGGCTGGCACTTTGAGCGAATTGCCTCTCAGTGAAAATGCACAATGCCGCGTACTGCTTATGCAATAATGCATAGGTGCTGGATTGGGATGATTTCAGAGTGTTCCTGAGCGTGGCGCGGGCCGGCACATTGTCTGCCGCCGCGCGCCTGCTGCAGGTCGATCAATCGACGATGAGCCGACGGCTCGCGGCATTGGAAGAGGCGGCGGGTGCTCGCTTGTTCGACCGCACGCCCGCCGGCTACTTGCTGACCAGCGCGGGGGAAGCGGTCCGCGGTCGGGTCGAGGAGCTCGAGTCGCAGGCGTTGACCATCGAGCGGCAGCTGCTCGGGCAAGACGCTCGACCGACGGGTCAGGTGCGCCTGGCCGCATCGGACAGCTTTGCTGCTTGGTTCTTGATGCCGCGGCTTGCCGCGCTGCACACGCGCTGTCCGGGCGTTCGGCTAGAGCTCGTCACCGGCAACCAGGCCGTGAATCTGGCACGCCGTGAGGCTGACATCTCGCTGCGCCTGACCAAACCCAAAGAGCCCAATCTGATCGCACGGCGACTCGGCCAAGCCGCTTGGGCGCTGTACGCCTCATCCAGTTATTTGCAGCGTCATGGCAAGCCATCCGTTCGTGGACGCCTGAGGGGACATCGCGCGGTGGGCTTCGATCTGGAATTGCAAGGTACCGTCGGTGCTCGCTGGCTAGCCAAGCAGGGCAACTTGGCGGAAGTCCCATTGACCTGCAATTCGCTGATGTCACAAGCGGCTGCGGTGGTGGCCGGCCTTGGCTTGAGTCCTCTGCCTTGCGTGTTCGGAGACCGCGAACCTGGCATCGAGCGCGCCCTGCCCCGCACGATCGGCGCGCACGATCTCTGGCTCGTCGTGCATCCAGACGTCAAGCAGAGCGCACGCGTGCGCGCGGTCATGGACTATCTGACCGAGCTCGTGTTGTCAGAGGCCGCCCTGCTCGCCGGTAACGCCAGGGGCAAGCGTTGAAATCATCGGGGCACGAATGCTGCGCGGCTTCGCCTTTTTGCAACACGACGACCAATCCTTTTGGAATGGTCGATGCGTAGGACTGTGACTGGCAACATTGCCAGTACGACTTGCTTGCGGCGTGAGGGCAACCGTTCGAACCTCTGCGCGTTCAGGGAAGGAAATTTCAATGAAGAGCTCGAGCTCGCTGGTGGGGCTGCTGGGGTGCTGTTGGTTGGCCGGGTGTGGAGGTAGTGCCGGCTCGGACTCGGAGCGCGCCTCCGCGCACGCGTCTACGCTCGTCCAGCCGGCACAAGTCTCGCCGGACTTTGCGCTGGATCAAGACTTGGCGCCTGAGCCTGATGGCAATGGGTCTGGACTGGCCGTCGCTTCCAGCTCCGCCGCCGGTTACATGCTCCTGTACCGCGTGCCGTACGCGCCCGAGCCCTGGTCGCGCTTCACCACGCACGGAAACACGGGCAGCGCGTACGCCACGAATCAACTCGCGCTGGTACGTTGGGACGCGGTCGGCGGTGCCCCGTCGACTCTGGTGAGGGTACCGATCTCGGATGTAGCGACAGCGCGCGCTATGGATGTCGGCAACGGTTGGCTCATCGTCTACGACGACCCTACGGGTCGTCACTCGGTCGTGGTTTCCCGCGACGGGAGCTTCAGCCCGCCCAAGGCTGTGCTCGGTAGCTGCGGCATGGTGGATTTTGCTCGCTCGGCGACGACGGCCTTGCTTACCGATTCCTGCAACAATGCCGTGCTGTTCGATCTGGCGGGCCAGATGTTGACGACGTTTGCTTTCCCGAAACCCACGGATCCCTTCGGCCCGTGCCCCAATTTGGGGATTTCCGGCGGCCAGCTTGCGTTCAACGGCATCGACTACCTCGCGGCCTTCGACTGCATGCAGTACTACCAGAAGTCTGTCTTGGCTTTTGTCGTCTCTCCGGCGGGGGACGTGCAGCCTTCACCGATCGTCATCTCCCAACCCGCGGTACCCTACAAGGGCGTCAAGTTCGTCGACATTGCCGGCAACAGCAATGGCACCTTCCTGGTCGTTCTCGCGCAAGACAAGAGCTCTGGTCCCGAGCACGCTATTACCTATCGTAAGATATCGGAAACGGCCGAGCACGTTTTCTCCCTGGGCCCGGAGCAAATTTTACCCGGCGAGGCGATCTTGAACGACGGCATTCCGAGCGACACCCACGTGAGCGTGGCCGAGTTCGGAAGCGACTTTGCAATCACACGCACGCGCAGCACCGGCGTCCTCGACTTGGTACTACCGAATACGAACGCGGGCGGAATAGTCACGACGCAGCTGCTCGCGCCACTCAGCGGCTCGGCCGCCCTCTTTCCGGACGATCAATTCGCGGGTGCGACCCGGCTGATGATGTTCACGAGCTCGGGGATCACGCGTTGGAGCGCTTCGGCTCAGCAGATCGATGTCCCGCCGGCGTCCGTGTTTCTTTCGAAGCAGCGCGGTCAATATGCGCCTTCGCTGGCGTTCGATGGTCAGAACTACCTTGCGGCCTGGACCGAGGGAGTACGCACTGTATCTGGCTGGGCGAGCGGCAACGCCCCGCAGATTTTCGGCCATCGCGTTTCGGAAAGCGGCGAGTTACTTGGCACCGCCAGCTTTGCGATCAGCCCCACGACCGAGGTCGCCGTCACACCGCTAGTTGCAGCAAACCCGAGTCTGTTTTCGGCCGCGTGGAATAGTCCGAGCGGTTTTCTCACGGGCGCGGCGACGATCACCGATGCAAACCCACCCGTCGTCGCAACATACCCGGCGCAACTGGCAACCCCCCTCGACTTCGGCATTGTGACGGACGGGACCAAGACCACTGTTGCTTGGACCACCCCGAGTTCGGTGCTCATCGCTCAGCTAGCGAGCGCCAGCAGCTGGTCCACTCCGCTCTTGATTGCGAGCAACTCCGATCCGCTGGCATCGGCGCCCGCGGTGGCGTTCAATAGTGGCCAATATGCGGTGGTCTGGACGGCTCTTGGGGCTCTTGGGGAACGAGTTCTGTCTGGCGCGCGCGTCAGTGCCGCGATGACGTTGCTCGATTCTCCGCCGAAAGAGCTTCTGCGGTTCGCCTCACCAGTAGTGAGCGGTCTGCCCGCCGACACCGGCGTCGAGCTCGTGGCTGCGGGCGATCACTTCATCGTCGCGTGGACCGACATTGCTGGAAGCACCGAGGAGCTGCGCGTAGCCCGGCTGTCCAGCACACTGCAAATGCTCGATCCGACCGGGATCTTGGTGGGCACCCAGCCAAACCCGATTGTCGGGGCGACCACCAATCGCTTCGCGCTCGATTGGGACGGTGCCAATGTCTGGGTGGTGTGGCGTGACAACGAGGGCGGCACGCGCCGTCCCTCCGCCAGCCTTCGAGGTCGCCGATTCTCGGACACGCTCGCCCCCGTCGATTCCGAATCGTTCTTGATCGCGGGTGATCTCGACGAATTCTCCAAGGTGACGCTCGCGCGTGGCGCGGGCGACTCGAGCATGGTGGGCTACACGCGCTACCAGGCAAGCACGGGTGCATTTCGCGCGCGGGCGCGGCTGCTCAGCGGGTCGCTATTCTCGGGCGGAGTGCCATGCGGCAGCGCAGCTCAGTGCCAGAGCGGCGCGTGTGTGACCGGCTCTTGCAGCACGCCCGCGAGCGGCGCTGGCGGCAACGGGGGAACGACGGGCGGTGCCGGCGCGAGCGGCAGCCTCGGGAGCGGCGGTGCTGCTGGGATTGGTGGCACGGTCGCAATAGGCGGAACCGCCGGCTTTGTTGCTGCCGGAGGCAGTGTCGATGTCGGTGGGAGCGTGGGCAATGGCGGCACTGGAGGCGCCGTCGTGGGCGGTGGAGCTGGAGCTGGCGGCGCAGGCATTGGGGGCACAGGCAATGGGGGCACCGCTGGCTTGGACGTAGGTGGTACTGCAGGCATCAGCGGCTCGGTCAGCGTCGCAGGCACTGCCGGCCTCGGTGGCGCCGAGGAGTCTGCCGGCGCAAGCGAGGGCGGTGCGAGCGGCGCTTCCGTCAATGTCGGCGGTGAAGCGGGGGCGAGTGACCATCCGGCAGGTTCCGGAGGCGGAAACGCGGTAGCAGGCCAAGCTGGAACGGGAGGAAATGCGCCTGACTCTCCGTCCTGCAGCTGTCATGTCGTCGGGGCGGGCTCGACCAATGAGGCCGCACCGCCACTCGCCGGGCTCCTGGTTTCCCTTGGCGCGGTGCTACTCCGTCGCCGCCGCTCTACGAGTTGCAATTCGCGCTCTTGAAGCGGCCAATCGCGGTCATTTCGGAATCGGCGAGCCGCGGTCGCTGCTGGCGGCTCCAGCCGAGCTTTGCGGGTTCGGCGAACGCAGAATCCCCGCGGCGTCGTACCCGCCGGATCCGCCGGCTGTGAATGATCCCGATGAAGCGGACGAGCCGAGTTGGATCCAACTCCCATCGTCGAAATCGACGCCAGGCAAATTCGGATCGCGCGTTGGCAGCGCTCCCGCTTGCGGACCCGTAACACCCACGTTCGACGCCGCGCCGCCGCTCGGCGCGGGCGTCTCGAGGTTCAAGCCGCCCGAGCTACCGGCACGAGAGCCGGCGGTTGTTCCGGCGAATCCGCCCGTTGCCGCGCTCGACGCGCCACCGCGAGAGCTGCTTCCGCCAGCCGGGCTAGGCGGACGTTGCCCGCCATCCTCTCCGTCAACGGCCCCACCGCAGCCGACAACCGACAACGCTACGAAGAATCCAATCAAGACGCTGCTGCTTTTCATTCGTGCACCTCGATCACTTCTGTGTCGATTCGTGCGCAAATGGGTGAGCCTGCTGGCGCCTTCGCATTGACGCTCCTGTTTGGCGACCGATAGCGAACTTCAACGCGTTCGCCACGCCGCACTCAGCCTGAGGTAACATCGGGCAGACGTGTCGAGCAAGGCAGAGACAGAGAGCGCGGCGGACATGCCGGAAATCGCGCTGCAGGGCGGGCGCCTTACCCGGGGTGTCGTGCGTGTCGGCGATACGGTTCGGCGACCTGCGAAGGCGAGCTCGCCGTTCGTAGCTGAACTGCTCGAACATTTGGAGGCCCGAGGCTGCTCGTGGGCGCCGCGCTATCTCGGCCAAGATCGCTCCGGCCGCGACATGTTGTCTTACCTGACGGGCAGTGTTCCGGAGAAGTGGCAATCATTCGCGGATGATCAGCTTCGCGCGGCAGCGTCAATCCTACGCGCGCTGCACGACGCGACTTCGGGCTCGAAGCTCTCTCCACGAGGGGTCGTTTGCCACCACGACCCGGGTCCCAACAACTTCGTCTTCCGCGATGAGTCGCCGGTAGGTCTGATCGATTTCGATACGGCGGCGCCGGGCTCGGCGCTCGAAGATCTAGGCTACATGGCCTGGGCTTGGTGCCTCTCGTCCAATCCGCTGCGCGGGCACGTCCGATTTCAAGTGCGACAGGTTCGCACCCTGGTCGACGCCTACGGTGCGAGCGCCGCCGAAAGAGCCCAAATGCCCGAGGCAATCATCGAGCGCCTGAGCCGAAACGTGCAGTTTTGGTCCAATCGCGTCGAGGCTCCGGGGGATATCCTCACCGCGCGCGAGAAGTTGCCCGACTTCGTCGCCTGGTCGAAGCGCGAAAAACAGTACATCGAAGCTCACCACTCAGAGCTCGTGACTGCATTGCGATAGCTAGAGCTTGGCGCTGAACTAGATTTCGGGTGACGGAGGTGGGGGGGGGACCGGAGCCAGGCCACCGGCATCATCATCGGAGGCGGACGCGGCCGATGACTCCGTCACTGGGGCCTGGCCAGCCCGGCCCGATTCCAGGCAGCCCGCCACGACGACTCCGACGGTTCTCCACGGGGCAAGATTGCGTCCAACCGCTCGGGCTACTACGTTTTGCCTCGAAATATGAGGCTCAGCTTGGCGATTGCCGGAGCACCGTTCGCGCTCCTGCTCCAATCCGCATCTGCCCCGGCGGCAGCGGGCGACGCGACGGACGCTACCCTGAGCAACGTGCAGGCCGGTAGCGGAGAGCAAACCAGCCGCGTGCGACGTGAGCTCGTGTTCCTCGACGCGGGCCTCGGTGCAGCGTACGTCGATATGATCGCACTCAAGGACGGCAAGTTGCTGGACCCAGCGCGCGTGAAGTCGAACGGCTTCGGTGTCATGTATGACGCCGCGCTCGGCGTGCGACTGCGAGAAATCACGCTCGCTGTTCGCTATCGCTCCGCTGATTTCTCCGACTGGCAGTTGTGGTCGCTCGGCGGA
>Ga0247761_1000251_pt1 | contig 10405 bp, 16 predicted proteins | sample UWRJL111311C4_FD_179915 | JGI IMG/M metagenome (GOLD analysis project Ga0247761, IMG submission 179915) | Plant litter microbial communities from Arlington Agricultural Research Station in Wisconsin, United States - UWRJ-L111-311C-4 | ecosystem: Environmental > Terrestrial > Plant litter >...
GCGGTCGCGGCCGGCACGGCCAGCGACTTCCGTGCGGCGGTGATCTTCTTCTTCAGCATGAGCGCCGAGACCTCGCCGTCAGCGGTCAGGTCGAGCACCTTGCTCGCGCCGTCCGTCGAGCCGATGGCCGGCACGCTGAGCAGCGACACGCGGTACTCCGTAGCGCCGGTGAAGTCGACCTTCCGGGCCACGTAGGCCACGGTCTCGATGTCGCCGAAGGCGTCCGCGAGAACGGTGCCGACCTCGTTGTCCGCGTTCACGGTGGCCACGGTCAGGTAGAAACTGGACATGATGTGTGTTTCCCATCTCTTGATCTTCTTGAGAGTGCCGATCTAGCCCTCTGAGTCCCGCTCCGACCATTGTCGGACGCTTCCCCCCGGGAAACGCTCCCCGAACGTAATCGGAGCAGGAGTGCAGGAGGTTAGAGCGTCTTCCGTTCTAGCCCTCTGAGTCCCGCTCCACCTGAAGGCCTCCGTACGTGTCGAGACGTCGGGTGAAGCGGGAGTGCAGGAGGTTAGAGCGTCTTGCGATACTCCGTCCACCACGCGCCGGCCAGCGCCCGACGCTCCGGCGTCAGCACGTGCGGCCGGTCGTCCAGCGCCCACGTGTAGTCCGGACGCGCCTGCTTCCGGCCGCGAGCGATCCAGTCTTCGACGGTCTTCGTAATGCTGTCGATCGTCGCGCCCTTCTTCGCGTCCCTGACGTACGGGGCGTAGGAGAGCACTCCCATCAGCAGCCGACCTTCCTCGAAGACCGGCTTGAGCTTGCCGACCAAGCCGCCCTGAGCGATGCTCTGTGAGAGCGCCGTCCACGGAAGCTCGTCGACGGTCATGGTCTTGTAGACCTTCTCCGTCGGGTTGTTCGGGTCACGCTCGGTGTACTCGTAGGTGAACGAGTCCCCGTCCAGCACGACCAGATCGATCCGGAACTCTTCGCGAGTCTCCCCGTCCTTGAATGGGTCCTTCGCTTCCGCGTTGTAGCTCTTGGGGATCATGATGACCATCCGGCCAACGATCTCCTCGAATGGAACGCGCGGCGTGAAAACTCCGCCGGTCTTGATCTCACTGGACGTGGCGAACGGATCGTCAACGTCAGCCATGCGGCCGGCGGGGATAGCGCTGCTCGCCGTGGTGCTGGTCGTGCTGGCCGCAGCCGCTGCTGCTGCCTGCTGAAATGCGTCGGTCATTCTGTTCTCTCTGTTCTCTCGGAACTTCTGTTCTGTGTGAGCAAGGCGGATGCTGCGTCATCCCTTACGACAGGTCAAATACAGTTTTGGCTCTCGCCCGTACCTTGCTCGTGAGCGGAGAGGGAATCGAACCCTCTGCCTCCCGGGACCTTATTTCGGTCGCGACCTCGGTTGCTCTGCCATTGAGCTACCCGCTCTTGTGTGCGGCCGGAGCTACCGGCCGCACTAGTTGAAGCTAGCGCTTCGTGGTCTTCGTGGTCTTGACCTTACCATGCGGCGTGTCGGTCGTGACCGTCTTGGAAGTGGTGGCGCAGTCCGTCATCGGCACGTCGTGCCGCTTCGCCCATGCCTCATCCCGGCGCTTCTGCTCCGGAGTGCGCGTGTCCTTGGCCATCCGATCTCTCCCTCGCTCGGTGCTGAGTGAAACTCTAGTGCATTTCAGTACTGCCGTCAACTAGCCGACCGCGCCGTCAGCGCCCCACTTTCGGGGATTGAGCTTCTTGATCGCCTTGTGCTCGACAGTGTTGAGGTAGTCCTCGCCGCGCTTCTCGACGCCTTCCGGCCAGTCATACCAAACGCGCTGGCCCTTGACCCACGTAAACTTGCTCTTGAGCTGCTTCTTGCCCATGGTCAGCTCTTCTTCGGATCGTTGACCACGCGGCGCCGAGAGTGGATCTCCAGATCTTGCGGAGTGGTCTTGTCGTTGTCCTTCAGCCGCTCCACCCTGGCCCGCTCCTCCAGCCGGCCGCGCTTCTCGCGCTCCGCGTCAGAGAGGGAGCCGATAATGTGCTTCTTCCCCTTGCCGTCCCGGCCCTCCACGTCAGCGCTTCTTCGCGCCGAAGACGGCCCACAGCGCAGCCTCTTTCAGGTTGCGCGCCGTTCCCTTTGCCGCCTTGCTGGCCGCTTTCTTGATGGCCTTCTTCAGCACGGGGTCAGAGAGGTCGTAACGGCCGGACTTGTCAGGCTGAAACTTCATCCGAAGTTTCATCGCCTCGTGCTCATAAGACTGCATCATCAGACGGTATTCCCGCTCCTGGTGCATGTCGTCTTCGACGCTCATACCTTGCACCCTCCGAATCTGGCGTTCTTCTCCGCCTGTTCGCGATCCTGTCTGGCGTTCTCTTCCTGGCGCTCACGCGCGGCAGTCTGCTGCTTCACGTTGCGCACAGCGTCTTCGCTGGCCATCTGTTACAGGGTGCCGAGAACGATGACGCCGTTGTTGCACTTGGCCGGGCACTTCTTCTCGTTCTGACCGGAACCGACGTAACCGGTTCCCTGGCACTTCTGGCACTTCCTCTGCGTCAGGACGCTACGAGGGGTGATCTTCTTAGGCGTTCGCGCCATTTCTTACCTCCGGTCGCTTGGTAAGCGATGCCGGCACACAACCTTAGTTCGTGGCCGGTGCCGGCATCGCTCACGCTTACTGTGCCGCGAGCGCGACTCAATCGCCTTCTCTCGCGGGAGCCGGATCGCTCCGACGTTGCAAGGCTTCGATTCCCTCAGCTTCGGCAGGATCGGAGAACCGATCTTTTCGAGTCCGCCTTTGGTAGCGCTTCGTCTAGTTCTTAGCTTCGCTCGCCTCGTTGCCTTACAAGAAGAACACTACTCGGCGACCAGTTCAGTTGTCAACTGGTTGCCCATGATTCTTTTGACGGAGGCGTCAACCGCCGCGCTCAGCTCAGCCTGAGAGATGCACTCCGGGTCCATCGCCATACAGACCCTGCTGCCTTCCTCCAGCGTCTGAACGAGCGATAGCCGGCGCAGGATAGCCTCCCGCGTATCGAGCGCCACGGGCTCGATGGGGAGGGTGCGCAGCATCGGCGCACTCTTCGACTCCGCTCGGTCGTCCACCACCTCACGGGCGCGCTGGGCCGTCTCCCACCCCTTCACGAGATCCATGCGCTGAAGGGCAGGAATGCCAGCGATCGAGTCTTCCGCCTTCGGTCCCTGCGGCAGATGCAACAGCACCCCCCAGTCGAGCTGAAAGTTCGGCATGCTGACGTAGCACTGACGTTCGTCATCCCACATGCCGTCCGCGTAGGCGTACACGGCCAGCTGCGCGCGCTGCTCCAGCACGCTCCAGAACTCCTTGCGCTTGGTCTTCAGATCGGCCATGCGCAGCACGGCCGGCCCGTTGCGGTAGTCCCAGACCGGAACGTCGAAGCGGCCGGCACACTTGACCTTCGCGTTCACCACGATGCGTTCGGCCAGGGAGGGCTCCGGGCGAAATAGACAGTCACGCATGTATTGCTCCAGCGCGGCGATCCCCTCCCTGATCTCTGGCGTACCGATGATGGCGCCAGTCTCGAGCCGCACTTCAAGCGCCTTGTGATACGCCGTGCCGATGATGCTCCAGCGGTCCGCCTTCGCCGCCTGTAGCGCCTGCTCGATGATGCTGCGCGCGTCGCGGTAGGCAAGCCGGCCATTGTCATCGCGCGGCATGACCGAGAGCTGAGCGAGCAGGTCCGGCCGCGCCTCGATACCGAGGATCAGCATTTCCTCTTCCCAGTGCATGAGCGCACGAAGCTCGCTGTAAGCCGAGATCAGATTGGAGGTGCGCATATAGCCGCGCGGCATCGGCTTAGCACCGAAGCTTCCTGGCGCCCACGCCAGCGGATCGGTCACGTCCGGCAACCAGTACCGGCCGTTATAGACCCGGCCGAAGACCTTCGTTTCTTTGATCTCTGTAATCTCGCTGGCCGTTACCCACGGGATACCATCGGACTCGACTTTGCCCTTGATCATTTGTTTTTGACCTTTCCGCGATAGCCGTACCGATCGGCATCTCGGAGACTCCAGACCATGACAGGAAGCTTGAGACTATCTCCAGGCGAAAGGTCTCCGTACGCATCGAAGTGCTCATTCACCCACTGACTAGCCTCCGTTTTAGTCATCGGCACTCCCCTGGCCGCGAACTTGAGCGCCGCCCGCTGGAGAAGTTCCTGTGCACCCATCCGTCCCATTACCTATCCTCTTTCTGAAGAGCGCGACGCGCCGTAAGAATGTTGCTCATCTCGTGCATGTTGATTTCTTTTGCTCCAGCCCGGACCGCCATAGCGCGCCTGCTCTGCGTTAGATCAAAGTGCCAGTGGATGCACTCCTTTCCCTCCGGACCGCATTTGCGCTTGCACGTCTGAAACCACTCGGCGCTCATACCGATAGCCTGAGCGAAAGAGATCAGCTCCTCTTTCGTGTCGGCGGTCATGTGGCACCATTTCGATTTGATCTGTCGTCCACGGTGCTCTACAGACGCGGAGATCATCGCTCCGTCCACATAAACGGTCATTACTTCTCCCTGGCGTTGAGCATGAAAGCGATCACCGGATCGATCCGGCGCGTCCCCACTACTGTACTAATAGCATCTGACAGTTCTCCTTTGCGCCACGTGTCCTGGATTTGGACTCCCATTCCGCGCGCCATCGATTGCTGCTGCGGAGACATAGGAGTGCGGCGCCACGGAGCCTTGCTCTTACCGAGGCTCCCGCCCATCTCCTCCATGACCTCTTCGGCCCAACTGCAAGCCATCTCAACGCTGAGCCCACGGTGCTCCGTCAGGGCGCCGGCCGCTCCGATGTGACCACCTCCGCACCGACACGTGCGCGCTCCTTGGAAGTACGGAGCCATGCCGGCGCAGTCTTGGAAGAAGAACGTAGTCGATTTAGCAGTCAGCCAAGCCACGTCCCATTGCCCCGGCTCCTCGGAGGGCACGATGCACACGTATGCCTCCTTGCCGCACGGAAGGAAGTAGTAGCCAGCATCGGTACGGAGCCACGCTCCGATAGTGGTCCGTCCGAGCGGATCAAAGTCGATGTGCTCCGTGGGGCCGGCCCACAGCTCATCCGTTTCCGGCGCCGGCACGGCATCGTTGTCTAGCTCCTCCTGCTCCTCCATCTCCAGCAAGGAGAGCGTTTCATCCTCCGCGATCTCCTCGCGGATCTCCTTCTCGGAGAGATCAACCAGACTACGGAGATTGTGGTTCTTGGAGGCGCCCACGACATCGAGCACCAAACAATCTCCTCGCTCCTCCACTGCGAGCGCGAGATTGGGGCGGAGGCCACGGCCGACCATTTGCTGATAGAGCGGAGCGCTCTGTGTCGGACGGGCGATGACAATGCAGCTGATCGTGGGGTCATCGAATCCCTCCGTCAGTACGGCAACACCATGAACAACTTGCGTCTCTCCGATAGAGAGGCGACGAAGGAGCGCGCGACGCGTATCACGAGCAAGCTCTCCGTGAATGGTCTCTGAACGAATGCCAACTGCATTGAATGCATCGGCACCCATTTGGGCCAGCTCGACCGTGGGCCAGAAGACAATGCCTTTACGGTCGCTGGCTTCCTTGACGTACGCCTCCGCTACGGTCTGCGGAGCCAAAGAACGCTGAAGCTCGGCGGCAAGCTCACCATCGGCATAATCTCCGCCGGACTTCTTGACGTTGGAGATGTCAAAGTCTGGCACGATGACGCGCTTCCCGCGCACATCGAGCAGATAGCCGCGCCGGATACCGAAGGAGATGCCGCGCGTAAATGTGCAATCTTCCCAGATCTCGGAAAGCTTCTTCTTGTCACCTCGCGCGAGCGTAGCAGTGAAGCCGGCCACCTTGACGGCCGGTTCTCCGCCATTATGCTTTCCTGTTCCTCGACAGTCCCAGCATCCACCATTCGGCACGGCACTATCGCCGCTGAAGCCTGAGCCATTACATTCAGAGCAGGGGTAACCGAATGCGCCGAAGTGCGTCAGAATGTTTTGATACGTAGTGGCTACCGCGTGGTGGCATTCGTCTACGATGATCAAGCCGACGTTGCGAATCTGCTCACGACGCTTGCGGTTACGGAGAGATTGAACGCTGGCCACGATGACATGAGCGCTGACTTCGTTGCGCTCCGCCTTCACGATGCCCACGCGCCGATGAGGGGCCGTCTGCTTCATCTTCGCAGCGGCTTGATTCACCAGCTCATCCGTGTGCGCGAGAATGAGCACGCGCTTTCCTGGAGTGCTGGCAAGGAAGTCTTCGGCCAGGTGGGAGAAGATGACCGTCTTGCCGAGACCGGTCGCGAGCACGGACGGCACACGCCAAGCGCCGGCATCCCATCTCGAATGGAGATCTCGGATGCATTGCATCTGGTAGTCGCGGAGTTTGAGCAGTTCGCTCATTTGATCAAGCCTTTCCGCATAGCGATAGCTACCGCTTCGGTCGTGTTGCGCGCGCCAAGCTTACGGCGCGCCTGCTCCAAATAGCGCCTCACGGTCGGCTCCGCGATGAACAGAATCCGCGCCGTGATCGGAGCGGAAGCGCCGGTAGCGGCATACGTCAGTACTTCAAGTTCACGCTGTGACAGCGGCGGACTAGACATGCACTCAGTGTACTTTAGAACTGAGTGCATGTCTAGCTGAGATCATGCCTTCTGGAGCATGTAGACCGCTTGACGCTCGCGGCCCATCAGGATCTCTACCGGAGCGGCCGGCGGGAAATCGAGCATCGCATCTCCGAGGTGGGCCAGTCGCACGCGTACTTCCGTGTGCTCCCACGGCTTCGGATGGTATGAGTCCGTGTTGTCCGCGTGCCACTGCGTGACGCTGGAGGTTGTTACGTCCGCCTCCTGGCCGCCCAGTCGCACATGGTCTCTAGACAGCACGTAGCGCCATTCGGCCGGCACCCACTCCGGCGCCGGCTCTACCGGCTCGATCTCGTGGACTAGCGCGGGATCGTTCTCTGGCCCCATCGGCGGAGGATCGGCGAGCGCTTCCATCTTCACCGTGAGCCGATAGTTACCGAGGTCGGATTTGTATGGATGGGAACCAAGAGCGAAAGTGCTATCGCCCATCCATGTCATTCGCGCCTCGATTGCGCTAGAGCCGGGTTGAATGATGTCTTCGTCAATTTCAACGATACGCATCCATTCCTCGACTACACCATGAGCGTATTGGCTCAGATAGTCAGCAAGACGTCTGCGCTCGTTCGGCACCAGCTCCGTGGGCTCCGTGTACGGAGGAATGCGATTGGCCGTATCCGCAGCAGCGGCCACAAACCCGGCATGACGCTCTGCGGCCGTCAGCCGCGTCATGTCGTATTCAGCCGGCACGTCTTGGTCCCGGTGATTCGGCTGACTCCAGCTGCTGAAGTCCCCCGGCCACTTTCCGTGCGCTTCCATCAGATGCTCTCGTTGTTCGTCCATCAGAGCGCTGACGGACATGTCGATGTCGAATGGAACGGACTCGTGTCCGCATCCTTGGCACTCCAGCACGATATGCTTGCCGTCCGACGTGCTAAAGAACGTGAACCATCGGTAAGGATTGGCGCTGAAGCTCATTGCTCCTCCGTTCTTTCCGTCTCTTCGGTCTGCGGAGTCATCCGCTCAATGAAGCTCTCCAGCTCCGCACGGACACGTGACCGACCCTTGATCCACGTAAACGCGTGAGTCCGGCGCTCCGGATCGGTGATGGTGTAAGAGATCTCCAGCGCGCGGGCGCGGAGCGCTTTCGGCACGACGAGATCGTGAATGCGTTCACGGTGCTCATCCTTCGCCTCTTGCTGGCGTTTGGTAGACGGGTAGGTCATCGCTCTGTCACTTCCACCTGTATCGATTAATCAAGCCGGTCAATATGATCAGGACGGCCGTCGTGACCAGGAAGCCGCCGGCGTAGTAGAACGAGCCGACCAGTAGGCAGTACACGCCCAGGACTACGCAGACAAGTCCGCTCCACAGGAGCGCGGTCCACAGGAGCGCGCCGTAGAGTGGGTGGTGGTGGGGCTCTTCGTCTCGATGGGTCATCTTGCCTCCAGTTCGGATATACACTGAAGCTAGCACGGCCCCGGAGCCGAAGCAACCGGGGCCGTGCACTCGTGCAGTTGGTCAGTTGGCGTACAGGTAGCACATGCCGAGGATGTAGAGGACGTTCGCGATCGTCATCGCGAGCGCCATGTTCTTCGTGATCGGCGCACGGGGCTTGCCGATGGAGGACCACGTGAGAACGATGCCGATACCGATGAGCGAGACGATCACGACGAAGATGACGGTTGTCATGCGATGCTCCTTGTCAGTGTGGATGTGAACTGACCGTCACGGTAACACAGCTCCAGTTGCAATCGCAACTGAGTAGTGTCATGATTGCGTCAAGCGGCCAGTGGAGTGCTGGAGCGCATGAGATGGAAGGAGAGCCCAATGCCGAAGGTCAGTACGCAGCTGCTCGTTGACCCACTGATCAAGGAGCGCATCTCCGCTCTCGCGCTCGTGCGCGGGCAGCTTCAGGCGGACGTGCTGCGGCGCATGGTGGAGCAGGCGCTGCCCACGGCCGAAGCCGAGAGCGCAGCGGTGCTGAACGAGCTGGCGGAGACACTGGATCGCATGGGGGTGGACCGTGGGCGCGCCGTGGAGGCAATGCTCAAGGCGAAGTTGCCCCTTGCCGCGCTGAAGGGTCGCAAGCGGTTCCCGTTGCCGCTGGCGTAGACTCCACAGCACCACGAAGCCCACGCTCTTGATCTTCGGAGCGTGGGCTTCACTGTCGGATTAATCTGTGCTACCTTCAAGTTCACATCTGTACTGACTGGAGATGATCATAGATAGCAGAACGGAGCGGACCTAAGGTCCGCTCCGCACGCGCGCAGCACCTTTCCCAAAGTGCCTTACCGGAAGGCTAGCACATGAGCAAGACCAATGAACCCACTGCGGTTCAATCACAGGCACTGGAGATAGCACGAGAGCTGATCGCGGCCGGCATCCCGGTATTCGCAGCCGCTCCGTGCCCGGAGAACTGTAAGACTCCTGGCCATTCGCGCATGGAATTTCACCTCCCGCGCGACTGGCAGAAGATTCCACCATCGGAAGCGCACCTGAACCGATGGAAGCCGGGGTGGGCGCTGGCTGCGGTCAGCGGACGGGCGGCCGACTTCATTGATGTCGATGACCACCACGGCGGAGACGTGTCGTGGAAGACCATTCAGCAGTCCGGAGGAGCGCCGCGCGTCTTCGGTATGCAGCGCACTCCCTCCGGCGGCCGGCATTACATGATCTCTCCGCTCCGCGAGCGCGGAGCGAACGGATTCCTCCCGGGGCTGGATTATCAGGGGGGAGACGCTGACGGAGAAGGCCGTTGCTTCGTGTGGATCGCGCCGACCGTCAAGCGCTCCAAGAACGTCGCGGATCGGCTGGAGGATGGTTCATTTCCGCTAGGAGAATATCGATGGGAGGAACGGCCGGACACGGAGATGCTAGGAGAGTTCGCTGGGAGCGATGACAGCGGAACGCACATCTCCGATCTCCTAGCCGCTCACCGCTCCCCGGCTCCGGAGGCGATGCTGGAGCCGGTTGTACCGGCCGAAGGAGCAGTGGCCGCTCCTGCTCCTTCGCTGGCCGATGATCCGTTCGTGACCAGCTCGCAAGTAAATGTCGTGGCCGCTACCGGCATGGCGCGACGGTTCACGACAGACGGCGCATGGGCATTCGTTCAGCCGGCGCTGAAGGATCTACGTGAGGCAACGATTGGCAGCATCGAGGAGATGGCCAACCGTGCCGCCGCTCAGCTGTCACATTTTGTGCCTGAGTTCATGACGGCTGAAGATGGATACGCCATTCTGCTAGGAGAGCTGGCGCATACTGCCTACGATCCAAACGGTCCGAGTGGCTGGACGGCCGAGAAGTTCATTCCGGTTCTCGATGGAAGCCGGCCGCTGCGAGACAATTGGAAAGCGCAGAAGATCGAGAGTGGTTCGCTCACTGAGCGCGTGGCCGAGACTGAGGCTCACAGCGATGCCGTAGAGAAGATGCTCGAGGAGCTGTTGTCCGCTGAGGAAGTGGCAGAACGCGAGCCACCTCAGCCGCTCGTTAAAGGGCTGCTCAATCTCGACAGTGAATCGTGGATCATCGGCGAGCCGGGGAGCAAGAAGAGCTTCGTTGCCACGGACATCGCTGGACACGTGGCGCTTGGTAAACCGTGGCAGGGCTTGAAAGTCACGCAAGGCAAAGTGATCATGATCGTTGCCGAAGGTGCCGGCGGCATGGGACCGAGGCTGAAGGCTTTCGCGCAGGAGCACCAGGAAGCGCTACCGCCGAAGCCGATCTTCTCGATTCTCCCGCGCCCGGTGCAGTCTGCTGATGCCAGCGCCTGGCGCGTGCTCGTGGAAGTCTGCCGGCGGATGCAGCCTGCACTCGTGGTCATCGATACGCAGGCGCGCGTCACGGTGGGGCTGGAGGAGAATAGCGCGAAAGAGATGGGTGTCTA
>Ga0247761_1000260_pt1 | contig 10167 bp, 8 predicted proteins | sample UWRJL111311C4_FD_179915 | JGI IMG/M metagenome (GOLD analysis project Ga0247761, IMG submission 179915) | Plant litter microbial communities from Arlington Agricultural Research Station in Wisconsin, United States - UWRJ-L111-311C-4 | ecosystem: Environmental > Terrestrial > Plant litter >...
CCAGAGCTTCGATGTCCGTATCGCGAAACAGCACCACCAGCGGTAGATGCGTCCCGCGCAGGGCCTTCACGCGACGCACCAGGACCTCGCCCACGGTGCCGTCGATCACGTGCGAGAAGAGAATCACCAGGGTACGGCTGCGCACCCTGCTGGAAAGAAAGGAAAATGCACGCTCGTAGTCCGGCTCGATCAGTTCGGGGTGCAAATCATACGCGGCCTGGATCAGGCGGCGCGTTGCGCTCGGCCCACCACTCGGCGAAACGAACACGCGCACCGTCTGGTCGAAGCCGAGCATACCCACACGATCGCCCGTTCGACTTGCGACGTGGGAGAGCATCAGGCTGGCGTTGAGCGCGTGATCGAAGCGCGATAGCCCAGCTTCGATGCCGGTCATCATCCGACCCGCGTCGAGCATGAAGAGCAGGTTCTGGTTGCTCTCGAGCTGATACTCGCGCACGGTCAACCGTTGCCGGCGCGCCGTGGCTTTCCAATCGATCGCTCGGTGCTCGTCGTCAGGAACTTGGTCGCGCAAGCGCGCGAACTCACTCTCGCCGCCCTTGAGGCGCGACACCCGCACGAGCGCATACTCACGACTATCGCGCGCCAGCATATCGAAAGCCTGCAGCTGCTTCAGATCTGGATAAACGCGCACCGGCGCGTGCCCGGCCACGCGTAGCTGGCGCTGCCACAGGCCGAGCAAAGAACGGTAGCGCAGGTGATGATCGCCGATCGCATAGGCGCCCCGCACGCTGGGTTCCACGTGATAAGTCAGCGTCAGCTGACCGCGGGCGCCGATCACGCCGCTCGCCGGTAGATCCGCGGAAAAGGCACCGTCGAACAGATCATCCTGGACCTCGACCCGTAAGCGACGCGCCGCCCGGGAGCTGAGCTCGAGTCGTACCAGGTTGCGGCGCTTGAGCGAGAGCACGTCCGGCGCGGTGCGATGGATTTCGAGCTGTCGCCGCAGACAAAACAACAGATCGAGCAAGGCGCAGGCGAGCAACGCGCCGTCGAGCAAGAGCACGCTCTTCAGCAGCGAAGGCTCGAGCGCTACGAATGCGCTGAGGGCGAGCGGCGCCACGCACAGCCAGACCAAGGCCCGGGTTGGAACGACGGCGAGGGTCATCGACTCCGCTTCAAGCGCTGGTCTTGGGCACGATCGCGTCGCGCAGCACGGAGTCGACGCAATGATCGGCGGTGATGCCCTCGAGCTCCGCGTCTGGCTGCAGCTGCAAGCGGTGGCGGAGCACGGCGTGGGCGTATGATTTCACGTCATCGGGGATCACGAAATCGCGGCCTTCCCAGAGCGCGTGCGCGCGGGCCACGTTGAGCAGGCCAATCGAGGCGCGCGGTGAAGCGCCGAGGCTCACCGAGGGATGATTGCGAGTACGGCGCACGATGTCCGTAACGTAGTCGATGATTTCGCGAGCAATGCGGATCTCGCCGAGCGAGCGCTGCATCTCGACGATGGAGGCCTGGGTTGAAACTTGATTCAAGTGCGACAGCTCCCCCGGGTCGAAACCAGCCACGTAGTTCAGCAAGATTTGCGCTTCCGCCGCTTGCGACGGGTGCCCCACCTCGAGCTTCAACAGGAAACGATCCAGCTGCGCTTCGGGCAGCGGGTAAGTGCCCTGCGACTCGATCGGGTTTTGGGTCGCGAGCACCAAGAAGGGCTCCGAAAGCGGGCGCGTGATGCCATCGGTCGTCACGCTACGCTCTTGCATGGCTTCCAGCAGCGCGGATTGAGTCTTGGCGGGCGCGCGGTTCACTTCGTCCGCGAGCAAGAGCTCGGTGAAAACCGGACCGGGCACGAACGAAAACTCGCCGAGTTTTTGGCTGTACAGGGTACTGCCGGTGATGTCGCTCGGCATCAGATCGGGCGTGAACTGAATGCGGCGAAACGACAGCCCCAGCACGCGGCCGAGCGCACGCACGAGCAGTGTCTTGCCCAGCCCTGGCACACCTTCGATCAGGACGTGGCCGCGGGCCACCAGGCCGACCAATACGTGCTCGACCAGCGACTCTTGACCGACGAGCACTCGGCTCACTTCGGTTTCGATGCGCCGTAATTCGCTGCTCAGATGTTCCAGATTCACTTCGAGCCTCCTGCCCTGACGGTCAACGCTTCCAGCTTTTCCAAGGTACTCAAATCGGCGGGGGACGAGCGGGCGGCCGCAAAATCGTCCTGCGCTTCGCGCGCTTCGGTCAAGAGCACGACTAGCTCCGATTCGGGCCGATCGACCCGCCCGGCGACGCGGCCCGCGAGATCGATCAAGCCGATCGGCTGCTGCGGACTCAGTCGCTCGCGCAGGCGCTCGGTCAGCCACGAGCCATAGCTGGCGAGCGCGAAGCGCGTGGCGCGCGCGCGGCGATAGCTTTCGCCCAGCGCCAGCACGTGATCGCGGAAAGCCCGGCGACGCACGGCGATCGGATCCTTTCTCAGGCCGAAAGCGGTCCCGCCGTACCAACCGAAGAGCACGGCCAAGAGGGCGAGCTGCGCCAAGAGCGCACCCAGGCCAGCCTTGAACAACGAAGAAAACGTGGACGACGACCCGCCGCCCGTCCATGGACCGACCAACTCCAACACCTGGCCATTTCGGCGCAGCAGACTCACGGCGAAGAAGGCGTTGTCGCCCACGCTCAGCGAGGCATTGCTCAGAAAATCGTCGTCCCCGAAGTACAGCACGCTGCCCGCACCATGGCTGCGTTCTGCGACATACGCTCGCTTGCCAACCTGAGCGAACGTGCGATCACTCTCGGTGTCTTCTGGATTGCGGAGCTCGAGTGAGTGGCGCACGACGGCGAACAGTTCGAGCTGACTCGGCTCGAAGCCGGTCGGCATGTCCAGGCGCCCCGTGTGAGCATCCGCCGAGTAGTGAACATGGGTTGCCTTGGCCAAGTCCTCGCTCGATTCGCTCACCACCAACATGCCCCCGCCCGCGGCGAACTCGAGCAATTTCACCCACGCCTCACTCGGTTGCTCGCCGACCACCAGGATCGCCGAGACCTCGGGCTCGATCACGTTCAACGCGCGGACGCGCCTTCTCACGGTGGTATGCTGATCAGTCAGGAGACGGGTGAGCACTCCCAAGCCATCGGCGCCGCCTACAGGATCTCCGCCAAACGCCTTGGAGCAGCCAGTTTGTGCGAGACCGAAGGCGCACAGGAGCAAGACGAACAGCACGCGCACCACGATCGGTTGCACGCGCTCGAACAGCTTGCGATAGAGCTCCCCGCTGGCGGGCGCGCCGCCGAATTGCACGGCCTCCACGGAGCGAAACACGTCGCGCGCGGTGGCATGCAAGGTCGGGTCGGGGCGCAGCGCGCGCAAATAATCGCCATTGGTCTGCGCAGGGCTCACGTGCAGCTTGCCCGAGATGCGTAGTGCGTGGATCAACGCGCCTTGCAGCGCCGCTACCGCCTCTTCGAAACGTGCGGCCAACGCAGACTCTTGGGCCATTGCCCACAGCCGAGCAACGTCCGTCTCGGCCACGTGGCGCGCGACCGGAGCTGCCTCCGAGGTCGACGCTGACCTTCGCTCGGGTGCACCCGGGGGGGCGAATTCCGTGTCTGCAAAGACGCGCCGGAGGGCTAGGCCGAGGACGACCAACAGCCCAGCCAAGACCACCCAAAACGCCAGATCGCCGAGCATGGCGAGACCGTTTCGGATGGTCCAACCGGAGCTCGATCCCGGAGAGGCCTCGGCCGGCTTGCTCGCGCAGGCTTGGCGCAAACCGGGGCAGCGCTGCCGAGCAGACAAGCGCGAGAGCGAGCACAGCCGTGAGTCCTCGCGCGCGGCGGCCTGCTCGGCCTTGCAAAACGATACATCGGGACTGGACAACACCCGGGACAGCGAACCCTCGACGCTATCCGCGGGCACACTAGTGAACGGGTTGCTCGGCGCCTCCGGTTCGTCGCTCGCCTCGTCCGCGGCTTCGCGTTCCGCACCTTCGGCGTCGCTGCTGGTCGCAGGCGGCAACGATTGCCATGCGGGTGACTCGTCGCTCGGAGCGGCGAGCGCGGCGCCAGACACGCAGCCGAGAGCGAGTAGGGCGACCAAGCCCAAGCGAGTTCCGCGCAGGCTCACTCCGCGGCCTCGCTCAACACGCGCCCCAACTCCAAGAAACGCACTTGGATGTCCCAACCCTCGCGGCGCGTGCGATTGTCGATGTAGGCCAAGAAACGCAGGCTGGCCACGAGCGGCACGGACAAGAACAACCCCGCGAGGCCGACCTCCAGATTCAGGCCCCCCCAGACCGAAGGTAGCGCCTCGATTGCCAACCCCTCTGCCGCGAGCGCACTGGCAAAGATCTGCGCCAGGGCAACGAAGGCCGCGGAGGTCGCCAGCATCGACAACCAAACCGCGAACGTGTGCGGCACGCGCCGGAACGTGAGGCGTGTCGTGCGCCGATAGGCCGCGAGCGCACCTGCCCCCTCTAGAACGACGACCTCGCCCATATATAGCGCGCGCGCGATGACGAGTGGCACCGCGATCACGAGCGTCGCTCCGCCAGCGATGAGTAACAAGGCCAAACAACGCGCCAACGTTGCGCGATAGAGTAGCCGGAGCGAGGCTCTCAGCACCTCCGCGACCGACACCCGAGCGCTGAACATCAGGCGTCCCGCCGCGACCGTGAACGGCAACTGCAGCAGCGAGTACAGCGCGATGCCGAGCGCGCCTACCAGACCGGGCGCGACATCGGCGCGCAGCAGCCACCAGCACAGCGCGTACGAAGGCAGGAGTAGGCACGCTCCGAGCCGGACATACAAGCCTGCGCCCAGAACCAAGCTGAAACGCACCGCCAAGTCTACGATCTCGGCCAAGCTGCGCTCACGCACGACCACGCGCGCTTCCCAAACGTTCATGGCACGGTCCGCGGTTTCGGCGGCCGGCCCGCGAACAGCAAGAAGCCGAATACCGACAGCCAAGCCAGCGCCGAGAAGCCGAACTTCACCGACTCCGGCAAGGACGATGGCGACCAGAAGGCTTCTATCAACGCCGCGATGAACAGCATGGCGGCAGCCCCGAGCGCGAGCAAAGCGAGATCGGACGCGCGCCGACGGAGCGAGCCGAGCCGAGTGTGCCCCTCGGTGCTGATCAAGGCAGCGCCCATGCACAGCCCCGCGCCGCCCGCGATCACGATCGCGGTCAGCTCGAAGGGCGAGTGTCCGCAGACGAAGGTGAACAAGTTACGCCCGTGCCCGGCGCGCTGCACGAAGCCGAACACGGTGCCTACGAACAGACCATTGTACAGCGTGTAGTACGCACTCCCCAACCCAAACAAAATCCCGGTCGCAAAGCAGCGAAAGGCGATGCCCACGTTGTTGTCGACGTAGAAGCCGGTCATTGCGGCGTCCGTTTGCTCCGAACGCCCATTGGCGAAGCCCTCCGAGTAGGCTTGTGACAGCCCCTCCAAGGTCTTCAATGGCAACACGGAGGCCGCGAACGAAGGCGAGTGCAGAGCACCGAACCAGCCCACCAGAAGCGGCACCACGAACAATAGCGCGCTGACCAACATGAAGCGCCAATGCTTACGAAAAGCGCACGGGAACCCGTGCAGCAGAGCGCGTAGCGCGCCGCGTAGCGCGTAGCGCCGTGAGCCGTACAGGGCGTTGTGAGCGCGAGCCGTGAGCGCATCGAGGTATGCCACGATGTCTGCGGATGAGCCGGTCTGACGCGCGCGCATCAGATCCCCACACACCGCTCGATACAGGCTCGCCGCTCGCGAGATGCGCGACGCGGACAGCTCGGCCAGCGGCGCGTCGCTGGCCAAGAGCAGCGTCAGCTCTTGCCAATCGGGTGAGCGCCGAGCCACGAACGCTTCCCTATCGAACACGTGATTTCTCCCCAACCGCGCGGGCGTACAATAAGCCGAGAAAGCGCGAAGCGCTCTTGTAGCGCACCTGCAAACGCTCGCCGTAGATCGAGGCGAGCATCGTGGCGAGTTCATCCTCACGCAGGGTCTGCAATTCCGGGGCGCGCCGCAGAAATAGTTCCAGCGCTTCCAACACGGGGCCCGGCAAATCCAAACGCTGCGGAAACTGATCGAGCTCGGCGGGCAGCGGCGGCGGATCCAAGCGGATCGGATCACGCAAGCGGGGTCGTTCTTCGAAGATGACCATGGTGTCCGCGGCCCAATCACCGAGCCGGCGAAAACGCGGATCGAACGTCATGGTCAACAGGCCGATGGCGTAGCCGGTGGGCAAGAAATCCGCCGCGCGCAGCAGGTTCCTGAGCACGCTGCCGCCGAAGGATACGGGCAGACCATTCTGCGTGACCACCCGCAGGCCGAGCGCTCGCTTGCCCAAGCTGCGCCCGTTCATGAACGATTCGCAAGCCACGAAGTAGCCCCACTCCAGCACGAACATCAAGATCAAGAACGCGCCCATTTTCCAGCCCGACATCTCGGCATTGCCGAGCGAAGCCATGCTGAGGGCCACGCCGATCGCGGCCACGATCGCGCCGCGTACCAGCAGGTCGATCAGGTAAGCCAGCGCGCGCCGCGCAGGACCGGCAAGACTGCAGCTGAACACGACGTGCTCCGGCGTCTCGATCTCCACCGTGGTATCGAGAGCACGAAGCGCAAGCGTTGCCCGCTTTGTGAAGACGCGTGGCCCGGTCATCAGCTCCGAATCACACGCCCGAGCCCGGCCAATCGATCGTCAGCACCCCCGGGCGCGTGCCAATCGTTCTCTGCCTCCACCGAGGGTGGTGCACTTGGATTAACCACCTGAGCTACTCACTCCCTCCGAATTGCGATCGCTACCGGCGACGTTAGGCGCATCTTCGGGTGTTGGCGAGGGCTCGCCGCAATCGGCTGGCGGAGCACGATCACGCGGGCGACCTCGGCCTCGAAAGGCACTCCCAGCACCCTTCTGTAACGCTCGTGAAACTGCCCAGTGGGCGCAACGCCCAGAAACAAGCGGTTTGCCAAATAAATGCCGGCACCTGCCCGAAACACTGGCCAGAACCACCGGAAAGGGGCACCGTTACAAATAGTCACAGGCGGCCCTGCCAGCGCAATCGTCTCGAAACGCTGTGTGGGCCAATGTGCGAAGGATTCGAGATTTGACGTTTTGGTCCCCGAAGCACTCCCCAGCATGCCCCTCACTCAATCGAGCATGAACCGCTCCACCCGCCTCCGGCCCGAGTCAGCTGACCCGTTCGCCATGCAATTGGCCTTATCCCGGGTTCACGCCCGCTTGGTGCCGATGCAACTGGGCGAGCGGGGCTATGCGCTCGATCCGAGTGCCGAGGGTTGGTTCGAGCTGCCGGCAGGCCGGGGCTTCGCGGGTTATGGCCTAGCTCGTGCGCTGCGTATGCTGCTGGATGTCCTCAGAGGGCTGACCGCGCTCCACGACACCTTCGACGCGGAGGGCATCAACTTCGCGCACGGCGAAGTCGCGCTGACGCACTTGCGAGTCGATAACGAAGGCGTGTGCCGGCTCGTCCCGTTGGCCGCCCGTCACTCGGCCGCCGACTCGCGGCCACCCGTCGAGGCGCTCGGCCATCTTGCGCCGGAGCGTCTGCTTGGGGAACCAGTCGATGCCCGCGCGGATGTCTTCAGCGCGGGGGTGCTGCTTTGGGAGGCACTCGCAGGGCGGCGGCTATTCAGCGAAACATCCAGTGAAGCGATCATCGATCGCCTGATGGGTGAGAAGCTGCAAATGCCGCAGCTCCCCCCAGAGCTTGCTTGGGCAATTCCACTCAAGTCGATCGCAGCGCGCGCGCTGTCCGTCGATCCGTATCAACGCTTCGCTGATTGTGCCGAGCTCGCGACGGCAATTGCGATCGTGGCCCGCGAGCGAGTGGCCACTCACGCAGAAATCACCGGGTTTTTCGGCCCCAATTTGCGCTCTTCCGGCTCGGTCGCCCAACCACGGCCAGTCCCTTCGCGCAGCTCCACCTTCCCCAGCGTCAGCTTGCCGGTGGCTCCAGTCAGCATCAGCGCCCCTGCGTCTTCACGCAACGGATTTCCCTTGGCCACGCCTGCGCCGCGTTCGGTCTCGTCTGCATCGCGTTCGGTAACGCCTGCGCCGCGTTCGGTAACGCCTGCGCCGCGTTCGGTAACGCCTGCGCCGCGTTCGGTAACGCCTGCACCGCGTTCGGTCTCGTCTGCATCGCGCTCGGTAACGCCTGTGCCACGATCCATCACGCCTGCGCCCACGTCATCGGCGCCTGGTCCGGCAACGCAACGCAACGCGACGCACAAGTCGCCGTTTGCGACTTTGATCGGCACGGGTGAGCTCGTGCCGGCTTCGCACCGGCGGAAGACGCTGATGTCCGTCGGCACGCCGGCCTCGGTGCTCGACTCGGCAGACGTTGCACCTGCGAGCACCGAGCGCTTGTCGAAGCTGCCGCCGCCGCTGCCGGTCTGGCCCGACGGCATGCCGAGCGCTCCGTCACTGTCCTCGCAAGTTCCCACTTCTTCATCGGCGGTCGTCGCGCGCGCAACGCTCGAATCCATTCCCATTGCCGAAGAGGTCGCCAAACTTCGCGGTTCTCCATCGCGCCGCTCATTGATCGCCCTGGCGGTCGTGACCGTAATTGGCATTGCGATCGCGCTGGTCGCTGGCGGAAGCAGCAACGAAGTAGCGGTAAACTCCGCCCCGGTTCACGCCCAGCCACCTGCCCCCGTCTTGGCCCAGCCGGCGCCGCAACCCGCGCCGGCGGCGGACGAACACGATCGCAGCGCGCCAGCGTCGCACCCAGCATCGGAGCTCAGCAACGGGCCGCCCGCAAGCACTCCGAAAGAGCTGCGTCCGGCGGCCAAGGCGGCTTCACCCAAGCCTGCGAGTGCTGGTATCAAAGATTACGGCATCTGATCGGGCCGCGCGCCCGGTGAGCGTAGCCCTGCAGCAATTCTCGAACCCGCGCGAAATGCGCGCTCCGGCTCCCATAAAGCAGGCGGATTTTGGTTTCTGGGCCCGACACGCTAAACCGAGGCGATGAGCGTTTGGTCGAAATTGTTTGGCAGCTCGGGCGATACGCCAAACTTGTCGGCGCTGGCGCTACCGACTCCCGCACTGCCGACCGTTTATAGCGCCATCCCCGATCAGCTGACGGTCACGTTTTACGCGCACGACGTCGCCGATGGTCGCGCCGGGAACTTTCTCACGGCGGTCACCGAGGGTTTGATCAAGCGCCGTCAGCGTGAGCTCGTCTTGACCTTGAAACTCGCCGAGAACGACGACGTGAGCGACCACCTGCGGGAGATCAGTCGCTTCTTCGTCACTGTGCTGCGCTGGGCAGAGCAACGGAACTTGGTCGATGCTGGCGGCGTGACGCGCTTTGGTAAGCGCGGCATGTTCGGTCGCAGCGGCAACGGCTTTCTCTACGTCGATGCGCGACCGATCCGCGGGGTCACGATGCCGGGCCGAGCACTGGCGGCAATCAGCGTCGATGCGGCCGAAGTCGAAACCGCGCTCGCGCACGGAGTGTATCGCGTGTTGGCGAGAATCGGCGAACAGTCCGGCTGTTTCCCATTCCCAACTTGGAGCGATCTGGCCCGCCGCAGCGTCTCGAGCCCGCGCGAAGCGGAGAGCGCGTTGAGCAAGATCTCCCGAACCCGCGCCCCCGGCGTGCACTTCGTCGTCGAAGGCAAAAACCTGCGCGTGCGCATTCCGAAGAGCGCACGCGGAATCTTGGCGCATGGCGTGGGCTCGCTCGATGCAGGAACGCCGTTCGCGCTCCTGACAGAACCTGCCGCGAATGCCGATGCACTGCTCGTTTGGTATCCCGGTCAAGCGGAAGCGAAGGCGACTTACGCCGAGGGTTCCGAAGGGGCACGCCTCACCGGCGGCTGCTTGACGGTGGTTCCCGGCGGTCAGAGAAACGAAATCCGCGTGCTGGAGGACGGCTACACGCTCTTGCTTTCCAGCGATGCGTGGGGCTCCCTCGCCAGCGCGTTACTCGGCGAGCGCACGATCTCGCTGCCCATGGCTGATGGCGCCACGCTCGAGCTCGAATGGCTGTACGAGCTGGCTACACGCGACGAATGAATCACCAAAAGCAAGCCACCCCACGACGCTCGCGCTGAACGCGATCGCGTGAGGTGGCCTTATGTCCGTCAGTGAGAACCGAACATCACGTGCCGGCTTTGCCCTGCACGCTCGCGCTCGCGCTCACCGAGACGCTGATGCTTGCCTGAGCTTCCGCAGCGATGG
>Ga0247761_1000262_pt1 | contig 10130 bp, 4 predicted proteins | sample UWRJL111311C4_FD_179915 | JGI IMG/M metagenome (GOLD analysis project Ga0247761, IMG submission 179915) | Plant litter microbial communities from Arlington Agricultural Research Station in Wisconsin, United States - UWRJ-L111-311C-4 | ecosystem: Environmental > Terrestrial > Plant litter >...
GGCGCATTTGCCGGCGATGGGGGACAGGCCGCGGATGCAAGGCTCAACCATCCTTTAAGGGTATGTGTCGATCAGCATGATCATTTATTCATCCTCGATTTTGAGAACAGGCGCATCCGGATGGTGGATCTGCTGTCGGGCATCATTACCACCGTGGCGGGCAATGGTACCAGGAACTATGTCAACGGAGGTGTCGCCGTCAACAGCGGCCTTATTCCCCTGGGCATCGCCACGGATCAGGCCGGACATCTTTTTATCTCCCAGCCGGAGACAGACCCCGCGACATCTACTACTATCCTGATCAGTAAGCTGGACCTCGCCACAGGATTCATTTCCACCATTTATGGCAATGGTCAGCCGGGAGATATAATTGATTTTTTTGGCAGTCCGCCAGGGCTCATCTGCGATGCAGCCGGCACGCTGTATGTCCCTACGGGCTACTCCCGGGATGTCGTGGTCATCGATCCCGGGACAGGGACGGTTGTAAGAACGTATCCGAACATAGGCTATTCCATAGATGCGGCATTGGACGGTGCGGGGCATCTTATCGTGCCGGATATGACTGGCTCGGTGATCACGCGTGTCGACCTGGTGACGGGGGGCAGTACTGTGATCGCAGGCACCGGTGTAGCCGGATCCGGACCTGAATGTGTGGATCCCATCACCGCCAGTATCGACTACCCCATGGGTGTTGCCGTAGGGCCGGATGGCAACGTATATTACAGCTCGTTCGGCAATCAGAAAGTTCGAAAGATATATGTCTCGCCGGGTAAAATTCCTATCAACGTCTCGGCATCCCTCAACCCTTCCTGTGCGGGAACGCCGGTGACCTTCGATTCGCAGTTCGTGAACCCGGGGAATCCCATCGGGATCTACAGATGGCTGGTAAACGGCACGGAAGAAGGCAGCAATGCATCTACTTACACGCCTGCCGTGCTTAATGACGGCGACATCGTCACCTGCCTGTTCACCCCTACGGGCGGCGATATTTGCGAAGCGGGCATCAGTGACCTGGCTGCGCAGGTATTGCCCGCGCTGGCGCCTGTCATCGATATCTCCACACCCTTGTCGACGCTTTGCGGCGTGCATACAGCTACTTTCACCGCCGACGTAAAGGAGGGAGGTGATCATCCTACCTATCAGTGGACGCTGAATGGCAATCCGGCGGGAAGCAATTCCAGCAGCTATGCGGCCACGGGCCTGGCGGACAAGGATGTCATACAGTGCAAGGTGACGGTGGATCCGGCGGCAAGCTGCATAGTCAGGCCCGATGCGAGCTCGACCCCTTTACAAATAAAGATCATCGAAGCGCCGGCGCCATCCGTGACGGTGAATGCCTCCAGCGAGTCGGTATGTCCGGGAGAAACGGTGCTATTCACGGCGACAACGCAGGATGCAGGTACCGGGTTCGACTACCAGTGGACGCTCAACGGCGGGAAGGTAGGGGACAACAGCAATACCTACCAGGATGCGCAGCCGCATGATGGAGACATCGTCTATTGCCTTTTGACGGGCGTGCAGACGGCTTGCGCAACGGGACAGCCGGTGGTGTCCGATCCCAAAACCATTACTGTAAAAAAGGCGCCTGATATCAGGCTGCCATTCACCGACACCACGATATTTCCTGGTCAGCAGATCGTCCTGCTGGCGGATATACAAGGGAGCGTACGATCCCGGCAATGGAGCCCAGCCGATGAGCTCATCGATGCGACGGCCCTGACACCGCAGACGGCGCCGATGACCCGGGCCCTGACCACCTTCCGGCTCAGCGTTACTTCCGTCGACGACTGTTCCACCTATAAAGATGTGGTAGTCAGGGTATTCTATAAGCTAAGCCTTCCCGGCAGCTTTACTCCCAACGGGGATGGGAACAACGATGTTTTCAGGATCCCGCCATTTGTCCCCATACAGCTTGAAGAGCTTTCGGTATATGACCGCTGGGGTAATAAAGTTTTCAGCACGCAACATGCGGACACAGGCTGGAATGGCACCAGCAATGGCCGGGCATGCCCGACAGGAACTTATGTTTATGTCATAAGAGGCCGGACGATCCGGGGCAGCGTGTTTACGAAAGGGACGGTGATCCTTTTGCGATAGGAATTTGAAACTTTCTAATTCTACAGCACGTATCTTTGCCATCCCAAAAATAAAGGTTGATGAAAGTCATGAAATTCGGAGGTACATCGGTCGGCAAGCCCGAACGCATGCGCCAGGTTAGCCAGCTGATCACCAAAGACAAGGAAGCTACAATAGTCGTATTGAGCGCGCTCAGCGGCACTACCAACTCTCTCGTAGAGATCGGCAATTCCATCGCATCGGGCGACAGGGAGCTGGCCCGTCAGCAGATCGGGAAGCTGGAAGCCCACTACCAATCCTTTATAAAGGACCTGTTAAAGGGTGAAAAGACCTATGCGAAGGCGAAAGCCATCGTGGCCGAGCACTTCGAATTCCTCACCATCATCCTCCGCATATCTTTCAGCGAAGCGCTGAGCAAGGACATCCTGGCCCAGGGTGAGCTGCTGTCCACCAAGCTCTTTTCCGTATTCCTGGAAGAGAATGGCATCGATCATGTGTTGCTGCCCGCCCTGGAGTTCATGAGCATCGACAATCATGACGAGCCGCAGGTCAACAGCATCAAGACCCGGCTGGGTCACCTGCTGCAGCAGCACCGCGATAAGACCTTGTTCATAACCCAGGGATATATCTGCCGCAATGCCCGGGGCGAAGTGGATAACCTGAAAAGAGGGGGCAGCGATTACAGCGCCTCCCTGATCGCCGCCGCCATCAATGCCTCGGTCTGCGAGATCTGGACGGACATCGACGGCATGCACAACAACGACCCCCGCGTGGTCAAGAAGACCTTCCCCATCGAACAGCTCAGCTTCGAAGAGGCTGCGGAGCTGGCGTATTTTGGCGCCAAGATCCTGCATCCGGCCTCTATCTGGCCCGCGCAATTCTATAAAGTGCCGGTTAAGCTGCTGAATACGATGGAGCCCGAGGCAAGAGGTACGCTTATCGCGGAAGAGGCCGGTTCGGTAGGGGTCAAAGCCATCGCCGCCAAGGACGGGATCATCGCCATCAACATCCGCAGCAGCCGTATGCTCCTGGCCTACGGCTTCCTGCGCAAGATATTCGAGGTATTCGAAAAGTACCGCACTCCCATCGATATGATCACTACCTCCGAAGTGGCCGTATCCGTCACCATCGACAATTCCGTCGACCTGAAAGCCATCGTAAAGGAGCTGGAGCCGTTTGGCACCATAGACGTGGAAGAGAATCACAGCATCGTCAGCATCGTCGGTAATGAGATCTCGCAGACACCGGGAGTGCTGGCCAGGCTCTTCGAAGCGATGACGCCTGTCCCCATCCGGATGGTAAGCTACGGCGGCAGCAAGCACAATGTGTCCCTGCTGATACCTTCCAGCTACAAGACGACAACCTTACAGCTGCTGAATAAGGGATTGTTCGGCCTGGAGTAGGCTGATTATTTCTTCAGCCACCCGTTGTCGCCGAACCAGGTCATCAGCCTGTCGAACCACATGTCCTTCGTGGAATTGTTATGCAGTCCAAAGCCGTGACCCCCGTGAGGGTAGATATGCATTTGCGCCTGCACGCCGTTGTGCAGCAATGATTCGTAAAAATGGATGCTGTTGGCTACGAGCACCACCTGGTCATCACCTGCATGTATGAGGAAGGTGGGCGGTGTGGAGGGGCTTACCTGGAGCTCGTTGGAATATTCCCTGATCTTTTCCGGTGTCGGCGTTTTACCGATGAGGTTCTCCCGGGAGCCGCGGTGCGCTATGCTGTCGTAGAAGCTGATGACAGGGTACATAAGGATCATAAAGGTAGGCCGCAGGGAGATATGGTCGGGGTTGTCGATATATGCTTTGGAGAAATGGGTGCCGGTGGTGGAAGCCAGGTGGCCGCCGGCGGAAAAGCCGATGATGCCAACGCGACCGGTGTCGACGCCCCATTGGGCGGCATTCTGGCGAACCAGCTGGATGGCCCGCTGGGCATCCTGCAAGGGGCCGATGTCTTTCTGTGGCATCGTCTCGTCGCTGGGTAGACGATATTTCAGCACAAAGGCGGCAATGCCCTGTTCGTTGAGCTTTTGGGCTATTTCGACACCTTCATGCCCCATGGCCAGGTGTTGATAGCCGCCGCCGGGAACGACGACGACAGCCATTCCCGTAGCTTTTTCTTTGGAGGGAAGGAAGATCTTCAGCGTCGGGCGACTGACGAGGCTAAGGCTCCACTTGTTGTTGGGGTCGGACGTTTCCTTATCGGGCGTCGGCTTTGAATTGGGGATCGCTCCGTTGTAAAGGGGGATCTCCTGTTGTTGTGCATGGGCGATGATCATCAGGTGAAAAACGGTTAGAACGGTGAAGATCTTTTTCATGTGTATTACAATGGCCTTAAAAATAGGAAAAGGGGCCGAATTGGCCCCTTTTATAAGAAACTTTAAGAAGGTTATAATAACAGCATAGCATCTCCGTAGCTGAAGAAGCGGTATTTGTCCTTGATGGCCTTTTTGTAGGCTTCCATTGCCAGGTCATAACCGGCGAAAGCGCATACCATGATCAGCAGGCTGGTCTTCGGCAGGTGGAAGTTGGTCACCAGGGCATCCGCGATATTGAACTGGTAAGGCGGATGGATGAAGGTATTGGTCCAGCCTTCGGAGGGCTTCAGCAGCTTTTCAGCCGTGAAGGAGGATTCTACTGCGCGCATGGTGGTGGTGCCGATGCTGCAGATACGATGGCCTCCCATACGGGCTTTGTTGACGATCTTGCAGGCGTCTTCCTCGATCCGGTAGTATTCAGCATCCATCTTGTGTTTGCTGAGGTCTTCCACTTCGATGGGACGGAAAGTGCCCAGGCCGGTGTGGAGAGTGACCTCAGAGAAACGAATGCCTTTAATCTCCAGTCGTTTAATGAGCTCTTTGCTGAAATGCAGGCCGGCAGTGGGGGCTGCTACAGCTCCTTCATGCTTGGCATACACCGTCTGGTAACGCTCCTTATCCTCTTCGTCGGGTTTTCTTTTGATGTATTTGGGGAGGGGTGTCTCGCCCAGGATCTCCAGCACCTGGCGGAACTCATCGTCGCTGCCATCCCATAGGAAGCGGATGGTCCGTCCGCGGCTGGTGGTGTTGTCGATGACTTCCGCTACCAGCTCGTCATTGTCGCCGAAGTAAAGCTTGTTGCCGACACGGATCTTACGGGCAGGGTCGACGATGACGTCCCAAAGGCGATTGGGCTTGTTCAGCTCGCGGAGGAGGAATACTTCGATCTTGGCGCCCGTCTTTTCCTTGCGGCCGTACATACGTGCCGGAAAAACCTTTGTATTGTTGACAACGAATACGTCCTTGTCATTGAAATAGTCGAGAATGTCCCTGAAATGTTTGTTCTCGATCTGGCCTGTCTGACGATGAACAACCATCATCCGGCTGTCTTCTCTTTTTTTCGCAGGGTGCTGGGCAATGAGATTTAGGGGAAGGTCAAACTTGAACTGTGAAAGCTTCATGTGGATTCGTTGTTTTTATTTCGCACATGATACCAGGTAGGTGGTAATGATATAACGGAGGATTTCCGGCACAAACCAGGTCTTACGGCACCCGATTTGATATCATGTTACGGCATGATTTTAAGCGTGCGAAGGTAAGAAGAAAAGTAAAAAAAACAAAATAAAGTTTGGACAACGAAATCATTAACGTTGCGCATAATGAGATGGACCCCTACGCAGAAGTACTTTGTGGCGCTGATCTTATTCCTGCTTCCGGCATCCTTCCTGACGGCGACGGCGCAACGGAGGGCTGAAAAGAAATATCCGGCCCTGCTATGGGAGATCACGGGCAATGGTCTTAAGAAGCCTTCCTATCTCTTCGGTACGATGCATGTCAGCAGCAAGCTCGTTTTCCATCTTAGCGACTCGTTTTACCTGGATATCCGCAATGCGGAGGTAGTGGCCCTGGAGCTGGATCCCCAGCTTTGGCAGGATCAGCTGTTCCGGTTCCAGAAGATGCAGACAAATCTACGGTTTTACACCCAGGGCGCTCCCGGGGACTTTATAAATGAGCGGTCTTTTCAGCTGGAAAAGTATGAGGACAGGCTTAAAACCGCCCTCAGCGACGAACCCACCGTTATTAATGGCCTTCTTTACCGGACCTTCCAGTCCCGTGCAGATTTCGAGGAGGACACCTACCTTGACCTGTATATCTACCAGACGGGAAAGAAGCTGGGGAAACAGGCGACGGGCGTCGAAGACTATTTCCAGACAGAGCAGCTGGTGATGGAAGCCGCCCAGGATATGATGAAAGATAAAAAGAAGCGCGCGCCGGACCTGGACGGGACCTCGCCTTATGAGCTGGAGCGTAAGACCCAGGAGGCGTACAGAAAGGGCGACCTTGACATGCTGGACTCCCTGGAGAAGCTCATGCAGCCTTCGGAGGCATATATGGAAAAATTCCTGTATCGCAGGAATGACATACAGGCGGCGTCGATAGATAGCATCGTCCGGCGTCATTCGCTCTTTGTAGGGGTCGGCGCGGCCCACCTACCGGGGAAACGGGGTGTCATCGAGATCCTGCGGCGAAAAGGCTATACGCTCCGGCCTATTACCATGCCTGACCGGGATGCTACGCAAAAGGACGATATCGATAAGATCAGGGTACCTGTCAGCTTTTCTACTTTTACGGCCGAGGACGGGGATTTCTCCGTACAGCTGCCGGGGAAGCTGTACAGGCGCGGCGAAGGCCGCACCGCCGACAGCTGGCAGTATGCCGATATGAGCAACGGCGCTTATTATATGATCGGGCGGGTAAAGACCCATGGCGGCTTCCTTGGCCAGAACGAGGAGCTGATCCTGCGGAAAGTAGACTCCATGCTGTATGAGAATATACCGGGTAAGATCCTGAAGCGGACGTCCATTACCCGCAGCGGGTATAAGGGATTCGATATCACCGGCCGGACCCGCCGGGGAGATATACAGCGGTACAATATCCTCGTGACCCCTTATGAGGTCCTCGTCTTCAAAATGAGCGGTACCAACAACTATGTAGAGGGCAAGGAGGCGGACCAGTTCTTTGGTTCCATCTCGATCCATCCCCCGGGTCCGGCCGGATGGACGGATTTTTCTCCGGCGCAGGGAGGTTTCCAGGTCCGGCTGCCCGGACAGCCATCCGGGTTCAGAAATACCTCGAATGCAGATGGCATCACCCGTTGGGAATATGAATCGGTGGATTCCGCTACCGGCGACGCCTTCCTGGTCTGGAAGAAGTCGGTACACAATTATCATTTCCTGGAAGAGGATACGGCCGATCTGGCGCTGATGGAAGAGAGCTTCCGCCTTTCAGACTGGATAGAGAGGTCCATTACCCGGCGTACGGGTTTGTACAAAGGATATCCCTGTCTCGAGGCTGTCTACCAGATGAAAGACGGGGCCTATATACGGGCAAAATTTCTTATCAGGGGGCCGCATTATTACCTCCTGGCCAGCCGGAGCCATAACAAGGACAGGACCTTTCCCCTGTTCTTCAATTCCTTCGGGTTTACACCTTACCGCTACAGCAACTTCCACACGTATGTAGATACCTTTGTCAATATAACCGTTACCACACCTGTTGTACCGGACATCGACGCCGGTATGAGAAGACTGATCGAGCGGACATCCAGCGAAGAGTTCCTGAACGCCGTACCTGACTACAACAGCTACTGGCCCCGCGCCAAGACGGCCCTGTTCCAGGACGATTCAACAGGGGAAGCCGTCTTCGTATCCATGGAGACCTTTCCAAAGTATTACTTTCCCAGGGATACCGCACGCTTCTGGAAAGATGAGAGCAATGAACGCAGGTTGAAGGAAGACCTGGTCATTCGCAGCAAGCAGCCCTTCCGGATGGACGGCGCCGACAACAATGTTCCCGGCTACAAGTACCTGCTGGTGGATACGAATACGTCGAGGTGCCTGACCTCCTGGATATTTTTGAAAGACAACCGGCTGTTCAGGGTCATTTCCCTGGGCGACACCCTGCAGGAGACCTCTCCGTTCATCAATAAGTTCTTTACCACCCTTCGTCCCGTAGACAGGAAACTGGGACCTCCCGTCTTCCGGAACAAGCTGGATACTTTTTTCAGTGACTTCTATAGCAGGGATTCCTTGCTCAGCCGGAAGGCGAAAGAAGCCATCCCCAATGTCTATTTTGGTGCGGGCGGGCTCCCTTTGCTGCTGAAGGCCATTCGTACGCTGCCCTATAATGGAAAGGACTATTTCGACACGAAGACCCGATTGATCAATGAGCTTGGCTATATCGACGACCCGGCCACTGTCAGGCAGGTAGTGGAAGCGTTGAAGGATATCTATGAACGGGCCGGTGATACCAGCACTTTTCAGAATGTAGTCTTCAAGGCGCTGGCCCGTCACAGGACCCTGCCGGCCTATGAGCTGTTAAGGACGCTGCTGATACAGGACCCGCCCGTATTCGACAACAGTACAGATTACAACGCGCTCTTTGTGGAGCTGCGGGATTCACTGGCGCTGGCACGTACGCTGTTCCCCGATCTGCTGCAGATGGCCACCGTGGATGATTACAAGTCCAATGTCCAGTCCCTGCTGGCTACGCTGGTAGACAGCGGCTATCTCAGGAGCAGTGATTATGAGTCTTATTTCAGCCAGTTGTATTTCGATGCGCGGATACAATGGAAGAAGCAGGAAGGAAGGGATGAAAAGCGGCTGCAGAAAAAGGAAGAGGACGGCGATGAATCGGTGCGTTTCGACAATGAAGAAGAGACGGACGACCTGCTGGCGGACTATGCTGTGCTCCTGATGCCTTTTTACGACAGGAATGCCACAGTACCTCATTTCTTCAATAAGCTGCTGCAAAGCAGGGATCCGGCGCTTCGGCTCAGCACCGCGATACTGATGTTACGGAATAACCGGCCGGTAGCGGACTCCATCATCCAGGCGCTGGCTGCCAGCGATCAGTACAGGAGCACGCTGCTGAAAGAGCTGACAGGCATACACAAGACGGACCGCTTCCCCCGCAATTTCCATAACCAGGCAGATGTTGCCCGTAGCCTGCTCGTGAGCAATAAAGGCGGCGTCGACTTCTTCGATGTACAGCTGGTGGATAAGAAGATGGTGCAATTCCGGCAGCATAAGGGGTACATCTATTTTTTCAGGTATAAGATCACAAAGGACGACGAGTGGCAAATAGGCCTGGGCGGCCTGCAGCCTGTCAATGGGAAGGAGGTCGGCACCGACGATGATTTTGTACGGTTGACGGGCAAAAAGCTGCGGGCGGATATCCCGGTCAGGGACCAGTTTGAAAAACAGCTGAAGCAGCTGCTGTTCTCCAAGCGCAAAAGCGCGCATTCCTTCTATCTTGACAACGATTACTACAGCGATCGTTCAGATGATGATTAATGGACGATGCCTTTTGGTACGGCGGCTATCAGCTGTTGGGTGTACGCCGAACGGGGGTGACTGTATATTTCTTCCGCATCACCCATCTCTTCTATTTTTCCTTTGTTCATGACCATGATCCTGTCGCTGATGTAGCGGATGACGGAAAGATCATGCGATATGAATACGACGGTGAAGCCAAATTCTTTTTTGAGATCGTTGAGCAGGCTGAGCACCTGTGCCTGTATGCTGACATCTAGGGCGGATACGGATTCATCGCATACCACGAAGGAGGGGCGGAGGGCCAGTGCCCGGGCGATGACGATGCGTTGTCTTTGCCCACCGGAGAATTCGTGGGGGTATCGGTCGTAGTGGTCGGCGGAAAGGCTGACCTTTTCCAGGAGAGAGATGACCTGGCTTCTGCATTCGGCGGCGGTAGAGGCGCGGCCATGAACCTTCAGGACTTCCGCGATGGCGGCGCCGACGGTAATGCGGGGATTGAGGGACGAATAAGGGTCCTGGAAGACGATCTGCATATGGCTGCGCAGCTTTTTCAGCTCGCCGGCGGTGTAGGAGGAAAGATCTCTGCCGTCGAAGGTGATAGCTCCGCCGGTGGGTTCGATCAGCCTGAGAAGGGCTCTCCCCAGGGTGGTCTTGCCGCAGCCGGATTCGCCGACAAGGCCCAGCGTCTCGCCTTTATAGATATCGAAGCTCACGTCGTCGACAGCTTTTGTCCA
>Ga0247761_1000264_pt1 | contig 10074 bp, 7 predicted proteins | sample UWRJL111311C4_FD_179915 | JGI IMG/M metagenome (GOLD analysis project Ga0247761, IMG submission 179915) | Plant litter microbial communities from Arlington Agricultural Research Station in Wisconsin, United States - UWRJ-L111-311C-4 | ecosystem: Environmental > Terrestrial > Plant litter >...
CAGCTTGAATCCCGCCTTGCTGTAGTCTGTATGCGCTATCCAGGCTATCGCCCAGAAATGAGGGAACTGCCAGAAGAACTGGATAGCAAAAAGCACCCAGCCGCCTGCGCTGACATCATCATTGCCCGCCGCCCAGCCTATAAGACAGGGCAGACTGCCGGGTACGGCCCCCACCAGCACCGAGATCGAGCTCACTTTCTTCAACGGCGTGTAGATAAAGGCATACAGAAAAAGACTGAAAGCCGCCAGCATCGCCGACAACGCATTGAATCGCCACCACAGGATCACTACTCCCAACAGACCCGCGATGACGGCAAAAGCCCAGCCCTCCTGGACGCTCATCCTGCCCGAAGCCACCGGCCGGTTAGCCGTCCGCTTCATCATCGCATCCGTATCCTTCTCCACCACCTGGTTGATGGCATTGGCGCTGCCTGTCACCAGCATCCCGCCCAAAAAGAACAGCAGGATCGATGCCCAGTCAAACTCCTTTACCTTCGGCGCCAGCAAATAGCTGATCAACGCCGAGAACACTACCATGAAGCTGAGGTTGAACTTGATCAGCAGTTTATAGTCCTGCAGCTTACCGGATAATTTGAAAGAACTGTTGTTTGCGCTCATTAATGTGCGCTTTCATTGCTCCCAAGCGGCTCGGTCTGGGGTATGAAGTCCCTTCCGTCCTTGGCATAATCATACGCCCAACGATGTACTTCGGGTATTTCTCCAGGCCAGTTGCCATGACCGGGACGGATCGGCGTCGTCCACTCCAGGGTAGTTGCACCCCAGGGGTTCTGCGTGATCACCTTCCTTCCCTTGAATATGGAATAGAAGAAATTGAACACGAAGAGCAGCTGAACGGCAAACACCACCATCGCCACCGTCGAGATAAAGCGGTTCAGCCCTTCAAACTGGTTGAAGGAAAGCCAGCCGCTGTAATCCAGGTAACGCCGGGGCATACCCGCCAATCCCTCATAGTGCATCGGCCAGAAAATAAGATAAGCCCCGATGAACGTAACCCAGAAATGGATATACGACATCGTATTGTTCAGGTACCTTCCATACATCTTGGGGAACCAATGGTAGATCCCGGCAAACATACCCAGGATACCGGATACCCCCATTACGATATGGAAGTGCGCAATTACAAAATAAGTATCGTGCAGCTGGATATCCAGGGTGGAGTTACCCAGGAAGATACCCGTCAGACCGCCGGAGATGAACATGCTCACGAAGCCGATGGCGAAAAGCATCGCCGGCGTGAACCGGATATTCCCCTTCCATAAGGTGGTCAGCCAGTTGAATACCTTGATGGCGGACGGTACGGCGATCAGCAGGGTCAGCAATACGAACACCGATCCCAAGAACGGGTTCAGACCCGTGACGAACATATGGTGCGCCCACACGAGGAAGGCCAGGATGGCAATGGCAAACATCGATCCGACCATGGCCATATAGCCGAAGATCGGCTTCCGTGCATTCACGGACATAACCTCGGATACGAGTCCCATCGCCGGCAAGATGATGATATACACTTCCGGGTGCCCCAGGAACCAGAACAAGTGCTGGTACAGGATGGCAGAGCCGCCTTCATTCGGAAGCGCTTTATTCGTAGATGCGATAAAGATGTCGGAAAGATAGAAGCTGGTGCCGCCATGACGGTCGAACAACAGCAGGATAAAGCCGGACAGCAGCACAGGGAAGGACAATACACCCAGGATCGCCGTAAAGAACAGCGCCCAGATCGTCAGCGGCATACGGGTCATTCCCATACCCTTCGTCCGCAGGTTGAGGATCGTGGAGATATAGTTCAGACCACCCAGCAGCGAAGAGACGACGAAAAGCGCCATCGCGATGATCCAAAGGTCCATACCCGTCTTGGAACCTTCCGACGCGTCACCCAGGGCGCTTAACGGAGGATAGGACGTCCAGCCGCCGCTGGCAGGACCCGTCTCGACGAACAGGGAAGACAGCATCACCACGCTGGCCAGCCAGAAGAACCAGTAGGACAGCATGTTCAGGAAAGGGGACGCCATATCACGTGCGCCCAGCTGCAGGGGAATGAGGAAGTTCGCGAACGTTCCGCTCAATCCGCCCGTCAACACGAAGAACACCAGCACCGTACCATGCATGGTCACCAGCGCATAGTAGAATTCCGGCTGGATCTGACCACCCTTGGCCCATTTGCTGCCCAGCAGGTCCTCCAGGATCGGGAAGTGCGTATCGGGATAGCCCAGCTGCAGACGGAATAACACCGACATCAAGCCTCCCAGGATAGCCCATACCATCCCTGTGATCAGGAATTGCTTGGCTATCATTTTATGGTCCTGGCTAAAGACGTACTTGGTTATAAAAGTCTCTTTGTGATGATGGCCATGGTCATCGTGATGCGCATCGTGCGCCGTCACCGCTCCTGCATGTCCATGTACTGTTGCTTCGTTGCTCATTAGAAAAAAATTTAAAATCTACTTACTGTATCCCCGCAGTAGCAGGATTCTTTGGCAGTGTATCAATTTTTGGCGCACTGGAAGGGTCCTTATCAGGGAACACCTGCACATAGTTGGCCTTTTGTTTCGCTCTCCAGAGTATAAACTCTTCCTTCGTCACCACCTTGATCACCGCGCGCATGGTATAGTGCCCCTTGCCGCACATCTGATCACAGGACAGCTCATATTCGAATTCCGGTTTGCCCAGCTTCTTCTTCATCTCATCCGTGGTATACTTCGGTATGAACCACAGCGTGGTCGGCGTACCGGGCACGGCATCCATCTTCTGCCTGAAATGCACCAGGCCTACGTCATGCACCACATCCCGGGAATTGATGATCAGCTTTATCGGCTGATCCTTGATGATATACATCTCATTACCCACGACGATGTCGTCATGTCCATAAGGATCATCCCACAGCAGCCCGAGGGAATTACCCGCCGCATCGTCGATGTTCTTGTAATACTTCTTGCCGAATACATTGTCCTTTCCGGGGTAACGGAAGATCCAGCCGAACTGCTTGCCCGTTACTTCCACCTGCATAGCATCGGCAGGAGCCTCGCCCGTGATACGGAACCAGTAGAAAAGACCAAATCCCACCAGCACCGTCAACGCGATGGCCGGCACCACCGTCCAGATGATCTCCAGGCGGTTGTCATGCGGGAAATAATAGGCCTGTCTTTTCTCGGAATACTGGTATTTATAAGCAAACCAAAAAAGAAGGATCTGCGTGATCAGGAACACCACCCCCGTGATCGCGATGGTGATATACAGCATGGTGTCGATGTTCTCCCCGTGTTTGGAAGCAGACTCGCCCAGGATCTTACCCCGGTACAGCTCGTTGCACCAATATACCCCGATCAGTCCCAGCACAAGGAACGCTATCATCAGGAAGCCATTGATACGGTTGTTCTGCTCGAAATTTTTCTTTTCGCCCTTCAATACACCTACATACTCACTCGCCTTCGCGATCTGAAAGGTGATGAGAAAGCCCAAAAACAGGATCAATAACAGAAAAATGGTTGACATGATAATCTATTAAACGATTTTTAAGTATGGTGGATGATACTTTCTTTCAGGAATGGGTGATTCCTGGCCAGCAGGGGGTATTTGCTCAACACCTGTCCTGTCTGCCACATGATCAGCCCCACAAATCCCAGCGCGATACCGAAATCGAACAAATTCATATGGATCTCTTTCGGGAATGTACCCGCAAAAACCATTTGATAAAAGTCCAGCCAGTGCCCGAAGATGATCAGTATGGACATGAAAGTCACCGTTGCATAATTACGTTTGGAGCTCCGCTTCATAAAGATCAGCAGCGGGCAAAGGAAGTTGATGACCAGGTTCAGGTAGAAAATGCCCTGGTAGGTACCTTCGAACCTGTTCTTGAAATAGATGGTTTCCTCGGAAATGTTGGCATACCAGATCAGCATAAACTGGGCAAACCACAGGTAAGTCCAGAAAATGGAGAAGGCGAACTGGAACTTGCCGAGGTCATGCAGGTGCTCCTGGTTCACATACTCCAGGTATCCCCTGTTCTTGAGATAGATGACGAACAATGTCATCAGCGCTACGCCCGATACGAAGGAGCTGGCGAATGTATACCAGCTGTACATGGTCGAGAACCAATGCGCATTGATGCTCATCAGCCACAGCCAGGGCGTTACGGACGCCACCGTCAAAGCGAACCAAACGATAAAAATGGCCGCCCATACCGTATTCGTAAAGATATATTTCCTGCCTTCTGCAATGCTAAGGGGCTTATCGTCGATGCTGCGGGACAGCTTACGCATCTTCCAGCCAAGCACCATCCACAGCCCGATGGTCAGAACCGTATAAACAGTAAAGAACGTAGGGCTTAGAAAACCTTTCTTGCCATTCAATATCTCGTCATGCGCTACATTGTCCTTGTTCAACCATTCATAAATGGTATCCTTTCCGCCAAAGACAATGCACATCAGGATAATAAAAGTTATAGTGCCGATGGGGATCACTGAGGCGGAAATTGCCTCGGTTACCCTGCGGAATGACATCTGGAAACCACCCCAGGCCAGCGTGGTCGCACACATGAAGAACATGGCCGCATTCACGATCAGCAGGAAGTATACGCTATTCTGCAGCATCGTTGACCAGAAACGCGTACCGTGATCGGCATTGCCATACATGACGTATCCAATGATCAACGCAAGTATACCCACCCCCATCAGACCTAAGGACCATTGTTTGTATCGGCCGGGTATTTCAAAATGTTCTTTAATCGATGACATCCGAGAATGATTTAGTGTGTTCTTTAATCCTTTATTTCTTCATGGTTGTATCAGATGCTGCAGCGCCGGACTGCACTGGCTTCGGCGCCGTTGTGCTGGCTGCCGTAACCTTTCCTCCGCCTTGCTTCGACTTGATATAGGAGATCACCATCCACCGCTGATGCGTGTTCAGCTGCGACGCGTAGCTGCCCATCTTGTTCTTGCCATAGGTAACGGAATAGTACATCTGGCCGTCGGGCATTGCCTCATAACGTGCGTCGCCCACCAGCGTAGCCGGCTTGGAAGGGAAAGGCCCGTCACCGCCCTTGTACAGGGGTCCGTTGCCGTCCAGCTTCGCGCCATGACAGATTGCGCAGTTCACCAGGTACAGCCGCTCTGCTTCCACCGTATCCATCGTGGTCAGCGGGTTCTTCACCAGCTTCGAAGCCGTATAGTTCGTAGTATCTCCGTCGGCATCCTTCGCCACCAGGAAAGGGAATAGCTCTCCTCTCTTGATTGTGCCTGCCACCGGTGTATTGCTGAAATGGATGCCTTTTTTCTCCAGTTCCTTTTTGACCTCTTCGGTGACGGAGTAAGTTTCATATGCCCGGCTGTACGCCATGTCAGGCATGTAAACTCTACCCGGCTTGCGCCTTACGCCGTCGCAGCTGGCTGCGAGGACGACTACGGATACAACTAACATTATTTGAGTCAAAGTTCTTCCGGAAAAATAGCCCTTTGCCTCAAATGCGCTTTTGTCTGACCTGCGGTCAGCGTACCTACGGTCCGCTACGATGGATAATTTTTTCATTCTATAAGAATTCAGCGTTCTTTTTTCTTTTTATACTTAACCTAAGGCTATTCCGTCCTTGTTGTCATAAGGCAGCTTCGTCTTGTCATAGGTCCCCAGCCACCAGCCCGTCTCCGCTACCTGCGTATTGATCCCCTTCGCCCCCAGCGACCCTAAAAATGCCTGCACATCCGTCTCATTGCTCTTTCCCGTCAGCTCTATCACGATGGTGAACTGGTCATCCGTGCTGCGCAGGTTGAAATGATGCTTCCGCACGAAAGGAGCCAGGTTGCACAGGTAACAAAATGTCAATACCATCCCTACGGCAGAGAACAATACGGTCAGCTCGAATGTAATAGGTATCCATGCGGGCAGATCGAAGTGCGACTTACCGCCAAAATTTATCGGCCAGTCGGAATTGAAGATCCAGCCGATGCCGCTCAACGCCGTAGTCGTACCGGTAATCCCGTAGATGAACCCGGCCGTATGCAGGCTCGTATCCCGCAGCCCCATCACCTGGTCCAAACCATGTATCGGCATGGGCGTATACACGTCATGGATCTTATAGCCCGCTTTACGAATTTTTTTCACTCCTTCGAAAAGCTCCGGCTCATCTTCAAAATATCCGACAACGAATTTTTTTACTGCCATAATCTTTTATTGTTATAATATCTTCTTCTTATTTGAATACCGCTGCTCTCCGCTGTTAATGCGCCGTATGGGCGGCATGTTCCTCATGTCCGTGATGCGCATGCTCGCTGGCAAACTCTTCCACTGATTCCGACTCGATAGCGCCCATCTTCTCCTTGTAGATCGCCCCGGATTTCTTCAGGATATGCTTGATCTCCGCAATGGCGATGACCGGGAAGAACTTCGAGAACAGGAAGTAGCAGGTAAAGAACAATCCGAATGTGCCCATATAGAACCCGATCTCCCATATAGTAGGCCGGTAATACGTGGACCAGCTGCTGGGCAGATAGTCACGGTAGACAGATGTGACGATGATCACAAAACGTTCGAACCACATCCCGATATTTACGATCACCGACATAAAGAACGTGACGGTAATGTTCCTTCTCATTTTCCTGAACCAGAAGATCTGCGGCGACAATACGTTACAGCCCATCATCAGGTAATAGCTCCATCCATAAGGACTGAAGATATTTACGCGGTTTTGCATAAAAGCCCAGTTCTCGAAAGGATTCTGACCATACCAGGCAATGAACAGCTCCGTGAGATAGGCCACCCCTACGATGGAACCCGTCAATACGATGACCTTATTCATTACTTCTATATGCTCCAGTGTAATATATTCTTCCAGCTTCAGCACCTTCCTGGTCACCAGCAGCAGGGTCTGCACCATGGCAAAACCCGAAAAGATGGCGCCCGCAACGAAGTAGGGAGGGAAGATGGTGGTATGCCAGCCGGGAATGACGGAGGTGGCGAAGTCAAAGGATACGATGGTATGTACCGAAAGTACCAGGGGTGTGCTGAGGCCGGCCAGCACGAGTGACAATGCCTCATGACGCTGCCAGTGCTTGGTGGATCCCGTCCATCCAAAAGAAGCTACGCCGTAGAACATCTTCCTCCATTTCAGCTTTGCCCTGTCCCGCACGGTAGCAAGGTCAGGGAGGAGCCCGGAATACCAGAACAACAGCGATACGGTGAAGTACGTCGAGATCGCGAACACGTCCCACAGCAGCGGGGAGTTGAAGTTCACCCACAAAGGTCCGCGGGTGTTGGGATAGGGCATTACAAAGAACGCCATCCACACACGACCCATGTGCCAGATCGGGAACTGACCGGCGCACATAACGGCGAAGATCGTCATGGCCTCGGCGGCGCGGTTCACACCCGTACGCCATCCCTGGCGGAACAGCAGAAGGATCGCGGAGATCAGGGTCCCGGCGTGACCGATACCTACCCACCAAACGAAGTTGGTGATGTCCCAGCCCCATCCGATGGTCCTGTTCAGGTTCCACTGGCCAACCCCATAGATCACTTCATGCGTGACGGAGATGATCCCGAAAGTCAGCAGCAATACGGAGATCAGAAAGCCCACCCACCATGCACGGGTAGGAGTGGCTTCTATGGGGCGCACTATATCTTCCGTGACTTCGTGATAACCTTTCTGACCTTCAACCAAGGCTGGTCTTACCTGCGATTCGTACCTTAATGATGACATAGTATTTTGAGCTTTTAGACCTTAAATTTTACTTATGCGTGCTTTTCTGCATGCTTTTCTTCGGCGCCGCCCATCTCCTTCTCTTCCTTCACGCCCCTGATCACATCCGTATGACGGACCTTGGCCAGGTAGTTCACATTCGGCAGCGTATGTACTTCCTCGATGACATAGAACAGGCGGTTGGCTTGTTCCTTCCTCGTCCTGCTCACCAGGCTCTCGTGATCATTTACGTTGCCGAATACGATGGCGTCGGAAGAGCAGGCCTGCTGACATGCCGTCCTTACGTCTTCCAGGTCCTTCAGCTGACGGTTTTCCTTCTTCGCCTTCAGCTTGCCTTCCTGCAGTCGTTGTACACAGAATGAACATTTTTCCATCACGCCGCGGCTGCGGACTGTGACATCCGGGTTCAGCACCATGCGGGTCAGATCATCGTTCATCTGGAATACGGCAGGATCGAGCTTGCCCACCGTCGTCTGGTCCTGGTTGTCGGGGAAGCTGTCTGCGCCCGTGTAATCAGCCCAGTTGAAACGACGTACTTTATAGGGACAGTTGTTGGCGCAATAGCGGGTACCGATACAACGGTTGTACGCCATCTGGTTGAGTCCCTCGCTACTGTGGTTGGTGGCCGCTACGGGACACACATTCTCACAGGGAGCATTGTCGCAATGCTGGCAAAGCATGGGCTGGAATACGGTCTGGATGCTGTTGGGATCGTCCAGGTCGCCGGCGAAATACCGGTCGATCCTGAGCCAGTGCATATCGTGGAAGCGTAATACTTCGCTCTTTCCTACGACGGACACATTGTTCTCCGCATTGCAGGCTACCACACAGGCGCCGCAGCCATAACAGGCATTCAGGTCGATGGACATGCCCCACTTGATGCCGGGCTTATCATAATAGGGATACAAGGTCCCTTGCTTATCGAATTTTTCTATTCCGCCAAAAGGCTTCAGCTCCTTCTCGCGCTCTTCTATGATCTCCTCAGGCGCCTTCACAAATGCGTCCAGCGTTATCTCTTTCACCACCTGCGTACGGCTCTCATAGGTGCTGTGGGTCTGTGTCTGGGCAATATCGTATTCGCCGATTGCTTTTTCTACTGAGGCGAGGGGGGCGCTCCATTCCACTGTCGTGCCGTTGAAGCTCAGCAACGGGAATGCATTCCAGCCGGCTCCGACCACAGACTTGCCGATGAAGTCGGCCGTATTCTCCGCCTTGGCGCTGCTGCGGCCAAAACCGACGGCGAGCCCGATGACATTATTATCCGTACCCGGTATGATCACCGCAGGCAGGGTCAGCTCTTTGTTGCCAACCTTGATCTTTATCAGCTGCTTCTTGGGGAATACTTCATATCCATCCGACTGGCGGCGATCGGCCAGGTCCAGGTTCCATGTATCCTTCGCAAACTTGGGGGACACGATGGCGTAGTTGTCCCAGGTGGCCTTGGTGATAGGATCAGGCAGCTCCAGCAGCCAGGGGTTATTGGCCTGCGCGCCGATACCGATCGCTACCTTCTGATAAATAACCAGCTCGAACCCAGTGCCCTTCTTTGTATTGCCGATGGCGGCGGCAGCCTCGCTGACCTTCGCGCCATTATAGGAAGCGCCGGCAATGGCAGGGGCCGTGGCCGGCTCGACCACACCTTCCTGCAGCGCTTTTTCATACGCTTCGATGCTGCCCAGCTTGCCCTTCCAGTATTCAGTAAAATAATGATCGTATGTATTGGTATTGCCGCTCCACTTCAACAGCGACTCTTCGAAAGGCCTCGTTTTGAACAGGGGCGCTATCGTCGGCTGGATAAAGCTGTAATAGCCGGGCTTTGCTTCGGCATCGCCCCAGCTTTCCAGGAAATGAGGAGCGGGCAGCACCAGCTTTACCAGCTCGGAGGTCTCATCCAGGCGGTCATTGAACGAAATGGTGGACTTTACTTTCGCCAGCGCAGCCTTGAAGCCGGCGGCATCATAATAGTCGTAAGCGGGATTCACGCCATAGATCAGCAGCGCGCCGACCTTTCCGCCGTTCATATCCGCAACCAGCGCATTCATCTCGCTGTCGATGCCCTGGCGGGTCAGCAGCGGAGCGGACCAGTCGATCGTAGTACCACCGGCGCCGATGGCTTCATTGATGGCATTCACCACCACCTGTATATCGGGATTGTTGCTGCCGCTGACGACCAGGGCCTTGCCCTTGTTGTCCATCAGGTCCTTGGCAGCCTTCCTGATACCAGCTTTCAGCTTCTCATCCAGTGCAGGAGCGGTGACACCGCCGCCCAGCTCGGCCAGCAGGGCCAGCGCAACAGCGCCCGCCTCGGAAGGACGATGGGTGTACCTGTCATCGGAATTGGCGCCCGTCATGGACAGCAAGCTCTCGAA
>Ga0247761_1000265_pt1 | contig 10073 bp, 5 predicted proteins | sample UWRJL111311C4_FD_179915 | JGI IMG/M metagenome (GOLD analysis project Ga0247761, IMG submission 179915) | Plant litter microbial communities from Arlington Agricultural Research Station in Wisconsin, United States - UWRJ-L111-311C-4 | ecosystem: Environmental > Terrestrial > Plant litter >...
CCCTATCTCCTTCAGTTCCTTTTTTGCCAGATCATACCGGAATACATAGCCCGTGGGCCAGGTGATGCAGTAGATCAGCCCCCGCTTTGTATCCATGCTCATAGTAAGGATGCCTTCCTGGTGAGGTGCAATGGCCAGATCATCGAACTTGCCGCTCTTCATGTCGTACGCAAGTATATGACCGCCGGGGTAAGCCTTGTATCCCGCGGGCGGTATACCCATTTTCTCCATTCCGTCCACCATGCTGTAATAGCCTACATGCGTGGCGAAGTACAGCTTCCCGTTGGATTCTGCGAACCGGACATGGCTCTTGCCCTGTACGATCGCCTTCAGGCCCTTTTCGCCGCAGGCCTCCGTGATATCCCCGCAATGATGGATCTTCCCGGTCCGCGGGTCGAACGAATACATCTGCCCGCCCGTGTCGATGGACTGCGAGCTCAGCACATAATAGATCTTGCCGTCACTGGCGGCAGAAATAGCATTATAGGTGTCGTGCGCTATCGCAAACCCTGAATTATATGTTTTACCTGCCAACTTTTTGGAGGGGCCTTGTGCAAATACTGCGGTCATCGTCATCATCAATATTAATCCGGTCAGTCTTTTCATTTTTTCTTATTTAACGCATCTGCATTAGCATGGATCTTTTCAATGGCATTGACAATATCATCCATATCGGGTTTATCCGCCAGCAGCATGGATTGATAGAACCATACTGCCTCTTCCTTACAGAGCTTGTCATTCAGCGGACAATCGTTCCGCTGATCATAGGCGCGGATGTCCAGGTCTGCCGCTGCATACATCTTTTTATAATTCTTCGAACTAAAAGCATCCTGCAGATAGGGCATCTTGTTCAACGGCGCATACCCCTCGCTGCAGGGGATCCCTTCTGCATTCAATGCTTTCAGGAACAGCTCCCTGGGCAGGCCCTTGAAACCTTCTTTTTTATATCGGAAGGGAAAGAGGTGGAAGGCCGCTTTGGTGACATTGTCATATAGTTTGTAAGGAATGACGCCGGGGATGGCGCCCAGCCTTTTGCTGAGATAGGCCGCATTCTCATTTCGTTTATCCGTCTCTGCGGACAACCGCCTGAGTTGTCCCAACCCGATGGCAGCCTGGTACTCCGTCAACCGCAGCTTGTTGCCCGCGATAAGAGTGCCGGCATTCACCTGTCCCACGACAGAGCCATAAGGATTGCCGTAGTTGTGATAGGAATAACATTTATCCATGAACTTCTCGTCATCGCTGGTGATCGCCCCGCCTTCGCCGATGGCCAGGTTCTTCGAGTTCTGGAAGCTGAAGCATCCCGCATGGCCAAAGCTGCCGACACGCTTATGGTTGATCTCGGCGCCATGTGCCTGGCATGCATCCTCGATCACTATCAGATCATGTTTTTTGGCAATCTCCATGATCCGCACCATATCCGCGGGCAATCCGAGAATGTGTACGGGCAGGATAGCCCGGGTCCTGGGCGTGATCTTTTCTTCGATCTTTTTTGGATCGATCTGCCAGGTCGCCACATCGGTGTCCGCAAATACAGGCATAGCGCCTGTAGCAAGCACAGCCGCCACCGTAGCGATAAAAGTATAGGGAGGCACGATCACCTCATCGCCGCCTCCGATACCCATCTGAAGGAGGGATGCAATAAGTGCATTGGTCCCGTTCACTACGGAAAGACATCTTTTTGTCCCTATAAACCCCGCCCATTCCTGCTCGAACTGCGTGACCAGCGACGCCCGCGACCAGATGCCACTGCGCAGATCGTCCACCACCAGCTTCTCATCCGTATCCTTGTTCCAGATAGGCCAGGTGGGCCAGGCCTTTGTCCGCACAGGTGCACCGCCCAAGGCAGCAGGCCCCTGGGCCCTCAGGAAAGAAGGGCTTAGCAACGCTCCGGCTGCAACGATTCCCGTAGACTTAATAAAGGCCCTCCGGCTTTTATGCTTCATAATGTTAGATTTTTATTTTTTTCTTCATCTCCTGGCGTGCTTTCTCCAATGTCGAAGCCAGGTTCACGGCTGCCCCACCCTTCCGGCGGCTCTCATCGGCAGCCGCCATAAAAACATAGATCTCCAGCGTCTCGGCTTCACTGACGGGAGATACTCCCGTCTCGAAAAACTGGATGATCTGTTTCAGCAACGCTTCATACCCCGAGTAGGGCCCTACCCTTGCGACGCCCTTCTCTCCAAAGACGGTGCCTCCATACTCATGCTGACCGGTACGGGTCCCACGAAAAGTGCCGATCCGGCCATCACTCCAGACACCCGTGACGACATCGGTACCCTCCGTATAAATACGGATGACCTCCTTGCAGCCGGTGCCCATCACCGTGATCAACGTCTCGACGCCATGAATGCCATACCAGAAAAAATCGGGATGATGCGGCTCCAGCGGCGCGGGACTAAAAGCGTCTGCCCCCAGCACCTTACCTACGGTACGTCCTTCCGCGATGTCCTGCATCCCTTTCATATACCGCAACGAGGACGCGGAAAAAACAGGTACTTTATATTTCCTGGCAGCCTCGAATATGGCCACTGTCTCTTCCAGCGTGCCTGCAACAGGCTTGTCTATGAATAATGTCTTTCCCGCCTTCATCACCATCGATGCCTGTTCCAGGTGCGGTCTGCCGTCATTGGTCTCCAGAAGGATCACATCTGCCTTATTCAACAGTTCAGGAATGGAATCCACGATCTCCACCCCCTTCTTCTTCACTTCTTCCGTGTAGGAAGGGATCCTCTCCGCACTACTCTGGATATCCCTGCTGCCCCAGGGATATGCCGCTACGATCTTATATCCGTTGTAGGCAGGATCCGGGGCATCTGCATTCAATGCCTCTACGAATGCGGTGCTATGACTGGTATCGAGTCCGATAATGCCCACCCGCTTGCCTGCCGCAACACCTTTTCTGCTGCTTCCTGCCATGGCGGCCGCAGTCCCGGACAATCCAAGACCGATCCCCGCCATAGAAGCGGATCGGATAAATTTTCGCCGGTTGAAATATTGTCCCATAATCATATCAGTTTTCGTCATACAAGGATCTTTGTACTGCCGCCTTTTTCCATGGAAATATCGATAGGCTGGTTCTTTTTCCAGGCGCCTGCCGTATAGTCCGGCACACTGATGGAATTGCTGCGGTTCGCCACCGACCAAACACTCAACGGAGCAATGGAGCTCCAGAGCGCCGCATCATACACATTCTGGTCAAGGGGGAGCCCGTTCCGCAGACAGTCGATGGTCCGCCAATCCATGATAAAATCCATGCCGCCATGATCGCCGATCTTTTTAGCGCTCTCGCCGATCTTGCGGATAATGGGAGGTGTATATTGTTCTTCCAGTTTCTTATACTCTTCTGCGCTTATCCACTCATGGCCCGTCGCATAGCGGGCCGGCTCCGGGTATTTCAGGGCCGCGCCCTTTGTGCCGCTGACCAGCTGGATCCTGCTGTAAGGCCGGGGTGAAGAGACATCGAACTGTACGACGATGGTCTTCCCTCGCACTGTACGGATAGTGGAAGTATTCATGGTCCCATTGAAATGTTTCCCCGCATACGGCTTATAAAAAGCATCCGTGGCAGCCAGCTTCTCCGCCATCGGCCCGGTGATAAAATCGTTGGATGACATCGACACCATATAGTCCATCCTGTCCCCCCGGTTGATATTCATCAGCTGGCACAATGGCCCCAATCCATGGGTGGGATACAAATTGCCTGTCCTCTTATATGCTTCCTCCAGCTCCCACATCTGGTAAAAATGTTCTTTAGAGAACATAAGGTCCTGGAGATTGTGTATATAGGCGCCTTCACAATGCACGATCTCACCGAAGAAGCCCTGCCGGGCCATGTTCAGGGTCAGCATTTCCGAAAAATCATAACAGCAGTTCTCCGTCATCATGCAGTGTTTCTTAGTCCGCTCAGATGCCTCCACCAGCTGCCAGGCTTCGGCGATGCTCTTAGCGGCGGGAACTTCCACACATACATGTTTGCCATGGTTCATGGAAAAGACGGCGATGGGCGTATGCAGGGCCCAGGGAGTAAGGATATAAATGAGATCGAGATCATCCCGCTGGCATAATTTTTTCCATGCTTCCGGATCTCCGGAATAAAGAGCAGGGTGATGACCCGATGCTTCCACCAGTTTCTGCGCCAGGTTTACTCTTTCCGGGCGGAGATCGCACAAGGCCCTGATCTGCACTCCTTCGATCTTTGTCATCCGCTCCACTGCCCCATAGCCCCTGTTACCGACACCTACAAATCCTATCCGCACGGTGTCCAGCTTTGGCGCGGCATAGCCGCTCATATTGAACCGTTGCGTCGGCGGTGTCTTGTCCGCCTGCTCCCTGATATGATCCAGCTCTTCCCTGCTGCCTGCATAGGCGGGAAGAAAATGAGCGACGGCTCCCAGTCCCGTAAGACCTGTGATCTTTAAAAAATCCCTGCGGTTATTTCGCTTGTTCATAAAATACACTCCTCTAAAAATTTAGGTACGTATCCGTTTTCCACTGCCCACTGCACGGCAGTGGTCAGCCTGGCCTTATAATCAGGCTGATAGACCTCGTAAAAAGGGTAATAATACTGCTCATGCACCAATAGATCGGCGTAAGGGGGCTTATTACCCTTCGATGCATAGCTGTCAAGATGCGGCCGTATATCATCCAGCTCAGTCTTATCGAGCACGATGCTGGTCTTCACGAACACTATATCGGTGCGCTTATCTTTCCAGACCCACCGTTGCTTCATATGCCTCCGTTCCTCTACATTGAAATAAAAGCTCACAGGCGGCAGATCATTGTCTACATTGAAGTAACCCAGCAGCCCCTTATACCCCGAATCTCTTATCGCCCTGGCCCCTTCCAACGTCAGCTCGCCCCAATGTACGGTGGTCATAGGCCCCATGACGGCCGGACCAGCAAAACGCCGGATCTCCTTCATCACAAGCTCGCAATGCTTTTTCACCTGGTCATAACCCGCCGTCTTATAAGGCATATCGGGAAACTCCCCTAAAGCATGAAAGCTGAGCCGTAGCCAGGGCGACTGGGCTGTCCATTCCTCTTTGAACTCGTCGCTTAGCTGGGAAAGGTTGAAACCATCCGTCTCATAAAAAAGGTTCAAATGCACCTTGGTCCCATATATATCGTGCAGCTCCTTCAAAAATCTAAGATAGGAGTTGTCGAAGATCGACTTGTATTTGCCCGCATTATTATAGATGTCCCGGAGGAACCAGATATTGTCGTCGATGGACAGGCGATAGCCTCCTGCGAAATTTTTCAGCCAGTAAACTTTAATCTCCTTTGTCTCACCCGTGATCTCATTCCTGAGCTTCAGGTGATTCTCGTACTCCGTCAACAGCACTTCCGCCATGAACAAACCATCCTTATAGGCAGCCTGTACATCTCCAACCCATATCTTACTTCCCGGATCGGCGGCCAGCTTCACTTTTATTGTAAGCCCTTTATCGTTGGTAAACCCATCCCGGGCATGCATCATATCTCCCTCTATCGGACTGATCATTTCCATTCTGCTAAAGATTTTACTGGTTTTATGGCAGCGCCGTCAGGAACCAGGTATACATTGAACGTCGCCTTCTCCCCTGCCCCTATATGGGACAGGAACCCGATGATCACTGTACCCGGATTAGGGGTGTCATAATCATGCGGCGGTGGATCTGTCACCCATGTCCGCACTTCTACCGGCGCGGTTCCCTCCACTATTAAAGATAGCTTCTTCCCATTCAGCGTGAGCTCTGCACGATCTCTGCCGGTGATACGCACCTTCGCAGGCGTGAGCATGGACCATCTGACAACGGCATCGCTGTCACCCGCCTTTACCTCATCCCGTACTACCACATAGCGTTTATCACAAATGGCGACACCCCGGTTGGCAGCCGCCAGTTGTCCTTCGTACAGCGCAGACAATCCAATTTTTGCTGCCATAAATGACGAGCCGTCCGCCCCGCAGCCCGTAAGATCGGCGTGTCCCTTTACCCGCTGCTCCTGGTCATTTACCGTCAGCGTATTATGTGCCTGGTTGACGTAACGGAAGACCTGCCAGCGTTGTCCGCCCTGACGGTCCTCCCACAGATCGATGTTTTTTGACTCCAGCGAGTTGTAATCCTGGTAACCGAAGTCCATGGCCCATCGTACGCCTTCAGCCTCCATGACAAATGAGCCGGCATCCATATGACCGTGCGTAATAGAAGGACTTCCACCCTTCACACCTACGAAGATGGCGCCCGGATCCGTCCAGGAAGTTCGCATCAGCGCCACGGGGTTTCTGCCCGCACCCACCCACATCCGCGCAGACGGCGGCGGGACGTGCAACACATCGGTCCCACTGCCCCAAAGCAATGCCAGCGGCAGGAACCGGTAGCTTAACTGTGGCTGCAAAGCCGGGCCGGAAACAAAACGCCGCTCCTGCCATAACAACGATGGGTTCTTAAACCTCCTGGCAAACCAGAACATCGCCGGCTGCAAAGTAGCCATGGGCCCGGCATCGGAATAATTGAACACTTCACCGGAGGGGCCGATCATGTTTTCCATATACCCGGCCGACCGCATAAAACCCGACTGCCGGCCAAGTCCAAAGTCTTTGCCGAACATCTTTTGCAGCCCTTCGATGAACAGCACATTGTACGTGCTGCCATACCCCCAGTAGCTGTAGCTTTCGGCATATGCCCCGTCGGGCTCATAGTCCTTCATGCTGATGACGATGCTTTTAATGCTCCGATTTATGACCTGCCGGGCAAAAGCGGGATCCGTATCGTAAATGGCCATGGCGCCGTAGCTGATGCCGGTATTGCATACCTGGTTCCAGTTATTCGTAACGGAAAGCCATTTCCGGTAGGCATGATAGCTGGTGTCATAAGAAGTCAGGATGCCCTTATATATGATCGAGCTCCGCAGGGCCTCCCTGTCGGATACGGAAAGCTCATTATACAGCCAGTCATACCCGATGGCGGCAGCCATGGTCAGCTCCACCACGTCCAGGTAATGCGTAGGGTTCCAATCCTTAAAATGGCAGATGGCCATCAGCTCCTTTTCGGCCTGATCGAAATATTTTTTTTCATGCGTGATCCGCCAGGCATAGCTAAGATAAAAAACGCGATACAGACAAAGACGGTCGCGATCCAGGCGGATCCCTTCCATCACCCTTTCCGATGGCGCCAGTTTGACGAGACTGTCGCACTGATGCAGAATGGCCTGATGGATCCCCTGCCAGGTCTTGTCCGACCGGACAGCCTGCCGGATCATCTGCTCCTCCCCCATCGTCATCAATAGCCTGGGATGCGCAGGCACTGACATCAGGGTGTCGATGACATTTTCCTGTGCGTGCAGCTGCTGCATCAACAGTACAGATAGAATAAAAGTTCCGATCTTTCCCATATCTAAAAATCCGGCTTGAATAATTCTTCAAAAGATTGCGTAGCCACATGCGTCCGCTCATGTGTTATCCGGTAGTCCAGCACTTTCAGCAGTAATTTCTGCCACAGACCATATTCCACGTCGAACCTCCCGGAAATAGTATTCAGACGATACGGCATGTTCTCCGATAGCCAGGATGCCTTGTAAGCGTCCCTGATCTCCCCGCCTTCATCCATCGCATCCTGGATAAACCCATGGCAGATATAGGCGATGTCGTAATAAACGAAATCATTCTTTTTCTTCCCCAGCATGGCGTCATTCCAGCGATCACAGATAGTCTTCGCAAAGACAAACCGCGTGGCGGTGTAATGCAGCAGCCTCGCCGAGACCAGTAAGGAGTTGATCATAGCGCTGTCCCTCGGCGCCGCCTTTCTCAAAGCCCTGATCAACCAGGCTTCCGCCTCTTCGCTCTCCCTCCTTGCATTTTTAAAGTCTCCGATATGTTCACGGGTATTGCCCAGATAATACGGTGAGAAAGGATTGCTCCAGCTTTCGATAATGGTGCCCCCCGGCAGATTGGAAGTATTCTTCCCAAGACATTTAGAAAGGATCTCCACTGTCCTGGCCAATCCCGTCAGGGCTTGCGACACTTCATCATATGCTTCAGGATACATGAGACCGCTGTAGTCCGAGGTAAAGCTCCTTTTATCAGGCGCCGTACCCTGCCAGGCGCCGATGCATCCATATGCCATGAACATCCATGAGGGCCGTATAAAAGGCTCCACTGCATCGGTCCAGACGGAAGTGATATATCCCAGTGTATGATGCTCCACGCCTGCTTTCAGGGTAAGATTGATGTTTTCATACGTGTAGTCGGCTGAAGGATAGATGTGCCCCCATCCCGACACCGCCGGCTGGATAAAGAATTCGCGTTTCTCTTTTAATACGGGGTTCAGATAATGATGGATCGCCGCCGTATCAGGAGAATACTCCCAGATGACAGGTATCACCTCTTTGGGGAACTTCGACATGATGTCGGGATAATAATTGTTCATATCCGTCCATGCCAGCACCGTCTTCCCATATTTCTTCCATTCCTGCTGCACGAAATCCAGGTGCTGCAGCCATAGCTGTTCGGAATGAATGCTGCTGTCCACCTCCTGGGACATACGGTTCGTCTCCCAGGTCTCGTCGAAACCCACATGCACAAAAGGACTGCTGAACAGCTGGGTATATTGTTTTATCCAGTCCTGCAGCACGACCTTTACCTGTGGATTGCGCGGGTCCAGCTCTTCGCCATATTTACCGATGGCCAGCGAAGCATATTTCTCCTGTTTGAGAAGATCGTGTAAATGACCATAAAAAGCCACGAACGGAATAACGTCCATATGTCGTTGCCGGGCATAGCTGATGATGTCCCTGATCTGCTCCTGCGTATAGGACGCTCCATAGTTCAGACCGTCATAACCCTTCATTTCGATGCTGACCTCATTGTAGAAATAGTATTGGTTGACCTTCCACCTGGACAGGAATGCTATTTGTCTTTTGATCTCCGCCACTGTCGGCAGTCCCCCATGCGCGAAATCCATCATGACGCCCCTGTATGCCAGCGCGGGCTGGTCCTCTATCTCTACTATGGGTAATGCACCTTTCTCATCGATCAGTTGCCGGATGGTCTGCACAGCATAATAAAGCCCGGCAGCACTATTGGCATTTACCCTGACTCCATTTGTGGTCACGGACAAATTATAATACTCTTTGTTCCCGCCGTTGTCTTTTATATTCCACCTGAACATCGCTCCATCCGTTTTCATTATCTCTTTCAGCTCTTTCAGCGCATACTTCACGTCCTCCGGCGCATCCACAGGCACCGCAACCGACAATCCCTTTAAAAAGCCCGCTCCATATTTCACATGCTGCGGCATCGGTAACAATACGGGATGCGGAACGACAACGCTTCCGCCCCAAAGCCTATAGACTTCACTTCCGGCCAGCAGGAACGCTCCAACGCCATATACATTCGTACTTTCATAATCCACCATCTCAGGCCTGTCGGAGATGGCCTGCACAAAGCCCAGCTTTCCATCAGGATGCACGGAACTTGTCAACGCCAGCCAGGCCTTCTTCACCACAGGCTCATATTTCTCCCGCTTCAGCAACCCGTGATTGATACCCCAGGCAAGGGCATAGCAATAAAACCCCGTGCCGCTGGTCTCCCTGATATTATAGGCGCCCGGATCCAGCAGCGAAGCATGCCAGGTGCCATCGGCCTGCTGCAGACCGGCGATCCTCTCCGCCATCAGCCGGTAATGTTGCTCGAACCTCTTTCTTCCGGGATAGCCGGGAGGCATGTTTTCCAGCATTCTCGCCAATCCACCCATCACCCAGCCATTGCCTCTCGACCAGAATACTTTCGCGCCATTGGCCTCCTTCTTACCGAAAAAAGTGCTGTCCCTGAAATACAGGTTTTCGGTGGGATCGAATAAATAACCTGATGTTTTCCACCAGAGCGTATCTGCTTTTTTAAGATATCGTCTATCACCCGTGGCGGTAGAGAGATAGGCCAGGGCCGGTGGCCCCATATACAATGCGTCGCACCATGCCCATTCATGCAGGTATACCTTGTTCTTAAAAGCCAATGATTCTTCAAAACGCCTTGCCACGATGCTGTCGGCCTGCGCTCTGAAATTTTTGATCATCTTCGGCTCTCGGTACTTCAC
>Ga0247761_1000266_pt1 | contig 10064 bp, 7 predicted proteins | sample UWRJL111311C4_FD_179915 | JGI IMG/M metagenome (GOLD analysis project Ga0247761, IMG submission 179915) | Plant litter microbial communities from Arlington Agricultural Research Station in Wisconsin, United States - UWRJ-L111-311C-4 | ecosystem: Environmental > Terrestrial > Plant litter >...
GCTGCCCGCCAGCGTTGTCACCACGCCTGCGCTGATCTTCCGGATACGGTTGTTCCGGAAATCAGCCACATATACGATGCCTGCAGGTGCCACCGCCACATTCACAGGTCCGTTGAATTGCGCATAGGCGCCTGCACCATCGGCAAAGCCGGCAATTGTCGATCCACACCATCGTGTAACTATACCGGCCGTGGATATACGCCGTATACAATTGTTGCCATAGTCCGCTACATACAGCATACCCGCCGCATCCACTGCTACCCCGGTAGGACCATGAAATTTCGCGCGGGCGCCCGGCCCATCCGCAAAACCAGCCGTATCGCTGCCCGCTACCGTTGTGACCATCCCGCTTACAGCGATCTTTCGGATACGGTTGGCATCGCCGTCTGCTACATATACATTGCCGGCCGCATCTACCGCTACACCCATCGGGTATTTGAAGCTCGCCGATAATGCCGGTCCGTCCTTGGTCTGGTACTGTCCGTCTCCCGCATAGGTGGTCACTTCTCCCGAAGGCGTCATCTTCCTGATCCGCCGGTTAGTGGCATCCGCCACATAGACATTCCCTGCGGCATCCGCAGCCACGGACCGCGGATTGCTGAATTGAGCATTGCCGCCGCTTCCATTCTGATAGCCCGGAAAATTCCCGCCCGCCACCGTGCTTACCACTGCCATCTGCACCGGAAAATCGGCCGGCTTACCCGCCAGTGGATTCATATTGACCACCGCCCTGGGCTCCGTAGTGCCCCCTTCCTGATGGCTTCCCACGTCTTTACGGCAAGAGATGATACTCACGGCCGTAACAGCCCATAAAAATACTTTTCTCATCATACATGTGTGTTTAAGGCACGCAAAGTAGGAGGCCCTGCGTACACACCTGACCGCGTCTAACCAATGGCACAAAAAAGCCGCCCAGATGTCTGGGCGGCTTAACCTTCGGCTAAAAGCCTTGTTATTTGTACTGGGGGATCAGCCCGTTGGCCAGCTCCACCATCTTTTTGACACCGTCATCAGGCAGGTTCCCTTTCTTGAACTCAGCTAACACATCAGGCAGCTTGTTGTCCATCTCCATGAGAAAATGCTCTTCGAATTCCTTCATCTTTTTCACGGCCACCTGGCGCAGCAAACCCTGCGTACCCAGGTAGATGATAGCCACCTGCCTTTCTACCGGGAAAGGAGAATATTGCGCCTGCTTCAGGATCTCCACGTTACGGGCGCCCTTATCGATAACCAGCTTCGTAGCAGCATCCAGGTCACCACCGAATTTGGAGAACGCCTCCATCTCACGATAGAGGGCCTGGTCCAGCTTCAGCGTACCGGCTACCTTCTTCATAGACTTGATCTGCGCATTACCACCCACACGGCTAACCGAGATACCTACGTTGATAGCAGGGCGAATACCGGAGTTGAACAGGTTACCTTCCAGGAAGATCTGTCCGTCCGTGATGGAGATCACGTTGGTAGGGATATAGGCGGATACGTCACCGGCCTGTGTTTCGATGATCGGCAGCGCCGTCAATGATCCACCACCCTTTACCAGGTGCTTGATGGACGCAGGCAGGTCGTTCATGTTCTTTGCAACGCCGTCATCATTAATGACTTTAGCGGCACGTTCCAGCAGACGGCTGTGCAGGTAGAATACGTCACCAGGATAAGCCTCACGGCCCGGAGGGCGACGCAGCAGCAGGGACACCTCACGATAAGCCACGGCCTGCTTGGACAGATCATCATAAATGATCAGGGCAGGACGTCCGGTGTCACGGAAGAACTCTCCGATGGCAGCGCCTGCGAAAGGAGCATAGAACTGCAACGGAGCGGGCTCGGAAGCCGAAGCGGCTACGATCACGGTGTATTCCAGGGCGCCGTTGTCAGCCAGGGTCTTCATCACACCTGCTACAGTGGATGCTTTCTGACCGATGGCGACGTATATGCAATAAACAGGCTTGCCCGCTTTATAGAACTCTTTCTGGTTGATGATGGTGTCGATGGCAATGGCAGTCTTGCCGGTCTGACGGTCCCCGATGATCAGCTCACGCTGACCGCGGCCGATGGGGATCATGGCGTCGATGGCCTTGATACCCGTCTGCAGAGGCTCCTTTACCGGTTCACGGAAGATTACACCGGGGGCCTTACGCTCCAGGGGCATCTCATAACGCTCACCGCTGATCGGACCTTTACCATCGATGGGCTCTCCCAACGTATTTACAACACGGCCCAGCATGCCGTCACCTACCTTGATAGAAGCGATATTGCCGGTACGGCGCACCTTTGCACCTTCTTTGATCTCTCCGCTCTCACCCATCAATACCACACCCACATTGTCCTCTTCCAGGTTAAGCGCAATGGCCCTTACGCCATTCTCAAATTCCACCAGCTCACCGGCGCTGACATTGCTCAGGCCGTAGACGCGGGCGATACCGTCACCTACCTGCAGAACAGTGCCGACTTCTTCCAGCTCAGCGGAAACATTGAAATTGCTCAATTGCTGACGCAATATTGCTGAAATTTCATCTGGTTTGATCTCTGCCATAATTTATATTGTTGTCTGTTTAATGTAATCTACCTGATCTTATAAATAAAATCGTTGTTCTGGAATTGCTTCTTAATGTTCTTCAGGTCGAAAGCAATGCTGCCGTCCACCAGCTCATCCCCGATCTCCAGCACAAAACCTCCGATAAGGGAGTCATCTACCGCCGTCACCAGCTCGATGTTCTTCAACCCTCTCTCCGCCTTCAGCTTGGCCAGCAGCGCCTCCTTCAGTTCCTCCGTAACAGGCACGGCCGTCGTCAGCTTCACCACCTGGATGCCCTTCAGGACCTTGTATTGATCGATAAAGGCAGTGATGATCTCAGGAAGCACGGACTCTCGTCCTTTGCGCAGCAGCAGCTCATAAAAGGTGGAAGTGATCACGGAGATCTTTCCGGCTGTGATAGCAGCCAATACCTTCTCTTTTTTATCCGCCTTTATTATGGGGCTCTTGATCATGACCACCAATTCCTTGCTGCTCTGAAAAGCCTGCTGCAGGAATAACATATCGTTATGGACCTCCTCCAGCTGACCTTTCTCATTGGCCAGGTCGATCAGTGATTTGGCATATCTGCCGGCTAAACGTGGATTGGGCATTTTTTTCGGTTGCTTATATGCGTTTAAGCTGCGCTTTAGTTCAGTTTTACTTCGTTGGCGAGGTCCTTGATATATTTCTCCTGCTCGCTCTTGTTCGCCAGCTCACGGCGGAGGATCTTTTCGGATACTTCGATCACGAGGTTACCCACCTGGTTCTTCACTTCCGTGATGGCTGCCATCTTCTGCTGCTCGATAGCCGCCTGTGCGTCTACGATGATCTTGCCGGCTTCCACCTTGGCCTGGTCCTTTGCCTCATTGATGATCTTGTCCTTCGTCTCACGGGCTTCCTTCAGCAATAGCGCCCTTTCTTCACGGGCCTTTGCCAGCAGCGCCTCGTTCTCACTCTTCAGCTGCGCCATCTCGGCCTTTACCTTCTCGGCCGTAGCCAGCGAATCCGAAATACCCCGTTCACGTTCGTTCAGGGATTTCAGGATGGGCTTCCAGGCTGTCTTGCGCAGGATGAGAAAAAGAATAACGAAGGCCAGGAGGTTCCAGATAAAGAGACCTAAGTCGGGCGTTAATAAATCCATACAACTAGTTATTTAAAGTCTGTTCTGTGTTCTTGAGAAAAATACTGCATCCTCGGCCCTGTGCTCCGGATGCAGTACGATTTTTACGTGCGCACCGGCTATTTGAATACAGCCAGCAAACCTGCTACGGCAGCCAGAAGGGCAACACCTTCTACGAGAGCCGCGGCCAGGATCATGTTAGCACGAATGTCGTTTGAAGCTTCAGGCTGACGGGCGATACCTTCAACAGCGCCTTTACCGATCTGACCGATACCGATACCGGCACCGATAGCAGCAAGACCTGCACCGATAGCACCATAACCAGGCTGGACTTCCAACAGAATAGTCATCAAATTCATGATACTTGAGTTTATAATTACTAAAAATCTTTCAATTACACCATCACAGGATCATCATGATGCGCACCGTCACCGTGATCGTGATCATGCCCGCCTTCAAAAGCCTGGCCGATGAACACCGCCGTGAGGTTTGCAAAGATGAATGCCTGTATGAATGCAACCAATATTTCAATGAGATAGATGAAGATCGCCAGCGCGACAAAGAAAGGCGAGGTGCCCCAGCCCAATCCCGTATTCATGGCGCCAAAGATGAAGATCAGGCAGATAAAGCTGAGGATGATGATATGACCCGAGATCATATTGGCAAAAAGACGGATGATCAATGCGAAAGGCTTTGTGAAGATACCCATGATCTCCACCGGGACCATGATGGGCTTTACGCCCAGGGGTACGGGAGGATTCGCGATATGCCCCCAATAATGTTTGTTGGTGCTGAACATGATCACAACAAAGGAAATAATACCCAGCACAGCCGTAAAGGCGATGTTGCCCGTCACATTGGCGGTGCCCGGCAGCAGACCGATGAGGTTATTGATCAGGATAAAGAAGAAGACGGTCAGCAGGAAAGGCATATACCGCTCATACTTCTTACCCAGGTTCGACTTGCCTACTTCGTCACGGACAAAGGTGATGACAGGTTCCACCGCATTTTGAAATCCGGTTGGCGCCGTCGTTACGCCCTGGCCCTTGCGATATTTGCCGGCAACGCTGTTCATGATCAGGACGAGCAGCAGCACGGAGATCAGCATCTGGACGGCATTGCGGCCCAGGGACAGGTCGTAGACCTTTACGCTGGCATCCGGTGCGCCGGCTGCGTCCACCGCAACGATCTTGCCGGGCTTAAAGATCTTCTCATCCAGTTTATGCTCTTCTATATAGCTCTCTTCCAGTAATCTGTAACCATTGTAAGTCTCTTCTCCATGCTTGAATTCGGAAGACATGAACACCGACCAGCCCTTGGCAGGAGAATAAAGGATCACCGGCAGGGGCAGGCTGACGGGATGTTTGCTGTATGTAAAGAAGTGAAATTCATGGGCATCAGCTACGTGCTCTAAAATGATCTTCGAGGGATTGATCTTGCCAGGCTCCTTCTTTTCCTCCCCTGCTCCGGGCACAGGCTCTCCCTGGGCGAAGCAAACCGTTGAAAAAAGCAGGAAACTCAGGCTGAAAACCGCGACCAATGTAGATTTGAAGCTATTAGATATCATACCCTCCCCTAAATTTTGCGCAAAGATAAGGGCGGAGGGGGAGAATATGAAAAGAAATCCTTTGTCAATCATGCCCCCCGGTGGCGAGGCTCCGTAATCGTGCTTTTACGTATCAGGCTATCTTTTCCTGCTTGTCAAATTGCATCTGGTGCAGCTTGTAATAGTAGCCCTGCCGCTCCAGGAGCTGCTCGTGGGTACCGATCTCCTTTATCTCTCCTTTGTCCAACACAATGATCTGATGAGCCTTACGAATAGTCGAGAGCCGATGGGCTATTACGATGGAGCTTCGCCCGGCAATAAGCTTATCGATGGCTTCCTGTATCAGCAGCTCGGACTCCGTATCCACGGAAGAGGTGGCTTCATCCAGGATCAGGATGGATGGATCATATAGTAAGGCCCTGATAAAGGACAGCAGCTGCCGCTGCCCCAGCGACAGGGTGCTTCCCCGTTCCATCACATTATAATGATACCCGCCGGGAAGCCGCATGATGAAATCGTGCATGCCGATCAGCCTGGCTGCCTCGATCACCCTTTCTTCCGGGATCTCCTCATTCCGTAAGGTGATATTATCTTTCACCGACCCGGAAAACAGGAAGACATCCTGCAGGACCACCCCTATATTCTTCCTGAGCTGGTCCAGCTTGTAGTCCTCTATCCGAACATCGTCGATAAGGATCTCCCCTTCCTGTATCTGGTACATCCGGTTCAGCAGGCTGATGATGGAGGTCTTGCCGCTGCCCGTATGGCCTACGATAGCCACCGTTTGACCGGGCTCGATAGTAAAAGAGATATTCTTCAGCACGTAGCGTTGGTCCACATAGGCAAAATTGACATTCCTGAACTCCACCTTGCCCTGGATCTTTTCCGGGGCATACGCACCTTCCGTCCGGATGGTGTCGTCATTATCCAGCACCCGGAAAACCCGCTCGCTGGCTACCATTCCCATCTGCAGCACGTTGAACTTGTCCGCTATCACCCGCAGCGGCCGGAATAAAAGATTCAGGTAAAGAAAGAAAGAGATGATCTTACCGCTAAGCTCCTTTGCCTCCTGCACGGGCAGATGCAGCACCTGCCGCGCCCCCCACCACACCAGCAGCCCCGTGGACACTGCCAGGATGATCTCCACCAGGGGAAAGAAGATGGAATAGGCGAAAATGGCGTTGATATTCGCATTCCGGTGCTCCCGGTTGATCTTGTTGAATTTAGCGGCTTCCCGGTCCTCTGCGGCAAAAGCCTGTACGATGGCCATACCGGTGATATGCTCCTGCACAAAAGCGTTGAGGGCGGCCACGGCATTCCGCACCCGGATAAAGGATTTATTCACGGATTCCTTAAAAAGCCAGGTGGCCAGCACCAGGAAAGGAAAAGGCGCCAGGCAGATGAGGGTCAGTCGCCAGTCCACCACGAACATGAACAGCAGGATCGAGACGATGGACAGCAGGTCGGCAATAATGGGGATCAGCCCGTCCGAGAATATATCGTTGATGGCTTCAATGTCGTTGATAGTGCGGGTCGTCAGGGTGCCGATGGGCGTCTTGTCGAATTGCGAGAGATTCAGCCCCAGCACCTTTTTATAAACATTCACCCGGAGATCCTTCACCACCGTCTGTCCCAGCCAGGCCGTAATAAAGGAGAAATAAAACCTCGACACCGTCTCTATCAACAGCAGCACGATCTGCAGCACGGTTATCCAGATCACCAACCTCGCGATCTCATCCTTTACAGACAGCTGCGCCGCCGCGCCGGTACGAATATCATGATTGATCGTATACTGGATCAAAAAAGGCCGCAATGGAGATAATACGGCCAGCAGGATAGAAAGCGCGATGGAAATATACACCCGTTTCTTATACGGTGCGGCATATCCAAATACTCTTCGCAGCAGGCTGAAATCGAATATCTTCCTTTTCTTTATCTCTTCCGACATAGTTTAGACCCTAGACTCAACTAGACAGCAAAACTACAAACAAGCGTCCAAATGGTTGGGAGTTTATTCACTATCCATCGCCTTGCGGTACGCCTTAATGAAGATGGCGCCCAGATTTTTATAAGGCGGGATATAATCGTCGAACTTTTCCTTCGCAGCGGGATCATTCTGAAAATGCGAGCCCAGCTCTCTCCACATTGGCAGCCATTCGATGTCCCTGCCCGCCAGCAGGGTATTGTTGATGGCCTGCAGGATCGGCTCGTTCACCGTCTTGGTTCCCACCTGTTTGGAAGAGATGATATGCGCATCTTCATTGATCTTTAGCACCTCGCTTAGGTTGTTATACCCCCCGCAGGACCCCAGCACCACGATACGGGCCGTAGACGGCATCTGGAAAATGGTATACTTCACATGATAGCTGTGACCCCGGTGGATGACGATCGTAGGTTTCAGATGCTTCGACTCCAGCCAGGCAGCCAGCGCTTTCTGCGCTTTATCATCCGGATCATCAGGTCCATATAAGGGCTTATTCGCGTAAATGGTGATGGGCTTACCCCGTATGGAAGAAATATTCACCCATTGCTGGTTCTCCGTGACCTTCCATTCCGGCTTAGTACCCGGCTTCGTCCTGAACATCGCCATAAAGTTCAGAAAGGAATTTTGTCCGTCCTTGTCCTCATCGCCGTAGAAAAAGACCTGTTGGATCACCCGGCCGCTGTCGTCCGTCAGGGAGCTGTAATCCACCTTATAGATCGGCGGGATGCCCAGCTGGGCGGACAAGTCTGTCTTATTGGTCGTATCGGCAGATTCGAACAAGGTCTGCAGCAATCCATAGATCACGATACCTTTCTTATCCCCCGCCGTAATATTCTTTTCGTAATTGGCCTTCACCTCGCCCAGGATAAAACGGGCAAGGCCCCGGTTTTTCTCGAATATGCTGCTGTAAGAGTCTGCCACATCCACCGCCTCCTCCTCATTCGCTTTTTCCAGGTGTATGATGAACGACTTCATGATAGTGCCCGCATTCTGCTTGTCCATGGTGCCAAGGAAATGGTCCAGCTTATTATAGGCCGCCGCCAGCTTGATGAATTTCCGGAAATAATCCCCATGCACCTGCATGATCAGGCTGTCTCCATAGGGATTGGCCATCCGCTGGAAGATCCGGTCATATACTCCCAGGTAGCTGGACGTGTATATCTCATCCTCGCTGAGCACTATGAGGTAATACAGCTCGGCCGGGGTCAACGGGTCCAGCACCCTGAACCGGACAGCCGGGTTGTCCACGGTATGAAGCGCATTGATCTCCCTGACAAAGACCTCTTTCCCCTTCTTCATGAGCATTTCCGTCAATGCATTCATTTCCAATGGAGTATCGCGTTCAGGAGGCAGGATTCGCCCGGCATAGTCCAGGCGGGTCTTCACCAATAGCCGGTAGTAATTAAGATTGTCATCCTTCACCCTGTCAATCTCCTCTGTAGTGATCTTCCCCTTTACCAGGTTGTCTAAAAAGGGAAAATAGAGCTGCCCGCTCCCATTTCTGCTGCGCGCCAGCATGGCAACGGTATGTACAAACGTGTCCTTGCAATTTCGGATATGAGCTCCCAGCTCGTCGCTGGCAGCGGCAAAGTCATACAGCTGCCGGACATTGTGATGACCCGCTATGACGATGAGGCTGTCTTCGAAGGGCAGCCCTGGATGAGCAGATAAGTACGTAAGGATCAATGAGGGATGCATCTCGCAGTACTGTCGTACCAACCAAAGACGGGATGGCTTGACCCCGATGTTCTCCGAAGGATACAGGAAGCATTCCACCAGCACCTTCCCCACCTCATAGCTGCCGCCCGTGATCACCGGCTCGATGCTCTCTCCCTTCCTGTCCAGCTCCATCGCCTTTTCAAAGGAAGTGACGAGCATAGGCGCCGCAGAAGCCTGTATATCCCTGGTAATGATGGCCTGGTGAAATCCTTTCAGCAAAAATTCCAGCCCCCGGAGATATTTTTTTTTGTTATTCGTATTCAGTGTGGAATCAAACTCTATTTTTTGTTGCAGATCGTCGACCTGGCGGATCAATGCATCGGTGACCTGCAGGTTGACCGTCTCATCCTTGGCCAGGCGGATCAGGCTATCCCGTTTACCCCCGCCCGCGATTATGAGCCGCTGCTGCTCCTTGTCCACATTATCATGCCATAACATCCTGTCCTGGGCCACTTTATAAGGATAGGCGCTGGTCTGGGCAACCCCGTTCAATGAAGTGCTTATCATGAATACCGATAGCGCGGCTACAAAAGGAAAGGATCGTAAAAGTTTATGCATAGATGCTGGCATCGCGTTAATCGTACAATGTATGCAAATTTACGACCAAAGGGAAATGGTCGCCGCATTTAGAACGGGCACCCCGGGAAGACCGCCCCGGGAGGACAACAGGGGTGAGTGGGTAAGAAGCGATGTTATTTATGTATTAATAAATTGTGAACTGCTACCCCGGAAATCTGCCATAGCTTTATTTCCAGTAGGTTTGCGTAAATTTTTAGTTTCCATGGAATCCAAAGGCAAGAAGATCCTGATAGCCGACGATGAGCCCGACATTTTGGAGATCATTCAATATAACCTCAGCAAGGAGGGTTATGATGTTGTTACGGCAAAGGATGGAGATGAGGCGGTTGGTAAAGCAAAGCTTGCCAGGCCCGACCTGATCATCCTGGATATCATGATGCCAAAAAAGAATGGGGTAGAAGTCTGCGAGATACTCCGGGCCCAACCCGCCTTCAAAGAAACCCTGATCCTTTTCCTGACAGCTCTTAGTGACGAAGGCTCCCATGTCCGCGGGCTGGAGACGGGCGCCGACGACTATGTTACCAAGCCCATCAGCCCCAAAGTGCTGGTCAGCCGGGTCAACGCCCTTTTTCGCCGTATCAACAAAGAGCCGGAAGAACGGGTC
>Ga0247761_1000274_pt1 | contig 9949 bp, 7 predicted proteins | sample UWRJL111311C4_FD_179915 | JGI IMG/M metagenome (GOLD analysis project Ga0247761, IMG submission 179915) | Plant litter microbial communities from Arlington Agricultural Research Station in Wisconsin, United States - UWRJ-L111-311C-4 | ecosystem: Environmental > Terrestrial > Plant litter >...
AGCGTGGGAACGTTGCGCTCGCTCAAGAGCACGTGCGTGCCGAGATCAGGGTGCTCCGCGACGATTCCCGCGATCTCGTTGGAAGCGACACGTAGCAGCCGCGGGCGCGGGCCGTTCGAGGGCACCGACCAGGTGTTGCGGAACCACAGTTGCGGCAGGAGGTGGAGGGCCGCGTCTTCCGGACCACGATTTCCGATCGTTACCTGAATCAGCACATCGTTCGGCGTTTTCTTCACGTATTCGACGAAAACGTCGAAGTAGCGATCGTCATCGAAAACGCCCGTGTCGATCAGCTCGTACTCGGGCTGGCTGCGCGTTCGCTGGCCGTTCTCACGCACGATATGGTCGTACGGGTAGGCCGATTGTGGATACTTGTACAGGTACCGCATGTAGGAATGCGTCGGCGTACTGTCGAGGTAGAAGTACAGCTCCTTCACGTCCTCGCCGTGGTTGCCCTCGTTGTTGGTCAGGCCGAACAGACGCTCTTTGAGGATTGGATCTTTGCCGTTCCAAAGCCCGAGGCAGAAGCACAGACGCTGCTTGTCGTCCGAGAAGCCCGCAATGCCGTCCTCGCCCCAACGGTAAGCGCGTGAGCGAGCCTGATCGTGGCTGAAGTAATCCCAGGCGGCGCCGTTGTCGCTGTAGTCCTCGCGCACGGTGCCCCACTGTCGCTCGCTGAGGTACGGACCCCATTTGCGCCAGCTCCTCGACCCGACCTTCGTCTCCTCGAGCCGATGGCGTTCAGCATCCACGCGACCTTCACTCATGACAGGCTCCCTCCGTGATGACTCCCACCTTAGCCCTGGCCCTAGGCAGATTCACTCGCTTTCTTTGCGCCACGCCGATGGCACGAGAAAGTCAGTCACCATCCACGGACGAGAAGGTCAGTGTCACTCCCAGCGTGCTGGTGAGCTCTGTCTTCAGCGCGCGTTCGAGCTTTCTCAGCGCATCGACAGCGGCGTCCAGCGCGCCGACGTCGCGCTGCGCGACCTCTTCGAGCGGCAGGCCCAAGTCGGAAACCGCCGTGATCGAGCGACTGAACGCCGAGCGCAGCGCAAGATCCAGCGCCGGTGAGAGCGCCGTGACGAGTTGACTTACCCCACGCTGCACGCCGATGTAGAGTTGCTCGGCGCCCTGCAGGTACGTGAGCACGATCTGCTGCGACATCCGGGCACTGCTACCCTCGACCTCCGTCGCCTTCAGCCGTCCGCTCTTGGCGAGGCTCGCGACTCGAGTCAACCGGTTCGCAGCCCCGTTCTCGACCCCATGGACCAAATGCCCAACGACGCGGCTTATGCTGTCTTGAGCACCTTCGGCAAGCTCGTCAGCATACTTCTTGCCGTCGCCGAGCAGACGAGCAACGCCCGCGGCATGGAATGAAATGTTGCCGGCCAGGGAACGAGCCAAGCGCGCTCGGCGTTCGCCGGCGGGGCCTGAAAACCCGGCCACTATGAGCTCGTCGCTCGCTGGTGAATAGAGCAGATATTCCAGCGCAAACAGCCCGCGGCGATCCACGCCCATAGTATCGATGCGCGCGTCGTCGATCTCGTCGGAACCGTGCAACAGTGCCTCGATGGCCGCGATTCGTACTGGCCAGAACATGGTTCTCAGCAAGACGTTCGTGTCCATGATCGGGCCGCTGCGGAAAACGTCCGCGCGCTTCCAGCTGAGCAGCGCGCGCTGCCACTGCTCACGCGCCGCCCGCAGCGTGGCAAGGGTAGGCTCAGCGCCCAGGCGCGCTATTTGGCTCTGGAGCCGCCGACTATCCTCGGCCACAGCAGCAGTGTTCGGCACCACGACCTGCTCGACCAGTGCGCGCAAGACTGCGGCTCTCGCCGTGCCCCGTTGGCACGCGGGAAGCGCCCACGCGGTGCTGGCCAGCAAAGCCTGATGGATGAAGATTCGCCGTCGCATGCGGTTCGAGAGTTTGGGACAAAAAAGTACTTGCGGGTTTGACGTCTTGGCTCCACGTGGCAGAGGCAGGCTTGGCAAAGGCGGGCTTGGAGGCCTCTGCCCGAACGCAGACCATCCGTCTGTGGCGAAATCGGGTAGGAAATACAGTCTATTCCGGAGCCGTCCCCGGACTTTCGGTCGCTGAGTCAGGGCGATTTCCCCCACTAACCCGGCGGCCGACGTGGTAAAAGCCCAGTCGGCGGGTCGCCGTCAGTAGCTTCCGTCAGACTTCAGGAAGAAAAGAAACGAATAAGGGCGATGGCTTCTCGTGCTGACTCCTCTCAATCCCCGCGGATGTTCGAGAGCGACTTTATCGATTACTTTTCACGCTGCCCGTACTGGGTCGTCCCAATCCTGTACGTGCCCGGCATCCTCGCGCTGCTGGCAGCAAGTCGGTTCTATGCCGGCGTGACCTGGTTGCTCAGCGCAGGACTTTTCGTAGGCGGGTTCGCGTTCTGGACGTTCGCCGAATATTGGCTACATCGCACGGTGTTCCACTTCGAGGGCACGAGCGCGTTCGCCAAGCGCGTGCATTTCCTGATTCACGGCGTCCACCACCAATGGCCGCACGACAAGCTGCGCTTGGTCTTCCCGCCCGGCGCCAGCATCCCGCTCTACTTTTCGTTCTTGGCCGTGTTCCTGCTCGTCTTCGGCCGATACGGCTGGGGCGTTCACGCCGGCTTCGCGGCTGGCTACATGTTCTACGATCTGTCCCACTACTGGCTGCATCATGGCAAGCCGCGCAGCGAGTACGGGCGCCGCCTTCGCCGCAACCACTACCTGCACCACTTCAAAGAGACCGACGCACGCTTTGGCGTCTCGATGACGTTGTGGGACCGCGTGTTCGGAACCACGGGCTCGGGCAACCACCCCGCCGATGCCGGTCGTCAGCGCAAGACCGACGACCAAGTCTCGGCTGGCTGAGCCGACCGCGCCGCGCATCGCCTCGCGTCCTCGATCGATCGATATCGATCGGGCCGCGGTTGGCATGTTGCGCGCGCTGGTGAGCACTGCGCCAGCTTGCCGCGCAGGCGAGCATCTGCCTGCCGCCCTCACGTCGCCACGCGACGCAAGGTCCGCGTCCGCGGACCTCAGTAAGTGAGCAGATCGCCGCGAGCGGTGACGCCGATGGCCCAAAAGGTCACGTCAGCGCCCTTGGCGGTTACGTATCGAGCTTCTGCATCGAGCCGAAATTTAGGCACTTCATAGCAATTGAAGCCGATGCCAGCCTGCGACGCGAGCGGCATCTGGGTCGCCGAGTTGTTGTCGCCTTGGTAGCGATTGCTTTCGACGACGACGGCGAGACCAATGCCCAGGCGTAAGCGGAAGCGCCAGATGTCGGTCGTGATACCAGGCGAGATGACCCACATACCGAGGTGCTGGTGCAGCGTGCCACCAGGTCCGTACTTCGAGTCAGGGAGTTCGGTCTCGCCGGAAGCGAGCGTGCCGTAGCCAACGGAGATGAACGGATCCAAGAAGTACTTCGAGCGAAACGCGAAGCCCGCCTCCCCGTACACACCGACTCGCCGAAATGAGTTCGTCAGCGCGGGATTCGCGGGCTCGCCCTGCGTGACCGTGGGCGCTAGATAGCCGAAAACCTCCAGCGAAGAGCGCTGAGCGGGTGGCGCAGCAGGCGCGGGCTCTGGGGTCGTCACGGCGGCCGCGACAGGCTCAGGTGCCCCCAGCGGCGGCTCGGTCGCCGCTGGCGTAGGTGCCGCCGGCTCGGTTGCAGGCGTGGCGGCAACCGCGGGCTCAGGCGCGGGCGCTGCGGGCGGTGGAGCTGCGGGCGGTGGAGCTGCGGGCGTCACAGGCGCTGGCGCGGCTGCCCTCGCGGGCGCTGCGGGCTTCACTGGGGTCTGGGCGAGAGCCGGAGTAGCGCCCAGCAGGAACGCCGGAGCGAGGAAATAGGCCGGGAGCTTCACTGCAGGGCTCCACGCGGCTCAGGCACTGTGCCGATCAACTGGTAGGTATGAAAGAGCAGCGCGGCGCGTGCCGTGATGATCCCGTCCGGTTTCGCCGTGGTCAAAAAGCCCTCGAGGAACTCGGTCTCGTTGATGGTCCAGAAGATGGTCCCGATCCCGTGATCGTGGAGCTTCTGGACATTGCCCGCCTGCGGGCCCTCTGTCCAGGTTGGCCCCCAGGCGACGCAGTCTTCTTCAATCACTTTGTCGGAGTCGTATTCGAGCAGGCACTTCGGCAGCACGAGCGGCTCCAAACCCTGGTTCACGCGATCCGTATTCTCCGCTTGCAGCGTCGCCTTGGCGGTATGCCAAGCATCGAGCACATCGTCCGTGGGAATGCCAATCAGTGGCGCGAATTTGCGATCATCCGAGGGATCGTCATTTTCATTGCGCGCTTTCAAGTCCGTGAGAACCTTTGCGATCAGACGCGCGGACGGCAGTACGCCCTCGGGCGTTTTCTCATCCAAGTAAGCACCCTCGAGCTCGGTCTCGTTGACCATCATATCGAGCGCATCTTCCAAGGTCGGGATTTGCTCGCCGTAGCGCATCAGGCAGCTGCCACGCAGCTCTGCGAACGACACATCATGCACGGCCCCATTGCAAAACAAGCCGCGCACCAACGAGGCCGAAAAGCTGGGATCGTGAAACAAGATCGGGATGCCGTCGCGCGTGACCCGGACATCCAGCTCAGCCGCATTCGAACCGATGCGCTCGGAAAGCCGAATCGATTCGATGCTGTTCGGGCTCACGCCGCAGTGATCGGTGGCCTCGCACGCGCCATGGTGAGCGGTAGTGAAAAAGCGGCCACGCCACGCCTTCAGCTCTTTTTGCCAGCGAAGGGCCAGCGGCTTGGTTGGAATGTCGTTACCATCCCCGTAGCTTCCGGTGAGGTCGAAGTCGGTGGTTGGCGTCGGCGTTTCGCCGTTGCAGAACGCTTGCGCCGCCTCCGGGGAATCAACGAACAGGCGCACCAGGCCGGCATCCGCGCGGGTCGGGTATTGCCAGTAGCCTTCGACGACCACGCGCTGGTCAGGCAGGCAGGCCGCGCCGAGCACACCGAAGCCGGCATGCTTGTTCGTGAGCACCGAGACCGTGCCCGGGCTCGTGATCACCGATGAGCTATCGCCAAGCAGGTCGTTGCCCTTGCCGACGCTGTAAAAGCCTTCGAAGGCGTACAGCTGCGCGCGAGAAAGGGCGCTGCCAGTGCGCAGCAACCCGCCGTCGGGGAAACTAGGAATCGACACTTCCATCGCGGTTTCGCAGTCTGCGAGGAGGAACGGCGCGCCGATCGCCAGAGCCAAAGCAAAAATCTTAGTATTCATAGCCCGCCACGACACGAGGGTAGGTGTAAAGGCTTGGCGAATCGGGGAACAAGACCCAGAAGGCATAGTGAGCTCTGGTGGTCATGGCGCCTGCGCCAAAGTACCAAACCGAACCGCTCTTCGTGGTGTTCTCGACGTACAGAATCTCGCTGTGACCAACGAAGAGACTGGAGTCTTGGAAGCCACCCCAGAGTTCGCCGACGCGTGCTCGCTCGGGACCGATCAAGATCAGCGAGCCACGCAGCGAAAGAGCGACATCACCGAGATCGTAGCCAACGGTCAGCTCCGGCCGGTACTCTGCACCGAGCACCAAAGCGTCGAATCCGAAGCCGCCGAGTTTGCCCATGAACAGGCCCGCGTTCAGCGCTCCCCCCACCGACCAGGGGCCAGCCCCGCGCCAATTGTAACCAATACCCACCAAAGCCTCGGTGGTGATGAGCATCGAGTTGATATGGGCTTTGAACAAGAAGCCCTTCCCCAGAGAGTCCTGAAAATCCAGGGCAAGCTGCGGAAAGCGGATGTTCATGCCGTACATCACCGCCGGATCGATGAAGTCGTAGGTCGCGCCCAGGCTGAATCGCATTTTACCGGCCGGAGGCGCCGACGGGTAAAACAGAAAGCCGCGGTTATTACCGGTCTCTGCGACCGACTTGACTCCACTGGCAGTGGAAGCCGGGGTCGGAGCGGGCGGCGCGGCCTGACTCGTTTCCGCTGCGTTCGCGTCTAGACAGAGCGAAAATACGCTCAGCCATCCGCTCGCCAAACCAATCCATTTCGCCCGCCCGAACTGCATAAGATAGAGCTCTCCGTTTTCGCCGGTGAGCACGTCGTTACCGGAGTTCTGTAAATAAGGCAATCATCGTTTCGCACTCGCCATTCCGAAAAGCGTCTGCGGAAACAGGCAGTCTGATGCGTCCGCCAATGGCCACGTGGCCGAAGGCGCGCTTGCTTCGGGTCCTGTGCGAAGCGCTCATATCATCCGCTCGCAGAAAGCGACTTGGCGGGCGTTTGACCAACCCGGAATCACATGACAGCCTAAGAGTGTCTTGTCGCCCCTTCCTGCATCGAGTGATCACGCGCCCGCGTCGCTGCTAGCGAACGTGAGCTGCGGTTGTTGTCGCTCGGCAGTTCGGGCGGCCTAGGTCTGCGGCGTCACGCCGCGTTTCTGTGCGCCGCCTGGCTTTCCGCCAGGAAGGCCCGGTTTCGCGCATTTTCGTTGTCGGAGCAAACCATGGCACTCGTCAAATTGTACGATTCACTGTCGCGCTCGGTTCGCGTCTTCGAGCCGTTGGGCGATGGCCCAGTTGGGATCTACAGCTGTGGGCCGACCGTGTACGCCAGGCAGCATTTGGGAAACATGCGTCCCTATGTATTCGCGGATCTGCTCAGACGGACGCTGAACAGCGCTGGCTACACCGTCAAGCACGTGATCAACATCACCGACGTCGGACATTTGACGTCCGATGCCGACGAAGGCGCGGACAAAGTAGAGCTCGCAGCCAGCCGAGCCAACACCTCCGCCCTCGCCATCACTGAGCTGTACACTTCGCTTTTCCAAGCCGATCTACGGCGCCTATCCGTACTTGCTCCCGATGTCTGGGCGAAGGCCAGCGCGCACATCCCCGAACAGATCGCGATGATCGAGCAGTTGTCGGCGCGTGGCTTCACGTATGAAGCGGCCGACGGAGTGTACTTCGATGCCAGTCGCGCGCCGCACTATGGCGAGCTCTCTGGCTTGCGAGCCAGCGCCGAGCATAGCCGCATCGGCGACCAGCGAAGTGACAAGCGGAACCACGCCGATTTCGCGCTCTGGAAATTCTCGACCAGTTCGGGACCACGACGGCAACTCGAATGGCCGAGCCCGTGGGGCGTGGGCTTCCCGGGCTGGCACATCGAATGCAGCGCGATGGCCAGCAAGTACTTGGGGAACCAGTTCGAGATCCACACCGGCGGCATCGATCACATTGCCGTGCATCACAGCAACGAGATCGCCCAAGCCGAAAGCGCCCTCGGAGTGCGACCTTGGGTGAAGTATTGGATGCACGGCGCGTGGCTGACCATGCAGGGCAGTAAGATCGCCAAATCTGCGGGGATGGCGCCCAATCTCGACGATTTGAGCGCGATCGGTCTGAGCGCCCCCGCCTTTCGCTACTATTTCATGACCGCGCACTATCGTTCGTCGCTCGATCTCAGCCTCGAAGCGTTGCGCGCCGCCGAAACGGGCTTCGACCGAATGAGCCACTTCGTCGAACAACACGTGGCAAACACGAGCGAAAAATCGAGCGCAGACGCGACGGCCGCGCAAGCTGAATGGCGACGCCAATTCTACGACGCGCTGTGCGACGATTTGGACGCGCCGCGGGCGATTGCCGTCTTGTGGTGCATCCTCGCCGACTCGAGCTTGGCAACGGGCGCGCGCGCTCGGCTGATCGCCGAACTCGGCAGCTCGCTCGGCCTCGCGTGGCAAACGAACCGCGCCGTGCACGGCAGCCCAGAAGCATTGCAACTGCTCGAAGCTCGCGAACGCGCGCGCGCCGAACGCGACTTCGCCAAAGCGGATGCCCTCCGCGCAGAGCTATCGAGTCGCGGCTTTTCCATTGAAGATAGCGCCGAGGGACCAGTCTTGCGACGCGCGCGTTGAACGCGGGCCGAGGGTTCGTGGCGGGTTTGGTTGATTAGCGGGCGCGGCCGTCGGGTTACGTCGCGTAGCTCGTAAGCCCACGCGCGTTCCCCGGCGTGTTCCGGCACGGCTCAGGTATTTTTGGCGGCAATCGCGCCGAGCTCTTCGAGATCGAGGTCGTGCTCGAGGTTGTGCAGGACTTCGTCGTCGATCTTGTGGGTGCGGTGAAGCCGCACCAATTCGAGGCGGCCGGCGGCGATGCTGGCAATGATCACGTCGAAATGGGCGGCGATGGCTTGCTCACGCTTTTCGACGGTGCCTTGAAAGTTTGCGGCGGCATTGGCGCGACGGCGGTGAAAGTCCAACAATTGGGGGTGGATGAGCTTGCCATCCGCGTCGTAAGCGAGGCGCTCGACGGCGGCGAGCCTGGCCTTGAATACCTCGACCTCGGCCGCGAAAATCTCGAGCGGTGGTTGTGCGTTTTCGTCTTGCCGCAGCCGCGCCCAGCGGATCACCGCACCCAGCGTGGTGCCCTGGATGAGCACCGTGACCAGGATCACCGCGAACGCCGTCACTAGCATCAGGTCGCGCCCGGGCATGGCATCCGGCAACGTTAGGGCGACCGCGAGGGTGACCACCCCGCGCATACCGGCCCAGCTCATCACGGTCGCCGCCCCCGGCCCCAGCGGCTCCGCCTGGTTCACGCCTGCGCGATGGAGCGCGCGCAGGACCAGATCGGTGCCAAAAACCCAGGCAAAGCGCGCCACCGTGACCGCCAACACGATCGTGAGCACGGTCAGGCCCATGCTCTGAACCACGACCCCTGCCCCGCCCACGCGCTCGAGCACGCCGCGCAGTGAGGAGCCAATCATCATGAATACGGCGGCCTCCAGCAAGAAGACCAGCACCTGCCAGGTCGCGATGCCACGGATGCGCGTGGTCGCGCTGAAGACCACGTGTTGGTACCAACCGCAGATCAAGCCCGCCGTCACGGTCGCGATTACGCCCGAAACGTGGAGCAGCTCGCCCGCCATGTAAGCGACCCAGCAGATCAAGATCGACGCGCAGATGACCAAACTCTCATCGCCCAGCCGACGAACGAGCCGGACCCACACCCCGCCAACTACGCCGCCGACGGCGATGCCGCCCGCGACCAACACCGCAAAGCTACCAGCCGCTGCGGGAATGCTGAAAGCGCCGGTGAGCACGGCGGCGACGGCGAACCGGAACAGCACCAGGCCCGTCGCGTCGTTGAGTAGGCTCTCGCCCTCCAGGAACGTGCTCAACCGACGCGGCAGCTTCACGCGCTGCAGGACGGCTCGAGCCGATACTGCGTCTGGCGGGGATACGATGGCGCCCAGTGCGACGCAGGCCGCCCAAGGCAGCGCAGGAACGAGCAGCTTCGTGACCACGGCGACGACACCAGTCGTAAACAGAACGGCGCCGATCGCGAGCGACAAAATACCGCGCAAGTGCCGGCGGAAAGAGGCATGCGCCGTAAACCATGCGCCATCCATCAGCAGCGGCGGCAGGAAGATCAGCAGCACGAGCTCCGGGTTCAGCTCGATGGTCGGCAGCCCCGGGGTGAAGGCCAGCGCGCCACCACCAACCAGCAACGCGACCGCAGGTGGTAAGGCGAGCCGAGACGCCAGGTAGTGCAACACGATCACCGCCAAGAACATGCCGATGATTAGCTCGAAGACTTGTACCGGCGATTCGCTCACTTGCTCGACTCTGATGGCTCGTGGGTCGGCCAGACCGACGGCCCCAGAGTACACGGAAACCGCCCGTGATCAGCGTCAATCCGACGCACGGGGGGGCGCGTTGGATGCGGTGCCGGCACGCTCAGTGGTCGAGTTCGAGCGTCTCGACTTCGACGATTGGTCGCGTGCCAGAAAGGTCTTCGAGCTTGCGACGCGCGGTGCGGCGCACGAATTCTGCCAGGCCCAGCCCTCGGCCGCCGCGGAAAGTCTCCACCGCACGCGCGATTTCTTTGGCGACCGCGCGCAGAGCCTGCTCGTCGTCATCGACCAAGGGCACCCCGCGGGTACGCACCGCGGGCGGCACCGCCAGCTTGTCCGCACGATCGATCA
>Ga0247761_1000283_pt1 | contig 9793 bp, 8 predicted proteins | sample UWRJL111311C4_FD_179915 | JGI IMG/M metagenome (GOLD analysis project Ga0247761, IMG submission 179915) | Plant litter microbial communities from Arlington Agricultural Research Station in Wisconsin, United States - UWRJ-L111-311C-4 | ecosystem: Environmental > Terrestrial > Plant litter >...
TTCGGGGTTTTTCGCCACATCGAAAAAAGCTTCCCCATTCAGATAGATCTCCCTGTTCCCGCCCTTGAATATCTCCGGGTATCTTAGTTTACTATCGGCATTCAGCCAGATCTTGCTGCCATCCGGCAACTGTATGATGCTTCGTGTGCCTTTCGCGTTCTTCTTTTCCATCAGGGATGCAAGCGCCGTACTCTCCGGCCTGTCCCTGTATCGCCAATACACTATGCTTCCGGCTGCTACCAGGAAGACGGCAGCCACTTTCAACCAGCGGAACGGACGTATCCTCTTGACCGCAGCTTCCTCGCCCGCCGGCATACCTGCTTCTGTCGCCGGCAGCTCCAATCCCCTTAACACCTTCCTCAAATTCTCCTCCACAGACGGGTGCGTCTCATTATCCCGGCGATTCCAGAACTGGTCAAGGACCTTGCTCCTTTCCGCAGCCTCCGGATCACCCGGCAACAGCTCCTGCAGCTCCAGCAGCTCTTCCGTCGTAGCTTCCCCGGCCAGCTTGCGTGCCATCAATTCCAGTATACGGTCCTTGTTCATTGTTTTTAGTTGGTGTAATCTGTCTATAGAGACAGGCGTACGGAGAGAATTACTTACAGGCGCTGAAAAGATTTTGCGATGACCTTGTCGAGCTTTTTGATGGCGCGGAATAGCTGCGTCTCCACTGTCCGCGGGGAAATACCCAGGATCTCCGCTACCTGTTTGTAACGGAACCCTTCTTCCCGGATCAGCTTGAAGACAGTGCGGCACTGATCGGGCAATTCATCGATGGCCTGGTTGAGCCGAAAATGGAGCTCTTTCCATTCCATTGCGGCACCGGGATCATCAAGATTGATCAGCTCTCCCTGCAACGCGTCCGGCTCGATGGAGACATGGTAAGGGGAATATTTCGCCAGGTAATTCAGGGAATGGTTGCGGGCTGCTACAAAAAGATACGTCTCCAGGCTCTGGATGGCGGTGAGCCCGTCCCGCTTATTCCACACCTTCATCATGATGTCATTGACAATCTCCTCCGCCACCTCCTTCTTATGGACATATAGCATGGAAAAATTGAACAGGCGGGTAAATGAAAGCCTGTACAGGTCTTCGAATGCACGTTGATCGCCGGCAGCGATCCTCTGTTGTAGCAGCGTTAGTTGGTTGGCGTCTATTTTCATCGGCAATGCCTCTCTCGACTATAAGACAGGAAAAATAGGTTTTCTCCCTACAAACCGCGAAAAAAAATTTCACCCCGGCCGGCCGGGCCAGCTAAATCGTGGCGGCCGACGTCAACCGGCGCAGAACTTCGATACATGCCCGGCTATTATGATAGGGACATTTCCAAAATCCTGCTTTATCCTCGCCCTCCATGATAATTCCGTCCGCCGTGCGTCCCCAAAACCATTCTCCTCTTTTCCCATCGATGATATATGTGCGAACGTAATCCCACACATGGAGAAATCTTTCGTAAAAACCGGCTTCGCCCGTAAGCTTCCAGGTGTTTAGAAAACCAACCATGGCCTCCGCCTGGACCCACCAATGCCGCTCCTTGACCAGGTGGTCCCCTTCCAGCTCGTAGCTCATACTTCCATCTGTATTCATCCCTTCTTCCGAAGCACGGGTAATGGCGATGGCCGTCTTCCGCACCTTTTCAACAAGCGCTGCATCTTCCAAAACTTCCGCAGCCTCCATCAACAACCACGAAGCCTCTATATCATGTCCATATGAAACGATATTGCTCCGCACCTCCCAGTCCTCTCCGAAAAAAAGCCGCAGGTGATGGCTGCTGCCGTCCACGATATGCTCCGTAAAGTTTTTTATCAAACCCCGTATCTTCCCCGCCAGCTCTCCATCCTGCCATATACGGTATAAATTTGTATACGCTTCCAGTATATGCAGATGCGTATTCATCGTCTTTTTCTCATTCGCATCCTTCTCGCTGAGCCGCAGGTCGGCTATAGCCCGCCACTCCCGGGTCAGGGCCTCCTCATATCCGCCATGCTCCTTATCATAGCTGTGCTCTTCTATACTTTGGTATAATTGCTTCGCCAGCTCCAACACCTCTTTATCCGGCCTTGCGCGGTAATATTCCGTCAATCCGAAGATAGTAAAGGCAATGGCATAGATCTGCTTCTTCGTGTCGACAGGCGCACCGGCTTCGCTTATTGACCAGTACACTCCACCATATTCTTCGTCCACAAAATATTTCCTGATATAATTAAAGGCCCTCTCCGCCATCGACAGATAAGCTCCCTCCCCTTCCGATAGATAGCCTGCCGAAAAGCTCCATAGGATCCGTGCATTCAGCACCGAGCCCTTTACTGCGCCTTTCACAACCTCATTGTCATTTGTTATTCTTCCGTGGAAGCCGCCATGCTCTCTGTCGACGGTGTGATCCATCCACCAGGTCAGGATGTCTTTCAATGTCGTCTGAAATTCCAATACGAGGTCTGCATTATTTTCCATGCCTGAAAGTTAGGTAACTGTCCGACAACTCCTGCAACAGCGCTGCCTGCGCGGCATTGATCACCTGTACGGCCGTCTCCATATCGAACCACGCCCCCTTATTCACCTCTGGAAAAGAAGCCATTCGTCCGCTCTTCGGCGGCCACTCTATTTCAAATGTATTGCTTACTATCGTAGCCGGATCCAGGTCCCCTTCCGACGCCCATGCCAGCACCGTCTTGCCTCCCTTTTGCCTGACTGGCATCAATGCATGGAAAGGCCCGGACAGCTCATGCCCCGTCTCTTCCTTAAACTCCCTGACTGCCGCATCCAAAGCCGCCTCCCCCTCTTCGAACTCCCCTTTTGGAATGGTCCATACCCCGACGTCCTTGTTCTTCCAGAAAGGTCCGCCCGGATGTACGAGGAACACTTCCAGCTTCTTATGCTTTATTCTGAAAAGCAGGACACCTGCACTTTGCTTCTTCATAACCGCGCGCTCCCCCCTCAGGAGCTTTCCTTCACGTTAAAAACAAATCCTACCCCATATACATTGTCGATGCTGATATTCCTGGATGCGCCCAGGTGCTTACGAAGCCGGGAAATGAATACATCCAGGCTCCGGCCCAAAAAATAATCGTTCTCCCCCCATAGCTGTGTAAGTATCTCTTCCCGTCTGAGCACCCGGTTCTCATTCCTGAAAAGGTAGTCCAGCAATTCCGACTCCCTTGGCGTAAGCACGATGTCCTTTTGCCGGCCGATCTGCAATTTCAGCGTGTCCTTATGGAACTCTACGTCTCCTCTGATGATGACAGCCCGGTTCACAGCCACGGCGGCGGCAGGCATCCTCCGGATGATATTCCTGATCCGCAGCACCAGCTCGTCCACATCGAATGGCTTCGTGATATAGTCGTCGGCGCCGATCTTCAATCCATAAAGCCTGTCCGCCTTCTCATTCCGGGCGGTGAGAAAAAGAAAAGCGATATTATGTCCCAGCGCAACGATCTTCTCCGCCAGCTGAAACCCGTCCATCTCCGGCATGGAGACATCGATGAGCATGATATTGTAGCGCCGCGGGTCCTTTCGGACCTGCTCATACGCCAGCCGGCCATTCTGCAGCCAGTCGACATCAAAATCCGATATCTCCAGGTATTGCTTGACCACATTGCCGAGGTCTACCTCGTCTTCTACCAAAAGCACTTTCGCCTTCATAGTTTTCACCCGGTTTATAGTGGGATAGTGATAACGAACTCGCTTCCCTCCCCCTCCTCACTAAAGATGTCTATCTTCCATCCATGAGCGTCTACCGCCTGCTTGACATAGAACAAGCCCAATCCTAATCCTTTCACCTGTCCATTGTTGTTCTTCATATCCCTGTAAAATTTATCAAACGCATGTTTCCTGATCTCCGGGGGCATCCCGATACCATTATCCCGCACCGTGATGCTGATACCCCTGCGATCTTCCGCCGTCGTAACCGTAATCTCCTTTCCTTCACTGTGATTGTATTTGATGGCGTTGTCAAAGATATTCAGAAAGATGGTGGTAAACCAGAATTTGTCCAGCATCACTTTGTCGTGCGTGGCATACTTGTGCAGGTTGAAGCCGGCATTGGTGCCCGATAGTTTCAGCCGGTAATCCAGCAGTATCTCATCGAGGAGATGGTGGATAGAATGCTCCTCCTTCGACAAAGAGATCTTATTCATCGTCGTGATCTCCAGCACCTGGCTGATCAGCGTGCGCAGCCGTTCGGACTGCCGCTGCACCACCTCCGTCAAAGGCCGGATGCTTTCCTTGTTGGAGATGATCTTCTCATTCTGCATGGTCTTGTTCGCAACGATGATGGCAGCCAAAGGCGTATGGAATTCGTGGGTGATGCTGTTTATAAAATCGGACTTCATTTCGGACAGCTTCTTTTGCCGCAGCCAGTTGCGGAAAGTGATAAAGAACAGCAGCACCACGGACAGGATGGACAGCAGGGACAGCAGGAATGTAGGCATCATCAGCTTCAGCACGGTCAGCTGCCGGTGCCGTATATCCACATGCAGGCTGAAACTGACCCCGTAGCTATGGTCCACCGGGCTTGTCACGGCAAGATAGGCAGCCACATTGTGGCTGGTGATGTCCTGCAGGCTGCCCCCGAGCCGGATGCCATGGGGCGTCTGTATGGCCGGATCGATATGCGCATATGTCTCCCGCTTATTATAAAGACTAACATATTTATTACTTTGAAAGGCGATGTCGATGGACTCCACCAGCAGGGCATATTCCAGCTGCCGGTCGATGTTGTGCTTCCGGATGATCAGCCGTAACAGGGAGTCGATGTTGTTGGCTCGCCGGAGCGCATGAAAAGCGCTGTCGCACACCCGCTGCTTCAGGAGCCCGAATGCCGCCTGATCCGCCTGGTGTAACCGCTCCAGCCCTGCCATATTCTTGTCCATGAAGGAATCCAGGATCTTCTGTCCCCCCGGCATGATCTTGTCGTTGCGTATCGCCGCAGAATAGTCCGCATTGATAGCGCCCAGCTCGGCCAGGTAATAATGGTCATTTTTAAGCTCGTAGGTGTTGTATAAAAGGAAGAACTGGACGGAAGAAAGTACCAGCAGGCTGACAATAGCAATGATCTTATGCGCAGTAGTAGTATACTTCACCATTAGCAATTTTAGCACCCCTTGGGCAACTAAGCAAAAAATTTATGATGCGTTTAATATTCGTTAACATTCTGTTTAATGTCTGTTGACAACATGCCAGGTGTCCTGTAAATACCTTTAATTTCGCCCTAAACTAAATCACAAGGCATGAAGAAACTGTTTTTACTCCTGCTGATACCGGCAGGCTTTATAGGCCGGGTCAGGTGTCAAACCGTTACTAAAGTGGTGGACCCCGTGGATTATGTCAATCCGCTGATGGGCACCCAGTCTACGGGCGGCCTTTCCAATGGGAATACCTACCCCTCCATCGCAGTACCCTGGGGCATGAACTTCTGGACACCCCAGACAGGTAATATGGGCGATGGCTGGCAATATACGTATACGGCAGAGAAGATAAAGGGTTTCAAGCAAACTCACCAGCCGTCTCCGTGGATGAATGACTATGGCGAATTTTCCATCATGCCGGTGACAGGCTCCCTGAAGATAGCTGAAAATGACAGGGCCTCCTTCTTTTCCCATAAGGCTGAGGTGGTAAAACCTTACTATTACAGCGTTTACCTGGCTGATTATGATGTCACTACCGAGATAGCCCCCACGGAGAGGGCAGCCAGCTTCCGCTTTACCTTCGCAAAGGCAGACAGCGCCTTCGTCATAGTCGACGCTTATGATAAGGGCTCCTATATAAAGGTCATCCCCTCGGAGAACAAGATCGTAGGCTACTCCACCCGTAACAGCGGCGGCGTAGGAAAGAACTTTAAGAATTACTTCGTCGTTGTATTCGATAAGCCTTTCCTGGATCAGCATACCTGGTCCGGCAAGCAGCTGGCGGACGGCCTGGAACTGCAGGACAAGCATGTAGGCGCTGTGGTCCGCTTCGCCGCTCCCGGACGGGGTTCCGTGGTCAATGCCCGGGTAGCCTCCTCTTTTATAAGCATCGAACAGGCAGAGCAGAACCTGAAGGAGACGGACCATACCACCCTGGAATCCGTAGCCGCAAAAGCCCGGGACACCTGGAATAAGACGCTGAGCCGCATCCTGGTAGAAGGCGGCACCATCGACCAGGTACGCACCTTCTACTCCTGCCTTTACCGTATGCTGTTCTTTCCCCTGAAATTATATGAGAAGGACGCCAGCGGCAAGATCCTCCACTATAGCCCTTACAGCGACAAAGTCGAAGAAGGCTATCTCTTCGCCGGCACGGGCTTCTGGGATACTTTCCGTGCCCTCTACCCCTTTTTGAACCTGGTCTATCCTTCCATCAACAAGGAAATGCAACAGGGCCTGGTCAGCGATTATAAGGAGGGCGGCTGGCTGCCCGAATGGTCCAGCCCGGGTTACAGGAGCGTTATGGTGGGTAATAACTCCGCCTCCATCGTAGCGGATGCCTACCTGAAAGGCCTGAGAGGCTACGACATCAATAAATTATATGAAGCTCTTTTGAAGGATGCCAACAATGAAGGTCCTATTCCCGCGGTAGGCCGCGACGGCGTGGCATATTACAACAAGCTGGGTTACGTGCCCTACGACGTCAAGATCAATGAGAATGCAGCCAGGACCCTGGAATATGCCTATGACGACTTCGCCATCTACCGGCTGGGTAAAGCCCTGGGTCGTCCTGCAGAGGAATTGAAGCTCTATGCCACCCGCAGCCAGAACTATCGCAACCTCTTCGATCCCGAACATAAGCTCATGCGTGGGAAGAACCAGGACGGCACCTTCCAATCCCCTTTCAATCCCTTCAAATGGGGCGACGCCTTTACGGAGGGCAACAGCTGGCATTATAGCTGGAGCGTATTCCATGACATCCAGGGACTCATCGACCTGATGGGCGGCAAAAAGACGTTTGTCCGGATGCTGGACTCCGTCTTCATCATGCCTCCTACCTTCGACGACAGCTACTACGGCGGTGTCATCCATGAGATCAGGGAGATGCAGATCGCAGGCATGGGCCAGTATGCACATGGCAATCAGCCCATCCAGCATATGATCTACCTGTACAACTATGCCGGTGAACCCTGGAAGACGCAATATTGGGTAAGGGAAGCCATGCGGAAGCTGTATAAGGCCACGCCTGACGGCTACTGCGGCGACGAGGACAACGGGCAGACATCCGCCTGGTATGTTTTCTCCGCCCTGGGCTTCTATTCCGTCTGCCCCGCCACGGATCAGTATGTCATGGGTACTCCGCTCTTCAAAAAGACGACCCTCACCCTGGAGAACGGCAAGACCTTCGTCATCGATGCCCCCGCCAACAGCGATAAGAATATGTACATTCAAAGCGTGACCCTCAACGGTCAGCCTTACAATAAGAACTGGATATCCCATTTCGACATCCAGAAAGGCGGCCGGTTCACGCTGTCCATGGGCGCCGTGCCCAATAAGAGCCGTGGCACAGATGCCGGCGCTTATCCGTACTCGTTCTCTACCGACAAAGAAAAACCTATAAAATAAACATGAAGACCCCACTTGTCCGTCTCGCCGCATTTTTTCTGTTGATATCCATTAGCTCCCATGGAATGGCCCAGGAGCATCGTCATCATCGCCGGTCATTGCCCACTGTATTGGTGGGAGATTCGCTGGTAAGCGGAGGATATACCCTCATCTTCGTCAGCAACTTCTCTGCACTGGACACTGTGACCCGCCGGAACATGATCAATGCCTTTTTCACCGTCTACCCAAAAGAAGTGGAACGGTTTAACAAGTCATCGCTGACCAGGATCATCTTCTTCGTGGATACCAGCTATAAAGGCGTGGCCGAGACGGGCAATGGAATGGCCCGGTTCAACCCCAAATGGCTGGTGGACCACCCGCAGGACATCGACGTGGTGACACACGAGGTCATGCACGTAGTACAATCCTATAAGGACTATAACCCCGGCTGGCTGACGGAAGGCATCGCCGACTATGTACGTTATGTATATGGCGTCAATAACAAGGGCGGCGGCTGGACCCTGCCGAACTATCGCGCAGGCCAGAGCTATGTCAACGCCTATCGCGTGACAGCCAGGTTCCTCCTCTGGGTAGAAAAGAATAAATACAATCACATCGTGGACGATATGGATAAAGCCATGCGCGATGGGACCTACACACCGGAACTCTGGGCAAAGCTGACAGGGAAGTCGGTGGATGCCCTCTGGGCCGAATACGCCGAAAATCCGACCGTGGAGCTGACCTATAACTAAAAACCGACCCGCTGCATCGAATGTGCAGCGGGTTTTTTCTATCTTACAGCTATGATCCAACGCTTTTCCCTGGCCCTGGCGCTTTTCTTTTTTTCAGTGACCGCCCGTGCACAGGTGGCCTATACCAACCCCGGCGGTCTTCACACCCTGCAGCAACAATTCGTCGACCTCCGCTTTGGCATGTTCATCCATTTCAATATGCCCACTTTCGCCAATGCAGACTGGCCCGATCCGGATATGCCCGCCTCCAGCTTCTATCCTGCAAAGCTGGACTGTAACCAGTGGGCCCGCGCCGCCAAAGCCGCCAACATGTCCTACGGCTGCCTGACGACCAAGCACCACAGCGGCTTCTGCATCTGGGACACGAAGACTACGGACTACAATGTGATGCACAGCCCTTTCAAAAAGGATGTCGTCCGGGAATATGTCAACGCCTTTCGGGCGCAAGGCCTGAAAACCCTTTTATATTATTCGATCTTAGATACCCATCACAGGCTTCGCCCGGGCTTCATCACCCGTCAGCATATCGAAATGATCAAGGCTCAGCTGACGGAGCTGCTGACCAATTACGGCGAGATCACCGCCCTGATCATTGACGGGTGGGACGCCCCCTGGAGCCGGATATCGTATGACGATGTTCCCTTCGAAGAGATCTATACGCTGGTGAAGACTCTCCAGCCCAACTGCCTGCTGATGGATCTCAATTCCGCCAAATATCCCGCGGAAGCCCTGTTCTATACCGACATCAAATCCTACGAACAAGGCGCCGGCCAGCACATCGCAAAAGAAGGCAATCGGCTCCCCGCCCTCTCCTGCCTGCCGCTGAACTCCGCCTGGTTCTGGAAGTCCGACTTCCCTACTACGCCGGTAAAAGACCCTGCCATGTTGGTCAATGAGGATATCATACCTTACAACAAGATCTATGACAACTTCATCCTGAATGTGGCGCCCAACCGCGACGGCCTCATCGACGACAACGCCGTGGCCGCCCTGACGGACATCGGCAAGCGCTGGAAGAACGACGGTCCCGTGGCACAGCTGCCCCCCGTGGAAGCGCCCATCATCTCCTCCAACATAGCCAAACGCCAGCAGGCGGAGGCCTCCTGGAGCGATGATATGTGGATCATGGATTTTGGCAACGACGACAACTTTCACACCGCCTGGCAATCCAGCCCCAAGGTAATATCGCCGTGGTACCAGGTCACGTTCGATAAGGAAAAAGGCTTCAACGCCGTGGTGATCACGGAAGAAAAAGCCAATATCAGCAAATACAGGCTGGAGTACTGGCAGAACGGGACCTGGAAATCCCTGTTCGAAGGAGAGAATAAGCAACGGGTAAAGATCCACCGTTTTGAACGAAAGTGGGGCGGGAAAGTGCGCATCTCCATCCTGGCATCGGACAGCCCGGCCGCCATCGCGGAATTCGGTGTGTATGACGAGCGGAGATAGCGGAAATGTTCCCTATAGCCCGGACATGATACTATGGCGGTGTCTCTGGCGGTGGTGATGGTGCAATACATTTTCCTTTTCCAT
>Ga0247761_1000286_pt1 | contig 9757 bp, 6 predicted proteins | sample UWRJL111311C4_FD_179915 | JGI IMG/M metagenome (GOLD analysis project Ga0247761, IMG submission 179915) | Plant litter microbial communities from Arlington Agricultural Research Station in Wisconsin, United States - UWRJ-L111-311C-4 | ecosystem: Environmental > Terrestrial > Plant litter >...
GGTTTCTGTCGTGGCTCGCTGCCAGCGATAACGCGCAGAAATTTCACATCGCACGCGTGCATGACGATGAAGGAAACCTCCAATTCTTGGGTCAGTCGTCGCGTCAGCTCGCCAACATTCCGCTGCTGTACCCGGCCGAAGACGACCATTGGGGCGTGGCCTATGCGTCAATTCACCCCGCGAGCGAAAGCCAATCCGAAACAAATCCTCCTTGGTGTCAGTGACAGGGGTTGAAATGGCGAACTCGAGGCGAGTGACTTACAAAGGCTCCGTGACTTGGATCTCGGCAATCAATGGAGCGGTCAGCGCGATCAATAGGCCCGCTTGGGCGCTGCTGCTCGTGAGCGCGCTCGGCTGCGCGCTGAGTTGCGCGGACAGCGACTCCACTCGTCCTGACGGTTCCGCGGGCGGAATGTCTTCGGCCGGACAGTCCGGTGCGCCGACAGTCGGCGAGGGCGGCGCGGCCTCGGCCGGAGAAAGTGGGATCCCAGGACACGCGGCGGGGGAGGGCGGAACGGGCAACACCGGTGCCACGAACACTGGCGGCAACGCGGGAGCGCCGCCGATTCGACCTGAGCACTGCGAGGCCAATAGCGACTGCGATGACGGCTTGTTTTGCAATGGCGTCGAGTTGTGTCTGACCCTGCCGGGCGAGGAATTCAAAGTGTGCATGGGCCGTGAACACGGGCCGTGCGCTAAGAACTATTGCAACGAAATCGACAAGTGCGACTGCAACCATTCCGATGAGGACGGTGACAACGCCAAAGTCGAAGGGTGCGCCATGCCTGGCGACTCGATTGATTGCGATGACAATGATCGCACCCGCGCCCCGGGCAAACCGGAGGAGTGCGGCAACGACAAGCTGCACGACGAAGACTGCGACGACACCACCTTCGGCAACAAAGATACCGATGGAGATCAAGTTGTCGATCAGGATTGCGCGAACGAATTGGACTACCAGCCGTTGTTCTTTCGGCCATCGAAGCCGCTGACCTCGCACGGCACCGACTGCGACGACCGCGATCGGCTCACGAATCCCGACGCCGAAGAAATCTGTGACCGCCGTGACAACAATTGCAACGGCCAGATTGACGAGGTCGCAGAGGGCAAGGGGACGGTCTATTACGAAGATCTGGACGACGATCACTGGGGCAACGACGAGAAGACACAACGGTCGCTGTGCGGCTTCCCCCCACCGGGCTACGCGATACAAGGCCACGACTGTAACGACCAAGATCGCTGGGTCCATCCGGACCAACAAGAGACCTGCAACGGTGTCGACGACGACTGCGACCTGGATGGGAAGATCGACCAACCCGATAAGCCAGGAAACTTGATGTCTGGTGAGCCCTATGACGGTGGCAAGACCAAATTCGAGTGTGTCGGGGTCGATGGTTGGAAAGTCAAACAGTGCCCGTCCGACCTCCTGGACTGCAATGGGAAATACCTCGATGCTTGTGAGACAATCGGCACTACGCTTTGCAATTGTCACGGTTGCGGGACAACTTGCGCGTTCTCGTGCGGCGACACGACTTGTGAGGAGATAGTGCGGCTCAGCACCGGCAATAGACACACTTGTGCGATTGTTCAGGCCGCAGGGAGCAGTTCTGGCGGAACAATTGCGTGCTGGGGCCGAAATAACTTCGGTCAGCTCGGCAATGAAAGCACTTCAGATTCGCTTCGGGCGCGCAAAGTCTTGGGCATGACAGGCGTTACAGCGATCGCTGCAGGAGAGCGGCACACGTGCGCCATTGGCGCAGACGAAATAATTTCGTGCTGGGGTGACAACAAATATGGCCAACTTGGCGCCGCTGTGACGGACCTTATCGTGCGCCATCCTGCCAAAGTCTCTCCGTCACCATTTCTGCGCAGGGCCAAATCGATTGGCTCCGGTTCTTTTCATACCTGTGCAATCTTCGATGAGGGAAAACTCGCCTGTTGGGGGCTTGGGGACCTAGGGCAGCTCGGCAACAACGATACAGAGAACGTGGACTTCCCATTGCCGGTCCAGCGCATAGTCGATGGTAAAGCGACATATATTGCTAATGCCTCTCAGGTCGTCGCTGGTTACATTCACACTTGCTCGCTCTCGGCTGGGCGCGTTGAATGCTGGGGTGACAACTCGAATCAACAACTGGGTGTTGATCCCTCGAGCTTGGAGTTCGCAAGTTCAGCAATTCCTGTCGCTGGATTCGACGGTCAGGAGGTCCTGGAGCTCTCAGCATCTGCTTATCACACTTGCGCGCGGGCAGGGGGTGACGTTTATTGCTGGGGAAGTAACATCGATCACGAACTTGCTCTCGAGTCTGGAGACTCGGCGTCTCCCGTAAAAATTCGATTGCCGGTCGCAGCAACTGCAATTGCGACAGGTTCGTACTTCGGGTGCGCGCTCGGTGATACAGGCAAAGTCTATTGCTGGGGCAGCAACGACGCGGGCGAGCTTGGCCCCGCGTACAATCCGACAAGCGTCCTCCCAGTCGCAATTCCACTCGTCGGTGTAACTGGCATCTTCGCGGGTCTCGGGGGCCATGTCTGCGCGATATTACGCGACGCAATCACGCTCGGCACGGAAACCTGGTGTTGGGGAAATAACGACTTCGGAGAATTGGGTAACGGCCGGGATTCAGATTTGCCTCAGCCTACGCCATCGCGCGTCCTTCCGCTGAATGGCAGTCAGGCGTGTGCTTCTCAAAACTAGCATCACGAATTCTGTTTGAACCTCTACTGGAGAATAGGTAAATAGCCATGCCAAATTTTGATCCGATACAAGTGATATTGACCACTGCGAACGGCGCCCGAACCGTTACAGACGTGACCCTACGTTGGAAAGGGAAGGAGGATTTTGCTCTAGACGGGCCACCCCAGGGTGCACCAAAGCCCCTCAACCCTGCACAACCATTTTCTTTGGACCTTGCCCCCTACGACCCAACCTCGAGGTATCGCGTCGCGAAGCTCAAATTCGATCCGGCAGCATACGCTTCTTGGGAGACCGACGCGTTCGATCCTTGGCTCATGCTTGTTCAGAAGATACGAGTCACCGACGTTGGCCCGAAAGATCTAGTGATGAATCTGTCGTGTACGGAGCATCAACAGCAAGTCGCTCACTTCCTCGCGCGGGTGGCAATTCACGTCGCAGAAGCATCAGCCGCAATCGCGACTACGGCCGTCCAGTTTCTCAAACAAACCTTCGGCAAACCGGCGCAGATCCCCGAAGCACATGCACACGAAGCGCACGAACTCGAGGCGCACGCACAAAAGGCCTCGCCATCGCCCAACTGATACCCGAATCATGCTCCAGCGCCTTTTCCTCTAAAGCGGGCGGTGATCCCGCCCCCGCCCGCTTTGTGATAGTTGTCGGCGGTATGGGTTGCCTGGAAAGCGGCGAGCAGCGTTGCATCCTTGCGTCGGATCACCTGATCGGCAGGGAAGCGGGCGCGGCGCTGCGGCTGGATGACGACTCGGTGTCTTGGCGCCATGCGAGCCTGCGCTGGACGGGGCAGGCTTGGGAGCTTCAGGATCTCGGTAGCCGAAATGGGACTTTTCTCGATGGGCATCGGATCGCCTCCGGTGCCCGCGTATTGCTGCGCATGGGGTGTCAGCTTCGTTTCGGCGATGACGAACAGCTTTGGCGCTTGGTCGATGTGGATCCGCCGAGTACGGCGCTCGTGGATCTGGCGACCGGTGAGCGAATCTTTGCCTTGGATGAGTTGCTTGCCGTGCCGCAGCAGGGCGAACCCGAGTTGTTCATCTCGAAGCAAGCGAGCGGCGCGTGGATTGCCGAGTTTGGGGCTCGAGTGTGGGAGCCTCAGGCATCCGAGGTGTTGACGATCGGGGCGCGTCAGTACCGCTTCGAGCCGGGGGCGCCGGTCTACGCGACCACGACCGGACGAGGGCAGCAACTGACTCCATCGGAGCTGGCACTTCAGTTCTCGGTGAGTCGAAATGAGGAATACGTCGAGGTCAAGATCGTGCACGGTGAGCGGAGCATCGAGCTTCGCCCGCGTGCGCACAGCTATGTGCTTCTGACGCTCGCGCGGCTGCGCGTGAGGGATCAAAGTGACGAATCACTCGAGCCTTCGAACCAAGGTTGGGTCTACCAGGATCAGCTGCTCAAGATGCTGGCCACCACGCCGGAACAACTCGCCGTGGACATCTATCGCGCGCGTAAGCAGTTCAGTGAGGCAGGGGTCGTCGAGGCCGCGCAGATCGTGGAACGTCGAGGCACGAGCCATGAGCTGCGGATCGGCGTGCCCAAGCTGGCCATTACCGTCGCTTAGGGATGCCGGTCGCTAGCGGGATTTAGCCAGAATTTGGCCATTTCCGGTGAGCGCCCAAAGGTCGCTCGTGGTGCCCCACAGCGCGTTGATGGTCGTCGGGCCGCCCACCGCCGAATACGACCATTGAGCGCCGTCCCAGTGCAGCACGCGCGAGAGGTAGATCCAAACATCTCGTTCATTGTCGGCCCAGCCGGCCTCGACGGAGCTGTAATTCAGGGAGACGTTGGGCGGCGCGATCTTCGGTTCGAGGTTGTCGCTCATGCCGATGCCGTCCCAGTGCCCGAGTTCAGGGCGCGTGCCACCCGCCTTGTAAGCGCTCCAGCCAACGTTCCCTCCGATCCACACGAGCTGAGCGTTGCCGAAGGCAAGCTCGTAGGTCGGGGTTTCGCTGGGATGAGGCGGCAAAAGAGACCACTCGCTGCCGTCGAAGTGGATTCGGTTACTGCCGCCAACCGCAATCACATCCGCAGCATTTCTTCCCCACACGCTCGCCAGGGGACCGAAGCTCGATGCCGACCAAATGCTCCAGGAAGAACCGCCGAAGTGGAGGAAGTGTCCGTCGCTGTCTACGGCCCAAACGTCTCGGCTCGAGCTCCCCCAGACACCCTTGATGTCCGCGCTGGTCGGACTTGCGCTGACCTGCCAGCTGAGGCCGTCCCAATGTAGAAGCAGGCCGTGGGTGCCTGCGGCCCAAACATCGGCTTCGCCGCTACCCCACAAGGCAAACACTTCATCAGAACCGGGCCGTGGAACATCGGTCCACAGCTTGCCGTCCCAGTGGACGATCTCGCGCCCTGCCGCCCACACGTCAGCAGGGTGGCTGCCCCACAGACGGTTCAGCTGATGACCAGCGATCGGGCTCGATAGCCAATTCTGCCCGTCGAATTCCAGAAAGGTACCGTTGTCACCGACGAACCAGGTCGAGCCTTCGAACCCCCAAGCCGCGTTCAGGTTGAAATCAGTGAGGTGAGGACCTGCCGTCCAAGCCGTGCTGTTCCAATGCGCGATCAGCCCCTGCTCACCGACTGCCCATCCGTCGCGGCCAGAGTTCCCCCAGAGACTTCGGAAGTCTGCCGTTGATGCTTGAACGGTGACGGCGTTGGTTTGCTCGACCGTCGAATTCCAGCGTTCGAGTGTGCCCGATTGGCCAGCAACCCAGGCCTCTCGATCAGCGCGGCCCCACACGCTGCTGAGCGCGCTCTCGCTCGGCCTCGCTACGGTCGACCACGATGTTCGGTCGAAATGGTTCAGTGTCTTGTCACCCAAAACCCAAACTTCATCCGCTGAGCTCGATACCGAGCGGAACGTGTCCCAGGTCGACAACTCGATGGAGGACCAAGCGACGCCGTCGAAATGCAGGATGGCTCTGTTCCATCCCACGGCCCACACGTCGTTCGCGCTGCTGCCAGAAATGGCGGTGATGCCGCCGGCAGGGATGATCGGTTCGACGACGAGCGACCAACTCTCGCCGTCGAAATGTAAAAGGCTGGGACCGCTACCGGCTGCCCAGACGTCGTTCCGCGCGCTGCCCCAGATAGCGCGCAGTCGGCGTGTTTCGTCGATCTGAATGGCACGCCACGCAGCGCCATCCCAATGCAGGAGAGCCGTGTTGTCGTCGGGGTTCCCCGTTTCTTTGGTGCCAGCGAGATCGCCCGTGCGTTCGGCAATAATCCAAATGTCGGAAACCGAGCTCCCCCAAATCGCGATGAAGTTTGCGTTCGAGCCGCACCACTGATCGAGGCTGCAAAACACGGGTGGCGTGCGTCGCGGATCGGGGCCCGCGAGCACGGATGGCGCGCCACTGTGCCCTGCGATACTCAGTGCGCCTCCGTCGCTTTGGCTTCCCCCGACGCTGGTCCCGTTCCCGCCGCTCCGGCCTCCGTCGCTCCCGCCGCTCCGGCCTCCGTCGCTCCCCCCGCCTTTCGGGCTCGCTTCACGCCCTCCAGCAGCAAAGGTCCCGCCTACGCTGCTCGATGAATCAGCATACCGATCTCCGAGCCCGGAACGTGCTCCGCACGCGACGCAGAGCAAGACCGCAGCGAAGGCCGAAATTCGCGATCGGCAGAGCCAGGCTCGCAGTTCCCCGCGTATCACGATTCAAGGCTATCACGATCACGCGCCAGCCTCCGAGTGCGGGGCTAGGGAACGAGTTTCTGACAGATCAGCTGTGCCGAAGAGTCAGCGCTTGCTCCGGGCTGGGAGCAGCTGCCAAACCCGAGCGGGCAAACGCCCGGGCTGTTCGTTGGTGGCTGTGCACACGCGCACGTCAACGCTTGGTTCTGGCACGCGCCGTTGAGGTCAGCACATTTGTATGCAAAATCCGGCTGGCACTGGTTGCTCTCCACGTGGCTTCCGGTGGGGCACGCGCCGCCATCCGGCGCCGAGAACACGCCGCCGATGGTGCGATATGCAACACAGGCCTGCGTCGCCGTGCACGCTGTGCCGTTGCAATCGTGGGTCGCGCTACTGCTAGAGCCGCCGGTCCCGCCCGAGCCGCTATTGGTCCCGCCGCTATTGGTCCCGCCGCTGCCGCTCGCGCGGCCGGCACTGGCGTTGCCGCCGACAGCGGTCGACAATCCTGCTCCGCCGTCCGAGCGGGACAGAGTGGTCTCGCCACCGCAACCCAGCACGAGCGCGGTACACGCTGCGAGCAGCCAAGCGCTGTAAGTCATGTACGTATAGGAGCAAAAGCCGGGCCAATAAACGCCTGCGTTTTCCCCTAATTCGTACGATCGCGAGTTGGCACAATGGCACAATCTCGGCACAGTAGGCGCCAGAGCGCTCAATCTTTGGCGCGCGAGTCGGGAGATCCTAGCTAAGATCGCACATGCCCGATTTCCTCGAAGCGCACCGTCGCGTGCTTTGCCGAGTGTTGATCGCCTGCGGCGTGTTCACTTTTGGTTGTGCGAGCAGCGATCCAGCGGTGCAGGGCTCGGCTGGGGGAAGCGCGGGCGTTAGCGAACCAAGCGGTGGTGCTGGCATTTCGTCCGGAGGTGCGGGGGCGGGCCCTCAGGTGGGAGCTAGCGGAGGGCCGAGCCAAGCCGGAGGCACTGCCGGTGCGATTGCCGCTGGCGAAGCGGGCCAACCGAGTGGAGGCGGGGCAGGAGGCGGGCAGGGTGGAAATCCAAGCTCAGGCAACGGCGGGGCCGGGGCCAGCGGCGCCTTTTGGAAGCCGAGCGCCGGGGTCACTTGGCAGTGGCAACTGACGGAGACCATCGACCAGACGGTAAACGTTAGTGTGTACGATATCGACGGCTTCGACAGCGACGCCAGTTTAGTGAAAGAGTTGCACGATCAGGGGCGCAAGGTGATCTGCTACCTGAGCGTCGGCAGCTACGAAGATTGGCGCCCAGACGCCAAGAGCTTTCCTGCGGCGGTGCTCGGCAACGAGTACCCGGGGTGGCCGGGCGAGCGCTTCGTCGACATTCGCGCCAAAGCGCTGCGCGACATCATCGCGGCGCGCTTCGATCTCTGTAAGCAGAAGGGCTTCGACGGCATCGAGCCCGACAACATGGACGTGTACGGTTCGAATTCGGGTTTTCCGCTGACCGAAAAAGATGGCGTCGATTACGCGAACTGGCTCTCCGGCGAAGCCCACGCTCGCGGTTTGAACATCGGGCAAAAGAACGCCGCAGAGCTCGCAAAACAGATCCAATCGGCGTTCGATTGGGTGCTCACCGAGGATTGCTACGATCAGGGTTGGTGCGCGGAGGTATCCGTGTACCTCGAGCACGACAAGCCCGTGTTCATGAGTGAGTACACGGACACCGGCGTCGACTTCAACGCCGCGTGCAATTGGAGCAAGCCCAAGAAATACAGCCCGATCCTCAAAGGCAGGGATCTCGATGCCCCGGTGCAGTTCTGCCCCTGACCGGGGGAGGGGGCAGGTCGTTGCGAGCGACTAGTGAACGGCGGGCAGCGGATGATCGAGCGCCCGGCGCACTTCCGAAACCAAGGACTCGCGCGTGATTGGTTTGGAAAGCACGGCCCTCACGTTCGGGTTTCGTAACTCCACGCTCGAATGCCCGCTGAGCACCAAGATGGGCAGTCGGATCCCGAGCTGCCAGACGCGCTCGATCACTTGTTCGCCCGACAAGCCGGGCATCGAGCGATCGATCAGCACGGCATCTATTCGCGCTTTGCGCTCCAACGCAGCGAGTGCCTGCGCCCCGTCTTCACATTCGATGACGCGGAAGCCGCTTCGCTCGAGCATTCCGCGCAGCACTCGGCGCACCGGTAATTCGTCGTCGACCACCAAAATAGTCTCGGTACCGACGGGCACCGGCCGCGGTTCCGGGGCGGGCGGAGCCGAGCGCTGAGTAGGGGCGCCTGGTAGCTCAATCTCGAAGCGGGTGCCATCGCCGAGCCGAGTGCTGCAGCGAATGGTGCCTCCGTGATCAGTGACGATGGCGTACGCGCTGGACAGCCCGAGGCCCGTGCCGCGGCCCATTTCCTTGGTCGTGAAAAACGGCTCGAACATCCGCGCGCGTACGCTCTCCGTCATCCCCGCACCGTTGTCCGTGATGCTCACGCAGACTCTTCCGGCAGTAGGTACGGAGAACTCCACGCGCAAACTGGGTTGCTCGCGTTCGCTCTCCAAGAGCGCGTCGCGCGCGTTCAGGACCACATTCAGCAGCACTTGCTCGATTTGGCCGGAATTGCCGAGCACGGCTGGGATCTCCGCAGGCACGAGCTCAATCTGCACCCTCGGATCGAACGTCGAACGGCTCATGTCCACGATTCGTCGTGCGGCGTGCACCAAATCGAACGAGTTGCGAGTGGCGTTGTCTTGTGGGCGCGCGAAGAGCATCAGTTGCCGCACCATCTCGGCGGCTCGCATCGAGGCGTGTTCGATGTCCGCCAGGCGCTCCGCGACAGGCCCTGCGGTGAGCTCGCGGCACTCGGCCACGTTCGGCAATATCACGCTGAGTGCGTTGTTCAAGTTGTGCGCGATGCCCGCCGTCAAGCGGCCGACGGCTTGAATACGCTGGGCTTGCGCCAAATTGGCCTCGAGCTCTTTACGCTCGGTCACATCCAGGACGCCGCCGCGTAGCGCCTCGAGCTGGCCTTGCTCGTCGAACTCAGCCACGCCCTTCGCGATCACGTGCCGCACCATCCCGTTGGGGCGAACGATGCGATACGCCATTCCGTCGTAGACCCCGGTTTTCACGTAGGCCTGGATGGTTTCGAGCGCCTCAGCCCGGTCTTCGGGGTGGATCAGCTCCAAATATTCCTCGAGCCGACGGGGGGCGTTATGGGGCTCTACGCCGAAGATCTCGCACAGAGCTTCATCCCAGTACAGTTCGTCTCGGCGCAACCACCACGTCCACGTGCCAACCCCGCTCGCCAATAGTGATAGCCGGGCGCTGCTCTCTCTTTCGCGCAAGGCTTGTTCCTGAGCCTTGCGCTGAGTGACGTCCGTACTGGACACGAGCATGAACACGACTTCACCGGCGTCCCGCACCGGTACTAGGCGCGAA
>Ga0247761_1000288_pt1 | contig 9756 bp, 9 predicted proteins | sample UWRJL111311C4_FD_179915 | JGI IMG/M metagenome (GOLD analysis project Ga0247761, IMG submission 179915) | Plant litter microbial communities from Arlington Agricultural Research Station in Wisconsin, United States - UWRJ-L111-311C-4 | ecosystem: Environmental > Terrestrial > Plant litter >...
CATTGTTCAAGAAGCGGCAGCTTTCCAACATGAAGCTGGTGCTGGCCGGGGGAAAGGATAAGGAGCTGGCGGGGAAGCTGGATAGTTATAAATACAGGCAGGATGTGATATTGCATCCGGGGGGGGATGGGATGTTGGTGAGTGGCGCCTATGCGATGGTGCGGCTGGCGGAGCGGGGAAGCTGGGGGATCGATGTATTGAATGCATGGAAGGCGGGGGTGCCGGTGATCCTTGCGGAAGCCGGGGAAAATGGGGATGTGCTACGGGTGGTGAAGGGCGATCCTGCTGTCATGGCGGAGGGTTTGAAGACTTTGTACAAAGACGAGCGGTACCGGGGCGAACTGATAGAAAAGGGGCGGCTTGCCGTGGCGGGGGCTGGAATAGACAGGACGGTGGCCATGATTTGGGAAGCAATCGGTGGAAACTAATTAACTTGCGGCTTGCTAAATTTTTTTTATGGCGAGATCTTCGATTAATATTGATGTTATATTAGATGCGGAAAGGGTGCCGGAGCAGATCAGCTGGAGCGCTTCGGATACGACGGCAGATGCAGCCCGGAAGGCGAAGGCGATGATGCTGGCCTTTTGGGATGGCGCCGATAAGACAGCTTTGCGTATCGATCTATGGACGAAAGACATGATGGTGGACGAAATGGCCGACTTCTATTACCAGACCTTCATGACCATGGCGGAGACGTATTTCAGGGCTACGAAGGACCAGGAGCTGACGAACAATATGAAGGATTTTGCAAAAGATTTTTATAATAAGTTCAGGGAACAGCAATTGAAAAACAATAAGGCCTGACGAACCCCGGGTTCGCCATGAGGTCCGATAAATACGCTTAAAATCTCTTTGGCATGAGTTTAGAACAAAAAGTAATGGCATCGTTGAAGACGGCGATGCTTGCGAAAAATGAAGGCGCGCTGCGAGGTCTGCGTGCTATAAAGGCAGCGATCATCCTGGCCAGGACGGCTGAAGGAGCGGGGGGAGAGCTGAAGGAAGAGGACGAGACCAGGCTGCTTCAGAAGCTGATCAAGCAGCGAAAGGACTCTTTGGAGATCTACCAGCAGCAGCATCGGGCAGATCTGGCGCAGAAGGAGGAAGAGGAGATTGCGGTCATCGAGCAGTACCTGCCAAAGCAGCTGAGCCCGGATGAGCTGAAGGCAGTCCTGACCAGGATCATTGCCGACACCGGCGCCAGCTCACCGGCCGATATAGGGAAGGTGATGGGTGCGGCGACCAAGCAGCTGGCGGGACAGGCGGATGGCAAGACCATCAGCGCCACAGTGAAGGAATTATTGTCAAAATGATATGTGGATCGATGTCCTGTTCCTGGTCCTTTTGTTGTGGGCTGTATTCAAGGGATTGCGGCAGGGATTGATCATTGCGGTGGTGGCTACGCTGGCGTTCATTGTAGGGCTGGCGGCAGCGCTGAAGCTGTCGGCGACATTGGCGGGCTATCTGAGGATACATACTTCCGTCTCCGGCCGGTGGATACCGGTGCTGGCCTTTCTGCTGGTGTTTGTGGGAGTGGTGCTGCTCGTAAGGTGGATAGGACGGTTGATGGAAGGGGCCGCGGAGCTGGCCATGATCGGCTGGGTGAACCGATTGGGGGGAATATTGTTCTATGCGGTGATATACACCATCATCCTGAGCGTGCTGTTGTTTTATGCCATTCAGCTCAGGTTGATATCGACGGATACGCTGTCAGCGTCTATCACGTACCCGTTCATACGGCCCTGGGGCCCGGTGGTGATCGATGGATTTGGTGATCTGATACCTTTCTTTAAAGGGATGTTCAGGCAATTAGAGGAGTTTTTCGGCCGTATCGACAGCCGACTGCAATAGGATGGATATTTTTTTGAGGTAAATCGCTATTTTTACGAATAATTACCGGGATAGAATTTTTTTAGCTGATGGAATACGAAATCAAACAAGAAGAAAAGTTCAGATTCATCGAAGAAGGGACAGGCGAGCCATTGATGTTATTACACGGTTTGTTCGGTGCGCTGAGCAATTTTTCGGGCCAGATAGAATATTTCCGCCAACATTATAAGGTGGTGGTACCGCTGTTGCCCTTGCTGGATCTGGATCTTATCCATACTTCAGTGGGCGGGCTGGAAAAATTCGTCCATAAATTCATAGAACACCGGGATTATAAGGACATCCACCTCATGGGTAATTCCCTGGGGGGGCATGTGGCGCTGATGTATATCCTTCGTCATCCCGAGCGGATCCGGAGCCTTACGTTGACGGGCAGCTCCGGGCTTTTTGAAAACGGGATGGGGGACACCTATCCGAAGAGGGGTGATTATGAATACATCCGGAAAAAGACGGAGTTGACCTTTTATGATCCTAATATGGCCTCCAAGGAGCTGGTCGATGAGCTGTATGAGACGGTGAATGTGCGGCTGAAGGCCATCAAGATCATTGCCCTGGCGAAGAGCGCCATCCGGAATAACCTGGGAGAAGAGGTGAGCCAGATCAAGCAGCCAACGCTGCTGGTATGGGGCAACAATGACAATATCACACCTCCGTTCGTCGGCAGGGAGTTCAACCGGTTGATACCGAACAGTGAATTGCATTTCATCGACCGTTGCGGACATGCGCCCATGATGGAGCGGCCGGAGGAGTTCAATGGGATCCTTCATAAATTTTTGCGAAAATTGAATGAGCCGGCAGCGGTGGCCTGATTTATTGCGTCTTACGTAGTTAGTAGTGGGTTTGCTTTCAAAAAATTGACCTGGTAAATTCTAATGTTAAACAAAGAGATCATATCGGCCTCTATCCCGTCCTTGCACCTGAATGACCCTGTGTCGCAGGCGTTAGACCTGATGGCGGATTTTCATGTCACACATCTGCCTGTTGTCGTGGAAGACAAGCTGGCGGGCTTGGTGAGCGAAGATGCTCTTTTGAACGTGGAGGACGACACCACGAAGCTATCCCAGCTGCAGGGGACCTTTTCAAAGACGGCTGCCCGTGCGGATGCCTTCTTTTTCGAGGCGGTACAGATGGTCAATGAATCTGCGCTGACGGTGGTGCCGGTGATAACCGGGGAGTCGGAGTACATCGGCGCTATTACGGCTACGGACCTCCTGCGGCAGCTTGGCCGGACCAGCGGAGCCGGTGATACAGGCGGTATCATCGTCCTGGAGATGGAGAAGGTCAGCTTTTCATTTTCCGAGATCAGCAAGCTGGTGGAGACCAATGACGCCCAGATCACCCAGCTGAATACTTACCCGGATGCTGCATCCGGGAGCTTCTATATCATCTTACGGATCAACAAGCTCGAGATTTCCGACATCATCGCTACCTTCCAGCGGTATGAGTACCAGGTAAAATATTATTTCGGAGAAGAGTTGTACGAGAATGAATTGCGGAGCAATTACGACCACCTGATGAATTATCTCAACATCTGACCGGGACCTAGTCGATAGATATCTACGACCATTGCTAAACATGTAAAGACCTGATTGCCTTCCCTAATTATGCGGACATTAAAAAAGGACCGTACATATTTTCTGCTGTTACCTGCTCTTTTGTTCTTTTGTTTCCCCGTCCATTCGCAATCCGACACTTCCCGGCCCTACCGGGTAGGAAAGATCTATATTTCCGGCAATAAGAAAACGAAGAATTATATCATCGAAAGGGAATTGTCCTTCAGGCAGGGGGATTCTATCAGCCTGCATGACCTGGTGGCAGCCTTTCAGACCGGGCATGACCGGCTGATCAATACGCACCTGTTTAACGATGTGGTGATCTACCTGAAGGATTTCCGGGGATATGAAGCCGATGTGGCCATCGATGTGAGGGAGCGCTGGTATATATTCCCCGTACCGTATTTCAAGCCGGTGGACCGGAACCTTTCGGCCTGGGCTGCCCGTCATTATAACCTGAACCGGGTGAATTACGGGGCGAAATTTACTCACTTCAATTTTACGGGAAGAAACGATCAGCTGACGGCCTGGCTGATCACCGGCTATGCCCGGCAGTTTGAATTATATTATAATCAGCCGTATGCCGACAAGACCTTGAAACATGGATTCGGGGGAGGGTTTACCTATGCGCAGATGAAGGAGGTGAATGCACAGACCCTGCATAATCAGCAAAGCTTTATCAATTCGGATACGATACCTTTTGCAGGGAAGTATCTCAGCGAGACCTTTTCGGCGGCTGTGCGATATTTTTACCGGCCCGGATTGAAGGTGCGGCACCTGGTGAGCTTTGGGATGACGCACGTGAAGATCGACAGCGCCGTCGCTGCCTGGAACCCGCATTATTTCAATAGCAATAAATTGTCTCTTGTCTACCCGGAGCTGACCTACCGGTTCAATTATACGGACGTGGACTATGTCGCATATCCTTTAAATGGCATTATTTTCGAGACAGGACTTACCCGGAAGGGGGTTACGAAGGACATCAATTTATGGCAGCTTTATACCAGGATGACCCGCAGCTGGCCGCTGGCGCGGAAGTTCTGGTTTGGCTTTGAGAATACGAATGTGCTAAAACTGCCCCTTCATCAGCCCTTTTATACGCAATCGCTGCTGGGTTATGGAGATTTCTTTTTGAGGGGCCTGGACCGGTATGTCGTGGATGGGACGGCGGGGGTGGTATTTCGGAATACCTTTTTCCGGGAGCTCTTTAATTTCAGTCTGCCTTTTATGCATGTCCGCAGCCATGACCGGATACCTTTCAGGATCTATGCTACGGCGTTTGGGGACTGCGGGTATGCGTACAATGGGACTTCAAATCTAATTCGCTGGTCAACCGTATGTTATATACAGGAGGTTTTGGAGTGGATGTCGTGACCTTTTACGACCTGAACTTCCGCCTGGATTATAGCTTTAATCAATTAGGGCAAAACGGGTTATTTTTACACATCAGAAATGACTTTTAAATGGCACGAGGCGAAGCCGACTGCATTTGACCTATAAAAAAGATATAAACTCCAAATGAAAGTAGCTATATACAGTCGCGTGATAGAATATGAACAGCAGAGCGGGGTACAACGGTTATTTGACGAATTGATCAGGCAGCAGCTTCAGCCGGTGATCCATCAGCCCTTTTTGGAAAAGATTGGCTCGACCTTTATGCTGCCGTCCAATGTGGCCAGCTTCCGGGAGTCCGGGGACCTGGACGACTCCATCGAGTTCCTGATCAGCCTGGGGGGTGACGGCACCCTGCTGGATACCGTGTCGCTGGTACGGGACAAGAACATACCGGTATTGGGGATCAATTTTGGCCGTTTGGGTTTCCTGGCCAGCATCGGTAAGGAGGAGCTGACGACCGCAGTGACGGCGCTGGTGAACCGGACTTTTGTCGTAGATAAGCGGAGCCTGATCCACCTGGATGCCAACAAGCCCTTGTTCGGGGACGTGCCGTACGGGCTGAATGAATTTGCCATTCACAAGACGGATACATCGCCCATGATCAAGATACATACCTATCTCAATGGAGAGTTCCTGAATACATATTGGGCGGATGGGCTTATCGTGGCGACGCCAACGGGGTCCACAGGCTATTCGCTTAGCTGCGGGGGGCCGGTGGTCTTCCCCGAGTCGGCCAGCTTTGTCATAACGCCGGTGGCGCCGCACAACCTGAATGTCCGACCTATTGTAGTACCGGATGACAATATCATCTCTTTCGAGGTGGAGGGACGCGCTGAGAACTTTATCTGCGTCCTGGATTCCCGGAAGGAGATCGTGGATAAGCAGGTTCAGCTGGCGGTACGCAGCGAAGGCTTCACGCTTAGTCTTATACGATTGAATGAGAATAATTTCCTGCAGACCCTCCGGGGCAAGCTGTCCTGGGGGCTGGACACCCGAAATTGAGCAGGACGGCCTGGTTTTTGCCCCTGACTGTGACCTGACAAAACAATTTTAACAATTCTGTTGCTGGCGGAAGGAACGAAAAAAACCCAATTTTCGTTTACCTCGTAGAGGTATCCGATGTATTATAATTATTATATGAAGCAGCTGTTGAGTCTGACCGTACTATCATTGTCGTTGATCTGTCTGAAGGTTAATGCCCAGGAGGAGGCTATCGTGCAGGAGGGAGAATATGGGATCTCGCTTGGCGGCGCACATTATTTTGGGGACCTGAACCCGAACCCCCGGTTCAACCGGCCCAATATGGCGGCGGGGCTGTTCTTTCGCAAGCAATTCGGAAATTATGTGGCGCTGCGGATCGCGGGCCATTACGCTTTCCTGGGATACTCGGACAAATACAATACGGGCAATGAGTTCATGCGCCGGCGGAATCTCAGCTTCAATACCAATATATGGGAGCTGACCCTGCAGGGCGATTTCAATTTCTTCAAATTCGTGCCGGGTAGTCTTTATGACCGGTTTACCCCCTATATCACGTTTGGCGCAGGGGTCTTTAACTATGATCCTTATGCCTATTACCAGGGGCAGAAGGTCTACCTGCGGCAGCTGGGGACGGAGGGGCAGGGATCGGCGCAGTATCCCGCCAGGAGGCCGTATGGCAGCATGGCTGTCTGTTTTCCATTGGGAGTGGGGGTCAAATACAACCTGAACCGGCGGATGAACCTGGGATTTGAGGTAGTGTACCGATTTACCACCACCGACTATATCGATGACGTAAGCTCTACCTATGCGCCTGACGCACAGCCTCATCAGCTGCCGGATGGCAATCCCACCCTATGGTATGCCATGCAGGACCGGAGCGGAGAGCTGGGGGTGCCTATCGGGATCAAGGGACGGCAGCGGGGTTATTCCAACCAGAAGGACGGCTATCTCCTGGCGGAGGTCATGCTTTCCTTTAATTTGACTTCTTATAAGTGTCCGACGGCGCAGTAAGCCCGAATTTCCTATCTTTGAGCCCTTTAAAAGGAGGATACACTGAGCGCATGGAGTCTGAAAAGGCAAAAATAGATCTGCAAAGACTACCCCGGCATATCGCCATCATTATGGACGGGAATGGTCGCTGGGCCCAGGAAAAGGGTCAGGACAGGCTATTTGGCCATTTCCATGGAGTGGAAAGCGTGCGGGATATCGTGGAGGGATGTGCGGAACTGGGTATAGGGTATCTTACCCTGTATGCTTTTTCCACGGAGAACTGGGACAGGCCTGCGTATGAGGTCACGGGTCTGATGGAGCTGCTGGTGGATACCATCCGCAAGGAGGCGGAAACCCTTAATAAGAATAATATCAAGCTGCATGTCATCGGGGACATGAGCATGCTGCCGGAATATGCCAGCAATGAGCTGAAGGAAGCCCTGGAGATAACGGCGAAGAATACCGGCCTTAACCTTATCATGGCCCTGAGCTATAGCTCCCGCTGGGAGCTTACGGAGGCAGTCAAGAGCCTGGCGAAGGATGTGAAGGCGGGTAAGGTAGAGCCGGATACCATAACCCAGGATACCCTGCAAGGGTATTTGTCCACACGGGACTTTCCGGATCCGGAACTGATGATCCGGACCAGCGGTGAATACCGGATCAGTAACTTTTTGTTATATCAACTCGCTTATGCTGAATTGTACTTTACCAGCGTCCGCTGGCCTGATTTTCGGAAAGAAAACCTTTATGAAGCCATCCTCGACTTCCAGGGAAGGGAAAGGCGGTATGGGAAGACCAGCGCTCAGATCCAACAGGAGCCATCTGCTTCCCAGACTACTTTTTAACAAAGACTTTTAATAAATCCCCTTAATTTGCCGCTCTAAAAACCGACTGGATGCAACGAAGATCATTGATTTGTGTTTTTTTACTAATATCTTACTGCTTACTGAATACAACTGCTGCAACGGCCCAGGTTACAGATACAACGCATCCAGTTTCCATAGATCCCGAATTAATCAATCTTACCAACCCTAAAAACCCACCCCGGGAATACATCATCGGCGGCATCAAGATCTCCGGCACCAAGTATCTCGACGAAGCTTTACTTACTTCAATTTCAGGACTTACTGTTGGCGATAAAGTGACGATTCCCGGCGGTGACAATTTCAGCAAGGCCATCACAAATCTGTGGAAGCAAAATCTTTTCTCCAATATCGAGATCAATTATACCAAGATCAACGGTAACAATATTTATATAGAGATCGAGGTGACAGAGCGTCCGCGCCTGTCCAATTTTTATTTTAAGGGCGTAAAGAAAGGGGATGGAGATGATCTCACCACCAAGACCGGGCTTGTAAAAGGACGGGTAGTAACGGAGAACATGAAACGCTCCGCTACCCAGGTGATCAAGAAGTTCTATGCTGAGAAGGGTTACCAGGATGCGCAGATAACCATTACAGAGGCAAAGGATCCTTCCGTCGCCAATTCCGAGATACTGAATTTTAACATCGTAAAGGGACCGAAGGTTCGCGTCAGCGAGATCAATTTTTATGGCAACCAGGCTGTTTCGGAGATCAAGCTGAAGAAGCAAATGAAGGATACGCATGAGCAGACGAGGATCACCTTGTTCCCTCCTGTGGATGATACGACATTCGGACCGCATCCGCGCATGAGCTTTAAGCAATATGTCGACCAGTGGGGTTTCCTTTCCTTCACCGGCACGAAGGAGTTCCTGGACCCTTACTTCAGGTTCAAGCTATTCAGCTCCTCAAAGTTCAACCAGGCCAAGTTCGAGACGGATAAACAGAAGATCCTGGACTACTACAACTCGCAGGGTTATCGTGACGCTACTATCGTGGATGCAGCAACGCCCGTGAAGAATGGCAAGATGAATGTCGACATCAAGGTGGAAGAGGGGCATAAATATTATTTCGGCAATATCGGCTGGAGAGGAAATACAAAGTATTCCGATTCGATCCTCAGCCTGGCGCTGGGTATCCGCAAGGGGGATGTGTACAACCTCGACATCCTGAACAAGAAGCTGAAGATGTCGCAGGAAGGCGGCGATATCAGTGGTCTGTATATGGATGACGGCTATCTCTTCTTCCGTATCGACCCGGTGGAGACGGCCGTATACAATGACACCATCGACTTCGAGATCAGGATGACGGAAGGTCCGCAGGCTACCATTAAAAATATTACCATTACCGGTAACGAGAAGACAAAGGAATATGTCATACGCCGGGAATTGTTTACCATCCCGGGCGACAAGTTCAGCCGGCAGGAGCTGATCCGCAGCCAGCGGCAGATCGCCAATCTTGGTTTCTTCAACCAGGAAAAGATCAACCCGGGTGTGAACCCCAACCAGGAAGATGGTACGGTCGACATCAACTGGGGAGTGGAAGAAAAGTCAGCCGACCAGCTGGAGCTTTCTGCCGGATGGGGCGGCGGCATCGGTCTGACAGGTACGGTGGGCGTCACGTTCAACAACTTTTCCATCAAGAACATCCTTAAAAAGACTGCCTGGGATCCGCTGCCCAGCGGTGACGGGCAGAAGCTGAGCCTTCGTATCCAGTCGAATGGTAAAGCATACCAGTCCTATAATTTCTCCTTTACCGAGCCCTGGCTGGGAGGTAAAAAGAGGAATTCGCTCACCGTCAGCCTGTATCGCAGCGTATTCAGAACGGGTGGGTACAACTATCGCTCGAACACATATTCATTCAGCGATACCAACTCGTTGAAGAACTTCGGCGTGTCCGTGGCGCTGGGTAAGCAGCTGCACTGGCCGGATGATTATTTTACCCTGACCTATTCAGTCAACTATACGCAGTATGATCTGAATAACTACCCGTTATTCACTTCCGCGTTCAGAAATGGGTTCTCCACCAACTTCAGCTTCAAGCTGGCCTTGAGCCGCTATGACCTGGATCAGCCCATCTATCCCCGCCGCGGG
>Ga0247761_1000291_pt1 | contig 9740 bp, 5 predicted proteins | sample UWRJL111311C4_FD_179915 | JGI IMG/M metagenome (GOLD analysis project Ga0247761, IMG submission 179915) | Plant litter microbial communities from Arlington Agricultural Research Station in Wisconsin, United States - UWRJ-L111-311C-4 | ecosystem: Environmental > Terrestrial > Plant litter >...
TCCCCAATTCCGTGTCTTTTATGACGATGGGATACCAGCAGAGTCCCGCTGTCCGTCTGTCGGTGACGGAAGATCGTTCCGTCATCTGGCGGTAAGCCTGTTTGTCCCCTTCCTGTTCAGTCTTCAGCAGGTGCGCGAGTTGCTTAAAATAATCCATCCGGCAAAGATAATTTTAGTAATTTAAAGTATGCGATACGGACGTCAGCTGTTTTTCTCTGTGCTCTGTCTGGCCACGTCCATTACCTCCAGCGGACAGGTTACCGTAGCGTCCGAACAGCAAAATGGCTTTATCTTCCAGCATATAGACCACACCGACGGACTGGCCAACAACGAAGTTTTTTCCCTGGCGCAGGACAAAAAAGGATATGTATGGATCGGTACGCGCGACGGTCTTCAGCGATACGACGGCATCCGCTTCGTCGATTACCCCGACTCGGCCCTTGCAGATATGAGCAGTTTCACCACTTCCGACATTTACCCTGATGACGAGCACGGCAGGCTGCTGTATAATCTGAAATCCAACAGCCTCAAAGAATGCGGGACGCTGACCCATCGTCTTGCCACCCTCCGGCCGGGCAATAGCATCGTAGCCGGCCAGGAGCAGGTCTACCATGACGGCAAACAAAGGAGTTGGCTGTTCCAGGTATACTTCATGGGAGGTAATCAGCGGGAAGGGATCGGCATTCTCACCGAGCCGGGCAAAGCGCCCGCTTTTGTCAATTTTAAAAAGGACACAGAACGGGGGCAATGGTGGCTGTGTGTGCCATACACCTATGGGATCCTGGTACTGGATGAGAAGACCCATACCGTGCTGTCATCGGAAGAACCTGGCAGCAATGGCCTGCTGCAGATGATGGCATCCCGCAGCACCAGCGTGCGGAGCTTTACCATGGACAGCCAGGGATGTGTATGGCTGATCACCTGGTCGCCGCTGTTCTACCGCTACGATATGGCCACCGGGCGCCTGCATACCTACTCGGTAGGAGATATCCTCCGTCAGCAGGGCACTCATCGCAAGGAGTTCGGGTGGGTCACTTCGATACTGGAGGACGACCACCAGCGCATCTGGATCGGTACGGCCTTCGCGGGCCTGCTGGCCTGGCAGCCGGAAGAGGATCGGTTTACTTACATCCTCCACCAGCAGGGAAATAATCTCTCCCTGCAATATCACCACGAGATCGAAAATATCTTCCAGGACAGGGAAGGCACCATCTGGGTGGCGACGGACAAAGGCATCAGTCTGTTCAACCCTTACCGCCAGTATTTCACTACCCTGATCCATCAAAAACATTACCCGGCGCCGTTGCCGGAAAGCGAGATCAATGGCGTGCTGCAGACCGCTCATGGTGAGCTGCTGGTAGGTTCCTGGGGGAATGGTATCAATGTCTATGACCGGCAGCTAAAGTTCAGGAACAATATCTCTTTTCGGCCTGACGTGCCGGAAAAGAACCTTATCTGGTGCTTCCTGGATAATCCCGACGGTACGACCTGGACGGGTTGTCAGCATGGGTATCTCCATCTGTTGGATGCTGATAGCAGGCATGCCACGACCATCCATCCTCCCGAACTGGAAAATTCGACGGTCCGCTGCCTGGAGCGCGACATCGACGGCAATATGCTGTTGGGGCTGCATAACGGGAAAGTGGTCGTCATGGACAAACAGGGTAATTTCCTGCCCTTCTGCCCGCAGGGAAAGGATTCGACCCTGCCTCTTTCTCCCATCTCGAACATATTCGTCGACAGGGATGGTCGTTGCTGGGTAGCCAGCGCCAATGGCTTGTACGAGTTCGACAGGGTCCGCCGTTGCTATAAAGGATTGTATAAGCCCAATTCCTGGGCCCCTGCTGCCTGTGCAGGTATTGCCCGGTTCAATGACAGCCTGCTGCTGGTAGGCATCCAGCACACCGGTCTGTTCTTCTTTCACCTACGGAAAAGGACGTTCACAAAATTATCTTACGGCACGGAACAGCCGATGTCCGTACATGCCATCCGCCTGGATAGCGCCGGACATATCTGGTTTACTACCAGCTATGACGTATGCAGGTACGATCCCGGAGAGAAGAAGCTGCTGACTTACCGGCCGGGGAACGGGCTGATCAATTCAGCTTTTACCGGCACCCGGTTTACGGTGCTGCCATCGGGCCAGTGGCTGGCCTGGACCGACAACGAGCTGGTACTTTTTTCACCCGAAGAGATCAATGCCGCCCACGCCGGCCCTGTAAAAGCGACGATCACCGGATTCAGGGTATTTGATAAGCACCTGTTCGTAGACTCCTTTCTGCAGGCCGGTAAGCCGCTGCGACTGAGCTATAAAGACAACTTTATCAGCATCGAATACGCGGGCATGCAGTTCTATGGCGTTTCGCAGCCTGCTTATTATTACAGGCTCTCGGGCGTGGACGAGGATTGGGTCTATGCAGGGAGCGCCGGGTATGCCAACTATACGGGGCTGGCGCCCGGAAAATATCGTTTTGAGGTCAAGACGGCCGGTGCTGGCAGTAACAGTGACGTCAGCTCTATGGACATCGTCATCATTCCCCCTTTCTGGGCAACGCTATGGTTCAGGAGCCTTTGCCTCGTAGTCCTGGCGGCGCTGCTGTATGTGCTCATCCGCTGGCGTATCCGCCGTATCCGCCATGACGCGGACATCCGGCAGCAGATAGCAACCACGGAAATGATGGCGTTACGGGCGCAGATGAACCCGCATTTTATTTTCAATTGTATCAATGGCATCGACGCCCTGATCCAGTCCGACGATAAGTATCATGCCACCATTTACCTGAATAAATTTGCCCGCCTGATCCGGAATATCCTGGACAGCTCCAAACAGCACAGTATCCCGTTGGGAAAGGACCTGGAGACCCTCCAGCTCTATATCGAGCTGGAGCAGTTTCGCAATGATCATAAGTTCACGGCAAGGATTACCACCGATGAAGGCCTGGTGAGAGAGGACTATAAAGTTCCCCCGTTGATAGTGCAGCCATACGTGGAAAATGCTATCTTACATGGGCTGAGGAACCGCGCAGACAACGACGGCCGGCTGCATATCGGTATCACCCGTCAACACGGTCACCTGCGTTATATCATAGAGGACAATGGGGTGGGCCGGGCAGCTTCAAAAAGCCAGCATCGCCGGAGCAGTTCTTATGGCATGGAGATGACGGGAGACAGGATACGGCTTTTCAACAGGGGTGATCAGGCGCCGGTAACGGTGACGGACCTGGAGGTCGATGGCCGGCCGGCCGGTACAAGGGTAGAAGTACTTTTAAAAATACAATGATGCTGACAGCTGTGATCATAGACGACGAACCAAAAGGTCGTCTGGCTTTACGGAACAAATTAAAAAACTATTGCCCCGAAGTAGGGCTGGTGGGTGAGGCAGGCGGCGGCGAAGAGGGGCTTCGCCTTATCGAAGCATTCGATCCGGCCATCGTATTCCTGGACATCGAAATGCCGCACATGAATGGCTTCGAGATGCTGGAGAGATTACCAAAAAAGCAATTCCATCTGATCTTTACGACCGCCTATGATCAATATGCCATCCAGGCCATCAAGTCATCCGCATTCGACTACCTGTTAAAGCCTATCGATATCGAGGAATTACGACAGGCGGTTGAACGGGTCAAAACCCTCCAGCAGGATACTGACCGGCCGGGGACGCCTGATGCTGCCCAGACCGCCGCTGACACCGCCCAGACTACCCGGGCAGAAGGCGCCGGCGTCCGGAACCTGCTGGGTAAGATCGCCGTCTCCACCCTGGAAGGATTGCTCTTCTTTAACCTGGCTGACATCATCAACCTGGAAGCGCAGGGAAACTATACGGTCTTTCATTTCTCTAACCGGCCGAAGCTGACGACGAGCAAGACCCTGAAGGAAATAGAAGAGCAATTGCCTGAAGAGACATTCTTCCGCACCCACCACTCGCATATCATCAACCTGAACTATATCAAGCGCTACATAAAAGGGGATGGCGGTCAGATCGAGCTCGCCAACGGCGTGCTGGTCGATCTCGCCCGAAGAAAGAAGGATGCGTTCTTAAAACTGATAGGATCTTAATTCAGCAGACCCTGTATCGACTCCTGCAGCTGTTTCTTTGTAAAAGGCTTGGCCAGGAAATGATCTGCCCCGATCTCCAGCGCGGCATCCGCAGCCTCCGGATCGACACCCGAGATCATGATGATCTTTACGTTAGGCAGGCTTTTCTTGATATAGCTGATGAAGTCGACGCCCAGCCCATCGGGCAGCCTGTTGTCCAGCAGGATCAGGGACGGGGACTCTTTTTGCAGGAACGCTTTCGCCGCGGACAGCGTCTTTACATGGTCTACTGACAGACCCTGGCCATCCAGGATCAGGTTCAATAGCAGGCACATTTCTCCCTCGTCCTCGATCACCAGGATCTTATGAAGGGTTTGCGGGTCTTGGTTGGTAGTCGTTGGCATGTGTATCGTTTAGAAAGAATGAATGATACTACGCGATCACAACTACTGTGCTGGATTTTCCTCGCTTTAAACCTCACCGGCAGCCCGCCGGAACTGGGGAAAAAAGACAGCAATGCGGGTACGCTCGTCTACATCTTGTTTATAAATAGATTTCCTTACATTTACCACGGTAATTACCCTGGATGTAAAACCGTTGCCATGATTGCTGCCGCCCAAAGCCCTTACAGTGACGACTCGTTTAAACGTCTTTTTGACAGCTATAGGAACAGGCTTTATGGCTATGTGCTGGCCATCACGCATTCACCCTATGCCGCCGAAGAGCTTACCCAGGAAATCTTCATAAAGCTTTGGCTCTGCCGGGACATCCTCCACCAGGTAGATAACCTGGACGCCTATATCTTCACCATCGCCCGCCATAAGACCCTCAATCATCTCCGGAAGGCCGCCAATGACGAAAGGCTGCTGAAAGAGCTCCAGGCTCTGGGTACAACGGCCAATAACAACGTGGAGGAACGGGCTCTTACCGTGGAATATGACAGACTGATCAGCGACGCTCTCACCTTACTTTCCCCCCAACGCCGGCTGGTGTACCAGCTCAGCCGGGACAAAGGCCTTAACCACGAGGAAATTGCCCATCACCTTCGACTGTCCCGTCATACCGTGAAGAACCATATGGTGGAAGCCCTCCGGTTTATACGCCAGTATCTGGGACAGCACGGTGGCGAAAATTTTTTTTCCACCGCATTAGTCCTTGCTGCCTTCCTGTGTGTCTAGCTTGTATAGACACATCTCATGAACGATCCTTCACGCTTACAGGAGCTATTTCATTTATACCGGCAGCGCCGCTGCACAGCCGCCGAAGTGGAAGAGCTGATCAGGCTTTTACAGGACGCTGATGCAGAGGAGTCCTTATCCGGACCTATGCTGGACTGCTGGCATCAATTGCGGGATCACGCTGCCGAGTACCCTGTAAACTGGGACGCCATGTACAGCCGCATCAGCCAGAGCGAAGAGGAGCTGTATACGCTGCATCAGCGGCGAAAGCCATCTTACCGGGTGATCTACGCCATTGCCGCCATCATGGTCCTGGCCTTGCTGATCCCCGCCGCCTGGTGGATGATGACAGGGCGGACCCGGCCGGTGGAAGTAAAGGACAACGGACAGATGAAACTGGCCAGATCGACTGCTCCGTCGCTGCCTTCAGAGCTGGCAAAACGACGTGTCCTGCACCTGCCGGATGGCAGCACGGTCACGCTCAATAAAAACAGCCGGCTGGACTATACGCCTGGTTTTGCCGGCGTTGCCCGCGAGGTCTATCTCACCGGGGAAGCCTTTTTTGACATCGTTCGCGCCCCCGGCAAACCCTTCCTCGTCCACACCGGGAAGGTGACCACCCGCGTACTGGGCACTTCTTTCAATATCCGCGCCTATCCCGGCGACAAGGCCATCGAGATCACCGTGGCTCATGGCAAAGTGCAGGTAACAGAAGAAAAAATGAACAGGGGCCTGCTTACGGACGCCCAGCAGCTTCGCCTGGAAGCCAATAAGGATCAATATAGTTTCAGGAAGGTAGACGTCGACTCCGTCATCGCCTGGCGGCCAAAGGAGATTCATTTTGACGATATCACGCTGGGTGAGGTGGCTAAGCAGGTGAAGACACGCTTTGGCCGGACGGTGCATTTCACCAACACGGTATTGGAAAATTGCCGGGTAACGGCTTCTTTTTTCGAGGATGATGGCCTGGAAGAGATCATGACGGTGATCTGCGGCATCTCACAATCGACCTATGTGATACAGGACGATGTTATTACGGTCGACGGCAATGGGTGTAACTAGCTTTATATAAAGACATCCCGGGTGGAGCCGGGATGTCAGCTGTTTTAAACAATTATGGTGTAACTATCTAAAACTTGCCAAAACTATGGAATTTTTATTTCCACAGCGGGAAATTGTGCGCCCACCCGCTGTCTGTCCTACTCATTTCAAAGGTTGGATTATGAAGCTAACTTGCTTGCTTGTCGCCATCGGATGCACCGGTTTGCAGCTCCTGATGGCAAATGATGGAAAAGGCCAGGAACTCAAAGACATACGGGTCTCCATGGAACTGCGCAACGAGCCCCTGCGCTTTGCCTTTTCGATGATCGAAAAGCAGACGGACTTCCGCTTTGCCTACAGCCGTCAGCAGGTAGATGCGTACGGGAGCATCAGTCTCGCCCGTGGTAACTACACGGTGGACAAGGCCCTGCAGCTCCTGCTAAACAATACCCGCCTGCTTTATAAACAGGTTAATAATAAGATCGTCATTTACCACGCCGGCGACCCTGCCGGCAGCCTGGCAGATAATCTCGCTGTCGCGGCCGGGTCGCTGGCCGATGGCGCCATAAAAGGGAAGATCACCAATGAGAAGAACGAACCGATGGTGGGAGCGTCCGTCCTGATGGTTGGCATCGATAAAGGCATATCCGCCGGACTGTCGGGTGAATTTTCCATCGCCGGCGTCAAACCCGGTAAATACAAGGTGCAGATATCCGCCATCGGGTATCAAACCGTTATCAGGGACGTCAACATCGGTGACGGCGAAACGGTGGAGGTCAATATCCAGCTGAAGCCGGGCGGCAATGCCCTGAACGAGGTGGTCGTCACAGGCTATTCCCGGCAAAACAAAAGGGATGTAACAGGCGCCGTATCAACCGTCTCTGCGCAGACCATCAGCCAGAGTCCCGTGACTGACGTAGGGTCTATCCTGCAGGGCAGGGTCGCCGGGGTCAGTGTGGACAACCAGGGAGGACCGGGAAGCACGGCGGTGGTGCGTATCCGTGGTTTTGGCACCAATGGGGACAACGACCCCCTGTATGTCATTGACGGTGTGCAGATGCGGGGCGGAAGCAATCTGATCAATCCCGGAGATATAGAGTCCATCACGATCCTGAAAGACCCGTCCATTACATCCCTGTATGGTGCGCAGGGAGGCAATGGGGTTATCGTTATTACGACGAAAAGCGGAAAGCTGGGTGCTCCCAGGGTGGAATATAGCTCTTATATGGGATGGGAAAGCCCGATCAAATATCCCAAAATGCTCACGCCGCAGCAGTATGCCAATAGCTATTGGGGATACCTGAAAAATTCGGGTCTGGCGCTGAACGACGCATATTATGGCAATGGGACCTCTCCTGTGCTGCCGGACTACATCATCGAGCGGCAGAATGGTGCACAGCTGGCTGTAAAGGAGGGCGATGCCGCGGCAAACCCCGGACTCTACAGCCTGTCTACGTACAGGATACTTAAAACAAATAAGACGGGCACGGACTGGTTCAAAGCCGTGCTGGGCGATGCGTTCAGCCAGAACCATAACCTATCTGTGAGCGGGGCCTCGGATAAGAGCAATTATTCCCTGGGGTTGAATTATTTTGACAACAAGGGCATCCTGGCCGGCACTTATTTCAGGCGCTATTCCCTGCGGGTGAATACCGAGTTCAGACCGGCAAAGTGGATGAAGATCGGCGAAAACATGCAATTCTCATACAGCCAGGGCAGCAACGTTGACAATCACAACCCGCAGGGGCTGTTTGCCGACCTGTACCAGCGCAACCCCCTCATTCCCCTGTATGATATTGCCGGCAATTTTTCCGGCCCCAAAGGGATTACGAATAGCCTGGCCCTTAACCCCGGCGGGAATAATCCGTTGTTCGGTCAGCTGAATGCCAGGAACAACAATAAAGGCTACAACGCCGGTGTCATCGGCTCTTCTTTCCTGGATATCGAGCCTGTTAAAGGACTGGTCTTCGAGACAAAGATCGGATTACAGTTCTACAACACCAGTTTCCGCTACTTTCAGGACACCATCCCGCAGAACGTGTATACGGCGCCTTACAATTCGTTTACGGAAGGGGGCGGCTGGAGTACTGACTGGCGGTGGACCAACAAAGTTTCTTATGACCTTCGCATCAATGATATCCACAAGTTCAGCGCATTCGTGGCATATGAGGCTCGCAAATATATTTACCGGTATTATTCCGGCACGACCCCTAATCTGCCGTATACCACTCCTTCCTATCTCAACCTGACAAATGGTGCGCCTATCGATACCACGGGCGGCATTTTCAACTCCGTTGCCGGCACGTCGGATGCGGCCAGCAACAGCTCGATCTTTGGCAACATCAACTACTCGCTGATGGATAAATATCTGTTCAGCGTAGTAGTGAGAAGGGACGGTTCTTCTCAATTCGGCCCCCTGAAAAGAAATGGCTCTTTCCCATCATATAGTGCCGGCTGGAGGATCTCGAAAGAAAAATTCATGGACAAGGTCAGCTGGGTCGACGACCTGAAGCTGAGGGCGGCGATAGGATCCAACGGCAACGACGCCATTCCTCCGGGTCTTTACCAGGACCAGTATAATACCAATACGTACGTCAGCAGTTATGACCTGGGTGGTTCCAATACCTCCGCGCGTACGGGAGTCGGTTTATACAGATTGGGCAACCCTTCCATTCACTGGGAGACGAATAAGACCACCAACATCGGATTTGACGCGGCGCTTTTTAACCAGCGCCTGAATATTTCTTTCAGCTGGTTCAACCGCGTGACCAGGGACCTGCTGGCTGCTCCGCCTGTCTCAGGTCTTCTGGGAGATGCGCTGCCGCCGTTTGAAAATATAATGAAGTTTTCCAACAAGGGTATCGAGCTCGAACTCGGATACACAGGTAATGTCGGCAAGTTGCGTTATGAGATGGATTTCAATATCGCCACTTACCGCAATAAAGTGTTATACATCGATGAGGATACGGCGGCACATCTCGATGGGGATTCTTACGCACCTACACATTTTGCCGTGACCCGCAGCGTAGTGGGAAAACCCGTTTCCAGTTTTTTCGCGCTGGTGGAGGATGGTATCTTTCAGAGCGGGGATGAATATACAAGAGCTGGCGTTACCCAGACGGGGCTTACTGCTGCCAATGCAGCCGGGCATTTTAAATTCAGGGACATTAAAAAGGATGGAAAGATCAATGACGACGACAGGACTTTTATCGGCAGTCCTCATCCAAAGTTCACTTATGGATATAACCTGAATCTCTACTTCGCGAATTTCGATCTCGGCGTTTTTGTCCAGGGTGTTTACGGCAACAAGATATTCAATTACTGGCGGGTGAATTCCGTCTTCCCCGGTTCGCTGGGCGAGGGTTCCGAAAATACCTGGAGCCCCGATAACAAAAATGCCTCGTTGCCTATCTGGAACAGCAATGCCTCCCTGGACAAGAACCCTTCCAGTTTTTTCGTGGAAAGTGGATCTTACCTGCGTCTGAA
>Ga0247761_1000292_pt1 | contig 9727 bp, 7 predicted proteins | sample UWRJL111311C4_FD_179915 | JGI IMG/M metagenome (GOLD analysis project Ga0247761, IMG submission 179915) | Plant litter microbial communities from Arlington Agricultural Research Station in Wisconsin, United States - UWRJ-L111-311C-4 | ecosystem: Environmental > Terrestrial > Plant litter >...
AGCCCCGGCCCGAAACCGCCGTACCAGGCGGCGGCCATGATCGCGGGAAAGAAGAAGAGGAACGGCGTCGTCTCTCCGAACAGGGGCTGGAACAGCATGCGGACCAGCACGGCGAGCACCAGGGCGAGGATCGCCACGCCGTAGCGCAGGAGCGCCGGGCGATCGGTTGTTGAAGAATTACCGCTCAAAACTCGGCCTTAGGCCCATATGGCCCGCTGAACTGCTGGACTGGGATGATAGCTGAACTCAGGAACGAGTTACTGAATCAGGAAGCCGTACTTCGCGAAAACCGCCAGGGCGGCGGGGGACTCCAGATACGCGAGGAACCGGCGGGCCGCCTCCCGCCGCCTGGCCCCGGCGATCACCGCGAACGGGTAGGAGATCCTCGGCCCCTCGGCGCGCGGCACCTCGTAGGCGATCCGGACCTGCTTCGAGATCCCCGCGTCCGTCCTGTAGACGATCCCGGCGTCGGCATTGCCGGTCTCGACCGCCGCCAGCGCCCCCCGCACGTTCTCGGTCGGCACCACCCGGCCGCTCAACCTGTCCCACAGGTTCAGCCTGAGCAGGTACTCCCGGGCATAGATCCCCGCCGGAACGGATTGCGGCTCGGCGAGCGCCAGGTGGCGGATCCTGGGGTTCACGAGGTCGACCGGCGAGGCGATCCGGAGCGTGCCGTCCGCCGGCACCACCACGACCAGCGTGTTGGACAGGACGCTCCGGCGGGTCCCCGCGAGCACCCGTCCACGCATCTCCAGCGTGTCCATGTGCGCCTCATCCGCCGACAGGAAGAGATCCACCGGAGCCCCCGCCTCGATCTGGCGGGCGAGCGCGCTCGACGCCCCCAGATTGAGCACGATCGTGTCGCCACCCGATCTCTCGTAGGCGGTCTTGATCTCCTGAAGCGCGTCGGTGAGGCTCGCCGCCGCCGCGACGTTCAACTCGGCGGCCCCGGCACCGCCGGCGAAGAGCGCCAGGACGGCAATGAGCAGCAGCTTCGGGAGGGTCTTCATCGCCGCGGGAGCGTAGCAACGGCGATATATCGGGTCAAGGAGAACGGGGGGGACGCGGTACGGCCCCGCCGCGGAAAGCTTGATGGCTCACCCTTTGCACAAGATCCAGACAGGAGGATCGTAAAAGTGGACAAGTGTTGTACGGCGTCTAGCTTCACCCAGGAATCGACCGAACAGGAAAAGCTGCTGATGGCACGGGTGGCGGCAGGGGACCGCGACGCTTTCGCGGCGCTTTTCGACCGCGTGGCCCCGTGTGTCCTGGGAGTCCTGGTCCGCCTCGTGCGCCAGCGCGGCCTGGCCGAGGAGGCTCTCCAGGAGACCTTCTTACAAGCCTGGGTGCAAACTGGCGATTACCGGCCCGAGGCGGGCTCCCCCCGCGCGTGGCTTTTGAGGATCGCGCGCTCGCGCGGGCTGGACATCCTGCGGCGGCAACAGAAGGGCAGCCGGGAAGAAGACGTAGGGGCGGGGCTCGTCCCCGCCCTCGCCCTGTAGGAGGGATCGATTACATCCGAGGCATCCGGCACGTATCCCCACCCGCCGCGGGCAGGTAGCACTCCCTGACGTAGTCCATCACCATGCGGTCGGCGTTGTAGCGCCAGGCGAGGGTGCGCATGGCGCGCTTGACGCGGGCCATCCAGCCGTTCGGTACGCCCAAGTCATTGCGCTCGTAGTAGAGCGGCACGACCTCTTTTTCCAGCACCTCGAAGAGGAAGCGGGCGTCCTGTTCGTCCTGGATCTCCGGGTTGGCGTGGATCTCGCCGTTGCCGATCGCGAAGCCGTTGCCGCCGTCGTACCCCTCGGCCCACCAGCCGTCGAGGATCGAGCAGTTGAGGACGCCGTTCAAGATGCACTTCTCGCCGCTGGTGCCGCAGGCCTCCAGCGGGCGGCGGGGGGTGTTGAGCCAGACGTCCACCCCCTGCACGAGCTGGCGGCCGACGTGGATGGTGTAGTTCTCGATGAACACGATCTTGCGCGCGAAGCGGGGATCTTTCTCCAGGTTCGCCACCCGCTGGGCCAGCGCCTTGCCGCCGGTGTCGCGCGGATGCGCCTTGCCGGCATAGACGATCTGCACCGGCCGCTCGGAGTTGTTGAGCAGGCGGTCGAGGCGGTCGAGGTCCTGGAACATCAGGTCGGCCCGCTTGTAGGTGGCGAAGCGGCGGGCGAAGCCGAGGGTGAGCGCCTCGGGGTCGAGCGCCTCGTGCGCCGGCGCCGCCATCCCCAGCCGCTCGCGGCGGTCGGCGAGGCGCCGGCGGGCGAAGGCGAGCAGCCGCGCCTTGAGCACCTGATGGACCTCCCAGAGCTCGGCGTCGCGCACCTTGTCGATCTTCGTCCAGAGATCGGCGTGGGAGATGCGGTCGAGCCAGCGCGGCCCCAGGTGCTCGAGCAGGAGCGAGTACATGTCGGTGGCCATCCAGGTGCGGGCGTGGATGCCGTTGGTGATGTGGCCGATCGGCACCTCCTCCTCGGTCTTGCCGGGGTAGAGCGCTTGCCACATCTGGCGCGACACCCGGCCGTGGAGGGCCGAGACGCCGTTGGAGCGGCGGGTGAGCTTGAGCGCCAGCACGGTCGGGCAGAACGGCGCGTTGGGGTCCTCGGGGTGCTCGGAGCCGAGGGCCATCACCTCGTGGAGCGGCATCTTGAGCCCGCGGGCGAGCGCTTCCAGGTGGGAGCTGGCGAGATCGGCCCGGAAGCGGTCGTGCCCGGCCTCGACCGGCGTGTGAGTGGTGAAGCAGCTCATCGCCGCCACCTCGCGCAGCGCCTCGGCGGGCTCGATCCCCTCCTGCTCGACGAGCTCGCGGGCGCGCTCGAGCAGGGCGAAGGCGGAGTGCCCCTCGTTCAAGTGCAGCACCGAGGGCTTGACGCCCACCACTCCCAGCGAGCGGTGGCCGCCGACGCCGAGCAGGATCTCCTGCTGAATCCGCATCTCCTGATCGCCGCCGTAGAGGCGGGCGGTCAGCGCCTGATCCTCAACGGAGTTGGCGTCGTCGCGGGCGTCGAGCAGCAGGAGCTTGCTGCGCCCGACGTTCACCCGCCAGATGCGGAGGAAGACGTCGCGCCCGGGCAGCTCGACGCTGAAGCGCACCGGCTGACCGTCCGCCCCGAGCACCGGGTCGGCGGGCAGCTCAGGGCCGGAGATCGGCTCGTAGAGGTCCTGCTGCCAGCCGTTCTCGTCGATCAACTGGTGGACGTAGCCCTCGTGATAGAGCAGGCCGACGCCGACGACCGGCGCTCCCAGATCGCTCATGCTCTTCAGGTGGTCCCCCGCCAGCACGCCGAGGCCGCCCGAGTAGATCGGCAACGACTGGTGAATGCCGAACTCGGCCGAAAAATAGGCAACCGGCCGGGCGAGGATCGGGCCGGCGTGGACCAACCCCCAGCTCTCGCCGCCGTGAAGGTAGCTCTGCAGCCGGCGGTGGGCCTGGTTGATGCGCGTCTGCATCTCCAGGTCGTGCACCCGGCGGGCGATGTCCTCGGGGGGAACCCGCTGCAGGAGGGCGACGGGGTTGTGGTAGACGAGGCTCCAGGTCTCCGGATCGAGCTCCCGGAAGATGGCGCGGATGTCGGGCTGCCAGGACCACCAGAGGTTCTGGGCCAATTCGTTGAGTTTCTGAAAAATTCCGTCGATCGGTTCGTTCATTCGTCAGCTCCGTCGCAAGGGAAGGGGGCAATATACCCCAAGGGCATGCGCCGGTGCCGTCCTGGTATAGTGGCTTCGGTCTGCCTTGAAGATCGTTGTGCCTTAGGGACTTCAGTCATTGAGTGACACCACGTTTCGCGCGTTCGAACGGCCCCGGCACGTCGTGGCCCTCGCCGCGTCCGCGGGTGGGCTCACGGCGGTGAGCCAGATCCTCTCCTGTCTTCCCGCGGACTTTCCAGCCCCAGTCCTCGTCCTCCAGCACCAGGATCCGCACCACCGCAGTTGGCTGCCGGAGATCCTCACCCGGCGCACGGAGCTGCGGGTGACCCAGGTCCGTGGCGGAGAGCGGCTCGCCGCCGGGACCGTATTCCTGAGCCTGCCGGGGCGCCATCTGCTGGTGGCGGCGGACGGTACGCTGTCGCTGTCGGATACCGACCGCGTCCGCTTCGTGCGGCCGTCGGCCGACGTTCTCTTCGCCTCGCTGGCGGAGAGCTGGGACGGCGGCGCCATCGCGGTGGTGCTCACGGGGACGGGCAAGGACGGCGCCGACGGCGTGTGCGCCATCAAGAGCCGTGGCGGGACGGTGATCGTGCAGGACGAGGCGAGCTCCGAGTTTTTTGGCATGCCGAATGCAGCAGCCCTAACGGGAACCGCCGATCACATCCTGCCGCTCGGTGCCATCGCGGCGGCCTTGATGAAGCTGACGGCTGGAGGAATCGTCGTTTGAGCGTAGAAGACAAGCCCGTGGAGAGGGAAAGGGGAGAGCATCAGGAGCCGGCGGCGGACTTCGTCAAGCTGCTCGACTATCTGAAGTCCACCCGCGGCTTCGATTTCTCGGGCTACAAGCTCTCCAGCCTGATCCGGCGGGTGCGCAAGCGCATGCAGCAGATCGGGATCGAGTCCTACCTGGACTACCTCGACTTCCTCGAGGTCCATCCCGACGAGTTCGACCCGCTGTTCAACACGGTGCTGATCAACGTCACCGCCTTCTTCCGCGACCCGCAGTCCTGGCAGGTGTTGAGCGAGCAGATCCTGCCGCGCATTCTCGAGATGAAGGGCGAGGGCCAGCCCGTGCGCTGCTGGAGCGCCGGCTGCGCCTCGGGCGAGGAGGCCTATACCCTGGCCATGCTGCTCGCCGAGGCGGTCGGCGAGCGGCAGTTCCGGCAGCGGGTGAAGATCTACGCCACCGACGTGGATGAAGAGGCCCTCGCCCAGGCGCGGCAGGGGAGCTACACCGCCGACGCGGTCGCGGCCCTCCCCCCGGGGATGCTGGCGAAGTATTTCGAGCCGGCGGGGGACCGCTACGTCTTCCGGGCCGACCTGCGCCGCTCGCTGATCTTCGGCCGGCACGACCTGGTGCAGGACGCGGCGATCTCGCGGCTCGACCTGCTGGTCTGCCGCAACACCCTGATGTACTTCAACTCCGAGACGCAGGCGAAGATCCTCGCCCGCTTTCACTTCGCCCTCCGGCCCAGCGGCTATCTGCTGCTGGGCAAGGCCGAGACCCTGCTCAGCCACAACACCAGCTTCCGGCCGGAGGACCTGAAGAGCCGCATCTTCCAGCGCACGTCGAGCGCGACCCTGCGCGACCGCATGCTCGCCATGACTCCGGTGACGCCCCCCGCCGACGGCCTGCCGGGGGGGGCGGCGCGCCCGGTCCGCGCCCGCGAGGCCGCCTTCGACAGCGGGCCGGTGGCGCAGCTCGCCATCGACCGCAAGGGGCATCTCCTGCTGGCCAACGAGAGGGCCCGCAAGCTCTTCAACCTCTCACCGACCGACCTCGGCCGCCTGCTGCAGGACCTCGAGATCTCCTACCGGCCCATCGAGCTGCGCTCGCACATCGAGACGGCGAGCCTGTCGCGGACCGGCGTGACGCTCAGGGAGGTCGAGTGGCACCCGGCCGGCGGCGAGCGGCGCGTGCTGGACATCCAGGTGGTGCCGCTGATCGAGAGCGGCGGCGCGCTGCTCGGGGTCGGCGTCGCCTTTCTGGACATGACGATTCAGCACCAGCTCCGCCGGGACCTCGAGCGGGCCACCCAGGAGCTGGAGACCGCCTCCGAGGAGCTGCAGTCGTCGAACGAGGAGCTGGAGACCACCAACGAAGAGCTCCAGTCCACCATCGAGGAGCTGGAGACGACCAACGAGGAGCTCCAGTCGGCCAACGAAGAGCTGGAGACGATGAACGAGGAGCTCCAGTCCACCAACGAGGAGCTGCGGTCGATGAACGACCAGCTCCAGCAGCGGTCGGACGATTTTCGCCACGTCAACACCCATCTCCACTCGATTCTCGGCAGCCTGCGCGCGGCCGTGGTGGTGCTCAACGCCGATCTGGTGGTGGAGATCTGGAGCGACAAGGCGCAGGAGCTGTGGGGGCTGCGCGCCGAGGAGGTGCAGGGGCAGCCTTTCCTGTCGCTCGACATCGGCCTGCCCGTCGAGGGTGTGGCGCAGCCGATCCACGACTGCCTGGAAAGCGGCCCCAACGGCAATGTGGTCCTCCTCGACGGCGTCAACCGCCGGGGCCGCCCGATTCGCTGCGAGGTGACCTGCACGCGGCTGGGAGAGGGTCCCGGACCGGCGGATGGAGTCATTCTGCTCATGGAAGAGGCGCCCGCCATGGGGACACCTGCCCGGGATTGATCGAAGATCGAGAAGGTAATTCATGCCGAGAAGGTCGTCCATCCTCAAGCTCGCCTCGGCGCAACGGCAGTTGCGGACGCTGGAAAGCGAGGCCGCCCGCCTCTCCGATCCGGAGAAGTTCATCGGCGCGATCGAGGGTCTGCGGGAGCAGATCGGCGAGCTCGAGGTGGCCTACGAGGAGCTCGAGCAGCAGGGCGAGGAGCTCTCCGATACCCGCGAGGCACTGGAGCGCCAGCGCCATCGCTACCGCCATCTCTTCGACGAGGCACCGTTCGGCTACCTGGTCACCGACGTTCACGGCGTCGTGGAGGAGGCCAACCGCGTGGCCGCCGATATGTTCGGCGTGCGCCAGGATTGGCTTCCTGGCAAGCCGCTCCCCGTCTACCTCGAGATGGCGGACCGCCAGGCTTTTCGCAACCTGCTCTCTCGCGTCTGCCTCGGCGAGCCGGACGGCGAGCTGGAAGTGAAGATCAGGCCGCGGCACCGCGAGCCGTTCACAGTGGTATTGACCGCCGTCCGCGACCACGACGCCCAGAACCGGACGACGCGGCTGCGCTGGACCCTGCGCGACGTCTCTATTACCCGGGCAGCCGAGGAGGCGCTGCGGGCGAGCGAGGAGCGGCTGCGCCACTCCCAGCGCCTGGAGGCGGTGGGCCGGCTCGCCGGCGGCATCGCCCACTCCTTCAACAACCTGCTGGCGGCCATCGCCTTCCAGTGCGAGCTGCTCTGCGACGACATGCCGCCGGAGGACGAACGGCGCGCTCACGTCGAGGAGATCCAGCGCGCCGGCGAGCGCGCGGCCACGCTGGCCCGCCAGCTCCTCGCCTACGGCCGCAAGCAGGTGCTGCAGCCGCGGGTGATGTCCCTCAACCAGGTGATCGACGAGATGATACCGATGCTCCGCCGGCTGATCGGCGAGCATATCCGCCTCGAGGTGCGGCTCGATCCAGCGGACGGCGCCATTCACGTCGATCTCGGTCAGCTCGAGCAGGTGCTCCTCAACCTGGCGGTCAACGCGCGCGACGCCATGCTCGCCGGCGGCACCCTGTGGATCGCCACTCAGTGCGTCGAGCTCGCGCCGGGGGAGTCCCCCGAGCTGCCCGCCGGCTCCTACGTCCAGCTCACCGTAGGGGATACCGGGCCCGGCATGCCGCCCGAGGTGCTGGAGCACCTCTTCGAGCCGTTCTTCACCACCAAGGAGCGCTACAAGGGGACCGGCCTGGGGCTGGCGACCGTGCACGGCATCGTTCACCAGAGCGGGGGGCAGATCCGGGTCGAGAGCGAGCCGGGCCAGGGCACCCGCTTCACCATTCTCCTCCCGCAGGCGACCGAGGGGGTCGAGGCGGTTTCATTGCGCCCCATCCTCCCCGGCCGCCGCTCGCGCCGGGGCTCCGAGGTGGTGCTGCTGGTGGAGGATGAAGACAACATCCGCGAGCCCGCCGTCGAGATCCTGGAGAGCAAGGGGTACAAGGTGCTCTCCGCCCCGGACGCCACCCAGGCGCTCGCTGTCGCCGAGGGGCACCAGGGTCCCATCCACATCCTGGTCACCGACGTGGTGATGCCGGGCCTCAGCGGCAGCCAGCTCGCCCGGCGCCTCCTGCACCGGCGGCCGGAGGTCCAGGTTCTCTACATCTCGGGCTACCCCGAGGATTCGATCTCCCACCACGGGGTGCTCAACGCCGGCCAGCACTTCCTCCAGAAACCCTTCCCGCCGGGGCAGTTCCTGGAGAAGGTCCGCGAGGTGCTCGACGCCCGGGCGGCGGCGGGGGCGGCGTAAGGGCGGGGCACACACCCTGCATAAATTTTTTACGCCATGAAGTCGACATCAGAAGTCGTCGGACGGGACATCATCGTGATCGGCGCCTCCGCGGGCGGAGTCAACGCCCTCTGCGGGGTGATCGAGTACCTCCCGCCCGATTTGCCAGCAGCCGTTTTCGTCGTTCTCCACCTGGCGCCGCACGGCCGTAGCGCGCTGCCGTCGATCCTCGGCCGGTCGGGGTGCCTGCCGGCCTCCCATCCCTCGCCCGGGGAGACCATCGAGACCGGGCGGGTCTACATCGCTCCCCCCGACCACCATCTGGCGATCGACGGCGACCGGATCATCCTGTCGCGCAACGCCAGCGAGAACGGTCACCGCCCGGCGATCGACGTGCTCTTCCGCACGGCGGCCCGGGCCTACGGACCCCGCGTCGTGGGTGTGGTGCTCACCGGCAACCTGGACGACGGCACCGCCGGCCTGGCGGCCGTCAAGCGCTGTGGCGGCACCGCCGTGGTGCAGGACCCCGATGAGGCGGACTATCCCAGCATGCCCGAGAGCGCGATCTCCAACGTCAACGTCGATCACGTCCTGCCGCTCGGCGACATCGGCCCCCTGCTCGACCGCCTCGCGCGCGAGCCCCGGCCGGCTGTCCAGGCGGATTGCGGCAACGTGGAGGAGGAACCCTACGATATGGGCGCGAACGACAACGATATCGGCGGCCCCGGTCCGAACGGCGAGCCTTCGGGCTTCACCTGTCCGGACTGTGGCGGCGCCCTCTATGAGCGGCCGGGCGAGCAGCTCCTGCATTTCCGCTGCCGCACCGGGCACGCCTTCTCCCCGGAAAGCCTGCTCGCCAAGCAGTCCGACTCGCTCGACGCGGCTCTCTGGGCGGCCCTGCGCTCCCTGGAGGAGAACGCCGCGATGGCGCGCCGCATGGAGAAAAGAGCGCGCGAGCACGGCAACGAGATGTCCCGCCGGCGCTACGAGCGGCGGGCCCATGAGACCGAGAGGCACGCCAAGCTGCTCCGCTCGATGCTCGAGACCGGCGGCGTGGAGGATGAGCTGGTGTCGGGGACGGGGTAGGGGGCGGTGCCTCGCCGCCCGGGATTGAAATCCCGGGCTACCGACAATCGCCCCTCCCGGGGCTCTGCGGAACTGATTTTTGGAGTCCCGGATGGGACGGCCCGTGGGTAGCCCGGGATTTCAATCCCGGGCGGGGGCAGGGCGCCCCGCTCGCCGCCTCCCCTACTTCTCCACCCCCCGCCGCGCCCCCACCAGCGCCAGCAGATCCTGCAGCTCCTTGAGATCGACCGGCTTGACCAGGTGGCGGTCGATCCCGGCTTCCATCGACCGGCGCCGGTCCTCCTCCTGACCGTAGCCGGAGGCGGCGATCAGCGTCACGCCCGCCATGGTGGGGTCCGCGCGCAGGCGCTCGGCGACCTGGTAGCCGTCGAGCCCCGGCAGGCCGATGTCCAGGAGGACCACGTCGGGCTGGAAGGTGGCCGCGGCTTCGAGCGCCGCCGGCCCCGAATGGGCGATCTGGACGGCGTGACCGGCCATCTCGAGCAGCGTCCCCATGGTGTCGGCGGTGTCCTCGCTGTCGTCCACCACCAGAATGCGCAGGGCGTGAGGGGCGGAACCGGTGACCCGCGCCGGCTCCGCGTCCGGCGGCGCGGTCTCGAG
>Ga0247761_1000294_pt1 | contig 9690 bp, 12 predicted proteins | sample UWRJL111311C4_FD_179915 | JGI IMG/M metagenome (GOLD analysis project Ga0247761, IMG submission 179915) | Plant litter microbial communities from Arlington Agricultural Research Station in Wisconsin, United States - UWRJ-L111-311C-4 | ecosystem: Environmental > Terrestrial > Plant litter >...
GAGACAGGACTCGGCTCGAGCACCGTCCAGATTCAGGAAACGGATGGCACGCAGTTCTACACGGGTGCTGTGGCCACAGCACTGAAGACCGCCACCGGCACCTTCAATCCGAGCTGGACGGAAACCGGCGCAGTCAATGGCGCTGTGTTTCTCGCAACGTTCAAAGAAGCTACGGCTAGTGGTGCCATCACTGGTGCGACTGCCATGGCGCTCAGTGGCACGGGCGCCCTCAGTGGTGCGGGCGCTCTCGCAGGTGTCGCCACAGCGACCTTCACGCCCACGGCTGTACTTCGCGGAGCAGGCGCACTTGCCGGAGCTTCAGCACTTTCGCTGTCGGCTAGCGGTGTAGTCACGGGCGCGGGGGCGCTCGCCGGGTCAACGGCACTCAGCATCACGCCTACCGCAACCCTGCAAGGTGCCGGCGCAATGGCTGGCGTCTCCGCGCTCACCTTCACACCCGTCGGCGCATTCAGCGGCAGCGCTCCACTCGTCGGCTCAGCAGCACTCACATTCGCGCCAATCGGGGTGCTGAAAGGTACCGGCGCCCTCATCGGGAACGCAGCACTTTCGTTCACGATGTCAGCAGTGTTTGGAACATTTGTTACCGGATCGGCGCAAGTAATTTTCTCTGCAACTGGTACACTGCGCGGAACCGGCGTCCTGAGCGGCACAAGTTCTCTGGCACTCAGTGCATCCGGCTCTCTGTCTGGAGTCAGCGATGGAAGTCTCGTCGGAAGTGCCGCATTCGCGTTCCACGCCTTGGGTGTCCTCAGTGGCTACCGCGCATCCCAAACCCCGCGCGCACGCACTATCGTCATCGGTCGTGAGAGACGGATTGCGATCGAAGCCAAGGCCCATCGCGTTGCTGTCGAACCCCGCTCTCGCAGGACGGTGCATTAGCCCATGAAAGTCAGATTGCTCTCACACCTGGTCGAGCAGGGCGGCATCAAGATGGCTCGCCGACACCTGCAGTCCGATGGGACGTACCGTCTCCAGACACCCTTCACGAAGGGATCTGTCATCGAGATGTCGGATGCCAGTGCGCAGAAGTACATCGACAAGGGATTGGCCGAAGCGGTCACTGGGGACGCCACATGAGCGCCACCAACGTCCTCGAGAACGGTCTTCTCAGTCTGCTGTTCGAGAACGCGAACTACGCAAACGTCGGTGATGCCACCGGCCTTCGCGGATCAACGACCGCAGGTGTGTTCTACATCAGCCTGCACACTGCAGATCCCGGCGAGACGGGTACACAGACGACCAGTGAGTCTGCGTACACGAACTACGCACGCGTCTCGGTCGCACGCTCCACGGCAGGCTGGACCGTCGCTTCAGGGGTTGCCGACAACGATGCAGCGATAACGTACCCAGCTTGTGGAGCGACCGGATCGACCGTGACCCATTTCGGGATTGGTTCAGACACCTCCGGCACCGGCAACCTGTTCCTGAGTGGCACTTCGTCGCTCATCGTTTCAAATGGCGTCACCCCAAGCTTCGCGATCGGCCAGCTCGATGTGAGTCTCGACTGATGCTGAAGCTCACGAAAGTGGAGGCGCTGCGCTCGCTAGAGCAGTCGCGACGTACGTGGCTGTCGCCGCCCTCGCTGCGTGAGCGCCTGGCGAAGCATGCTGAGACGGTATTCGACGCGGTCGTGCGCAACTTCGAGTACGTGGTGCTCGGCATCGCCATCGGCGCCGTGATTGGACTGTGGCTGTGAATCTGCTCCAAAAGCAGCGGATTGAAGTTGCCACCGAAGGCGAACTCGTCGTCCTTCGCATCGGCAATAGCGAAATGAAGATGGACTCCGCCCTTGCCCTTCAGCTTTCCACCTGGATGCGAATCCGAGGCAAGGAAGCTCAGCGCAATGCTGGAGCTGTCGCTCACTGGAGCATCGTAGGCAACCTTGCCGCCGTCGAAGCAGGTGAGCGCCCGTGGTAGACCTCTACGACGCCTGCGACTACACCCGCTGCTGCACCCAGATCGACTATCAACAGGAAGTCGGTGACATCCTCGATTACGACTTCAACTACGCCGCAAAGCTCGGCGCCGATACGATCGTCACGAGCATCTTCGGTCTCCCCGATGGATTGACCGAAGTCAGCTCGAGCCACGATACCAACAGCGCTGCGATCTTCGTCTCAGGCGGAACAGCCGGTCGCATCTATCGCATCGTGAACACCATCACGACCGCCGGTGGACGCACGTACGAACGCACGATCCGCGTGCAAATCACGGACTGCTGATGGACGCAATCATCGTCACGTTCGGCGCTCGTTATGGCTGGGAGTTTCCACCGCCAACCCGAGCTGAGATTTTGTTCGATCGTTTCGCGTTGCCAGTGTGCGTGGCTGTGTCGGCTGCGGCTCCGCTTACGGCACTCGGTTTTGCAGTTCGTTCATTGTTCTACGGTTGAATCAATGGCAGCTCCAAGGGGCAACCAGAACGCTCGCAAGGCAAAGGATTGGGAAGGCGCATTACGACGCGCGCTTTCTCAGTACGAAGACCCTGAAAACAAGATTCGTCCTGGCGAAGCGCTCAAGAGAATCGCCGAGAACGTCATCAAGCTCGCATTGGCGGGCAGCAAAGACGCGATCTCGGAGATCGCCAATCGACTCGATGGGAAAGCCACAGAACACGTGGAAGCGCACGTCAGCCATTACCTCGTTTCGGAGCTGACCGATGACGAGCTTGCAACCATCGCGACAGGAAGCAGCGAAGGAGCTTCTGAGGCGTCGAGCGGCTCGGAAGAGCCTGCTGGCATTCACTGAGTACACAACGCCCAACTGGCGCCCCGGAAAGATTCACCGTGTCATTTGTGAGCAGCTGGATCGGGTCATCGCAAAGCAGGTGGATCGCCTGATGCTTCTGTGTCCTCCCCAGCATGGCAAGAGCACGGCTGCTTCCAAGCGCATGCCGGCGTATGTGCTGGGACAGAACCCTCATGTAGATGTGATCTCAGCGAGCGCCACCGCGCAGCTGGCGGAGGAGTTTGGGCGTGAGGTTCGAAACTGCATCGGCTCCAGCGAATACCGCGCGCTCTTTCCTGAAACGAGTCTGGCAGAGGATTCGCAGGCCAAAGGGCGCTGGAACACCGACAGCGGCGGCGGGTATTACGCTGTGGGCATGGGCGGGGCACTCATGGGTCGTGGTGGGGAGCTGGGCATTATTGACGATCCGTTTGCCACGTGGGAGGACGCTCAGAGTCAGCTTTCACGTGACAAAGCCTGGGACTGGTACACAGGGACGTTCTACAACCGCATCCGCCCTGGCGGACCCATCATCGTCATTCAGCACCGCATGCACGAAGACGATCTCGTCGGACGTCTTCTGGAGCAGCAGCAATCCGGGGGGGACCGTTGGGAGGTTGTCGAACTGCCCGCCAATCTCGATGAGCCACCATGGCCAGAGCGATATGACCGCGAAGCGCTGGAGCGAATAAAGCGTATCTCTGGACCGCGTAAATGGTCCGCGCTCTACATGCAGAACCCCACGCCCGACGAGGGCACTTTCTTCAAGCGCGAATGGTTCGAACTCTACGACCCGACCAAACTCAAGGGCGGACATGCGTACACCACGGCCGATTTTGCGGTTACCGAGGGCGCGGGAGACTTCACGTCAATCGGTACGCACAAGTACCTCGCCGACACGCTGTGGCTGGCGTGTGACGGCTGGCGAGGGCAGTCGAGCGCAGACCAGTGGATCGAGCGACTCATCGACCAGTTCAGCCGCTACAAGCCCATGTGCTTCTTCGGTGAGTCAGGGCCGATCAGACGATCGATAGAGCCCTTCCTCACCCGTCGCATGAGAGAGCGTCGCACGTTCTGCCGGCTCGAATGGCTCGTGCGAGGGCATGACAAGCCCACGATGGCACGCCCGTTACAAGCCATGGCATCCGCCGGCAAGGTGAAGATCGCCGACACCGAGTTCGGTCACAACCTGCTCGCACAGCTTCTGCAGTTCCCCGCGGGCATGCGGGATGACGATGTCGACATGGCTGCCCTTATGGCGCTGGCGATCGATCAGGCCAATCCCGCAATGGTGAAGGCGATAGAGCCGCCCAAGAAGCGCGATCACTGGGACGAGGAAGAGGTAGCCAGCTCGTGGAAGACGGCATGAAACGGTTATTTCAGCCGGGCCTGATTCCTTCGTTCGTGATGGTGGCTGGATGTTGCGTTCTCGTGGTGATTGGCATCTACGAGTTACTCAATGGCTGACCACTCCGTCGAGCAGACCGGTGGCAACGACGACGCGCGCATAGTAGCGAAGCGCCGTCACGTCACCGAGTATCTCGATAACACCCGTGACGAGCGCAACGACGCAGAGCTGCATCGGGACTACTTCGACGACAAGCAGTGGTCTGCCGCTGAAGTTGCAACGCTCAACGCGCGCGGCCAGCCCGTCATCACGGACAACAAGATCAAGGACAAGGTCGAGTACATGGAGGGCGTCGAGCGCAAGACGCGCACCGACCCGAAAGCCTTTCCTCGCACCGAAGTGGAGGAGGAGAGCGCCGATGTGGCAACCGACTGCATTCGGTATGTGTTTGACTCGAATCGCTTCCCCATCACGAAGTCCGCCATCTTCCAGAACCTGTGTATCGAGGGCTTTGGCGGCTGCGAAGTCATTGTCGACAAGGAAAACCCGAAGAAAGTCCTGATCCGTAAATACCGATGGGACCGACTCTATCGCGATCCCTACAGCATGGAGCCCGATTGCTCGGATGCTCGTTACCTCGGCGTCATCACCTGGATGGACGAAGACCGGGCGATTGAAAAGTACCCCGACCGCAAAGAGGCTATCGAGCGCACGTCGAGTCAGTCAGATGCCCGGAATACGGGCGAGTCGACCGATGACAAACCGAAGTGGGCGGACACCAAGCGCAATCGCGTGTGTGTGTTCGAGGAGTACGAAAAGAAGCAGGGCAAGATCTTTCGCTCGGTGTTCTGTTGGGGTGGCTTCCTCGAGGACGAGGCCGAGTGCGCCTATGTGGACGACGAGGGCGAGCACGAGTGGCCCATCGTCGTCGCCTCGGCCTACATCGATCGCGAAGGCCATCGCTACGGTCTCGTCAAGCGCTACATCAGCTTGCAGGACGAGATCAACAAGCGTCGCTCCAAGGCGCTTCACCTGCTGAATACGGCCTTCCTGAAGATGTCAGACGGGGCAGTGGAGAATGTCGCGAAGGCGCGCGAAGAGGTCCACAAGCCCGATGGCGTGGTCGTAATCAGCGATCCTAATGCCATCTTCGAAGTCGAGCGCAACCTGGAACTCGCAGCCGCTCAATTCCAGCTCTTGCAACAGGCAGAGGCCGCGCTATCGACCACTGGTCCCAATGCAGCACTGCTCGGCCAGTCGGGCGCTATCTCCGGCCGTGCCAAACAGCTCGACCAACAGGGTGGTGCCCTTCAGATCGGCGTGCTGTTCGACGCCATCCGTGACTTCCAGCTGCGGGTGGCCAAGGCGGCATGGAACCGCATCCGCCAGTACTGGGACGACGAGATGATGATCCGAGTTACGGACTCAGAGATGGGCCTGAAGTTCGTCACGCTGAACAAGCCGCTGACTCACGGTGAGATCGCGGTCAAACAGGCGAAGAGCCAGCTACAGGGTGATCCAGAGGCGGCACAGAAGATCGCGATGCTGGCGCAGGACCCGCAAGCACAGATGCCGGCCGTGGATGCGGATGGCAATCCGGTGCGTGAGAACGACATCGCACAGCTCGACGTCGACATCATTCTCGACGAAGCCCCCGATGTCGTGACGCTACAGGCGGAGGAGTTCCAGAAACTCGCCGACCTTGCAGGCTCGGGCCAAGTGCCGATCCCGCCCGAAGCGCTCATCGAAGCGTCTGGCCTTCGGCCCGCGACCAAGAAGCGCGTCATGGAGATCCTGAAGCCCAAGGACGACCCGCAGGCGCTGATGATGGCCAAATGGCAAGAGATGATGCAGCAGCTGGAGGGCATGCTGAAGGAAGCCGAGGTGCGCGAGACCAATGCGTCTGCAGACCTGAAGGAAGCTCAGGCCCGCCACACCGAAGTTGGCTCTATCGCAAAGGTGGTTCAGACCTCGGAGCCGCCTCCTCCGCAGCTGCCGGGTAAGCTGCCGGGTAATCGATCGTCGGATCGATCTCAGCGACCAGCAGCCTGAGGTTATTGGCCAGCATATGAAGCTCAGCGATCACTTCGAACACGGAGAACTTCGAGTTCAGCACAGCCTGAACTTGAGTCGGTTTGCCTGTGGCCGGATCGCGCAGCCGGAAGAGCAGGGGATGGTGATCCCCGCCCGGTGCTGCGATGACGTAGCTGATGCCGTGCATTCTGAATTCGGGGTCAGTGGCCATTGCCATTCCTCCTCATGTCGGGAAGACGCTGAAACTCAGTCCAGCACCGTACGCCAGAGTCATCCTGAGCCATCTCAGGATCGAAGTAACTGTGCCATCGAGTGCCTGAGTGCCAACCCAGATGCCAGCCGTTCGTGTCTACGAAGACTTTCCGGCCGGCTGGGTCAGACCAAAACCACACTGTCAGGTTCTTGGGCGGTAACGCTTCTTGAACTGGATGGATGTGATTCATCGAATCGATTCTATACCTGCCGCCGAGGTCAATCGGGCGTCTGCCGTCGCCGGGCAATCACCGGGCGTATGTACCAGCAATCTGGAGACCAGCGATGAGTGTTTTCGATAAAGCTTTCTCTGATCAACCCGTGAAGGCCCCCGTGGCCACGGACGATAAACCCGAAGTCGATGAACCTGAGGTGCTTGCACCTGAGGAAACCGACGCGGACCCCGCTGAGTCGTCGTCAGCGCAGGAGCCCAAGCCAGGGGAAACGCCCAAGGCTGAAAGCCAGACACAGGAAAAGATCACCACTGTTCCGCACGCCGCCCTGCATGCCGAAAAGGAACGCCGAAAGGCGTTGGAGGCAGAGCTTGCCGCACTGAAGAGTGCACAGCCTGCCAAACCTGCTACCTCCGTGCTCGAGGACGAGGACAAAGCGTTCAGCGAACGCCTGTCCATGGCCACGCGCCCGCTGGTACAGCGTCTCTTCAACATGTCGGTCGCGGCCGCCAAGCGTGTTCCGGGTCGGGAGGACTACCAGGAGGTCTATGACTTCATGAACGAGGAGGTGCAAACACACCCCGAACTCATGGCAGACATCGACCGAGCGGAAGATCCCGGCGAGTTTATCTATCAACTGGGCAAGACCCGTAAGGAGCTTGCTGCAGTGGGTGGAGACATCACGAAACTGCGTGAACAGGCAACCGCCGAACTGCGTACCGAGATGGCCGCGAAGGATGAGCGCATCAAAGCGCTCGAAGCGGAGCTTGCGCGCACCAAGGCCAGTGAAGAGAAGCGCTCGAAGATCCCCTCATCGCTGAATACCGAGCAGTCGGGCAGTCCCAAGGATGACACCTGGACCGGACCCCGACCGCTCAAAGCCGTATTCAACAATTGAGCGGGCACATGAGCGCAAACAAAGCCTCGTGCCCGACACGAGGTTCACATGGCGATTACATACACCGCATCAGCGGCACGCGTACAGGCGTGGGACGACGATTTCTGGACTGAGTACGTTCGCGAGTCGCGCTGGAAACCCTACATGGGCACCAGCGAGAACTCGATCATTCAGGTGAAGGAGCGCGGCTCGGGCACGTGGCGCCGGGGCGATCGCTTCAGCTACAACTTCGTGGGCCAGCTCACGAATACTGGCGTCACGGGCTCGAACATGATGGAGGGCAACGAAGAGGCCCTCGATCAGAAGGCGTTCCTGCTCAGCGTCGACAAGATCCGCAACGCGGTTCTTATCCCGGAACTCGAAGAGATCAAGAACGCGATCGACCTGCGTGATGCAGCTCGCGTAACGCTCAAGACGTGGATCAGCAAGGATCTGCGCGACAAGATGACGCTGGCCGCCGGCGGCATCAATGGTGTCGCATTCGCCTCCGCCACCGAAGCCCAGCGCGACGCCTGGCTCGACTACAACAACGACCGCGCACTCTTCGGGGCAACCGTTGCGAATACGGATTCGGCGGGTGGCCTGGGTGCCGGCTACGACTTCAGCGACTCGCTCGCAACGGTCGACAACACCGCCGACAAGCTGACTCCGGCTGCGGTGTCTCTCATGAAGCGTATTGCGCAGAACGCAAACCCCATCATCTCGCCCGTTCGCACGAAGGGTGACGAAGAGTGGTACGTCCTCCTCGTCAATCGCCTGGCGATGCGTGACCTGAAGGAAAACGCGGTGATGACGCAGGCAAACCGTGACGCGCGCGAGCGTGGCAAGGATAACCCGCTCTTCACTGGCGCAGACCTCGTGTGGGACGGCGTGATCATCCGCGAATTCCCGGAGATCCCGCTCACGACCAACGGGACGATCCAGGTGGGGCCTGTCTATCTCATGGGCGCGCAGGCGCTTGCGATGGCATGGGCGCGCCGTTCGCGCACCGTCACCAAGATGTTCGACTACGAAGACAAGTGGGGTGTCGAGATCAGCGAGATTCGTGGCATGGACAAGATCCGGTTCAACTACAACGACTCGGACGAAACCCACACGAAAGACGCGGGCATGGTCACCGGCTGGTTCGCAGCGGTCGCCGACTGATCCCACATCTCATTAGGAGAGACTCGAATGGCTACTTTGTATTCCCCGCGCTACGGAACTGCCACACAGCAGCTTGCTGTACCGCAGGCCGTTGGTGGCGGCGTGCTGAACGTCAACTGGGCAACCTACAACTTCCTCGTGAACCCCACGGCGGGAGATGTCGTGCGCATGCTCAAGTTGCCGGCTCGCGCAACCGTGATTTCCGGCTTTCTCTACGGACCCGACATCGATACCGGTACGGATGCACTCGACATCGACGTGGGCTGGCTCGCCAACGGCGTCGAGGCAGCAGATCCCGATGGCTTCGGCAACATGGGCGTCCTGAACGGCGCTGCGATCACGAACGTGAAGCCAGAGACCGGCATCTGGCGCCCGCTGGGCGGTGTGCTCTTCACGACGGGCCCGCAGTTCTTCACTCAAGAGACGGACATCGTGCTGACGGTCATTGCAGCGGCGAACGCGGGCGGCACGGGCCGCCTGACGCTTCAGGTCAACTTCGTCTGCTTGTAAAGGAGCAACACATGGCACTTTCAAAGTTCAAGTACACGGGCGGCTCCGACAAGGGCGTCAATTCCGAGAAGTCGAAGCTGCTCTACGGCTACCACTTTCCCCTGGGGAAGGCAGTAGAGGTGTCCGACGACGTGGCTCACAAGCTGAGAACGAAGTCGGGTCGCGAGGGTGATGAGTTCGAGGAGGTCAAGGTGGGCGCGGAGAAGTCTGAAGCAGAAGTCCAGCAGGAAAAGCAGCTCGAGGCTGACCAGAAGCTGCTGGCGAAGAAGAGCAAGGGCGAGAAGCTGTCGACCGAGGAGATCGAAGAGCTGAAGGCCGTCAAGGCGCGCGAAGAGGCGCGTGTGGCGGCGATTCAAGAGAACGCGAAGCTCGGTCGGTAACGGGGGAGGCGGCAGGACTGCCACTGCCGCCTTTTTCTCATGACAAAAACCGACCTGTATCGACGTGTTCTGGAGGACCTGCGGGTAGTCGCCGTAGGTGAGTCTGCGCCTGCCGAGTATGTGCAGCTCGTCGCAGAACGTTACATCTCGCTCTACAACACGATGGTCGAAAAGCACATCGTCTCGTGGGGCGTCACCGAAG
>Ga0247761_1000295_pt1 | contig 9658 bp, 8 predicted proteins | sample UWRJL111311C4_FD_179915 | JGI IMG/M metagenome (GOLD analysis project Ga0247761, IMG submission 179915) | Plant litter microbial communities from Arlington Agricultural Research Station in Wisconsin, United States - UWRJ-L111-311C-4 | ecosystem: Environmental > Terrestrial > Plant litter >...
TCCGTAAACACTTCGAACAGGTAATTCCCTTCGGCCAGTGCAGTCAATACGGTGGTCTCCCGATTACGGATGCTGGCCTGGCTTACCAGCCTGCCGTCCATATCGAACAGATACAATTGATAGACACGTTTGTCATCTCCGTTGACGGAGAAGAACAATACCTGCTGTCTGGCATCAGGAAAGAGCTTGATCTTACTCTTTTTACTAGTCAGAGACTTATTTACCTGGATACTGTGGATAGTATCGCTGGCCCCTGTGGAGTAAGGGGACGACATCCTGGTGGGAATTTCGGATGCCTGGACCGACTGCAATACGGTCAGAACAAGACACATGGTCGCAGCACAGGTAAATAGGTGTGTGCGACGGGTCGTAGTCGTAGGGTTCGAAGTTTTGCTCATAAAATGGCTATTGATCATTTACAATCAATAAAAAAAATAGGGTACGGATCAACAACAACGGGTAAAACTATGTAACCATGGAGCGCAGCTCCCACGACATCAGCAGCACGAATATTTTGGTCGAACCTTCTTTAAAATCTCAACAACGGACAGTGTGTAGAGTTCCTCCAGCGTTGTTCGCTGCCGCCGCCGATACGGAACCCGATCTTGAAGCCGGCCGTAAAGTAGGCGTCGTTATGCTTTGGATCGCCACGTTTCATGTCCGCGCCGTAATTGGGTGTGTTATAGCCCTGGGTGCTCTTGTTCGATATGGCCCTGGCAACAATCGCGTCCGCGGGTGACAGGTATTTGCTGAACAGTGCGGGATCAACGTACCGGGTGCTGACATCATCGATGTAATCCGTAAATGTTTTACGGTGGATGATCTCAAAGGATATGTTGAGGTTCTCGCTGAAATAATATTTGATACCGGCGCCCAGCGGGATGTTGAGCTGCGTAAGCGAATAATTTTTCCTGGTGGGATATTCCGACCAGCCCTGGCCTTCTGTATGCAGCGGTTTCAGGTTTACCCAAATTTCCTCACCATAGTTATTATGATAGCTTCCCTGGGGGTTGAAGTGGAAGGCGCCCAGACCGATCACGCCATAGGGGCGAAGCCTTGCTGTTACGTCTTCGGGATCCTCTTCCAGGAATACGGTGGGATAAAATTCGGCCATCACTGTTCCTTCCAGGATAGTGGAACGGAAATTCAGGTTACGGGCCAAACGGGTAGCTTCATCACCACCTTTATTTGTGATGTGACCGTCGTCGCCTTCGATCTTGCCATAATTAAGGGAGAACCTGAACCCCAGCCATGGAGTAGGATAAGCAGTCAGATAAGCGCCGAACGCTATCTTGGTCGTGTTCATGTTATAGTCCTTGATGAACGTGGTGCCTTTACCTGCGTGACCGCCCAGGTCACCTAAAAACACCATCGGGCCAATGGTAATGCCGGCTTCAGTTGTGTTTTTAAGCTCATCGTCTTGACAGTAAGAAGAAAGATGCAGGGAAAGAGTTACGACCAGCAAGAACAAACACTTCCGCAACAAGGAGTGTAAACTCTGTTTCATGAATATTAGATTTTAGTTTCCGATGGTTTGGATTCCCCCTTCAAATGAATTGAGGGTGGGTGTTCTTACAAGAAACGAATTATTTGTTAATAATTGTGTATCTGAACACAACTATTTTATTGACATAAAGACAATTTGAGGAAATATACTTAGTCTTTCGTAAGTAATAGCATTTCAATGTGTTCGATACCGTCTTCAAGGTAGATGTCACTTGCTTTTTCGAAGCCGAAAGATTCGTAGAAACCCCTTAGATAATATTGGGCTCCGATGCGTATAATCTCCTTTCCGTGAAGGTTATATGCTAGTTGAATACCCTTAGCTACAAGTACTCTTCCGATGCCTTGCTTTCGGACGGTGGGTGAAGTTACGATACGACCTATAGAAAATTCCACATAGGAAATACCCGGTGGTACGATGCGGGCGTAGGCCACCAGCTTGTCGCCCTGCCAGGCCATCAGGTGATGGGAAACCTGGTCTTTGTCGTCCATATCGAGGAAGACGCAGTTCTGTTCCACAACGAAGACCTCGCTTCTCAATTGGAGGATGGCATATAGCTCTTTGGGGGAGAGGTCTTCGAATTTCTTATCGGTCCAGGTAGTGGTCATGGTAGAGTTGTGATTGGTTATGGCGTATGAATCAATATCCGTACTTATCCTTCCAGAGGCCGCGGAGGTAACGGCGCAGCTCTTCTTCTCTGGCGTTGTTGCCCGGGTCGTAGAATTTGGTGCCCTTTAATTCTTCGGGTAGGTATTCCTGTGATGAAAAATTATTTTCATAGCTATGGCTGTATTTATAACCTTTTCCGTAGTCAAGGTTCTTCATCAGCTTTGTCGGCGCGTTGCGGATGTGGAGAGGTACGGGAAGATCACCTTGTGCGCGTACGGCTGCCTGTGCGCTGCCGATGGCTGTCGTGGCGGAATTGCTTTTTGGCGACGAGGCCAGGTAGGTGGCGCATTGGGAAAGGATGAGATTGGATTCGGGATACCCGATCTTGTTGACAGCTTCGAAACACGCATTGGCCAGCAGCAGGGCATTGGGATTGGCGTTGCCGATGTCTTCGCTGGCGAGGATAAGGAGGCGGCGGGCGATGAACTTTACATCCTCACCTCCTTCGATCATGCGGGCCAGCCAGTATACGGCGGCGTTGGGGTCGCTGCCGCGGATGCTTTTGATAAAGGCCGAGATGATGTCATAGTGCTGCTCCCCCTTTTTGTCATAAAGAGCAATCCTTTGTTGGGCGATGTCCATAACCAGGTCGTCCGTGATCACGGCGCCTTTGCCGGCTGCATCGCAGACGACTTCAAGCAGGTTGAGCAGCTTCCGGGCATCTCCGCCGGAGATCCTGATCAGGGCCGCCGTCTCTTTGAGCTTTATTTGCTGGTGCTTCAGTACCTCATCGTTCTCTATGGCGTGGTGCAGCAGCTTTACCAGGTCCTTTTCGTCGAGGGGTTTCAGGACATATACCTGGCAGCGGCTGAGCAAGGCGCTATTGACCTCGAAGGAAGGATTTTCCGTGGTAGCGCCGATGAGCGTGACAATGCCTTTTTCCACGGCGCCCAGGAGGGCGTCCTGCTGGCCCTTGTTGAACCGGTGGATCTCATCGATAAAGAGAATAGCCTTTTCTTTTTCCCTTGCATCGGCAATCACCTCCCGTACCTCCTTGACGCCGGAAGAGATGGCGCTTAAAGTATAGAAGGGAACCTGGAGGGAATTGGCGATAATGCCGGCGATGGTGGTCTTGCCGGTGCCCGGCGGACCCCAAAGGATCATGGAAGGAGGTTTCTCATGCTCTATAGCGGACCTGAGCACACTTCCCTTACCCGTCAAATGCTGCTGCCCGACCAGCTGATCGAGCGTTTGTGGCCGGAGCCGCTCGGCCAATGGAGCTTTAGGAGACACCATAACAAAATTTAAAGGTCATTAGTACAACAAGTTAGCGTTTTTCCTGTTTTATTTGTGGTAATGAATGGCACTAAATGAACGGCATCGGTAAATACCCCTTGTTGATCCTTCTGCTCTTTCCTGTCGCTATCGCCTGTGGACAGAAAATATCCGGGATGGAGAATTATGCCATCAACAGACCGGGTGTCGTCATGATCCGGACAGAGTACTCCGCCAATGTTTACGTCAATAGTATGAAGATGAATAACAAAGCATTCAATGCTTTGTTGGATTCCATCCAACGATTGGACCAGGCAGGAGGTGTCTCTGCGGAACAGAAGCTGGACATCGTGCTCCGGGAAATGAATAACCACCCTGCCAGGTTCTTTCAAACTACATTCGACTATATCAAGCAGTCGGAACAGATCACCGCAACGGGTACGGGTTTTTTTCTTACGGGTGACGGATATGTAGCTACCAATTGCCACCTGATCGACAGGGACAATGCCTTTATACGACGCCAGTTCATCCTCTCCGCCTTCCAGCAGATCACGGACGCCAGCATCGCCGCCCTGGAAGCATCCTGGGCTACTACCTTCAACGAACAGCAGCGTAGTCTGCTATACAATACTTATGCCTCGGTATATTCCCGCCTGTTCTCCATGATCCTCTATGACCTGAAAAAGAATGTATATGTAGTCTGCCGAAGCGACGGGGAGAAAGGGACCGGCACGGAAAAATTGCCGGCGACCATCATAAAGAAGGGGCAGCCTATGCCCGGAAAGGACATTGCGATCCTCAAGGTAGATGCGGGTAAGGAGATGCCTGTGCTGGCCGTTGCCGACAGCAGCCTGCCCAGGGTGGGGGAGCAGCTGTATGTGTATGGATACCCGGGGCCCGTCACGAACAACGATTTCCTGGCGGCGGAGTCCGCCATCGAGCCTACCCTGACCACAGGCATCGTCAGCGCCGTCAAAAATTCGGTGGGCGGCTGGCCCCTGATTCAGATGGATGCGAATATCAATCATGGCAGCAGCGGCGGACCGGTATGCAATGAGAAAGGAGAGGTGGTAGGGCTCACCACATTCGGGAGCATCGAGAATACGGGCGGGCTTGCGGCCGGGCTTAATTTTGCCGTACCTGTATCCATCCTGGCCGAGTTTCTCAACTCGGCGGATGTCAGGCCGAAGCTGAGCCAGGCGGCCGTGCGGTTTGCCCAGGCAGTGTCCTACTACGACAAGGGACATTATAAAGCGGCGCTGCATGAATTCGAGGTGGTCCGGCAGCTGAACAGCAAATATCCGGGATTGTATATCTACATCAATAATTGCAGGGCCAGCATCAAAAAAGGCCTGGACTATAGTTCGGGACCGGTGGAACGTCTGCTGGTCATTACCACCCTGCTGCTGCTGGCGGGCGGTGTTATTGCCTGGACGCGCCTTCGCCGAAGGTAGCCATGACGTCCTCCCTTTTAGTTTTCTTACGCGTTGTCTTCCTTATTATCATCCTTATGCACCAGGAAATACCAGCGCAGGAGCCGCATGTTGAGGATGACATTGGCGATAAGGCTGAGGCTCAGCAATATGGCTATGACGCCTTCCATGCGTACCATCTTTTCCGTGAAAGTGCCTTTGAGCTCGGGAAACATGGCCTGCTGTGACTCCAGGATCTCCTTCGTGCGCTGGAACAAAGTAAAGCCGGCTATCAGGAACATAACACCGAAGAATACCACTACGAAGCCCATGAACTGTAGTCCCGAGATCGTTTGTTTTTTTACCGGCAGGGAGGGGTTGCGAAGGCTTTTGTGAAATCGGATGGCTGCATAGCTATGCAATGGTATGGCGCTGAAGAAAAAAGCTACGATGAGGAATAACGGGCCGCCTGACGCGGATGCCAGCAGCATATTCAGGCAGGCATAGCTCCAGAATACCAGGTTGATCCACGACAGGATGGTGGATATGGTCGCCAGCCGCCTCATTTATTTTCCACTTTAAGGGCGATAGATAGTTCCTGCAGCTGCTTGTCATCGATGGTGCTGGGGGCATCCAGCATGACGTCCCTTCCGCTGTTGTTCTTGGGGAAGGCGATGAAGTCACGGATGCTTTCGCTGCCGCCCAGGATGGCGCAAAGCCTGTCAAACCCAAAAGCGATGCCTCCATGGGGCGGAGCGCCATATTCGAAGGCGCCCAGAAGGAATCCAAATTTATGCAGGGCCTCTTCCGGCGTCATACCCAGCGCCGCAAACATCTTTTCCTGCAGCTCCCGCTGATAGATACGTATGGAGCCACCGCCGATCTCATTACCGTTCAGGACCATATCATAGGCATTGGCCTTGATATTGGAGTAAGGGTGTTCCAGGTACTTTTCCGCATTTTCGATCACGGGGTTATTGTCGATCATGACGCTGATGTCGGAAGGCTTGGGTGAGGTAAAGGGATGGTGACGCGCTACCCATCTATTTTCCTCCTCTGCATATTCGAAGAGAGGGAAATCCAATACCCAAAGAAGCTTGAACTCATTGTCTTTTCTCAGTCCCAGGCGCCGGCCCATTTCGAGCCTCAGCTCGCTGATGGCTTTTCTCGTCCGTTCTTCCCGGCCTGCGAGGACCAGGACCAGGTCGCCCGGTTTGGCATCGGCTGCAGCGGCGATGGCTTTCAGCTTTTCTTCGTTGTAGAATTTATCGACGGAGCTTTTGAGCGTGCCGTCCGTATTATATTTGATGAAGACGAGTCCCTGCATGCCTATCTGCGGACGTTTGACCCACTCGGTGAGCTCGTCGGTTTGTTTACGGGTATATTCGCTGCATCCCGGTACGGCAATGGCCAGGACTGTCTCGGCATTATCGAATACGCCAAAGTTTGCCCCGTTGATCAGCTCGCCGGCCCCAGTACCGGACTGCCCGGTCAGGATAAAGGCTGACTTCAGGTTGGCCAGCTTCATGCCAAATCGAATGTCGGGCTTGTCATTGCCATATTGCCACATGGCCTGCTCCCAGGTCATACGTTCTACCTTCTCCGTGTAATCGATGTTCTTTACGGCCTTGAAAATATATTTGATCAAACCTTCGAACATGTTCAGGATGTCCTCCTGTTCGACGAAGCTCATTTCGCAGTCTATCTGCGTGAACTCCGGCTGCCTGTCGGCGCGGAGGTCCTCGTCACGGAAACATTTCACCACCTGGTAATACCTGTCATATCCGCTGACCATCAGCAGTTGCTTGAAGGTCTGGGGAGACTGGGGAAGAGCATAGAACTGGCCCGGGTTCATGCGGGAAGGCACCACGAAGTCACGGGCCCCTTCGGGAGTGGACTTGATGAGAAAGGGTGTTTCGATGTCCATGAAATTTTGCTCATGGAGATAGTTACGGGCGGCGCGATTGACCGCATATCGTAGCTCCAGGTTCTTTTTTACCGCATTGCGGCGGAGGTCAAGGTAGCGGAACTTCATGCGCAGATCGTCACCGCCGTCCGTATCGTCCTGGATGGTAAAGGGAGGAGTGACCGACTTGTTCAATATCTTAAAAGACTCCACCTTGATCTCGATATCGCCGGTGGGGATGTTAGGGTTCTTATTGGTCCTTTCGCTGACCGAGCCTCTTACCTGCAGAACGAATTCCCGGCCGGGAGGGTTTTCCGCCAGCTCTTTGTTCAGCTCCTCACCAAAAAGCAGCTGGGTGATGCCATAACGATCACGAAGATCGATGAAAGTGATGCTGCCAAATTTCCTTATCGTCTGTACCCAGCCGGCCAGGGTTATGGAGGCGCCTATATGCTCTTTTCTTAGTTCCCCGCAAGTATGAGTTCTATACATCCTGCTATATTTTTCATTGAGGGGCAAAGGTAATTTAAAACGCGGTGTTTCTTGCTCTTATGGATGAATTTATGCACAATGACAGGGGCCGGCCGGGGGTGGGGTTGCAAAAGTGGAAAAAAACTGTATTTTTCGGGCCTATGCGTATGTTGACCGAGATTGCCCTGATCATTGGCCTGGTTATAGCCGTCGTTGTCATTGCAAGGCTAAGTCGCCTGATAATTAAAGAGATCCGGGCGTTCAGGGTTACGCGTATCTATGATGACAGGCATTGGGACTTCGATCATATCCTGTCTCAATACAACCCATATTATAAGAGCCTGGACGACACCGTGCGGGACCGCTTCCTCCGTCGGGTGCTTCATTTTATGGAAGATAAGGACTTCGAGTTCATCGACATCGAAAAGGAAGAGCGGATGCCTTTGCTGATCAGCGCGGCCGCGGTCCAGCTGACCTTTGGGCTGGAGCATTACCTGCTGGATTACTTCAAGACCATCTACGTATTGAAGGAGAATTACAGGTATGGACTGTACAACATGCCCTTCGAAGGCCATGTCAGCGAGGAAGGGATCTATCTTTCCTGGGCAAATTTTATAAGGGAGTTCACCGATTATTCCGATGGACAGAATGTGGGATTGCATGAGATGGCGCATGCGCTGGCATATGTCAACTTTACGGTACAAGAAGGCAGAGATGATACTTTCCATGATAAGTTCAAAGATTTTTCCGCGGTGGCCCGTCCTGTTTTTGAACGTATGCAGGCCGGCGAGACCACGGTGCTGGACCCCTATGCCTCCACTAATTACCATGAGTTCTGGGCCGTCAGCATCGAAACCTTCTTCGAGCGGACCCATGCATTCAAAAAGCAGCTGCCCGAGCTGTATGAAGCCCTTTGCACCCTGCTGAACCAGGACCCGCTGACATCCCTGAAGATCATCGATCCGGGGTTCCTGGACGAGGCAGGGGAGATGCCGGGTCTGGCCTTTGCACCGGAGATCTTACCAAAACCTGTCAGAACGGACAGGGATGGCAATTTGTAATTTTATGATAGTCATTTCATTGTGAAAAATTAGCGAAAACATCTTCCCGGGGCTTTTGATTTTTAAATTTTATTTCTATCTTGTTCGCAATCCGTATTGATTCATTTCCTCTTGATTAACCTACCTGGGTTTTCCTTCTCTGAATGAACTAGCTGTTCATCGTTCCGAAAGCCATAGTTACCGTATCCAACACCAATGTAAGGCCCGATCGTAGTGATCGTTTCTTTTGAATCACAAAGAAAAATGGAACCTTATGGAAATTGTTGTCATTATTGCATTGGTACTGGGGATACTCCTTCTCAACCGCCCCGTGACATTGCTTTTTCAGCGTCTTCACACCAAACATCAGTTTAAGCGATTTATTGCGGCGGAGACTTTTTACCATTCTGTCGTATCGAAGTATTTCAAATATTACAACCGGCTAAACCTGGATGAGCAGCGGAAGTTCCTGTTCCGTACCTACATGTTCCAGCATGCTAAAAACTTCCATTATATAGAGGTCCAGCAGAATGCGGAGATGCCCATACTGGTGAGCGCGGCTGCCGTGCAGCTGACCTTTGGACTGGAAAAGTTCAAGCTGAGCTATTTTGATGACATCTTTATATTAAGGGATGACTATCATTATGGGTTCTATTCCCGGCCGTTCATGGGGCATGTGGATCAGACGGGCATTTATCTCTCGTGGGATAATTTTATCAAGGGTATTGCGGGAGAGACGCCCAACTGCAATGTGGGGCTGCACGAGATGGGGCATGCGCTGGCGTATGTCAATTTTGTCACCCGGACGGAAGAGGATAAGCATTTTAAAAAGGAATTCCATAACTTCTCCAAAGTAGCCCGCCCGATATTTACTGCCATGCAGAATGGAGCGAAGAACCTGCTGGGCGATTATGCAGCTACGAATTATCACGAGTTTTGGGCTGTCGCCGTTGAGATGTTCTTCGAGAATGCGGTGCAGTTCAGGCATGAGCTGCCGGAACTGTATGAGGCTATGAGCCGGGTGCTCAGCCAGGATCCGCTGAGCTCGCTGTCAAGCAGCACGACTATCATCCGCAGGATGGAGCCGCGGGAGAGCAGGAAGGCGGCGGTGCGTTAATTATGTCACTTACTTAAAATTTTCGAAAACCTTCTCACGTCCGCATCCGCTCGGATGGGCTTGTTGCCGGTGATATGTTCCACCAGCTGATGAGCAAAATAGGGTGCAAGCGAGCATCCCTTGGTGCCCATGCCGTTGAGGATGCCAACATTTGGGTGAAGGGGGTGAAAGCCGACGAAGGGGCGGCGCTCCAGGGTGGCGGGACGCACGGAGGCTATGTGGTCGACGATGCTGAATGGTGTTTTTAGCCAGTCGCGGAGGAGGGCCCCGGTCTTTTGTTTGAACGCAGGGGTGGGATCGGGATTGGCAAAGGACCACTCGTAG
>Ga0247761_1000297_pt1 | contig 9614 bp, 7 predicted proteins | sample UWRJL111311C4_FD_179915 | JGI IMG/M metagenome (GOLD analysis project Ga0247761, IMG submission 179915) | Plant litter microbial communities from Arlington Agricultural Research Station in Wisconsin, United States - UWRJ-L111-311C-4 | ecosystem: Environmental > Terrestrial > Plant litter >...
CTACACCTTCTCATCCAAAGAACATTTGTAAGAAGTTATCGGATGATACTAACATAAACATAAAAAATGTAAACAAAGATAAATAAGCTAGAAATCTGTTAAAACAAGGATCATGTAACATATATTCTATAGAATATATATGTACTAATAATGAAATAAAAGATACCATTAATAACATAATGGAAACTATAATATCAAAATAAAACGTAATTTCGATATTAATTAATCCTAAATCAGCTCATTTATACAAATTTAATAAACAAATTGATCCTATTAAACATACTTCATAGTATATATAAATACTTCCTAAAAAACTAAATAACATTCCACTTATACATAAAATAATTACACCATTTTTACCAACATATTTCCCAGCTAAAAGAGATAAAATAAAACTAATTAATGGAGCAAATAAAACTAATAGATACATTATATTAATTAATGAATTAACGTGGAGTTGGATAATAATATTCAGAACCTAAAAAAATGTCTAATTTATCAGTTATAAATTCTAAATCATTTAATTCAGGATTTTTTCAAAATATACCAATCATAAATTTATAATTTAAAAAAAAAAAACTAGGAGTGCTTCAAAATATAATTCTTTTTTTATATCTTAATATCAAATCATATCTTAATAACTCTCTATATACATCATTAACACCTATTATATCTCCTAACCTAGATACAAAATTAGAATGTACTTTTACTTTTCCATTAATAGTAAAAATACCCTGATCTACCATACTTTTTATCATAAATATGTTCGTTATTCAATTTAATCTAAAAACTAACATAAATAATCTACATTCTAAAAGCTTTAAGAAGTTGGCTTCAAAACTATCAACTTTTCTTACTGCTTTTCTTTGCATTTTTCTTAAATCATCTAATTTTAATATCAAATAAAAGTGCTTTAAAAAGCGCGGGTATAAATAATTAACTTTATCTTTTTTTTGTCTTTTAAATTTAATTTTTTTTCGAAAACTATAAACAAACTCCCTTCTATAATATCATTTTCTAAATAATTTTTCTTGATCCATCATCTTAATAAATTTTATCTCTTTAGTTGGTTTTTTATATGTAATAGACATTCCCCAAACATCCATCATTGTTCTTCTATAAAATTTACTCCTGTTTCTTACTAAACAAACCATAATATTGACGTCCTTTTTTCATTTGATAAGATATTTCATCTAAACCATAACTAGACATATCAAAAATACTTATTAATATATAATAAATAAAATATGCTAAAAAAAATCACATTAAAATTAAAGGTATAACAACTAACATACGAGGTAAAAATCCTAATATATATATTATTATACTTCCAAATAATTCATTAAATAAAGGCATAAAATAAAAACGTTCTCCTTTAAATTCTCTTGCTATATGAAATAAATCATAACCAAAAGGATAATCAATTACGAAATCATACATAGGCAAATCACTTAATCTTTCAGTTAAAGGTAAAACATTATAAAAATAAAAAGAATTTTCTCATTTTGAAAAAAAATCTTCAAATGGATAAAAATCAACATTAGAAAATGAATATATAAATAAACTTGAATGATAATTTTTTGGTATATCGATATTAAATAATATTCAAGGTTGATAACCTTGTCCCATAAATGTTAAAAAAACATCAATACCAAAATCTCTTGTTATAAATACTCCCATTAAAGGATTAACAACAAATCAAGGATCATTTATTGCTCATGTAGAAAATTCCATATCGATATTACTAAATGTTGAAAAAATATAAGAAAATAAAGGTGGTAAAAAATCTAAAAAATTACTATGAAAATTAAAAGTATCAAAAAATTGAACTGAAACTAAAATAGACGGTAAATAAATTCCATACAAATATGAAAATAAAGGCATTACTTTAGATGTAAATAACCCTAATTCATTATGATAATCATCATTTGTTTTTTTTATAACTTTTGTTCAATAATGATTTACGCGCTGCTGTATTTCATAATCAGTTTCTGTGTCACCTCTTATAATACCTGAATCAGAAGGTAAAAATTGAGTTTCTTCTAACATAGTAAAAGGATCAAAAGCATCAAATAATTCCTGTAATTGTTCTAATTGAATTTTTGTTCTCATTAATATAGGTCATTCAAAAGTATTATAAAAAGTTAAATTAAAAATATTATTAAAATATTTTTCATCTCATTGCGTTAACTTTAAAAAATAATCTTCTCATTTATAAAAATCTTCATATATATTAGGTCTATATAAAAGAAAAGTATTACTTCTAAATCATGGTTTAAAATTAAATAAATTTTGAGATCTATGTTCAATAAAAGCTCCAAAAACAGTATCAGCATCTTGACATTGAAATTCAGAAATAAATTTTTCATAAAATTGTTTATCTGTAAAAAAAAATTCCGTAAAATTTAATCCATGTTTTTCTTTATCATTTAATAAAGTTTCTAATTTTCATAAATTAGTTCTCATTCTACCAATATTTTTCATATAATATTCTATATATTTTGTATCATCACAGTATGTATATAAAAAAGGCATAGCTACTTTAAATAAAAAATCTTCATAAGATACTATTTCTCTATATCGTTCATATCTATCTAAATGTCCATAATATAATTTTCATCTAGAACTTAATTCAGATTTATAATAATCATTACTAAAAAAAAAATCAATATCTCTAAACATATTAGTTTGATTCTCAACACCTGTTATACTAAAATTAAAAATAATATCAACTACATTTAAAACTTGTTTATAACGTAAGTTATAATATTTATCCATATTATTTAATATTTTTCAGCCTAAATAATTATTATTTTGATTTCTTTTATATTCAAAAAGTTTAGTTAAAAATCTATATACAACATAATCTCCTTCAAAATAATTTATATCCTTATCTTTTTTTATATGTGTTAAAGGATCACCAGGATAAAATTCTTTTCTATACTTAGGAAATTCATATATTCAATCCCAACTGTAAACTCAATCATATTCTAAATCAGTATATAAATGTCTACTTTCTACAGGCCTCATTTTATATCATAATCTTGCTCCACTTTGAGATAATCTAGTTTTTACATTCATTTGTCTAAAAGATCTTGTAGCATAAACAAATATTCTTACTAAAATAAACATAATAATAATAATATAAACAAATGATAAAAGAAATAAACTTGATGAAAAACGCGAATTATAACGTCAACCATATAAAAAAAAATTTTCAAGAATATTAACTTTTATAATTCATGTTTCAAAAAAAAATCTATTTAATGTACTACTTCCTGTAAATTGTTGTTTTTTTGATATTACAAAAGGAAATTGAAATCCATAATTAACATTTGGATATTCCTGTTGTCAATAATTTAAATTATTTGAAGAATTTAAAAAAAACATAAAAAACTTATGAAAAAATACCAGTATTGGCATTGTAATTGTACTATTAAAAGCATCAAAAGCCCCTATTAAATTATAAGTTGAGTATTGTCAATTTCCTCAGTAAACAAAATTAATTATATAAATTCAATAATTATAAAAATTATGTAAAAACTCATAAGAATAATAATACAAATAATGATAAAAATAAAATCAATAATATTGAATTAATAATATTAAATCAAACATAAAATATGCACGTATTATATTATGCTTATAAAACATATTAAAATAAGTTGGAACTTGCAATATTAAATTATCTATAAAATCATCTACAAATTTTTCATAATAAGGTATACTATAATTTAATAATACAAAATAATAATAATATTTTATAGATAACACACCTGTATAAATAATATTTACCATAAAAATTAATATTTCATTTAAATAAAAGAAATTTAATTTCATATCAATAAAACATACTATACGATAAAAAAAATAATGATAAAATCATTCTATAAAATAATAAATATAAAATAATATTAAAAAATCATAAAAATTTGTTCAAACATGATAAAACGTAGGAAGATTTAACTTAGCAAATATAATATTTAAACGAATAAACCCATAATCCATTGAAAATCATAATTTTATTTGAAAAAATCATCATTTATAATCTAAACCTAAAAACATAACTAGTTTTTTATAAGGCAATAATAAAAAATGAACATTAGGAATATATTGTTTATATCATGCTTTAATATAAAAAACTCAATCCATATGAATAATAGATCAATCAAAAAAATATCTTTGAGTTTCATATCCTTGTCTAAAAAGATCTATTAACTGAATTAATAAAAAATCTTTCAAAACATAATTTAAAGAATTATTAGAATCAACTAAAGTTCCTAAAAAATATAAAGTTGTTTCATCCATATTTAAAAAACCTAATACATGATAACATCATGCTCATATTTCCTTATTATCAACAAAAAATATTAAAATAACTAAACTTAAACCTATTATTCATAATCTAAAAAAAAAAATTCTAAATACTTTTAAAACAAATTTATACCTTAAAAGAAAAAAATAAGATAAAACACAAAATTTTCAAGCTTCAAATGATAAAAATTTAGCTCTTTTATCATTTTCAATAAACATTCGAAATTTATTAATGAAAATATTTAATAAATTCAAAATATACGAACATATATTTACTATTTTAGCAATTATTCAAAAATTTAATAAGAATTTTTTTAATATAACAAAATTTAAATAAAACTTACATAAAAAATTATAATAAGTATTAAATGTTAAACTCATATATATATAATGAACTGTATCAACAATATAAAATAAATAATAAACTGGATAAAAAATCACAATAAAAAAATTATAATATCAAAAACCTGAAAAAATTACTTTAAATTTTGTAAACAAAATTTTTAAATATTCTAATTGAACAAAATTTAAAACTAAATTCATTCTTATAACTTTTCTTAATGAAAAACCAAGACTTAAATGTTCAATACAAGATGAAAAAAAATATGGATCATCAAAATAATGATCATATAAAAACATTTTATTTTTTACATAATTACCAACTATTTTATTTAAAAAATTATAACTATTATGCCCTTTAAAAGCTCCGGAACCTACTCCAATACCATATTTATTTCTTTCATTTCAATATTCAAAAATAACATCTTCTATAGGTGAATCTCTTATACTTCTTGGTTTACTTAATATTTCTAAATATTTTTTATGAACTCTTTCTCTATCATATTTATAATAGCTTCATGTAAAATATTCAAATTTTGTTATATTTATTCAATAAATTAAATAATCATATTTTTCTTCAAATATTTTATCAAATAAAAGATTTCTAAAAACATCTTCATATATATTTTCAAATTTTGCAACATTAAAATATCAATAAATAGTATCTTTAAAAAAATATTTAATAAATGACGTTGAATAACAAATATAATAAATAAAATAAAAAAAAATATAAAAAGGAACGAAAACCAAAATAATTAAAATAAAATTAAAAAAACTAATTGCATTTCGTAAATAATATTTTTTTAATAAATCAAAAAAAAATACTTTATTAAAAAAATAAGATAAATTAATTATAAAACGTTCTAAAGAAATAAAAAATTGAAATTTATATTTAAATAAATAAATTAAAATAAAAGGATAATCTACAGAATCATCCGAACGTCTTATATATTTTTCTTCACTTTTCGATATACCTTTATTAAGAAATACTCTATAACAATAATTTCGTAATGCAAGTTGTTTTAATTTTAAAAGATTTCCTAAATCATAATTTTTTCCTAATACTGTTTTTTTAAACATTCTTATTGAACTAATTCAATAGATAATACTAACATAATAACCTATTAATAAATAATATATTTCTAAAACTAATTTAATAATGAATTTATTATAAAAAAATATTAAAAAACTTACATCATAAATAAAATGATATATTAAATAAAATATATAACACTTAATAGGAATTAACAAAACAAAATCTAAATAAATATATATTTCAAAAAGCATTGGAAAAATAGATCTATACATATTAGAATATTCATAAGCTTTAAAAAATTTAAGTGCATAAACTTCTTCAAATCAATTTTTATCAAAAAAACTATAAAAAAAAAAATTAATTAAATTTACTCAATATTGCTTTCCATTTCCTCCAAATGAATATAAACATAATTTATCTCAAGTATCATAATGTATTGTTTTCATTATTTCTTCTTTTAGAGTTTGTTGTATAACATAAGCATGATGTTTTGCAATTGCTAATCTTCATTTTTTTGGATGTAAAAAAGCTTGAGTTCAATTACTTGTTTCAGTATAATAATTTTTATCCTTTATTAAATCAAAATAAGTAAACATATTATCTGTATATTGAACCATTAATTCTATATTATAATAAGGAAGAACTTTTTGCATACGAAATTCTTGAAATAAAATTCTTCTACCCCCGAATTTTTTATAAAAAAAAAATTTTTCACACATTCTACTACGTAATATTTCAATTCCTTTATTTTTATAAAAATTATAATGAATTCACTTTGGATATTTAACATATCCACTTTTATTAAAAGCACCTGTTTTATATAAAACAGCATAATTATCACAATCAAAAAATAACGTATCAACAACAAAAATATAAGCAGGACTATAATCTATAAAAAACAAATTTGGACAACTACTTCAATAAATAATATATTCTGAGATAAATATTGTCATTTTGTTTATAATTAATTATTTTCAGTCTTTAAAAGAAATATATATATTATTTATTTTATTTTTATTAAAAGATTCAAAATAATACTCTTTATTAATTAAAGTTTGTTTTTTATCCATTCAATTAACTAATAATATTATTGATCCTAACATTGATATAAATAAAATCAAAGCTAAAAATAAAAATAAAATAAAATAATTAGAATAAATTATAGATCCTAATAAAAAAATATTTCCTTTAAAATCTATAAAATTAATTCAATTAATATAAAAAAAATCATTAAAATAGTAAAAAAATTCATAATAAATATAAATAAATAATTCAAAAAAAAAAAACAATATAATAAAAATACCAACTGGTAAATATTTTAAATAAAAAGAACGTAATTCTACTACTTTTACATTCAACATCATAATAACAAATAAAAACATAACAGCAATTGCACCAATATAAACTATAAAAATTAACAACGATAAAAATTCTGCTCCTAATATCATAAATATGATCGAACTCATGCCAAAGGACAAAATTAAACTTAACAACGACTGAATAGGTTGTTTAGCTAATAATACATGATGGCAGATACCACACATACTAATATAATAATATTTTCTACGTAATTTAACATTGTTTTTGTAATAAAAAATATAAAGTATCAATTAAATCTAATAAAAGATTTAAAATTATAAATAATAAAATATATATATTACTTAAAAAAATATTTAAAATTAAAATTTTTTTTGTATATATATATTTATCAAAATCAATTAAACCATAAAAATTAATAAAACTATTATTAATACATATTTGATGAACCACTAAACGCTTATCATATATTAATTCAAATAATTTTACAAAATCTTTTAATTTAAAAACACAAACATAAGAAAAAGCATATCTAACTAAAAAATCTATATTAATTAAATATTTAAAAAACGAAATATGTAAAACTGAATTCTTTCCAAAAAATTCAGATAGAAATTTTTGTTTTCCAGATATAATAAAAAAACAAAAATTCTTATTAAACACCTTATTTATTATCATCAATTTAGTTTTTCCTTTTATTTTTACTTTCATAATTAAATTATAAAATAATGTGATGAAGCTAAAATACTACAAATACTTTTTAAACAAATAATATTATAAGAATTATATTTAAAATTACTTATTAAATAAATATCCTTTAAATTAATTACTTTAATATGATCAATTTTCAATCCACCAGAGCCTTTTTTAAAAATTTCTATTTTTTTTACCACTAATTTTAATAAAAAAGCTGCTGTTGGTTCTTTTATTGAAAAATTATAAGATCTATCACTATTAATAACAATAACTACTTCTAAAAGAAAATAATTAGGCAATTCTTTTGTAAATTCATTAAATTCTTTACAAAAAGCAATAGTATTTACTCCATAATTACCTAAAATTGTGCTTAGAGGAGGACCTGAATCAACATTTTTAGCACGTAAAAACATGCTAAATTTTATTCTGTTCTTTTCACTATATCTTGACATACTAATTTATACTTAGGTTTTAATTCTTTTAATTTTTTAACATTAATTTTATATCTTTTCCCTAATCTTATACAATGATTTACTCAATCTCAAACAAATAATCATCGTTTTTCTAAAGACATTTCTTGTACTCAATGTTTTAATAAAAGCACTCTTATATGTTTTGATAATAATTTAACTCTTCCATACTTTCGCTTATATTTTAAAAATATCATAAGATTAAATAATTTTGGAATTGATTCTATTAATGTTTCATCTTTTGATTTATTTTCTAAACCGTGTTTTATTTGTAATTCTTCTATAACTTTGTTTTGAAGACGTCTAAAAGCTTTTTTATTAAAACGTCTTCCACCCATCTTTAATAAGATATGTCTTGCTGAAAAAGCTCTTTTTAAATTATCTATCTTTTGATCATATGCATTTCCTTTTTCAAAAAGTAATGATGCAATTAAACGAGAAACATCATTTATTTTTATTCCTCGCACATTAGATTTATTTTTTTGATTTGAAATTAATCATTTATTCATTAAAACTATTCTTTTTCTAAGCTTCAATAACACAGGTACTGTTTCTACTCTTCTTCCCCTTCTTACATTAGCTGTTCCTAATACAGGAATTAAATTTGAAATAGCAAATTTAATTACTTTATCAGGATCTAAATGACTATAATCTTCTTTCAACATTTTCTTAAAATAAATTCTAATACGATCATATAATTTATAAGAAAAAGAACGTCTTCCTTTTGATAACATTGATCCTCTAAATTTTCTTAAAAAAAGTAAATATTCTTTATTATTAAAACCTTGTTTAAAAACTTGCATAAACTTTTTTCTCTGCTCAAAAGTAATATATTTTCTAAAACGTCTATCTAGCATTTTTTTTTATATTATAATGTGGTCTTTTAGTACCAAATTTTGATCTTCTTTTACGTCTTCCAAATGTTTCATAATGTTCAAAATCATAAAGACCTCTTATCAAAGAATAGTTTACACAGGTACATCAGGTGGTGATCCACCTTCTACCATTACAATAGAATATTCTTGAATAAAAGATAAACCTTGCCCAGGAATATGCGCATGAACAATTTTTTTTGAACATATAACTCTTACTTTTGCATATTTACGTTTAGCAGAATTAGGTTTACGCGGAGTAGTTATAGCCATTTTAACTACAACACCTTTTCTCATAGGAGCACCTAATAATGCAGCTACTTTACAACGGCGTCTTTTTTGAATACGACTTTTAAAACATAATTGTCTTAATGTTGCCATTATACTGATTTTAAATTAAATCTAAACAATCTCTGCATTATTAGTTAATCATTCTTTAAATTCATCCATGTTAACTGCTTGAATATTTATAGGCATATATCCATGCATACCTCCACATAATTCAGAACATTGACCATAAAAATAACCAGGTCTTTTTATTTCAAAAACAAATGATTTATTCTTCCAGGA
>Ga0247761_1000299_pt1 | contig 9605 bp, 10 predicted proteins | sample UWRJL111311C4_FD_179915 | JGI IMG/M metagenome (GOLD analysis project Ga0247761, IMG submission 179915) | Plant litter microbial communities from Arlington Agricultural Research Station in Wisconsin, United States - UWRJ-L111-311C-4 | ecosystem: Environmental > Terrestrial > Plant litter >...
CGGTCCGGACGGACCACCGGGCCGGGCCTCACGCGGGGTCCTGGGTGAAAGCTTCGGTAAAGGCAGCCTTGACCGCCCTGGTCACTTCGTCCTGGTCGATATCGTCCGTGTCCGCCGGCAGGGCGGCCACCACGGCCGCCGCGATGGCGGCGGGGTCGGCCAGCGCCTTGACGGCGGCCAGCGCCTGTTGCGCGGTGGCCAGCGCCTGGGAGGCGTAGGTCTTGGCGGACACGGCGTTGTTGTAGGTGTTGATCACGTAGCTGGCCAGCGACCAGTATTCGTTCGGGGTGCCGTCCGCGTTCTTGGACCCCTCCGGCGCCCGGAACACGTTGTCCGTGTTGGCCAGGGTCTTCACGTCGGCCGCACTGAGTGCCATGTCTCCCACCTCTTCAAGCTTGTAGTCAAACGTCGTGTTGTTGTCGCTGGCCTGGGTGTAGGCCCCGCTGAAGTGGATGTGTTCCGTGTGCGCGCTGGCCCCGGTGTAGTCCTCTTTGGCGTAGCCGGTAGACGCGCGGTAGATGAACCGGTTATAGATCATGTACCGATTCACCGTATTGAAGCCGGGCAGGACGCGGAAGTGGTCCACCAGCATTTGCGCCGTGGTCCCCGGCTCCCCCAGGTCGTCGTCCATGTCCCACGCGCGGACCTCTTGCCTGGAGTCGGAGTCGCCATTCCACTCCGGCTTGCTCCCGGCAGTGTCGTCCGGGTTGTGCCCGCTGGTCTCCTGCTGGTGAGCGGTATCGCCAATGGTCCCGTCGCTGGCGTGGTCCCGGTTCGGCCAGCGGGCGTTCACCTGGGAGCGTAGATTGGCCAGCCCTGCTGTCAGTTCCCACGCCATTACATCTCTCCGTCCAGTACGTAGTGAAGGGTGATGTTGGCCGACACTAGGCGGGCGTCACAGTCTTGCCCGTTCCAGTGATCAATGACCATCTGGAGTCGCTGGCCGGCCGGCAGGACGCCGACGATCGGCTGTGGCCCGAGGTGGGTATTGGAGTAGTAGGTCGTCCCGTCCGGGTTGGTGTGGGTCTCGTGTTTCTGGGTCTGCTTTTCGCTGGCCTGGAGCGTGCCCACGATGGACTGTGTGCCGTTCGGGCCGGGGACCGCGAACCGGCCCATGAGGTGGAAGCTTGACTCTTCCTCCAGGCCGCCTTGGATCATGGCGGCCGCCTCGCCCCAGAAAATGCACGGGCCGAAGCTCAGGGCGGACCAGCCTTTCGGCCCCGCGTGCTGGCCCCAGGTCTGGTCGGGCAAGGCGGGATCGATGACCTCCGTGTCCCAGGGGATGGTGATCCAATTGTTCCCGCCGTGGGACACGGGGATGGGCAGGCCCAGCGAGTAGTCCCGCGAGGCGTACTTGAGCGAAATGGTGCGGATGTTGGTCACGGTCCCCAGTCTCCCACGGCTAGCTGATGCGAGTGTGTTTCGCATAGGACCCGTTCACCACGGACGTTCCTGCGGCATTGGACACGTTTTGCGCCCACTGGAGAGCCACGTTTCCGGACGTGGCCCCGACCGTGACGATGGCCCACTCGTAGAGCCACAGCTGCTGGCCGCCGGTGGACCGAGCGCCGTAGACCTCGGGCGTACCGGACCCGTGGACACCCCAGTGGGACAGCATGTTGTCCGCGCCGGAGTCGGTGGCCCCCGAGCCGGGACCGGTCACCTGGCGGTTGCCGGAGGTCCCGGCCGGGAGACTCCATTGGGTCTTCAGTAGAGCCGTAGCACTGGTGGACGATGCGTATTTGACGTAGAACTCGCAGAGGCAGACCTCTCCGGCCACCACGGGGATGACGAGGTCCGGGTCATCGGTCGGCGTGGTGGTGGACGCCCGCGTTGTGGCCGACGTTTTGACGTACCAGTCCGGTTCCATCGCACCGGCCAGGGTGGCAGTGAAGCGCTGACCCGCATACAGGACGGGGTACTTAGACATGGCGGGACCTCACAACGCGATGATCATCGGATAGGCCAGGGATACGGACTCGCCCACGGCGTGGGTCTTGGCGCCGCCGTTGACGCCCCGGACCACGGTCAGGGTCTGGTTGTTGCCGGACAGGTCCCCCACGTTGGTAACGGTCATGAACTCGCCATTGACGTTGATCGTAAACGGGACCTCGGCCGGGTAGGCCGAGGTCGGTACCCAGGTGTTGCCCGGGTCTCCGTTGTTGGTCACGACCAGGGACGTTCCCGTGGTGGTTCCCAGCGCCGTGGCCACCGTCGAGTTGTCGGCGTCCAGTCGGTTCAGGTCGTCGTCCAGGGTGTTGATGTCCCAGGCCTTGGCGGTCGAGCAGTTCAGGCCGATAGCCCAGCCGCCCGGCCAGAGGGTGGCCTGGTAGCCCTCCACGATCACGTCCGGGTCGGACCCGCGCACCTGGGCCAGACCCGTGGTCACGGTCAAGCGCATCCCGTACCGGCGCTTGTGCCAGGACGCCACCAGGGACGGATTGCGGGCCAGGTTGATAGAGAGGCCCGGCCAGCGCAAGTCCGGCCACGTCCCGAGATACAGGCGCCAGCCGGCATGGTTGGCGGCGTAGTCGTCGGAGTAGAGGGTCAGCGTGGCGGAGTCCTCGTAAAGGCCGTTGTCAGCGATCTCCTGATCGTCCTGAGCCACCGCGTAGGACCCCCCATCGTTGGTGATGGTCCACTTGTTCCGGTATCGCTGGTCGTCGTCAATGGGCTCCGGCGGGTCATCAATCTGGCCGGCCGCGACCGTGAGCGCAAGCGACACGGGCTGCTCGTAGCGAGTCGCGCGCGGCCGGTAGCCGAGGCCGGCTCCGGCCTCGTAGAGGATGCCGCCGTCCGCGTCGGCCGCCGCCCGGAGCGCGGCCAGGACCGTGGACTGAGGCTGGACCCCGACGGGGTCGGTAGTCCCCGGCTCGAGGCTGAACGGGATTCCTTCCTCGAGACAGAGCCGGGTCAGCCGGTCGGCGGCCAGCTCTCCCGCGTAGCCGCCAGAGACGAGAGAGAACGAGTCGGCCACGAAGGGCAGCGAGTTGTCACCCAACCAGATCTGAGAGAACGCCGTGCCGATCGGCAGATTCGACCCTCCGAGCTGGACCCCGGTGGCCGACGACACGACCGACGACGAATAGGTGCCGGACTGGGTGTAATAGGTGGCCTGGCCGACTTGATGCGATGGGAACGCCCACGAGGTGGTCCCGCCGGACACCGAGGTCTCGAGTTGCCAGGCAATCCACTGGGCCGGGTCTTGGGGTGCAATCGCGTTGACCACGGACACGACCGTGGCCCCGTCGTCGTCGAAGCCCTCGATCCACTGGTTGGAGGAGTCCACGGACATCACCCAGTTGACCACCCGCCCAGTGGCCGAGATGGCGGCCACACGGGTTTTGGAGGTCGGCATCCCGTTGGGGAACTTGGTGAAGAACATGGCCGCAAGGCCGGTCTGACCGGCCCTGATCCGCTGGCCGGTCTTGGCCCGGATGACTCCGTTGGTGGCGGACAGGGCCACGGTGTTGCCGGAGCCGGGGAGGCTCGAGTCGGCCGCCGCCGAGACCCCGACTCCGTAGGCCGGCTGCCCGGTGGCTAGCTGGCTGGCAAAGGATGTGGCCCCGGCGTCGTCCTCCAGGGTCCACCAGCCGGTCGGGCTGTAGGCCCCGAGCTGGCGGGTCAGCGGGCTCCGGATCGGCCCCTTACCCTGGCCCAGCCGCCGCAGGATGCCGGCGGCCTGGATGGGTGCCCACGAGTTGGTAGCCGCCTTGTTCCAGCGGTTCGGCCACTGAACGACGTTGCCGATGAATTCGAGCGCGACGACCTGGAAGGCATCGAATTTGAGGGTGGTCGTTCCGGCGTTTGTGTTGGCCGAGTTGCGCCAGCCGTGGACGCCCAGCTCTCCGGTCGTGTTCCACTGTTCTACCCAGGTGACGTTCCAGGCCGCCGGCTCGGACCCGGCCGAGGGCTTCCAGGTCTTGACCCGTACGTCCGAGCCGGTGCGTTGCGCGCGGACGGCCCAGACATCGTTGGCGGCGTAGGTCCCGACTGACGTGGTCCCGCTCGAGGCGTTGCCGCCGCCCGTGCTGGAGAACCGGATGATTTCCGCCGTGACGGCTCCAGCCAGACCGAAATTGACCTTCCACATGGTGGCGTCCGAGTTGGCCGGGTTGCGCTGAATGGCCGAGGCCGACAGCGCGGCGCCGGTGGCGATAGCGCTGGGGGACACCGTGAACGTCATGTCAAAGTCGGCCGACCCACCATCGTTGATGGTGGCGTACGACGACTGGCCGGCGGCCGTGGTCGTGTGAACGAGGTTGGCCCCATCGCAGGTCCAGAATGATCCGAATGTCCAGCCCTGGCCCGACTCGGACGTGCCGATGGTGCCGACCGTGACACGGTCGAACGAGTCATAGCCGGAGACCATGCCCATGACGATGGGCGTGTTCCGGCGCAGCTTGCCGTACAGGCTGCTGGCGACGTTCTTGGTGGAGAACAGGCCGGAGCGATTGTCCAGGGTCAGGGTCATGGTGCCGGCGTCCACCTGGGCGGCCTCATCCTGCCGGCCAACCGTGTAGCTGATGGGTGCCCCGCCGTCGTCGCCCGGATGGCGGACGTAGCTGGACACGTCCAGGGGGATGCCCCAGTTCGTGGGGGTCAGGTTGGGGTTGGCGCCCGGGTACAGCCAGACGCGGACGTTGTAGGGCGTCTCGTTGGGTTTGGGCATCAGGCGTCCTGGAGGAGATTGGCGGTCCGGACAAGGTACCTGAACATGGTTACCAATTCCGCCTGGCCGACCAGCTCAAGGCGCAACCGCTGGGAACCACCCCCGCCGCCGCTGAAAGACAGGCCGCTGGTCGCGTGGCCTCGCGCGGCATTCTGGGACTGGGCGGCCGAGAGGACGCGGCCGTTACCGCCGGGGACGAACAGCTCGGGGCCGTTCTCACCCACCCAGTAAGGAACGTCCTTGGCGGTCGGGCCGCCGCCGGCCCTGGCGCCGCCGAAGCGGTTGAGAGTGTTGTTGACCTTGTCCAGCTGGGAGTCCGCCACGATGACCGACACCTTGACGCGCCGGTCCCGGACCTGTCGGAGTAGATCCCGGACGTGGGCCACCCGGGCCGAGGCCGTGTCGGTCCCGTCCACCTTGACGTTCGCCTTGTAGGTCTTGGCAAACGAGTTGCCGTCCTTGCGGGCGGCCACGAACTGGTCCCCCAGGCGGTCAATCTCCGACTCGGTCAGGCCGGCCGTGCGCAGCGTGGCCCGGAGCGCGGGGGTCATGTTCCCGTCGAATGTGGAGGCCAGAGAGCCGGCCTTGCTCTCCACGTCAAGAGCGGCCTCGGCCAGCTTCCGGAGGGCAGCGTCGGCCTCGCGGCTGCCCTTGCCGTGGTCCTTGGTGGCCTTGGTGACGTTCTTCTGAGCCTCGGCCAACTGGTCCTCGGCGTCGAGCAGCCCGAACACGGGATCGGTCTCGGCCTGAAGCTCTTTCGACAGGGCGGCCAGGGCCTCTCGGTGGCCGTCCGCCGCTTTCTCGGCGTCGGTCTGGGCGGTGGCCAGCTTGTTGGTCGAGTCGGTGGCCCCGGCCAGGTAGTGGTCATAGTCGTTGACCGCACCCTTGGCGCCAATGATGCCGTCCCGGTAGAGCTGGGCCGCCTTGCTGCCTTTCTTGTAGCCGTCAGCGGTCAGGTCCAGCTTCCAAGAGTGGTCCTCGAGCCAATACCGGCCCTTGTCGATTTCGTCGTCCAGGGACGACATGCCGCCCTTGATGTCGGCCAGGGCGCCGATCACCCCGGTAGAGATGTCGATCACGTTGCCCAGGGCCGTGGACAGTTCGTCTATCGCGTCGGCGCCCTCGTCGGCGTGGTCGGCCATCTCCTCGATGAATCCGGCGACGTGCTCGCCTACGTTCTGGACCAGGCCGCCCAGGGAGTCCAGGGCGGGGCCGGCCTTATCGCTGGCCGTCACGAACGAGTCCAGGATGGCATCCCCGGCGCCGATAATGGAGTCCGTGAACTTGCCCAGAGACGGGGCCGTGTTGCTGAAGATCTGGCCGATTTTCACAGCCGATCGGCTGGACAGGGCCTCAACCTTGCCGAGTTGCTGGGTGACCGGCCCCAGGAACGAGGCTTTGGCCGAGTTGGAGATCTCGCCCATGAACGTCTGACCGATGCGCTTGCCATAGCCCGCAATAGCGGGGTCCTTGGCAACCAAGGCAATACCGCCGATGAGACCGCCAGCACCGACTCCGCCGGTCACGGCCCCCGCCACGGCCGCCCCCAACGTGGGCGCGAGGATGGCCGCCGACACTCCGGCGCCGATGGCCACTGGGGCGGCCGAAGACAAGGCCTCAGACAGGGTGGTGGACAGCTTGGAAGACCAGCGGGACACGTCCGCCGGGTCGGGATCGGGCAAGGTCAGGAGGGTCTTGGACTTGGTCAGGCGCCGGAGGTCGTTCTCTCCCTTGCGGATGCCCTTGGAGATGTCCAGCCGCTCGGCGGCGTTGGAGGTGTCCGCGAACTGCCGGGCCATGATCTTCAGTTCGGCCGAAGTCAGGGCAATTTCACGGTCGAGGCCGGCCAGGCGCCGGGCGGCCTGGTCGGCCTCGTCGCCCAGGTCGTCGGCGCCCTTGCCCGCTATGACGGTGGCTTCGGAGAACTTGGTCAGCTTGCCGTCCGCGCGGTCGGCCGCGTCCCCCACATCGCTCAGGTTCTTGCCGAAAGACTTGGTGCCGGGACCAGACTTGTCCCGGCTCAACAGGTCTAGGATCAGCTCCCGCTTGTCGCCAGCCACCCGGTCACCTCGTTTCGTTCATTGCTTCCAGGTAGTCGACATGATCCACCATGGCCGGCACGTGCATAAGCTCCAGACGGTCCGGGGGGATGCCTAACCGTGCTGCAAAGACGGGGGACCAGACACTGAGTAGGAAGGCGACCCCGCCACCGGCATGATCGGCAAAACGACTGTAGCCGCCGGGGCCGTATCGCTGGAGATAGGCGTCGGGTCTGGGGCCGTCTCCAAGAATTCCGGGGCCTCGGTGTCCAGGTCCTCGGGGGTCGGCAGAGACACGGACTCCGGCTCTTTTGGGGCCTCCACCGCCGGAGCCGTCCGCCACTCCGCCAGCATGATGGCCGGGCTGAAGCTTTCAAAGGGGATGTCAGAGCCGGCCTGCCTCATGGCCACCCAGGCCGCCGCCGTGTCGCCCAGGACGGAGGACTCCCGGACACCGCGCATCATGTCCACGAGGGTCATGCCCAGCTCGGCCTCGAGCCGGACCAGGTCGCGCGCGGGCGTGGTCACCAGTACCAGTTCGTTGTACGTGTACCAGTCCGAGCCGTAGCGCTCCACGTCGGCCGGCTCGGTGAAGCGGACCTGAAGAGGCTGGAGCAACGCTGATTTATTCATCGGCAGGGTTCCCTAACTAATCAACCTGGATGCGAAATCGTCCAGGACTTTGGACATCTCTCTCTCGGCCGCGTCGGCCGCGTGGTCGGTCCCGCGCCGGTGGAAGCCTCCCTTAACCGTGGTGACGGACCAGGCGTGCGGGATGATCGTTCCGGCTCTGACGCCTTTCTTGACGCGGGAGGACCGGCCATAGACGGGGTGCCGAAGCCGGCCGCCCTCGAGAGCCTTGATGTCCCGCCGCTCATGGGTGCCGTCAGCAAAGGTCAGCAGCCGGAAGGATGCCTGCCGGCCGGCAGTCCGCAGGGAGGTCCGGAACCGGAGCGATTTGGAGAACAGGGCGGAGTATCCGCCCCGACTCGGGAGCTTCCCGAACTCTGTCCGGATCGAGGTCTCCACGGGGGCCGCCGCCTTGCGCAGACCCTCGCCCATCTCCCGGCCCAGCCCTTTGTCCCCCTGGGCACGAATCTGGGCCGCCAAGCGCCTTAGCTCGGCGGACCCTGTAATCCGTACGTCCAGGCCGGCCATGGGCTAGTAGACGCCCGCCGTAACGACGCCATCAATCTGGAAGGTCGCGGCCACCGGGACGCGGTCGGCAACTGCCGCATCGATGCTGAACTCGGACAGCCAGCACTCGCCCGTGTACTTGACCTTACCTGTGGCCGAGCCCTCCGGACCGTAGACGAACGAGGACGTGGCCGTGGCGGTCCGGAGTCCGTTCAGGACCGTGGTCACGCCGGTGGTGGCCGACGAGTCGAAATGGCCGGCAACCTGAAAGGTCGTGTTCGCTAGGCCGGGGATGTATCGGGTGCCCTGGTCGCCGAAGGCCGTGGTCTCGGAGAGGCCACGGGCGCCGGGGAGCCCGGACACACTGTTGAGGTAGACCTTGATCGTTCGGAGGGTCCCCGCCGAATCGTCAAGCTGGAAATCGATGTCCTTACCGTGAACGAAAGACACGGGGCCTGTCCTCTCTTAGCGCGGGGCCAGGGCCACCAGGAAGGTGGCCGAGCCGGTGCCGGCAACCGTGGTCACGGTCCGGACGTAACGACGGATTGCGGAGCCGGCGGCCAGGAACTTGCGTTCCGCCTGGATGGCTGTGGCCGCCGTGAATGTGGCGCCGGACAGGTCGGCCCAGGTCGAGTTGTCCGCGCTGTCCTGGAGCTTGACCGTGACCGAGGTGAAGCCGGAGTACACGGGCATGTGGAGGACCGCCACGCCGCCGTTGGCGGAGGCCGCCCCCCTGTCCACGGACGCCCCGTTGCCGGTGGCCGTCTCGGCTACGTAGCCGTGGGCCAGGAACCCCATGTCCACTGACTCGTCGGCCGTGGCTCCGAACGTGAAGCCGACCGCCTCGGACACGCTGGCCGAGATCTCATGAGTCGCGGCATCGCCAAGAATGGTCATGGCGAAAGCCCCGAGCGCTGTCCCGTCCGGGCAGAGGGTGGCCAGGAACGAATTGTCCACGCCCTTGGCGGCCTCAATCTCGGCGTGGAGGCCTTGCCCGACCGAGTCCTGTGGGCCGCGCAGCGCGAGGGTGCCGGACATGAGGCCGGGGACGAAGCTGGTCCCGCCGACCGTCCCGCCCATGGTGGTCACCTCGCCATAGGAACGGGAGTGCGAGGCGGTCCATCCCGCGACCGTGGTCGAGACAGCCTTTTTGTTGACGAAGAGTCGGGACGTGGCGCCAAGGACAAAGCTCACGACATCACCACGATTTCTAGGGTCGCCCCCTGGTAGTCCACGCCACCATAGTTGATCACGCCCACACTCCGGGTCCCGGGCATGTGCGCGTAGGACACGAGGCCACCCAGCGACTGGCTGGCCACCAACTTGTCCTTGAGCTTGTTGGCCAGGCCGGCCGTGGACAGCGCCTGGCGGAGTAGCCGCTGGGCATCGACACTGTCCGCCTGGGACACGATGAGGTAGGCCAGGAACGAGATCTGGTCGGCGCCCCGGCCCATGGACTGGTCCCAGGCGATGTCGTCCAGTTCGATGGCCAGCGCGGGCACGTTGACCACTCCGGGCACCTCGGAGTAGACGGACAGCGGGATCATGGTCCCGTCCACGGTGTGGGTATTCATCGATTGCCAGACGCCGGCCAGGGCGTCGGCAATGGCGTTCAGGTCGTAGCTGGCGCTCATGCCGTCAAGATCCTTTCCCGACGGTAGGGGTCCAGCAGCTCCTGAACCTTGGGGTTTGCGCGCACCCGGACCACGTAGTCACCGAAGCCGGCCACGCCGAACGGCGCGTCTTTGCTCTTGAGG
>Ga0247761_1000306_pt1 | contig 9480 bp, 12 predicted proteins | sample UWRJL111311C4_FD_179915 | JGI IMG/M metagenome (GOLD analysis project Ga0247761, IMG submission 179915) | Plant litter microbial communities from Arlington Agricultural Research Station in Wisconsin, United States - UWRJ-L111-311C-4 | ecosystem: Environmental > Terrestrial > Plant litter >...
GCGATTGCCCCAAGCATCGTCAGTGCGTGCGCTACGGCCCAAGAGCTGCTCTTCCTTCAAGCTGCTCAGCGTGGGACAACCGTCCGCGTGCTGAGCACGGAATGCCTTGGCGGCGGTTTGAATCTGAGCCGCATCCGCGCGCGATGATTCTTGCCCATCATGCGAGACGCCCAGACTTCGCAGCCACCACATACACGATGCGCTGGCGCCAACTGCCAGCACGGCCAGCGCAGCTGCGATTGGAGTAACGCCTCGGGAACGGGAGCGGGAGCGGGCGGGAGTCATGATGGACAGCCTCCGAGTTAGCAAGCGATGTGCCAGCTCGTAGTACGCGCGAATCATCGGAAAATGCCTGCGATCCAAGCGCGAAGCCGCGCGCCGCCGCGGTCAAATTGACGCGCCGGCGTGTGGCCTACATTCGTCTGCTGTCAATTTGGCAAATCAGCAGGCGCGGTGACTGCCCGCAGGGAAAATCTTTCCCGGGTTCAGCAGATTCTGCGGATCGAACACGCGCTTCAAATCGCGCTGCAGCGTAATCAGCTCCGGCGATTGCTCGAGCGGCAAGTACGGCGCCTTGAGCACGCCGATGCCGTGCTCACCGCTGAGCGTACCGCGCAGCTCGATTACATCGCGAAACAGCTGCTCGATCGCGCGCTCCACCGCGGGCAACTCGTCGTCCTCGTTCCACAAATAGTTGCAGTGCAGATTGCCGTCACCCGCATGCCCGTAGGTCAGTGAACGTACGCCGGTCTGCTCGCTGGTGCGTGCCACGCGATCCAATAGCTCGCCAATTTGCATGCGCGGCACCACGACGTCTTCACTCAGCTTCTTCTTCGTCAGCTTGCGCACCGCGTGACTCATCTGGCGCCGCGCTGCCCACAGCTTCTCGCGCTGCGCCGCGTCTTGCGCCACCAGCACGTCCAACACCTGTGCCGTCTCACACGCGTCAGCAACGCGCTCCGCCTGCCGCTCACAAGCCGCCTCGTCCCCGTCCACCTCCATGATCAACATCGCCCCCGCACGCGCATCAATCGCGTTGCCCGCGCTGCGCATGGCCTCCAGCGTGGTCGCGTCCAAAAGCTCGATACAACGCGGCACCAGCCCGCGCCCGATGATCTCCTGCACCGCCTCGCTCGCCTGCTTCACGTTCGAAAACAGGGTCATCAGCGTCATCACGCTCTCCGGCTTCGGAATCAGCTGCAGCGTAATATCGCCAAAAACCGAAAGCGTGCCCTCACTGCCCACGAGCAAGCCGGTCACGTCGTAGCCCGTCACGCCCTTCATCGTGCGCCGTCCCACGCGAATGCGCTGACCGCCGATCAAGAACGCATCCATGCCGAGCACATAGTCGCGCGTCACGCCGTACTTGAACGCGCGCGGCCCGCCCGCATTCTCGGCCACGTTGCCGCCGAGCGCGCACGAAGCCTGCGAATTCGGATCTGGCGGATAGAACCAGCCCTCCGCTTCGACCGCGTTTTGCAAATCCTGAAGGATGACCCCGGGCTGCACCACCGCGAGCCCCTCTCGCCGATTGATCTCCACGATCGAATTCATGCCCAACGTCGAAAGCACGATGCCACCCGCAACCGGCACCGAGCCCCCCGTACGCCCAGTGCCCCCCGCGCGCGGCGTGATCGGCACCTCGGCCTCACGCGCCACGCGCAACGCCGCCAAAATATCGTCCGCGTTCTCCGCGAGCACGACCGCATCCGGCACCACGCCGACCGCCTCCGACTCATCCCGCACGAACCGCTCACAAGCGTCGTGATCCGTGAGCACTTTCGAAGGCCCAAGTGCGCGTTCGAGCAGCGAGCGCGCCTTGTCACAGGCGGCAGCAGAGGGCCGCGGAACATCGGGACGGCTCAAGATCATGCCGCCGAGCCTAGCGCCTCCCACCCAAACGTCCCCCCGCGATCCCCGAACCCCCATAAAACCCCAGCAAAATTCACCAAATTAGCCAGCCTACCGATCCCACTTGACCCCAAACCGCTTGCGGCTACGTTCTCGGCCTCCCTGGCTTCCGAAAATCTTTTGGAGAGATGACCGAGTGGCCGAAGGTACCCGCTTGCTAAGCGGACGCAGGTCAAAAGCCTGCCGAGGGTTCGAATCCCTCTCTCTCCGCTCCTGCCCCCTCGCTGTTCGACGAAGCGAGGCGTAGGCACCCGTCGGTGCTCGCCGGCTCCGCCGGCTGCGCGCCGCCGACCTCCCCCAAAGCCGTGCTCGCTTCGCTGCGCGCGGCTGGGGGAGGTAGTCGCATCGCGACGCATGACGTTCTGAGCTGAGCGAGCGCTGCACGCTCTGTAACGTCCCCACGCCCGCCGGCGGGCGTGCACTGCGAAGGACGACATCGCTCCACCTGGCGGAGTTAGCGATCGCGGCGGTTAGAGCGCGGCGCGCACGAGCGCGACGGCCGCCGCGAGATCACTGAGCACGAGCTGCGCGCTGACACGGACGATGCGGAAGCCAGCACGCCGCAGCTTGAGATCGCGGCGCGCATCCGGGCCCTGCTTGCGCGCGTGAATGGCGCGTCGACCTCGACGATGAGCTTGATGCTTGGCGCTAGGAAATCAGCGATGTAGAGCCCCGCGACGGGCACCTGACGACGAAAGGAAACACCCAGCTGGCGAGCATTGAGAACGGACCAGAGCCGGGCCTCGGACTCGGTGAGATGCGAGCGATGCTGCCGAGCAAAGAGCTCGAGCCGAGCTGCGGATTTCGAATTGAGAGGTGAGGGAACACGCATTTGAGCCTCCATCGCCGGCAGCGTGCCGGGCGCAGCCACCCCAGGCGCAGGCTGCGTGCCGCGCCCCCGCCGTGTTGCACGTGCCTTGACTGGCGCGGCGCGGAGCGTGCGCCTCTCGCGAAGCCCGGCACGCTGCCGGCGATGGAGGCGAGCGTAATGAGCAAGTCGATTCGAACGCCACTGCGTCGAGTGCGTGACTCAAAAATCGAGTTCGAATTCGAACTCGACACTGCGAGTCACGACGGCCTCCCTCCATTCCGCGCGCAGGCCGGAGGCCGAGCACGGAATTTGGGGGAGGCAGGAAGCGCGGAGCTCGCGCAGCGAGCGAGCACTGGACGGTGGGGGCAGCCCCAAGCGGACGCAGGTCAAAAGCCTGCCGAGGGTTCGAATCCCTCTCTCTCCGCAAATAAAATCTGAGCCCGCCGCGCCCCTCGAAACCCGAGTGAAGCTCGGCGGAGGGATTCGAACCACAGCGACCGATCGGATCCAATCGTCGCATCACGAGCCCGCATCACGGAGGGTTCGCACCGAGCCGCCGCGCGACTCAAATGCACGAAGTCGCGACGCAGCCCAACGCGCCGCGCGTGAACTCGAGGTTTCGAGGAGCGCAGCCGGCGGAGCCGGCGAGCACCGCAGAGAATCCCTCTCTCTCCGCTCCTGCCCCCTCGCTGTCCGACGAAGCGAGGCGTAGGCACCCGTCGCTCCTCGCCGCCCTTCGGGCGTCTGCGGGGCGCCGACCTCCCCCAAAGCCGTGCTCGCCCTTCGGGCTGCGCGCGGCAGGGGGAGGTAGTCGCGTCGCGACGCGTGACGTTCTGAGCTGAGCGAGCGCTGCTCGCTTTGGCACGTCCCCACGCCCGCCGGCGGGCGTGCACTGCCTTCAGCTCAACGACTCGCCTCCTGCGTCGGCATCGGGCCGAGCTTCGCCAGAGGGCGCACGCGTCCTGCCACGCCAGTCGCTCAATACATCGGGGGCGTGGCATGAAGCCTGCGCCTGGGGGGCTGCGCTCGGCCCGATGCCGACGCAGGAGGCTCAGTCCATGCGTGATCGGAAAACGGAGAATCTCATTCGCAAGCAGCTTCGGCTCGAGCAGTGCGCTTGGGCGAATCGGCAAGAGCGCACGCCTTCGGAGGCGCGGCTTTGGTCGGCGCTCAAGGCGCGGCAGCTGGGCGTGCAGTTTCGGCGCGAGGTGTCGCTTGCGGGGCGCTACATCGTTGATTTCTGCGCGCCTTCGGTGCGCCTCGTGGTTGAGGTGGATGGCGCGTGTCATGAGTCGCGGCCGCGTGCGGATGCGCGCCGGGATGCGGAGCTTCGCGGGCTTGGGTATCGCGTGTTGCGCGTTCAGGCCGCGCTCGTCATGCGTGATCTGCCGGCGGTGGTCGCGCTCGTCCGAGCGTCGCTCATGCCGTGAGCGCTGTAATTGTTGGCATACAGAGATCTGTATAAACAGGCGAGGTCGGCTTCTTTTTCGCAATATTTCGTCCGCTTTCGCTTACATTGCGTTCCGCGTCGCTCAATACGAGTTAGCCAGACCCGACCGCGATAACGTCCACCGAGCATCATGCTGAACATCCGCGTCATCGCAAGGTTTGGTGCTGCCTACGCAGCCCTGGCGGCGATTCTTGCGCTCATCGTTGGGTCGTTCAATTGGTCAACGTTTTGGAGACTGACCGACCATGGGTTGGTCACGGAAGGGCGGCTCGTCGAGAAGCGGTGCGAGCAGCACAGCACTGCCAAGTTTCAATTCCGCGTGGCTGGGCGAATTTTCGAAGGGCTCGACAAGGTTCCCAACTGCAGCGCGACTCAACCAGGAGACATTCTCGGGGTTACGTATCTGCCGGAAGCACCTACCATCAACCTCGCGGGGGTTGCCAGGGAACGTCTGCGCAACGAGACGATCTCCATCGCTCTGGTGGCGTTTTTCGGGCCGCTTCTGATTTTGTTTTTTCTCGGCGAGGCGCGAAGACGCGCCTCGAGGAAGGCACTACGACGGGCGGGCCAACGCTGAGTTGCAGCCGTGGGCATCACTCCTGCCCCCTCGCTGTCCGACGAAGCGAGGCGTAGGCACCCGTCGGTGCTCGCACCCTTCGGGTGCTGCGCGCCGCCGACCTCCCCCTCTGTCTTGTCAGAGCGTGCTCGCCCTTCGGGCTGCGCGCGGCAGGGGGAGGTAGTCGTTGAGCGTCTTCAGCAGTGCGCACGCTGCACGCTCTGTAACGTCCCCACGCCCGCCGGAGCGCGTGCACTGCGTTGTCCTTGAGATCGACGACTCGCCTCCTGCGTCGGCTTCGGGCCGAGCTTCGCGAGAGGCGCACGCTTCCTGCCACGCCAGTCACTGCGCGCTCAATATAGCGGGGCGTGGCATGAAGCGTGCGCCTGGGGGGCTGCGTTCGGCCCGATGCCGACGCAGCAGGCTCAGTCTCGCCTACATTGCGTTCTGCGCGCCGCTCAAATACGAGTTGGGCGGACGCTACGGATGCCCGGTCTGCATGGACATGATCGTCATTCTTCAACCTGCTGAGCCTGACGACGTTGCCTTCGCTTACGAAGTCACCGAGGCAGCGATGCGTGTGTACGTCGAGCAGACCTGGGGCGCGTGGGACGTAGCTCTTCAGTTGGTGAACAACGCGAAGTCCTTCGACCCTTCGACACATCACCTTGTCTTGGTCGACGGCAAGCGGGCAGGCATCGTCGCAACGGTGTGTGCCGAGTCTTGTGTTCAGCTCGAAAAGCTCTACCTTCTGCCGGCGTTTCAAAACCTCGGTGTCGGCTCACAGGTTTTACTGAAGCTATTTCAGTCATCGACATTCGACGGGAAAGCGGTCCGATTGCGCGTTCTCAAAGTTAACGAAGCTGCGCAGCGCTTCTACCGCCGCTTTGGATTCGTTGTCACTAGCACCACTCCGCAGCGCGTGTTCATGGAGGCCAGTCCTGCGCAGCGCCACGTTTGACGCCGCGTACCTCTGCGTGTCCTCCAAGCGTCCAGCCATGATTGCGCCGTCGTGGTCACGCTTATGAACGACCGAGTGCTCTCACCATTCGTCACCAAAGCGGGCGCGTCTACCGTCACCATCGCGAGGCGCCCAACTAAGGCTTGCAGCGGACGAAACCTCGCTAGCGCTCGGCTTCGCCGCTGAAGCCTGATACGTTGGGCGGACGGTAGGATCGATCACCGTGGCGCGTGCAGTTCGAATCCGAGAATCCGCGCGAATCCAGCAAAGTCGTTGTCGGTGGTCAGGATCGCAAACTTGCGTCGCAGGCTCACTGCGCAGATCAAGAAATCCGTGTTTGACCCCTGCAGCCCCTTCGCGCGACACCGGTTGAAACAGCTCGCCGCTTCCTCGTAGTCGGCTCCTTCGAGAGACTCATCGCTAAAGGCTCGCAGCCGATCTCGGAGCTTCCTGTACTGCTCGCTCGCTCGGATCCCAGACAGGATCTCTTGACGGATCGCCCCGATCATCGCCACGCGCCCTTCTCGGATGAGCTCAACCAGCTCGGCCGTTTCGCTACTCCCGCGCGCTGCCGGTCGCCTCAACGCCACGGACCACACCGACGTGTCCACCAGCACGTTCATTTGCGCCGCCGCTGCTTCTTGTAGTCGTACTTGGATTCCATGTCGAGCTTACCGAACAGCTCGATGATCTGCTGTTGCTTGCGGCGTTGAATGTACTCATTCAACGCCTCGGTGACAGTCGCGCGTTTAGTCTTCTGACCACCAATCCGGCGCGCCTCCTCGAGCAGCCCATCGTCGATTGCAAGGTTCGTCGCCATGTGTGAATAGTCACACAGTTGTCTGTGTGGAGCAAGGCTGCCCAACGAGCCGTTGAAACAGACGGCCGCGCCTCGTCGCAACCTGCACCGCCTGCCTCTGGGCCGTGGTGAAGCAGGTGCATCTTGAGAACCTGGGCGCTCTGCGACCACGCCCGTAGATGTTCATTGCGAGCGAGGCAATCCTAGTCCGAGCTTGAAGCGGCCAGCGTCGTCGAGCTCCAGGCTCGGAGAGGGCGGATCCTTGCCAGCGGAGTTCTACCGCACCGGATGCGGCTCGACGAGCGCGCACATCAAGAGTCAGCCCAAACGGCTCTGGTGGGGTTGGGGGTGAGCTGCAGAAACCCGCGAGAACTGTGGCCGTCGCACAATCGATCGTCCGATTCCGCTTCGCGGAGTTCACGCCCGCGAAGGGCACGTGCCGGCGAACCGAGACGCCGAGCTGGCGCGTTTGAGAGCGGACCAGAGCGCCGCTTCCGATTCGGTGAGCTGTGAGGCGTGCGAGCAGCGACTGGGGCGGCGCGGAGCGTGCGGCTCGCGAAGCGCCGAAGCGCGGCACCCTGACCGCGATGGGGGCGAGTGTGTCGCGCATCACTCTCGAGTTGCGTATGTTGGACCGATGCCAGACCACCGAAATGTTCTGATTGAGCGCATCTCGCGACTCGGAGACGTCAACGATCCCGAAACGCCTGTTCCGCTCGTTACACTCGAGGAGTTCTTCGAGGGTAACGATGACTTTGGATCCATTGGTTGCAACTTTTATCCGGACCAGCCGGCGCCTGCTGAGTTCTATGCATTCTTCCGCGCCATTCGCGCAAGACCGAGCGTGGCCGAGGTCCGCGTCCAAGTGACTCAGCACGACGACCCGAAAGGATGGCCATTCTCGGACACAATTTGGATCATAACCTCCGAGTCTCCCCAGACCGTAGCCGCTTGGCTGGGCGAAAGGTTTGCGGCCGACGAGATCTTTGCGGGCCTCCACACCGATCGGCCGTACGAGCCTATTCCGATTCCCGACGGTATGAGTGCCGTGGGCGTGTGGTGGGATTGATGGATTGATACCTCCGAGGATGACTCCGGAGACGCCGCCCAACCTCGCTTGAAGCAGACGCGGATCTCGCTACGCTCGACCCGAGCCGCTGAAGCCTGATACGTTTGGGCGGACGCTGACTTGGACCGTGGCCACTGGACCGATACGCAATTCTTCCCGCTCGACAACCAGCTACTCTGCCTGCTTGGAAGCCAAAAACTCTCAGTGCATGCCGCAGGACGGCCCGAAATTTCCTGCGATTGCTGTCTGCCCACGCGATTCGTTTTCGGTCGTCCAAGCGATGGCAGGGCTGGAGGCGGCCTCGCCCCGTGGGCTCGAGTCCGGCTACTTCGAGCGGCTCTACATCGTTGATTCGAATGGTGACCGCTGGCGGGTTGCGCGGGTAGAGACGACGTCGGCGCGCCCGAAAGGGCCCTTCGGCAAGCTCATCGGTGTCCAGCTATTTCTGAGTCCGCCGGATAGACCACTCCTTGCCGAGGTTGCGGATGATCTCTGCCAACTTGTCGATGCTGACCGCGACGATTTGTACGACCAGTTTGTGACGCATGAAGAGCTCAAACTACTCTTTCGCTCTGCACCGACCATCGAGCGTCTCATCGCGGTCGCTGCCAATCTTGGTGAGGACCCCTGAGCGCGGCCGTAGAACCTCGCGTGAAGTTCTAGACATGTTGGTATTCTGGTTCATCGTTGCGCTGTGGAATGCTTGCGCATTGGCGCTCGGTTTGATCGGGCTGTACAAGCCCGCAGCCCGTGATCGGCTCGCGCGGATGGCCAATCGCCAAGTAACCGCCGCCGCTGGAGTTTCTGTAGTGTGCTTCGTGCTCGGTACCCTCGGCAGCGCACTTGGGCCAGTTGGTGGAGCGATACTTGTCGGCGCTTGGGCCGTTTGGGCGCTAGGCGGTCTTTTTCCGTTCACGATCGTGATCTTTCTTCGTGCGCGCAAGCGCGGGCAAGGGGAAGCAGAGACAATCTCGGCGAGCGAGCCCGAAGGACAGTGAGCGCAGAACATCACGCCGGCACCTGCTCGAGCGGTGAGCGGTACGTCGGCATCAGCGGCGAGCCCGGGGGGCCGCGATGATTCAGAGCGACCTGGTGCTCAATCGGGCGTTGGCGGTCGCTGACCGAGGGGCCTTTATCCGCAGGCGCTCCTATGCCATGAGAAATTGACTACGAGGCATAGTGCAACGCCGAGACTCAGCATCGCCGCTCCCTCGTCGAATGCACGTCGATTTTTCTACGATCCAGTTCGAGGTTGCGCTCGAGCCGCGAGAGGTCGATCGTCGGTCTAGCCTTTTCGCGGGAGCGAACTCGGATGTATCGTCGAGACGGATGCGCGCTATTGCTCACGAGCGTTGTGCTATTCACGGGTTGCGGAACGAGCAGCAATCTGGTTGACGAGGCACTTGGCAAGCGTACTGCGCCCCTCGCTGAACCACCGCGGATATCTCCGGATTTTGGCCTCGATCAAGAGGCTGTACAGGAATTGAATCTCCACGCAAAGCTGTTGAGCGTCAGCGCGAGCAATGACGCGGGCTACTTGCTCGCCTACCAAGCTGTGTCTTCGTACGACCCCGAAGACTGGTCACGGCGCTTTAGGCGCAATCAGGTAACGGCTCTGCCCTTCGATCCCAACGCGCCGGCCCTGACGCTCGTGCGCTGGAACGCGGAGAGCGGTAGCGTGAAGCAGCTTGCCACCTTGCCGAGTCTCGGCAGCGGGCAACAACTCAATCGCGCGCTGGTTTTGGACGTTGGCAGTGGTTGGCTCGTCGTCTCTCAGGTTTTAGGGTTTCAGGGGTCGCTTTCGTTGACGTACTCTGTGGTCAGTGTGAGCCGCGACGGCAGCGTGAGCGCGCCGACGGCGGTGGTGCCCAGCGGGTGTTATGGCGGTGGCCTCGCCGGGTTCGCTCGCAGTACCGACACCGC
>Ga0247761_1000307_pt1 | contig 9471 bp, 8 predicted proteins | sample UWRJL111311C4_FD_179915 | JGI IMG/M metagenome (GOLD analysis project Ga0247761, IMG submission 179915) | Plant litter microbial communities from Arlington Agricultural Research Station in Wisconsin, United States - UWRJ-L111-311C-4 | ecosystem: Environmental > Terrestrial > Plant litter >...
AACGGCGGAAGCTCCGGCAATGGCGCAATGGGCGGAAACGGTGCGGTCGCGGGCGCGAGCCTCGGCGGGAGTGCCGGCAGTGCCGGGACGAATGTTGGCGGCGGTGGCACGAGCGCGGGCAATGGCGGGACGACGAACACCGGTGGGACAGCGGGCTCCGCACCATTGGGCGGTATGGGCGGCTCCGCGGGAGGCGGCGTAGTCGTTTGCCAAATGGGCGCCGATCACGTGTGCCCCGGCGAGACGCGCAACTTCGGGAGCGGGGTCACGGTTTCGCTCGAAATCAGCGCTTCCGGACCGGTTCCCGTCGCGGTCGCGGCTTCCGGCACGGCGCCAGAAGGCTACGACACGGTCGGCGGCACACCGACGGTAACCTTGGGCGCGGCGGGCGTGCCACTGGCCGGGTTCACGACGGTGAGCGTGTCGGGCGTGAACGCCGGCAGCAAGACTCCGCTCGTCCTCTTGGCCTGGCCCACGAACCTGATCTCGTTGCCCTCCACACTAACCGGTGGCGCGATAACGTACAGCGCCACCTTGGGCGGGACTGCACGGATCGTCACGCTCGCTCCACCGGTAGCGAACTGCACGCTCAATGAGCGCGCGGGCGGGACGTTCGATGCCACCTCGATTGCGGCGCTGAACGGCGTGACCCGTCTGACGAGCGGGCTAACCATCACCGGCGTCGGGCCAACGGATCTCTCGGCGCTCGCATGCCTCACGCAAGTCAGCGGCACGCTTTCGATTCACGACACGACGGCGCTCACCAGCTTGAACGGGCTCCAGCAGTTGCAGCTGGTCGAGGGGAACCTCGATATCTACAGCAATTCCGCGCTGGCCACGGCAGATAGCTTGCTGAAGCTTCGCGCGATCACGGGCCGGTTGTACGTGGCGAGCAACCCCCAGCTCGTGACCATGGACGGCCTCACGGGTCTGACCACGCTCGGCAGTTCGCTGACGGTCGACTCGAATGCGCGACTGATCAGCTTCAAGGCCTCCGCGCTCTCGACGCTCAATGCGGGCTTGGCTTTTGCGAACAACAGCGGCAGCGCCTTGACGTCATCGTCGTTCAACTTGAGCGGTGTGAGCGCGGTCGTGAATTCCTCGATCTCCGTGCACGACAACAAAACCTGGGATCTCGGCGGTGGCTTGTCTGGGCTCACCACGCTCGACGGTAATCTCGACATCTACAGCAACGGCCAACTGCTTCAGCTGGATCAACTGAAGTCGCTGCGCACGATCGGCGGGCGGATTTACATCGTCGGAAATCCACAGCTGGTCACGTTCGACGGACTCACCGCGCTGTCCACGCTCGGCAACTCGCTGACGATCGATTCGAACGCGCGCCTACTGAGCACGAAGCTACCGAAGCTGACCACGCTCAACGCCGGGCTCGCCTATAGCAGCAATAGCGGCAGCGCGACGGAGCCGTCCGCCTTCGACTTGAGCGGCCTGAAGACCGTCGTCAACTCGAGCATCTCCATCCACGACAACAAGACTTGGGACCTGGGCACTGGCTTGTCGAGGCTCGAGAGCGTCGACGGCAACTTCGATATCTACAGCAGCGGCAAGCTCACGCATGTGGATGCCGTGACCGCACTCAAGGTGATCGGCGGGCGGCTGTACATCGTGGGCAACCCGGAATTGCTGACAATCGACGGTTTTTCCGGCCTGACGACGCTCGGCACTTCACTCACCATCGACTCGAATGCGCGCCTGCTCAGCACCAAAGCGCCGAAGCTGACGACGCTCAATGCCGGCCTTGCGTACAGCAGCAACAGCGGCAGCGCGACCGAGCCTTCCGCCTTCGACTTCACCGGTCTCAAAACCGTCCTGAATTCGAGCATCTCCATCCACGACAACAAGACCTGGGACCTCGGCAACGGGCTTTCGAAGCTCGAGACCGTCGACGGTAACTTCGACGTCTACAGCAGCGGCAAGCTCACGCACTTGGACGCGCTGACGGCGCTCAAGACCATCGGCGGCCGGCTGTACGTCGTCGGCAACCCCGAGCTACTGACGATTGACGGGCTCACCGCGCTCACCACGCTCGGCAACTCGCTCACGATCGACTCGAATGCCCGGCTTTTGAGCAGCAAGGCGCCGAAGTTGACGATCCTCAATGCGGGCCTGGCCTACAGCAACAATAGCGGGAGTGCGACCAGCGCGTCCGCCTTCGACCTGAGTGGCCTCACGAACGTCACCAACGCCAGCATTTCCATTCACGACAACAAGACGTGGGAGCTCGGCAGCGGCTTGACCAAGCTCGTGACCGTGGACGGCAACCTGGACATTTACAGCAGCGCGGGGCTGACGCACATCGACGCGCTGACTGCCCTGCGCACCGTCGGCGGCAGAATCTACGTGGTCGGCAATCCACAGCTGTCTACGATCGACGGGCTCGCTGGGCTCACCGCGCTCGGCAACTCCCTCACGATCGATTCGAACGCCCAGCTGTCGAGCGTCAAGCTCAGCGCACTGACCAAGCTGAACGCAGGCTTCACGTACAGCAACAACAGCGGGTCGCTCAGCGCGGCGTCCGCCTTCGACCTGAGCGGACTGACCACGGTCGTCAACTCGAGCATCTCCATCCACGACAACAAAACCTGGCAGCTGGGCAGCGGCCTTTCCAAGCTCGCGACCGTGGACGGCAGCCTGGACATCTACAGCAATACACAGCTGCAAAGCCTGCCGTTCGCCGCACTGAAAACCATCGGTGGCCGCCTGTACATCGTCAGTAACCCGCAGCTCTCGACCCTGGGTCTCTCCATGCTGACGAGTCTTGGTTCTTCGCTCAGCATCGCGAGCAACACGTTGCTACCCAACTGCCAGGCCACGGCCGTCCGCGGCCAACTGACCACCAATGGCTGGGCCGGGAGCGCGAGTATTTCCGGAAACAAGGCCGATACCTGCAACTGACCCGCTAGCGATACGAAAGCGTATACACCAATAGGAGCGTGTCGCTCGACGGTAGCGTCGCAATGTTAGCGAGTCGGATTTTCGTGTTCGCGAGAATCTCGAGTGTTCTGAGAATCGCACCGGTCATCAAAGTTCCCCCCGCTTGAGCTGTCGAATCGCGTGCTCACAGGCTCGAACCGTCAGGGCCATCATCGTTAGTGTTGGGTTCTGAGTGCCCCCCGAGACAAACGCTCCTCCTCCCGTCACAAATAGGTTGGGCGCATCCCAGACTTGGTTAAATTTGTTGAGTACGGATCCCTCGGGTTTGGTGCCCATGCGAGTGGAGCCCAGCTCGTGAATGCACTCGCCCGGAGCGGCATTGGCGAGGCTCTCCAAGCGGACCTCGAAGCCCGCTGCTTGTACCGTCTCCAGGATCCACCCGAGTTGGTCCTTCGCCATCGCCTTTTCGTTGTCGCCGTGCTGAAGCTCGATGCGCGCCACTGGGATGCCCCAGGCATCCTTTTGGTCCGGATCGACCGTGACGCGGTTCTCACGGAGCGGAAGTACCTCGCCCATCGTCCTGATCCAGAACTCCGAGGACTTCGTCGCTTCGGCCTCGTCGATGATGGCGCGCATTTCCGACCCGCCGAAGGGCGAGCTCCCGCGACCAACGCCGACTTCGGCCGCCCATCCACGGAAAAAGTCCGACCGCAGACGATCGAGGTTTCGAAAATTAGGGATGTACGCCATCGCAGACGCGACTTTCAGGGCGCCGTAAGACTCGGGACGGATCCTCCTAGCGTCAGGGACGACGCCGGCCACCCGAACTGGAAACGAGTACGCATGGTCCATCAGGTAGTTGCCTAGAACCCCGGACGACGCCCCAATGCCGCCAGGATGACGAGCGCTGGCCGAATTGAGAAGCAGACGAGTCGACTCGATTGTCGAGGCACAGAGGAAAACGACCGGCGCTTTCACCAAGTGCTCTTCGCGCGAGACGCGATCCATGAACAAGATGCCGCCGACCCGGCCCGAGTCATCATCCGTCACTAGACGACTGACGACGGTGTCGGGACGCACCGTGAGACGGCCCGTCGCCTCGGCCGCGTTGAGAAGCCAGGTGAATTCCCCGAGCATCTGCCTAGCGGTGATGAGCCTTTCCTCCGGGCGCGACTTCTTCGCGATTGCCGCTGCCAGACGTCGCTCGCCATCCGAGAGACAGCCCGGTGTGAGGAATCGCCCGTCCGGAAGCTGTCGCAGTCCTTCCGTCGAGCCGCGTACCAACAGATAGGATTCGACTTCGTCGTAGGCAGCGGCCAGATCCGCGTACTCGATCGGCCAGTCCTCACCTATGCCGTCGCGACTCGCGTTCTTAAACTCGAAATCCGAGAAACGATACACGCACCGCCCCCACTGATGCGCTCGACCGCCAACCTGCCGGCCGCGGATATAGATGAATTCATTTTCCTCGGGCGTCCGATAAGGATTATCGGTATCATCAACAAAGAGATGCGACGTTTCTGGGCCGTAAATCCCCGATCTGGATTGAATGTGCTGTCGCGGGCGTCTCGACGCGTGCGTTGCCTCCTGGGACGCTTTGCTGACCTCGGGACCAGCGTCGACGAGCAGAGTGCGAAGCCCGCCCTCCGCCAAGATCTTCGCAGCCCAACAGCCACATGCTCCTGCGCCAATCACGATGGAATCGTACGAATTCTGATGAGCGAGCATACGAGTCTCCTTCCGTGCGAACTCCGAACCTCGACTTCGGTCGCACGGACATTACATGGCTCAGAACCGCACGGTCGTGCAAGGAAGAGCCGGTCGATTCCTGCTGTGTCAGCCTGCCGAACCTAAAGTGCTAGCCATGGATAAACCCACAAAAACTGCCGAGTTCATCGAACGACTGAAAGCGGACATCGCAAAACGCAAACCCGGAGACCGCCTTCCGACGAAGCCAGCGCTCGCGAAGAAGTTCGGAGTATCTGTCAGCGTGGTAACCAATGCCAAGACGCTCCTCCAGGCGGAGAAGCTGATTCAATTGAGGTCGGGGCAGAGAGCAACGGTCTGCGAACCGCCAAGCTCGACCCGCCGTCGCACCGTGGTTCTTCTAATCACCAAACCACAGACAACGGAGTTATTCGACCTCGTGTCGGGCGATATCGCGGGCTTCGCCAAGCGAGACGGCTGGGAGCACCAACGTCTACTCGCCAGCGACCTGGCCGAAGCCATGCGGCATTGTGACGACATAGCTGCTCGAAAGGTCGACGGCGTTCTCTTCGTTCCTTTCGAGCAAACGAACGAGATGACTGCTTACAACAAAGAGATCGTCTTCCATCTCCGTACCAATGGAATTGCTGTCGTCTTACTCGATCGTGACCTTGCGCCATTTCCAGAACGAAGCGATTTCGATATTGTGGGTATCGACAACTTGGTTGCCGGCTACCTCGCAGCAAACCATCTTTACGGTGCCGCGGGTAAGCGCAAGGTATTGTTCCTAGCAAAACCGAATTCTGCGGCGACGGTCGCTGCTCGGGTCGCCGGTGCGCGCGCCGCGCACGCCCGCGTCGCAGCAAAAGACGTTGCGACTAAGTTTGCGTTCGAAGAAGGAGATCCCGACGACGCTGAATTGGCCCGGAGGCTTGTCGAGCAATACGACGGGGTGGTGTGCGCCAACGACGACACCGCACGCCGTCTCCTGGCGGCCGTGCAACGGATGCCCCTGGGTCCGAAAGATTTCGATATCGTCGGGTTCGACGCCACGAGAGATGGGCCCACAAGGCCGCCGTTTTCGACCATTCGTCAGCCTGTCAAAGAGATCGCAGCCCTAGCGTATCGGGCGCTGCTCGACCGTGTCGCGGATCCTGATCTTCCCACCCGGAGTATTTTGCTGCCTCCGAAGCTCGAGGCCCGCGGCTCGTGACGTGACGCTTATCTACGGACCATGCCCGCTCGGTCGTCACTTGATAGATCCGCCGCTTCCAGGAGTGGCACTCCGGCGCGCGTGCAGCCATCGCAGGCGTAGCCGTCAGGGGCCTCGTCGTCACCCACGCTTGACCCGCTCACGGAGCTTTGCGCTCGGATCGAATCCTGGGATCACTGGTTTCACACCGAGCCTGCTTCCCACCGCCCGGACGAGTGCGCGCGTGCTGGCGTAATCGCCAAGTAGACTCCCAAGACGATGCGTCGCTTGGTCCGCTTTGTCACAGGCCGTTGCGTAGGCTGCGGTCCCCGGGCGCGCTCGCAACATGCGTTCGTACGCGTCCCTGAGGTCAGCACCGATAGCTCGGAGCTCGTCGAGTTCGATGGGGTCCGCGGACGGTGCGCATTCCAAGTACAACGCACGCGCGATCCCCAGTATGTCCCGCAGCGTGTCGATCGGGTTCGCGTCGTTGAGGGGCATCTGCGTCCGTTACCCAGCCCGGTGACCGACGGCAAGGAATTCGAGCGCTCGGCTTCCGATCGCCAGGTTGAGCGCGTGAGCGAAGTGTAGTTCCACGTTGCCGGAGTGAGTCGACGGCGCGAGGAGCTGGGAATCGTCGCCCCGCACGTGCGACGGCTGAGGCAATGTGGTACGCGAGCGCCATGCACACCACTTCCGGAATTCGGCGAGCGGGGCAGACGTGCAGTGTTCTTGTAGTCGAGGACGACTTCGACTCCGCCGAAATGCTGTGCATTTTGATCCAGGAATCGGGCCATGAGTGCCAAGTGGCGCTCGATGCCACCGAGGCACGTGCGATCACGGAGAACTTCATGCCCGACGTAGCGCTGATCGACATCGGGCTGCCTGGTGAGAGCGGCTACGAGCTTCTGCGAGACCTCAAGCGCCAGCCCTCCTTCACAGGGTGTCGATTCATCGCAATGACTGCCTACGTAGGTGCCGACATGGCCACGAAGAGCATCGAGTCTGGCTTCGAAGCGCATCTCACCAAGCCGGTCTCATTGGACCTGCTCAAGGCTGTGCTCGACCAATGTGCGCCGGGCACTGACGCGCTCGTTCGACCTGCATCCTAAGCCCGGCTCTTCTGCACTAAGAGCTTCGCGCCGGCTCGCGACGCTTCGTAGCCAACAGCCTGAAGCATCCGCACGACCAGAGCGCACACCTCGTCGCACGAATCAGCCGCCGCTTCCCGACGATCGTTGAGCGTGCATGCGTACTGGTCATGCGTTTCAAGCTGCTCGCAGATCTCGTCACAGATCGCTGTGGCTTGACGTTGCTGCTCGTTGGTAAGCATCGACAGGCGGAAGCGTGCGCCCTTTGGAGTTTATCGTCCAGCGTATCGTCCGCAGGCGCGCACACCCAGAGGACCCACGACTTCGATCGCCGTATTCAGTGATCTCGTTGTACTGGCGGGTCAGCCACGAGCCGCAACCGGGCAATGGCGACGCCACCACTGGATAGTCTTGAATTTTAACGCAGAAGTTAACTTTCTTGATCTGTGACCAAACGTGTCCAGGGGCGGACAGCTCAAGCTCGTTGCTATCGGCTCGCATCCACCAAGCGAAGCGCTCCCGTAAGTTCGCATTGCCTGACGACTCACGGGCTCAGAGGGCAGCGATCAGTCCCGGTAAATACCAGGCGAGCGCGACTGCCGCATTGTGCGCCGCGGCAGTGTTTTGCGCATAAACCCGCGGTGTTACCTGAAAGTCGAACACACCTTCAGCGTCAGTGATGCCAGAGATGTAAAGGAAGTGGCTCGATGCGAGGCTTTGGATGATGCCGTGTGTCGTTTCTACGGACCCGATCTGGGTACCTGATTTACCCGCAGCGACGGCCGCGACGTTGGCCGGAGCAAAGGCGGCGACGGCGGAAGCGTCTGCCCACGCGTAATCACCATAGTTGGTCACGTTCACCACGCCGACGCTCACGAAGCCGTCTCCCGCGAAGATCATCAGCGGAGAGGCGGATGCGATCGGGACCGGAATCATGCGAGCCTCCGCGGCAAGACGATTCTCGTCGGGTACTTTTCCCAGGAGCGTGCGGCCAGCTCGACTTTCGATGATCGCGTCTCTGACTGGCGGCACCCAGCGGTCAGTCGGACCCGCGCCCGCTGGCCACGGGTCGTGTACCAGCACTTGGCTGCCGATCACGACGCAGCCGTTGATGTTCACGTTTGGACGTGAACCCGCGGTACCGAACGCGACTACCAAGTCAGGGGCCGCTCCAGCAGCAAATGCCGCCGGCAAGACGCGAGCCTTTTCGGCAGAGGACGAGGCGTTCTCTGCGGCGTTCATCAACTCTTCAACGCACCAAACCTCGACGGCCGCGTTGTTGAGCGTGAACGTGAGGCGCGGCTCTGGCTTTGGATCTGCGGGCCGAGGTGCACCGGCCGGAACCGATTGGCGACGCTTGGCGGGAAAGTGGGGATACGCAAAATCCGTGAATCCCGCTGGTCGTGCCTTGTCATGGATCAGGACCGAGCACAGAGGATCTGCCTCCCACCATTTGTTCGCTACGACCATTATCCGTTTCATCGCGCTCTCCCTGATCATGCCGCGGTCATACTGGCATCGGCAGAACGAGTTATACACAACTCGAGAGCGCTCCGAAAACAGCTCTACCCTTATGCCGCCTTGTTGGTCTCGCTAGTCTTGGAGAGCGACGTTGGCGCCGCCGGCTCCGCAGTCGTCGAAACGTCTGGCCGGCTCGGCTGCCCCCGATCCAAGACCTTCCCAAGCGCGTACGTCGTCCCGCTGATCCCGAGCAGCACCAGCACCCCTTCGCTCACCACCGGGAATACCCCGGCATTGGCAGTGAGATACAGAAAACCGGCGGCGATCACGAAAGTGAAGATCAACAGTTGTAGTCGCGAAAGACTGGCGTTGCCCTGCTCGTTGGCAATCAAGAGCCGTAGATCAAGCTTGCCGGTGGCCATCTTCCAGAGCACCACCGCCTCGAGCGCGGCAAGAAAAATGGTCGTCGCGTAAACGATGAAAATGAGTGCGTGGTTCATGGTGGGTCCCCTTTCTCTCTGCTCTCGCTCAGTTCACTTGCTTTTGGACGCCGGCATCCGCCCTACCCGCCCAAGGGTCGCTCGGGGTGTCGTTGCTCTGCTCGGCTTCGGCTGCTACCGGCGGCGTTGTCTCCTTCACGCCTCGGGCTGCGCGGATCTCCCCGCGCGTCATTGGTCCACGCAAGAGTGACATCGCATACCGCGGTTGCACCAGGATGGGCGGTGAAGTCGCGTGGGTATTCCTGACCACGAACCAACGTGGGGCAAGGCGCTGCAACGTTGCACCGAGGTCATCCCCGACGCTGCCGTCCGCGCCTTGCGCGGCAGCGAGCCCGTCGAGCACACGGGCGCGATCGGCATCCGTCTGCAGCCGACCGAGGCACCAGAGGCCGGCGTTGGACAGAGCGCGGTAGTCCAGGTCCATTGGGTTTTGCGTGGCAACCACCACGCCTACCCCGAACGCGCGCGCCTGCTTCATCAGCGACACCAGAGGGCGCTTGGTGGGCGGATTGGCGGGATGGGGCGGCAGAAAACCGTACACCTCGTCGAATACCATGAGCGCGCGCAAACGCTGCGCGCCGGGCAAGGTGCGCACCCACGACAGCACCTCCTCAAGGAGCACACC
>Ga0247761_1000311_pt1 | contig 9432 bp, 7 predicted proteins | sample UWRJL111311C4_FD_179915 | JGI IMG/M metagenome (GOLD analysis project Ga0247761, IMG submission 179915) | Plant litter microbial communities from Arlington Agricultural Research Station in Wisconsin, United States - UWRJ-L111-311C-4 | ecosystem: Environmental > Terrestrial > Plant litter >...
GGGGATGGAGGCCGATACGGTCAGGCCGGCTTTCAAAGCGAGGTATACGGTGGATGCGCCAAACAGGATCCCGAAGATGCTGCCCATCAGCACAGCTTTGAAAGTAAATTCTTTCATTTGGGTCTCCGCACTGACGAAGGGTTGAAATTTCTTTTCAGCCATGTTTGATTTTTTAGGGATTATGCCTCGCCTGTTTTTTCACGTACGATACGGTTCAGGGATTTGATACGGCTGAAGATGAGTACGCTTCCGATCGTACCAGCGATGAACCATACCAAAAAGAATATCTTCTTATCAGAGAATTTGTCCCAGGAGCTGGTCATTAGGCCGGCGAACTTGCCGCCCAGCGACATGGTCAGGAACCAGCCGCCCATCAGCAGGGAGGTCAGACGCGGGGGCGCCAGTTTCGAAACCAGGGATAGACCCATCGGACTCAGGAATATTTCAGCCACCGTTACCAGGAAGTAGGTACCCCAGATCCACGAAGGGGATACCTTGAACAGGTAGATGGAGGAGACGGAAAGAACGGCGCCTACCATCCAGAGGGAGGAAAGGCCTGAAACAAAGAGAGCGATGCCGAATTTGCCGGGTGTCGTCGGCTCCAGTCTTCTTTTTCTCAGCCAGCCAAAGAGCATTAGCAGCAATGGAGTAAGGGTGACGATGAAGAAGGGACCGATGGACTGGTAGAGCTCGGCATTGGCCAGCTTTTGCGGCTGACCGGGTGGCGGCCAGCTTTCCCGGGGTACATTATTATAATAAGGGTCGGGGCCCATGGTTGTAGCGATGTGGCCGCTGTCATCCAGGACGGGCATCAGGTGATCATTCAGCTTTTCTACTTTGCGGGGAGTAGTGGTTACGGTTTGCAGCAGCCCCATCTGGTCCGCTGTCTTTTCCACCAGGCGGCTATTGATGGTCCGGTCGGTATGCCGCTCAGTCCATAATGTATATGCCGTAAAGTTCTGGTAATAGAGGGACCAGAAGATCACGGAGGCGGCAAAGATGAAGAGAAGGGCGCCAATGCCTTTTTTATCCTCTCCTTTGGCTTTGATCCAGAGGGATATGAAGTAGCCGATGATGGGTATGCAGGCAAAGACGAAGGCGTCATTGGAAGGTTTCCCCATCAGGGTGGTATGGAAAATCCTCGAGGGCAGATAGAAGCCGATGAGGGCGGCGATGATGGCAGGAAGGAAGACGTATTGGGCAATTTTTGAGAGAGGCATGTCTTCCGGCTGCGCCGGCTTGAGCACATTACCCGCCCTGACCTTGGATAGATTGAGCCCAAAGACGATGAGGCCGATGATCATGCCGATGCCGGCTGCGCCAAAGGCGTAGCCCCATCCATATTTATTGCGGAGGTAGGCCGCGGCGAAATTGCAGAGGAGGGCGCCGATATTGATGCCCATATAGAAAATGTTGTAGGCATTGTCCTTTAGGGGCTTGAGGTCTTCGCGGTTATAGATATTACCCAGGAGGGTGCTGATATTGGGTTTGAAAAAGCCGTTGCCTACGATGACAAGCCCCAGGGAGACATACATGGCTGTGTCACCCGGCAGGGTCATGCCGAGATAGCCGGCTGCCAGGAGGGAGCCGCCGATGAAAATGGATTTGATATACCCCAGGTAACGATCCGCTATCAACCCGCCGATGAAGGGAGGGAGCCAGATGAGGGCGATGAAGGTACCGGTGACGTCGGCAGCGGTGCTATCGTCCATGCCTTTACCGCCTTTTGCCCTGCTGTCTATGAGATAGATGAACAGGACCCCGGCGATGAGGTAATAGGCAAACCGTTCCCACATTTCTGTCAGGAAGAGGACATATAAAGCTTTTGGATGTTTGCCTGCCGGGGTGGTCGGTTGACTCATGCTTTGAATTATTGCGCGTAAAATACAGATAAATCCCATACTAGCGGCTGTGACTCCCATTTAATGGACAAAACCGTACATTTGCGCGGCCATCCTATGGATATGACATGTAAGCTTGATTAGAACCTGCAAAATACACCCATGAATATTTTATTGTTAGGCTCCGGCGGGCGTGAACATGCGCTGGCCTGGAAGCTTGCAGGCAGCGAAGGCTGCACTTCACTGTTCATTGCACCCGGGAATGCCGGCACAGCCCAATGCGGCACTAATGTGGATCTATCACCCGTGGATTTCGAAGGAATCAAAAAGTTTTGCGGCGAGCGGAACATCGGCATGGTGATCGTAGGACCGGAAGAGCCATTGGTAAAAGGCATCGCCGATTATTTTGCCGCGGATGCCGCGTTGCGGGAGATCCCGGTCATCGGGCCTTCGGCGAAGGGGGCGTTGCTGGAAGGGAGCAAGGCATTTTCCAAGAAGTTCATGGAGCGGCATAAGATCCCTACGGCAGCATACCGGGAGTTCGATGCCGGCAGTTTTGCCGAGGGCATCACTTACCTGCAGCAGCATAGTCTGCCCATCGTGCTGAAAGCGGATGGACTGGCGGCCGGCAAGGGGGTGGTGATCTGCCAGAACCCCATCGAGGCGGTGGCGGAGTTCGAGCTGATGGTGCAGGGCGGCAAATTCGGCGAGGCGGGCAGCAAGGTGGTGGTGGAAGAGTTCCTCTACGGCATCGAGATGTCGGTGTTCGTGCTGACGGATGGGAAGAACTATGTCGTCCTGCCGGAAGCCAAGGATTACAAGCGGGTAGGAGAGGATGACAAGGGGCCTAACACGGGGGGTATGGGGGCGGTTAGTCCCGTACCTTTTGCGGACGATGCCTTTATGACAAAAGTGACGGAGCGGATCATCGTGCCTACGGTGGAGGGATTGATAAAGGAAGACATCGACTACAAGGGATTTATATTTATCGGAATTATCAAGGTCGGCGATGAGCCGTATGTCATTGAATATAATTGCCGGATGGGCGATCCGGAGACGGAGGTGGTAATGCCCAGGCTGAAGAATGACCTGGTGCCGCTTTTCCGGGCGGTGGCGGAGCAGCGGCTCGACGAAGTAAAGATAGACATCGACCCCCGTATCTGCTGCACCATCGTGGCCGTTAGCGGCGGCTACCCGGGCAGTTATGAGAAGGGATTCCCCATCACGGGCCTGGATGAACCATTGCCGGAGGATAGCCTGATCTTTCATGCCGGGACGCGCGGGGACAAGGAGGGGGTAGTGACGAATGGGGGCCGGGTGCTATGCATCAGCTCCTTTGCGGATACCATTTATGAAGCCGTCGACAAGTCCAGGGACGTGCTGGAAAAGATCTATTATGAGGGGATCTACTACCGGCGGGACATCGGCTATGAATTCCTGTAATATCCTTCACCAAATTTTGAGCACGCATGCCTAATGAAGTACACTATAGCGACTACCTGCAGCTAAGCAGGATACTGGATTCACAGACCCTTGAAAGCGATCTTCGCGGTGAGCATGCCCATGATGAAATGCTGTTCATCGTCATTCACCAGGCCTATGAGCTTTGGTTCAAGCAGCTGTTATTCGAGGCGGATTCCGTCATCGGGATCATGGAACGGCCTTCGCTCAATGATAATTCACCGGAGCTGCAGACGGTGGTGCACCGGCTTTCCCGCTGCGGCACCATCCTGAAAGTGCTCGTGCACCAGATAGATATAATGGAGACCATGACCCCTATGGATTTCCTCGATTTCCGGGACATGCTGCGGCCGGCATCCGGCTTCCAGAGCTGGCAGTTCAAATTGCTGGAGGCCCGGCTGGGGCTGAAATATGAGCACCGGTTTGGGCAGCAGTATTACATCTCCCAGCTGCGGCAGCCTGAGATCGATGCCATCAAGTCGGCCGAGACCAGCCCTTCTCTTTTGGAGCTGGTGAACAGCTGGCTGGAGCGGATGCCATTCTTCCGGCTGCCGGCGGACGGGCCACTGCCCGGGCAGACAGAAAAACCCCAGGACCATGGCATTGCTTTTTGGGCCAACTACCGGCAGCGATACCTGGAGTCTTTAGCCGATGTGGAAAAGACCAACCTGGTCCTTTTCGATAAGATCTTCTTCGGCGCCATCTCACCGGAGGGCACACATGCAGAGAGCCGAAGCCTTTCGCCTGCGGCCTGCCGGGCTGCCTTATTCATCATGCTGTACAGGGGCTATCCGATCCTGCAGCTGCCTTTCCAGGTACTGAATCAGCTGCTGGAGATAGATGAGCAGCTAAGCACGTGGCGTTACCGGCACATGAGCATGGTGCACCGGATCATCGGTACGCGTATCGGGACGGGAGGTAGTACCGGTAAGGATTACCTGAGCGCAGCCTTGCTCAAGCATCATTTATTCAAAGAGGTTGCCGGGCTTACCAGCTTTCTTATCGAGCGGAGGCGGCTGCCGGAGCTGGATGCTGAGATGGAGCGCAGATTGGGGTTTGCGCGCTAGGACGGGCAGGTACGAAAATATATTTGTTAGCACCGCCTCGCCAACATACGCAGATGAATTTTTTTTCGTTCTGTACAGTGTAAATTACCCTTTGAAGACAGTCTTCAAAAAAAATTTGGCAGTTAAGGTTTTGTGGAAAATAATCGCATGAATAAAGGGTTTCACCTTTGTAATTCAAATTATTTCCTTCAATTTTGCTGACCAAGCGGACAGGGGTCCGAAATCGCCGATTTTAAAAAATCTGACCTTTATACTAAAATGGGATTATTCAATTTCCTTACGCAAGAAATAGCCATGGACCTGGGTACCGCCAATACCCTAATCATACATAACGACGAGATTGTGGTGAATGAGCCGAGTATCGTTGCGTTGGATCGCAACAACCCGAAGACCGTGCTGGCCGTGGGCAAACGAGCCCTCATGATGCACGAAAAGACCCATGAGAGCATCCGCACCGTAAGACCGTTGAAGGACGGTGTTATCGCCGATTTTAATGCAGCCGAACTGATGATACGGGAGATGATCAAGATGATCTATCCCAAGAAGCCGCTGTTCCCCCCCAGCTGGCGGATGATGATCTGTATCCCTTCCAGCATTACTGAAGTTGAAAAGAGGGCCGTGCGGGACAGCGCGGAGCAAGCCGGCGCGAAGGAAGTTTACCTGATCCATGAGCCCATGGCTGCTGCCCTGGGTATCGGCATCGATGTCGAAGAGCCTGTAGGCAATATGATCATCGATATCGGCGGTGGCACTACGGGTATCACGGTCATTGCCCTGGCGGGTATCGTGTGCGACCAGTCCATTCGTATCGCCGGTGATGAATTTACAGCCGACATCATGGAGGCGCTGCGCAGGTACCATTCGCTGCTGATAGGCGAGCGTACGGCTGAGCAGATCAAAATACAGATCGGCGCCGCCCTGAAAGACCTGGACAACCCCCCTGATGATATTCCTGTCAATGGTCGTGACCTGGTAACCGGTATCCCCAAACAGATCATGGTGAGCTACCAGGAGATAGCCGAAGCGCTCGATAAGAGCATTTTCAAAATCGAAGAAGCCATCCTGAAAGCGCTGGAAACGACGCCTCCCGAGCTGGCGGGTGATATTTACCGTCGCGGCCTGTACCTGACGGGCGGCGGCGCCTTGCTGCGCGGCCTGGACAAACGGCTTAGCCAAAAGATCAAGCTGCCGGTACATATTGCGGACGACCCCCTGAAAAGCGTGGTCCGGGGCACCGGCATCGCCCTGAAGAATTACGACCGTTATCCCTTCGTCATGCGATAGCAGCGTGACGGATAAACAAAAACCAGAAAAAGAACTCCGAAAAAAACCAGACAACGGTGCGTAACGTTTTTCTCTTCATCAGAAGGCATTTCAACTTCCTCTTCTTCCTGGTGTTGCAGATAATATCCCTTTCTTTCCTTTTTCGGTACAATAGCTTTCACCAGGCTGCCTTTATGAATGTCAGCACCGAGCTTACGGGCAGGATCAGCGAAAAATACAATGGCATCGAATATTATTTCCAGCTGAAGCGGACCAATGAAGCGCTGGTAAAGGAGAACCTGCGTCTGCGCCAGCTGCTGAAAGACAACTACGAGGCGCCGGACTCTGCCAGGCGCCTGATCATGGACACTATCAGGGTTGACAGCGCCAGGTCGACCGTCAAATACAATTACCTGGAGGCAAAGGTCGTCGGCAGCACAACGGCCTCCCAGACCAACTATATCACCATCCATCGTGGTTTTGCGCAGCAGATACGACCCAATATGGGGGTGGTAGGGCCGCAGGGCATCGTAGGGACGGTGGTCAATGTCAGCGAAAACTTCTCCACGGTGATGAGCCTGCTTCACCGTCAGTATAAGGTGGTGGTGAAGCTGAAGAACAGCGGAGAGCGGGGAGCCATCGAATGGGATGGATTGACGCCTCTTTTCGTGACCCTGAAGGACATCCCCAAGAGCGCCAAAGTAGCCAAGGGGGACACCATCGTCACCAGTCAGACGTCTTCGCTCTTTCCCGCCAATATCATGGTGGGGACCGTCTATGACATCGTACCGGACAACGCCAGCAATTTCTATACGTTGAAGGTGCGGCCGGCCACGAACTTCTTCAACCTGGAATATGTGTATGTCATTGATAATATGCAATATGACGAGCAAAAGCGTATAGAGGACTCTACCCGTAAAAAAGTACAATGAGCGAACTGCTGAAAAATACCATCCGGTTCATATTATTCATCCTCGTGCAGGTGTTCATCCTGTTCAATATGCCGCCCCTGCACCGGTTCATCACACCTTACCTTTATTACCTGTATATACTTTGGCTGCCTTTCAGCCTGTCCAGGACGGGTTTGACGCTGGTCGGATTCATCTTTGGCCTTAGCCTGGATTATTTCAGCAAGACCCCGGGTCTTCATGCGGCTGCCTGTACGCTGATAGCCTATGTCAGACCTTTTGTCATCGGGCTGCTGATATCCCAGGAGGGCGCCGATAAGAACTATATTGCTCCTTCGATCGTCAGTATGGGATGGGCGCCCTATGCCACGTATGTCCTTGTCCTGACCCTGCTGCATCATATGTGGCTGGTATTGCTGGAATGGATGAGCTTTGGGTCCCTTTTTTACTTTTTGGGAAAGGTCATCGCTTCTACCGCGGTCAGTCTCCTGCTGGTGTTGCTGACAGAGCTGCTGTTCTTCCGCAAGCAGAAATTCAGGACAAATACTATATGATAATATAGGCTATCAGCGTTAATATGCCGTACTTTGTATCTTGTTGATAGTTCCCTCTGCGCTATAATCTTATGTCTGTATTCAATCAATCCCGTAGCAATATTATCCGCCTCATATTCGCGGGCATGTTCCTGATCATTGCGGCACAGCTATTCCATTTACAGATCATTTCGAAAAAATATAAGCAGCAGGCGCAGGAGAACGCCCTGTTCCGGAAGAGCATTTATCCGTCCCGGGGTATTATATATGACCGGAGGAACAGGGCTATCCTGAATAACACGATCCTTTACGACCTGATGGTGACGCCTGCGCAGGTAAAGAACATCGACACCGCCTACCTGTGCCAGCTGGTGGGCATCGACACGGTGGAATTCCGTAGCCGTGTGCTGGACGCGCGGGCCAAGAACGGACCTTTCCGGCCTACCATCTTCGAAGATCTGCTGCCGCCGGAAATGTATGCCCGCCTGGAAGAGAACATCTGGAAGTTCCCAGGTTTCAACCTGCAGGAGCGGCCGGTCAGGGTTTATCCTTATAATGCAGCAGCCCATATCATGGGATACGTCGGGGAGGTGGATTCCGCTATCCTCCGGCGGTCAAATAACTACTATCAGCTGGGCGACTATGTCGGCCGGAGCGGGCTCGAGCAGTATTATGAAAAGCAGCTGATGGGACAGCGGGGTATCGAGTTCTGGCTAAAGGACAATAAGAACAGGCTGGTCAGGCGGTATGGCAATGCGGACCTGGATACGCCGGCCATAGCGGGGAAGAACCTGCATACCTATATGGATATCGAGCTGCAGCAGCTGGCCGAGCGGCTGCTGGCGGGAAAGACGGGCGCCATTGTCGCGCTGGAGCCGTCTACGGGCGGCATTCTCGCCATGGCTTCCGGACCGAGCTATGACCCTAACTCCCTTACGGGTCCGGACAAGCAGGCCAACTATGCAAAGCTGGCGCTGGATGTAGGGGGACCCATGCTGAACCGGGCCATCAAAGGGCAGTATCCGGCAGGTTCAACCTATAAGCCGATAGGTGCATTGATCGCACTGGATGAGGGGGTGATCACCCCTGCCAGCGGGATCAGCTGTCTTGGGACCTATTACGGATGTAACAGACCGGTGAAATGCGATGAGAAAGTACCGGGCCACGCAGCCAATCTCCGGCTGGCGATAGCCCACTCCTGTAACTCCTTTTTCTGCAATACATTTCGGCTGACCATCGATAACCCGGTATACCATAGCACGCGAACAGGCTTGCAGAGATGGAAGGATTATGTCAATGCATTCGGGCTGGGGCACCGGCTGGGTGTGGATCTGCCCAGTGAGGACGGCGGCAATATACCTGATACAACCGCCTATGACAAGAGCTACAACGGCAGCTGGAATTCGTGTACGATGGTCACCATGGGTATCGGCCAGGATAAGATGAATGTGACGCCGATACAGATGGCGAATGCCATGTGTATCGTAGCCAATAAGGGTTATTATTATACGCCCCATTTTGTAAAGGATGTAGAAGCTGCGCCGGCAGATGATACGGTGCTGAAAAGATACCATGTAAAACATGAGCCGGTGACGCATATACCCGATGATGTATTCAATGTAGTACAGAGCGGAATGCAGGATGTGATAGAGATTGGTACGGGCCGCAGCGCCAGGATCCCTGGTATTGCCATGTGCGGCAAAACGGGTACGGCGGAAAATAAGCTGGTGGTGGATGGGCGGATCATAAAGCTGCACAACCACTCCTGGTTTGTCTGTTTTGCGCCCCGGGAGAATCCAAAGATAGCCGTGGCTGTCATCATCGAGAATGGAGGTTACGGCAGTGCGCAGGCAGCGCCGATAGGATCTTTTCTCGTGGAGAAATACCTGAATGATACGTTGCGGAATGAGCGGCTGGCCGATGTCAACCGGATCACCGGGCAGAACCTGATGCCCAAGTACCTGGTCAGGCTGCAATTCAAAGCCGATTCTATGCGCGCGGCCAACTGGGCGCGTCTCACCGGCGATAGCACGCGGCTGCTGAAATATATGGACCGCACCAATCGCGCCTTCCTGCTGGATACGGCGGATGGATCGAAGAGTCCCTTATATCTCAACATCAGGAAAATGCCGTCGATCAAGCCTTTGGCGCCCCGGACGGCGCCAGTACAGGCGGCCGGGCCGAGGTCGGATTCCGGGCGCAGGTCCGGTCGTGATACGACAGCTATCCGGCGGCGGCCGGATACGGGAGAGCCCCGAAGACAGGCGCCTATCAGAAAACCAGCGGATCAGAAGGGGGATTCCACTCAACCATAACTATGAGCCAACGTAATCCCACAATATCGAAGGGCGTGGACTGG
>Ga0247761_1000312_pt1 | contig 9427 bp, 6 predicted proteins | sample UWRJL111311C4_FD_179915 | JGI IMG/M metagenome (GOLD analysis project Ga0247761, IMG submission 179915) | Plant litter microbial communities from Arlington Agricultural Research Station in Wisconsin, United States - UWRJ-L111-311C-4 | ecosystem: Environmental > Terrestrial > Plant litter >...
AGTCGCAGATATCGTCCAGGGCGCTGGCCAGGTAATGAATGTCTTCCCGGTCGAAAGGAGTAATAAAGTTCCTGCCCAATTCAGTATAGATCTGGTGGGTCAGCTCGTCATTGACATGCTCCTGGTTTTCCAGCCCGGTGATCAGCTCTTCCCTTTTGTCAAAATCCGATTCGACCACCACCGCTTTCAGGGCTTTTCCCATGCCATGCACATTGTCGGCTATCTGTTCGAAAATGGTGTAGAAGACCTGGTCCTTCGGCATAAACACTTTCATGATAGAATTAAATCCCATGGCGCAGAAATTTTAATAAAAGTACAAGTCATTGCAGCCGGGAGGAGCAGAAATGGAATATGGTAATGATTTCTTAATACACCCATGCAGCTTCCGGGGAAACACGCACAGCAGGTTGAAATTTACCCCTGCTCTAACAATTCACTAATAATTCACGAAGAAATGGTTGTAACGGTCGTTTTTTAAAAATTATGTCATATGTCATTGACATTAATGACTATACAAATATCTTTTTAATTATATAAAATCAATTTGTTACACCCGCTTTACAATTTCTTAACGTTGGCGTAACCTGCCGGTAACATCCCAGGAGTTCCTTTGCATCAAATTTTAACTATTCGTTATGTCGCGTTTCAGACTATTGCTTATGTTCAGCATGATCGCTCTTCTCACCGGGGGAATTGTCCGGGCGCAGGAGACGACCGCTACGCTTAATGGTACCGTTTATGATTCCAAGGGGGCGCCTGTACCGGGTGCATCCGTGGTTGTAAAGCACGAACCTACGGGCTATTCAACAGGGACACAGACCAACAGCAAAGGGATCTTCGTTATTCCCAACCTGAAGGTAGGTGGCCCATATACGGTGAAAATTTCTTTCACAGGCTATAAAGAGGAGACAGTATCTGATATGAACCTGGGTTTGGGTGATAACCCCGAGCTGAATATCGGGTTGAAGGTCAACGAAACTGCCCTTACTGAGGTGGTCGTCGTTGGCGGCAGAAGAGTAGCTACCACGGGCGGCACTACGGTAGGCAGGGCACAGATGAATACGCTGCCCACACTGGGCCGCAGCCTGTCAGACTTTACCCGTCTGTCTCCCCAATCCAACAACAACTCTTTTGCCGGAACCAACTTCCGTTACAACAACATCACGCTGGATGGCGCCATGAACAATGATGCCATCGGCTTCAGCAACTCTTTTGGCGGCACCAGCGGCGGCGGTCAGTCTGGTACGGCCGGTTCCGGTACCCGTACCAACCCTTACAGTATCGATGTGATCCAGGAAGTACAGGTGCAGCTGGCTCCTTATGACGTAAAGCTGGGTAATTTCACCGGTGGTACCGTCAATGCGGTGACCAAGAGCGGTACGAATGACTTCCATGGTTCAGTCTATGGCTATGGCCGTAACAAGACCCTGGTAGGCAAGAGCCCGGATGCCGACAAGAAAAGCATCAGCTCCGACTTCTACGATTATCAATACGGTGGTACCCTCAGCGGCCCGATCATCAGGAATAAGCTGTTCTTTATTGCCAATGTGGAGCTGACCCGTCGCCAGGAGCCTACCTTTTATAATGTAGGGGATATCGGCTCCGCCATGACAAAGGCTCAGGCAGACGCGATCACTACTACTTTCAGCAATGCCGGATTCGATCCCGGTTCCTATGCACCCGGCAAGATCTTTACGAAGAGTAACAAGTTTTTCGGTCGCCTGGACTACAACATCAGCGACAGGACCACCCTTACCCTCCGTGGCATCTATACGAAGGGCTGGGGCAACAACCTGGAGCGTACGCCTGCTGTCTACCAGTTCAGCTCCACCGACTTTACGCAGTACAGCAAGAACATCAATATCGTGGCCGAGCTGAAGACCAAGTTCAGCAATACGGTCAACAACCAGCTGATCCTGGGCTATATCAATGTGCACGATTACCGTGATTTCCCCAAGACCAATGGCGTGATCACGCCTTATGTGGATATCACCAACGGCGCCGCCAACATCTGGCTGGGTTCCTGGCGCGAGGCTGTGATCTACAATCAGCGTCAGAAGACCTTCGAGTTCACCGACAATGTTACCTGGAACAAGGGTGTCCATAAGTTCACATTTGGCACACACAACGAATTCTATGATTTCAACTACGGGTTCGTGAATAGCTGGAACGGCCGCTGGCAGTACAACAGCGTTGCGCTCTTCCAGAGCGGCATGCCCGCCCGTATCCGTGCTGCGTATCAGCCCGGCGCCGGCAAGAACAATTATGACGACCTGAATGCCAACACGCCCGGCAGCAAGTTCAATGTGGGCCTGCTCAGCGCGTATGCGGAAGATGAGATCGCCGTCACCAGGCGCTTCAAAATCACACCCGGTATCCGCGTGGATTACAGCTATGTCGGCAAGCAGCCTGCTACCGACCCTGACCTGGCCGGCGTACCTGATAATATCCCCGCCAACCCCACCTACACCCATACGCCCTTCTCGCAGTTCAACAACAAGTGGCTGGGCTATGCCGCTTTCTCTCCCCGTTTGGGCTTCAACTGGGACGTGAATGGTGACAAGAGCGTGGTTGTAAGAGGAGGTACCGGTATCTTCACCGGCCGTATCCCCTTCGCATGGCTGGGATATGCTTATACCCTCAGCGGACCGAACTTCAACAACATCGACTACAGACCGGCTGCAGGTACACCGGTTACCCTGGTTGGACCTGGCAAGCTGGTGGATACCGTCGGCGCACGCAGCCCTGGCTCTATCGTCACCCGTGAAGTTGACCTGGTGGACAATAAGTTCAAGCTTCCCACCGTATGGCGCAGCAGCGTAGCAGTGGACTACAAATTCGGCCATGGCTACAAGGCTACCCTGGAAGGAATGTATACGAAGACCATCTATGACGTCCTGTTCCAGCAGATCAATAAAAAGGATGTTGCAACGTACTATGCCACAGGTCCTACCCAGACGCCTATCTATACCGGCGGCAACAACAGCAGCAAGTACGCCAATATCTTCCTGCTGAGCAATACCAAGAAAGGCTGGCGCTACAATGTCACAGGCCAGATCTCGAAGACCTCCGATCCTATCCGCAGCGGTAGTCATGGAAGCTTTGTATACACCTGGTCCGTTGCCTATACTTATGGCATGTCCAGGGACGTTGCCAATGGTATTCGTAACTCCATGCAGAGCAACTGGGACTATAACCCTTCCATATCTCCCAACAATCCCCAGCTGGGTTACAGCAACTTCGACCTGCGTCATCACATCGTAGCTACCCTGGGCGGCGCTATGAACTGGAACCGTGTAAATACGACCTCGCTGAACTTCTTCTACTCCGGTACGTCCGGCAGTCCCTTTACACCGGTATATGCCAGCGCACCCGGTAACCTGATCAATGGTAACTCATCCCTGCCGTATATTCCTACAGTAGCAGAGTCTGCAACCATGATCGAGGCCGGCACCCGCGATGCATTCAATACCTTTGTAAACAATGATCCGTACCTGAAGACCAGGAGGGGCAAGTATGCAGAGCGTAACGGTATGCGCACACCCTGGAACCACGACGTGGACCTGAAGCTGATGCACGAGTTCCACCTGAGCAGCACCAACAGGCAGCATACGCTGGCCATCAGCCTGGACATCTTCAACGTCCTGAACCTGATCAACAACAATTGGGGACATATCACATTCGTGAGCAACCTCAACAACTATACGGTGAACTTCCTGAAGTTCGTAGCCGATGCGAATGGCAAGGCTGCCGGTGATCCTTCCACAGGGTATATCCCGACCTTCCAGTGGCAGAAGCCCGCGCTTGGCAACCAGTATTATTACAACGACCCCATCAACTCCCGTTACCAGGGACAGCTGGGTCTGAAGTATACATTCTAAGAGATCACTGGTCTCGGAAAAAATGGGCCCCTTGTTGGGCCCATTTTTTTTGTTAAGCTATTGTTTCCTTTTTGATAGCGCTATTTTAAGACTGGGTGATTGTCTAATTTTAAAAATGGCAAGGATCAAAAGCTCTCTGATAATGGTCTCGCTGGGGATGCTGAGCTTGTTGTCCTGCAGTGACCGGGCCCATCAGCTCATCGGCGCCGGCAGCTCGTTCGACAATCCTCTCTTTTCGAAAATGTTCTATTCCTATTTTCAGTCCAGGGGCATGAAGGTGAATTACCAGTCCATCGGATCGGGCGGCGGGATATCCCAGCTGATCAACCGCACCATCGACTTCGGGGCTTCTGATGTCCCAATGAACAGGGAGCAGGATTCACTTTCGCCGGCTAAAGTATTACATGTGCCCATTACCGTCAGTGCCGTCGTGCTGAGCTATAACCTGCCGGAACTGAAGGATACGCTGTGCTTATCGCCGCAGGTGCTGGCGGGGCTATTCCTGGGAAAGATCACTCATTGGAATGATACGGCCATTGCGCGGCTCAATCCGGGTATAACATTGCCCGATATTCCTGTTGTGATCGCACACCGCAGCGACGGGAGCGGCACCACTCATATTTTTACCAGCTATCTTTCGAGGGTCAGCGGGGAATGGGATGATAAGGTGGGACGAGGATCCTCGATCAACTGGCCTGCCGGTCTTGGCGGCAAGGGGAATGAAGGTGTAGCGGGGCTTATCCGGCAGACCCATGGCGCCATCGGGTATATCGAGCTGGCATTTGCCATGCAGAATAAGATGGCTTTTGGAAAGATCCGTAACAGGGCCGGGCGTTTTATCACACCAGGCATTGCCAGCATCAGCGAGGCGGCGGACATCAAAATGCCCGCGGATGGAAAAGCGACGCTGGCCGATACGGATGCACCCGGAGGATATCCCATCTCGTCCTTTTCCTGGGTGATCCTGTACAAGGAGCAGGATTACCGGCGGCATCCAAAGGAAAAGGCAGATAACCTGCTCCGGCTCGTGGACTGGATGATACATGACGGGCAGCGATATAGCAGCGAATTGTATTATGCGCCCTTGTCGCCCGCAGCTGTCCGGGCGGGCGAAGCCATCCTGGGCAGCGCTACTTTCGACGGCAATCCAATCTTAACTCATCACAACTGATGTCTATGCCCACCTCCTTACCAGCTCCAGCTATATCGACGCCTGCCGTCAGGGACACGGTGAATATCCGGCGCCGGATCAGGCGTGCATTCCGGCAGATACGTACGGAGACGGTTTTTAAGCAGGCCCTGGTCATTTCAGGGCTGTTGCTGGTGATCCTTGTGCTGGGGATACTGCTGACGCTGATCACGCAATCCGTACCCTCTATCCGGCTATTGGGATTCCGGTTTATCTGGGGCAGCACCTGGAACCCGGTGAAGGACGTCTATGGCGCTTTCCCATTTTTACTGGGCACCTTGCTTACATCGTTCCTGGCGTTGCTGATCAGCATACCTTTTTCGATGGCTATTGCCATTTTCCTGGGCGACTATTATCCCACGGGCTGGTTTGCCAGCCTGCTGAAGAATGCCGTCGAGCTGATAGCGGCCGTGCCTTCCGTCATTTATGGATTTTGGGGGCTGGCGGTATTGGTGCCGATGGTGCGGGGGCTGGAAGTGAGGCTGGGGATGCAGCAGCCGTTAGGCGTCGGTATTTTCAGCGCGTCGCTTATACTTTCCATCATGATCATTCCCTATGCTGCGTCTTTAGGACGCTCGATGATACAGATGGTGCCGGGACATTTAAAGGAGGCTGCTTATGGCCTGGGCGCTACCCGGTGGGAAATGATCAGGCACGTGGTGCTGCCCTATACACGGTCGGGACTGTTTGCCGGCATCCTGCTTTCCCTGGGCCGGGCCCTGGGAGAGACCATGGCGGTGACGATGATCATCGGGAATTCCAGCATCCTGCCAAAGAATCTTTTTGCGCCCGGCAATACGATGGCCAGTGTCATCGCCAATGAATTTACAGAGGCGGACAAAACGGTGTATCTCTCCGCCCTCATCGAGCTGGGGCTAGCCCTGTTCCTGGTGACGGTGGTCATTAATATCATTGGAAAAAAGATCATTGACCGGCTTACAAATGATTGAACTATGGCAGTCGACAACGTACGATACAGGATCGGGAAAAGTAAAGGTTTCAGGGCATTGACCTTTGTCTTTGCCATTGCGTGCATGGTCCCGCTGACCGCCATCCTCTTTTTTATCATCAGGGCAGGCATCACCCGGATCAACTGGCATTTCCTCGTCAATATACCCAGGCCCGTGGGAGAGAAAGGAGGTGGTATCGCTAATGCCCTGGTGGGCAGCGTGATCATTATTGCCCTGGCGTCAGTCATCGCCATCCCGATAGGTATCCTGGCGGGGATCTATCTCAGTGAGAACCGGACGGGCCGATTAGCTTACTGGTGCCGGCTTGCCGTAGACATCCTGCAGGGTATTCCTTCCATCGTCATAGGGATCATTGCGTATTTCTGGCTGGTGAAGCCGCTGGGAGGCTTTTCCGCTCTTTCGGGGAGCGCTGCGCTGGCCATCATGATGCTGCCTGTCATTGTCCGGAGCACGGAAGAGACGCTGAAGATGCTGCCGCCTTCGTTGAAGGAGGCTGCTTTTGCGTTAGGGATGCCGTTCCACCGGGTGGTGCTGAAAGTGATCCTGCCCGTCGGGATCAGCGGGATCCTGTCGGGTATAATGCTGTCTATTGCCAGGATCACGGGAGAGACGGCGCCGCTGCTGTTCACGGCCTTTGGCAATCCTTACCTGACGGCGGACATCACTGCACCCATGCAGAGCCTGCCGCTGCTTATATTCAACTATGCCACCAGTCCTTATAACGACTGGCATGACCTGGCATGGGGCGCATCGATGATATTGCTGCTGTGGGTGTTATTCCTGAACATTTTTACCAAGCTGATCTCCGCAAAATGGAAAGTACAATTATAAAGAGCAGAAAATTCAATGCATCGTTCGGCGCCAATCACGTGGTGAAGAACGTCAATATCGATGTCCCCCGGAACAATGTCATAGCCGTCATGGGACCTTCCGGCTGCGGCAAGACCACTTTTCTGCGATGTATCAACCGGATGCATGAACTGATCCCCGGCGCCGTTTGTAACGGGACGATAACCATCAATGACGAGGATATTTACACCATGCACCCCATCTTTGTCCGGCTGAAGATCGGGATGGTCTTTCAGCGGCCCAACCCTTTTCCCAACCTCAGTATTTATGACAATGTGATCGCGGGATACAAGCTCAATGGCATTAAGCTGGCGAAGGCGGAAAAGGATAGGATCGTGGAAACCTCATTGAAGAGGGTGGCATTGTGGGAGGAGGTGAAGGATTCGCTTTTGAAGAAAGGGACCTTTCTTTCCGGAGGACAGCAGCAGCGGCTTTGTATCGCCAGGGCGGTGGCCATGGAGCCGGAGGTATTGCTGTTCGACGAGCCGACATCCGCGCTGGACCCCATTTCCACGGCTACGGTGGAAGACCTTTTTCATGAGCTGAAGGCTAATTATACCCTTATTATCGTCACGCATAATATGCAGCAGGCCGCCAGGGTCAGCGATAAGACGGCCTTTTTTTATATGGGTGAGCTGGTGGAATATGATCAGACGAAGACGATATTTACCAATCCGAAGGACGACCGTACGCAGAATTATATCACGGGCCGGTTCAGCTAGGGAATGGCGCCGGTAATGACAAACCAATACTTATGGCACAGATAGAAACAGAGCTTCAGCTGTTGAAGATGGAAGCAGTCAATATGTGGACACTGGTATGCTCGCAGCTCACGAAGGCCAGGCAGGCTTTTTTAAGTTTTGACAAAGACCTGGCCCGGGAAGTGGTCCTGAAGGAGAAGCGGGTGAATGGGAGTGAGTTGAAGATCGACAGGGATTGTGAGAACATCTTTGCGTTGTTCTGTCCCGTCGCCATCGATCTGCGTTTTTTGCTGGCGGTGCTGAAGATCAATTCCAACCTGGAGCGGATAGGGGATATAGCGGAAGGGATTGCCCGTTATATCATCGATGCGGAAGCGCCTTTTACAAAGGAGCTGCTGGAAATCACGGGGATACTGCCTATGTATGACGAGGCTGTCAGGATGCTGGTGGATACGCAGGCGTCATTCGAGCAGGAGGACACCGTCCTGGCCCGAAGCGTATTTAAGCGGGACGACCTGCTGGACGACGTCAATAAGAATGTCAATAAGGTGCTGGAAGCTCATCTGCCGGGGCATCCGGAGGATATGGCGCAGGCATTGTGGATATTATCTATCATCCGGAAGCTGGAGCGGGTGGGCGATCAGTCCAAGAATATTGCCGAAGAGATCATCTTTTATTTAGAGGCCAAAGTGTTGAAGCATGCCGGTAAAAAATAAGGTTCCGTAAAAAATAAAGCCACCATCATGGAAATGAAGTGGCTTCTGCATGAGAAAATTCAACTCTACATATATAAACCATCGATTAACGAGTGACTAACCAATTAATATGGTAATGGTGTAAAGGTAGTGGCCGTAGATTACGGTTATCTTATTACAAGATTAATTAAAGATGAATTCAGGATACAGCAGGTCGAGCTGGTGCTTCTCGCGATCCGTGCAATGGTGCATGAGATAGCTGACGATGGACTCCGTGGAGTGATCCAGCTTCAATGGGGCCTTTTTCTTTTGCTGCATCATGTTCCCGAAGACCGTGGCAAATTCGCCATCGAGGCCTTTCAGGACGGGCACGCCCATTTTTTCCAGCGCGGCTGCGTTACAGAATTGCTCGTATTGGCCTCTGATGGGTATTACCAGCAGCTTTTTTCCCAGGTACATGGCTTCTGCGGGTGTTTCGAAGCCGGCGCCGGTGATGATGGCCTTGCAGGAGGCGAGGCTTTTGTTAAATGCATGTTTGTTCACCGGGATAAAAAGGATATTACCCTGCTGAACAGGTTGTTTTGCCTCTTTGGAAAAGACCTGGAAGCTATAATCCTTCAGGGGGCTGAGATGACGGCTTACGGCGGCATCGCTGAAGGAGGACAGGTACACTGTCACATGCCCTTTATCCGACGGTTCGGCCTGCAGGATCTCCCGTTTGATGACGGGCGGGAGGATGAAGTCATCGTATTGTTTAAAATGAAGACCGATGTATTGGGTGGCGCGGGCGTAGTTACGAAGGATCCATTCGCCCATCCATTCTTTTTTTTTCGGGCGAGGTACTTTTGGTGATACGAAGCTGGCCTGGTGCCCGAAATTTACAGAAGGGATTTTTTTATAGGCGCAGGCCAGGGAGGTGATGCTCTCGAAGTCATTCAGGACGAGATCATATTTTTCCACGGGCAGCTCCTTTACTTCTTTCAGGATACGCAGGGGGGCGAATTGCCTTACGGTCTCGAGATAGCTTAGCCCGCCGCCGCTGGTATAGAAAAGGCTGAGGCCCTTGCTACGGTACTTTACGGACGCGTCCAGCTCCAGGGTGTTGTTGGCGCCGCTGAGGAAAATATCCACCTTGCCGTAA